>MEHZ011526482.1_pt1 | contig 29449 bp, 33 predicted proteins | sample 897221 | NCBI WGS metagenome assembly MEHZ01 (sample SAMN05514161, study PRJNA337945) | marine metagenome | isolation source: marine surface water | place: Arctic Ocean | collected 2007-12-13
GTAAATGCTCAGCAACGATCGGCGCGAGCCCGATCAGATCGTCACCATTGGCCCCGCGACCATGAAGAAAGACTACGAGCTGTTTTGCCGGCCCGCCCGACGCGGGTTCCCGGCTCGGTCCGGTGAGGAAGTTGTCTGTCATGATCAAGTCCGTGGTTCGGGGTTGGCATTCTAAATAGCTTCGATGTGATAGGCATGCCAAAGCAGGCGCGCTGCTGCACTGCGCCAGGGACGCCAGGTTTCCGCTTCCGTGCGCAGCTGGCCCGGGGTCCAGCGGGTGCCATCGCCCAGGTGACGCCCGGCCGAAGCCACAAGCGCCAGATCATCTGCGGGCATCACATCGGGACGTCCGAGCGCGAAGAGCAAATAGCATTCCGCGCTCCACCGCCCGATCCCTTTTAGTTCTACGAGCGTTGATATGGCGTCTTCATCCTCCATACGCCGAAGCTTTGGCAAATCGAGCCCACCGCTGACGACCGCCTCAGACAGACCGCGCCCATAGGCGATTTTCTGACGGCTCAGCCCCAGCGCACGCAACGAATCGTCATCCATCGCCACATAAGCGAGCGGGTCCTTGGCAACACCGGCGACTTCCATTCGTTTCCAGATGGCCGCCGCCGCATGGGTCGATAATTGCTGGCCAACAATCACCCGCAGCAATGTCGAGAAGCCGGGCGGGCGGGCCCGAGGGCCCGGCGTTCCGGCCTGACGCCAGAGTTCAGCCATACGTGGATCGAGGTTTCCGAGCTCAGTGAGCCCAGCCTCTAGCCGTTTGATTGTTTTCATCGCATCATCGCCCTATTCACACGCATGTTCGATATCGATTGTGCACGTCTCTTAAGGCCCAAGGAAGTTCCAGGCAGAACCATGAACGCCAACCCGAAGATCGTCACCCGGTTCGCGCCGTCCCCCACAGGCCCTATGCATCTCGGTCACGCCTATTCAGCCCTTTTCGCCTATCGCCTCGCCACGGCCGCCGAAGGGCGGTTCGTGTTGCGCATTGAGGATATAGATCCCGGACGGTGCCGACCCGAATTCGAAACCGCTATTATCGAAGACCTAACCTGGCTGGGCCTCGAGTGGGACGCCCCTGTCCTGCGACAGTCCGAGCGGCTTCCTGACTACGCGGCGGCGCTGGATCAGCTCGATTCCGACGGTCTGCTTTATCCGTGCTTTTGCACCCGTTCGGACATTACCGCCGAGATCAATCGCGCAGGTGCGGCCCCCCATCTCCAGCACCATGGCCCGGATGGACCGGTCTATCCCGGCATCTGCAAGGCCTTGACCAAATCAGAACGCGAAGACCGGATCGCGGCAGATGAACCCCACGCCCTGCGCCTCGACATGGAAGCGGCGATCGCACGCGCCGGCACCCTGATCTGGCACGATCGCACCCGCGGCGAACAGGACGCTCGTCCGGAACAGTTTGGAGACATCGTTCTCGCCCGCAAGGATGTGGCGACCAGCTACCACCTAGCCGTCACGGTCGATGACGCCGAACAGGGCGTGACTCTGGTCACCCGCGGCGATGATCTGTTCGCGGCAAGCCAGATCCACCGCCTGCTCCAGGCCCTACTCGGACTCAACGTGCCGGAATGGCATCACACGGTTCTGATCACAGATAATAAGGGGGCACGGCTGGCCAAGCGGGATAAGGCTTTCACCCTGCGCGCGTTGCGCGAAGCAGGGACCGACCCGGAGGATCTCTGGGCCATGTCGATCCGCCAGATCGCGAGACAAGCCGCAGCGGCGAACGGCATCTAGGGGTGTTCTAACTCCACGCCCGCAGGCCGTGAGCCAGCTTGGCGTAGTCCGGCTGCTCCGGGGTAATCAGGCCGTGCCGAATGGCAAAGTCGATAATCACCAGATTGACGTTGAACTTGAATTCATCGGTCTCTTCGACCATGCGAAGGGCTTGGCGCGCCGGCCAGCGGACAAAGCCACTGACTTCGCCATCATCGTTCACAGGCTCAAAATCGTCCGGCAATTTCAAATCATAGACAAACAGCATGTCTCGACGGATTCCGCTATCGGTATTGAACATGTAACTGATGACACCGGCCGGTGTGGCGGCCCGGGCCAACTCCTCGGGCACCGAAGCCTCCTCGGCAGCTTCCTTGATCAAATTTTCTTCAATCGTCAGGCCAACCGGCAAACCACCAGCGACCATGTTGTCGAGTTTCCCGGGCGCGACCTGGCGATCTTTGGCGCGCACACCCACCCAGAGTTCGGGACCATCGGGCGTATCGACATAGCCGTTGATATGAACGCCATAGGATTTCACACCGAAAGATTCGAGCCACGCACGATCAATGCGCAACAGGTTGGTGCCGCCCAGATGTTCCATCACCGGGCAAAGCTCCTTGCGATTGCGCGGCAGGGCCTGCTGCACCACCAGCGCCGCTCCAGATTCAGCCAGCGCCTTCGAACGCGCCTCGACATCCTTCAACCCGTCTCGCAGAGCAACCGCGTCCTTGGTGATATCAAAAAACTCCGTCCACCGATGCATCCGCTCGGCCAGATCATCTGACAGCCAGCCCACATGCACATCATCGACGTGAAACTCCCGTTTCCCGGTGAGGTCAAAATCGTTGCAGGCCGCAATGTGATCATAAAGTGCCATTACACAACCGCCTGCTCAGGCCGTCGCAGCGATGTGTTTTTCACACACGACCACCTGCGTAACGCCGAAAACACCACGGATGGATTCAGCGACATGCCGCGCGGCGGCAAACGTCAAAATCCGAAGTTTCAATATCAAGACGGACATCGCCTGTTTCCATTTCGCTTTTTCGCCATGCCAGCGATCTGGCATCAATCCACGTTTTGCCCAAAGCTCCATGATACTGAGCATGAGTCCCGTGTCCGCCTTTCCCGTGACGGAAAAGCAGTACACAGGATTCGCCCGGTTTCCCCGACGATCAGGTGACTCAGTATACGGTAAATTTCGTAAGGACATGATGAAAAATTCCCATTCTGTTTGGCTGCGTGCACGCATAAGAACCCGGTCGCCGCGCCGTAAGTCGGGCCCGCGCCGGGCTGCCAATGAGAAGGGTCCATGCTTGGTTCATCACCCGAGGACCCTACAAATCCGAAAGATTCCGGTCAACTGGCCATATCGGCACCCAAAGCCGCCCGCCGGCGTGTCGAAGCGCCGCAACAACTACCCCCTCGTCACCACTATCTTCCGGCGATATGATCGCGGGCATGAAGATACTTCCGATCCTGCTCGCCGTGGCGCTCGCAGCCGTTATGCTGGCGTTGATTGTCGGCGTCATCGCGATGGCGCGAGGTGGCGAATTCAACCGTAAATACGGCCAGAAAATGATGCGCTGGCGCGTCGGGCTGCAGGCTTTGGCCGTGGGACTAATCCTTTTATTCGTCTTCGTGACGTCGCAGGGAGGCTAGCCGACATGGTCCAGCTTGATCGCATATATACCCGCGGCGGTGACGCCGGGCAGACCTCACTTGGCTCGGGTGAACGGGTGGCAAAACATGATCTCCGCGTTGCCGCCTATGGCACCGTCGACGAGACCAATGCCGCTCTCGGCCTGGCGCGTTTGCACCTCGGTGACGACCCGGCGACCGACGCGATACTCGGACGTATCCAGAACGATTTGTTTGATCTCGGGGCAGATCTCTGCACCCCCGAAGGCGACAAGCGGTCGGCCAGTAAAAACGAGGGTGCGCTGCGCATCGTTGCCGAGCAGGTCACCCGGCTCGAGCAAGAGATCGATGCGCTCAATGACGACCTGGCCCCCCTGACATCGTTCATCCTGCCCGGCGGCACCGCCGCGGCGGCCCACCTGCACATGGCGCGAACCATCGCGCGCCGCGCCGAACGGCTGATGACGGAGCTGGCCGGCCGCGAGGACGTAAATCCCCACGCATTGCAATACATCAACCGTTTATCAGACCATCTGTTCGTGCTGGGGCGCCATCTCAACGATGGCGGACGGGCCGATATACTTTGGATCCCCGGTCAGAACCGAAGCTGATTCGACGCACCTTTTCGAACACGCCACGCTGTCTCACGGGCTGAAACAGCCCGGTCGATTTATTGACACTTCCGACGACCTTCTGCATGTTGCGCCGCAATAAAACCGCAACATCCGGGAAATTCCTATGAAGCTGCTCGTCCCCGTCAAACGGGTCATCGACTACAACGTGAAAGTCCGTGTGAAATCAGACAATACCGGTGTCGAGACCTCCAACGTCAAAATGTCCATGAATCCGTTCGACGAAATCGCCATCGAAGAGGCGGTTCGGATGAAAGAGGCCGGGACCGCGAGCGAGATTATCGCCGTGTCGATGGGCGTACAGCAGTGCCAGGAAACGATCCGCACCGCGCTGGCCATGGGAGCTGATCGCGGTATCCACGTTAAAACCGATGACGAATTGCAGCCGCTCGCCGTCGCTAAACTGCTCAAGGCGCTGGTCGACAAGGAATCCCCCGATCTGGTGATCCTCGGCAAGCAGGCCATCGACGATGATTCAAACCAGACCGGTCAGATGCTGGCCGCCCTGCTCGACTGGCCGCAAGGCACGTTTGCCTCCGGCGTCGAATTATCCGACGGCAAGGCCACGGTCATCCGCGAGGTTGATGGCGGACTGGAAACCATCGAGATCAATACCCCGGCGGTCATTACCACGGACCTGCGCCTGAACGAGCCGCGCTACGCCTCGTTACCGAACATCATGAAGGCCAAGAAGAAGCCGATCGATGAGATGTCCCCCGATGAACTGGGCGTCGACATTGCGCCGCGGCTGACGACCCTGAAGGTCGAGGAGCCGCCGACCCGCCAGGCCGGCGTGATGGTCGAATCTGTTGCCGCTCTGGTCGACAAACTGAAGAACGAAGCGAAGGTGATCTGATGTCTGTCCTCGTTATTGCCGAACACGACAACCAGGCCCTCAAAGCCGCCACCCTGAACACTGTGGCAGCCGCCCAGCAGCTCGCCGATAAGGGCGCGGGCGATATCGTCGTCCTGGTCGCGGGATCGGGCTGTGCGGGCGTCGCAGAAGCGGCTGCAAAAATCACCGGGGTTTCGAAAGTTCTCGTCGCCGACGAGCCCAGCCTGGAACGCGGGCTGGCCGAAAACCTGACCGCGGTCATCATGGGTATCGCGGCTGACTACAGCCATATCCTGGCCCCGGCCACGACCTTCGGGAAGAACGTCATGCCCCGCGTCGCGGCCTTGCTCGACGTGCAACAGATCTCCGAGATCACGGCGGTCGAGGATGCAGACACGTTTGTGCGCCCAATTTATGCAGGCAACGCCATGGCGACGGTCAAATCCGCCGACGCGACCAAGGTGATCACCGTACGTGCGACTACCTTTGATCCGGCCAGCGCCAAGGGCGGCAGCGCGGCCACCGAAGCTGTTTCAGGCGGTGGTGACAAGGGCGTATCCCGGTTCATCGAATTGTCCGAATCCAGCAGCGATCGTCCCGAGCTGACCTCGGCGCGGGTGATCATTTCTGGCGGACGTGGCATGGCCTCGGGCGACAATTACGCCCTGATCGAACCCATCGCCGACAAGCTTGGCGCGGCCATGGGCGCGTCACGCGCTGCGGTCGATGCCGGCTTCGTGCCCAATGACTGGCAGGTCGGACAAACCGGCAAGGTCGTTGCGCCCGAGCTCTATATTGCTGTGGGTATATCCGGCGCGATCCAGCATCTCGCCGGCATGAAGGATTCGAAGGTCATCGTGGCCATCAACAAGGACGAGGAAGCGCCGATCTTCCAGGTCGCCGATTATGGTTTGGTCGCCGATCTGTTCAAAGCGCTACCCGAACTCAACGAAGAGCTCGAAAAGCAGCTCTAACCGAAATTCGGTCACCAAGACCGCAGGGATCAAAACTATGCTGAACAAGATTGGCGTCATCGGCGCCGGACAGATGGGCAGTGGCATCGCGCATGTTTGCGCCCTCGCCGCCCGCGACGTGGTGCTGATGGATATCAATCAGGACGCCCTCGACAAGGCCCTGACCAAGATCAACGGCGATATGGACCGCCAGATTAAGCGCACCCTGATCGCCGAAGAGGACAAGGCCGCGGCAATCGGGCGCATCAGCACCGCCACGGATGTGGCTGGTCTGTCGGATTGCGACATGGTGATCGAGGCGGCCACCGAAGACGAAGCGGTGAAGATCAAAATCTTCGAGAGCCTGTGCCCGCAACTCAAGGACAGCGCCATCATCGCGTCCAACACGTCGTCGATTTCGATCACCCGCCTCGCGGCGCGCACCGATCGCCCGCACAAATTCATGGGCATGCATTTCATGAACCCGGTGCCGATGATGAAGCTCGTCGAGCTGATCCGCGGCCTGGCGACCGATCAGGCAACCTTCGCTGCTGTGCAGGAGTTAACCCGCGATCTCGGCAAGACCGGCACCGTCTCGGAAGATTTTCCGGCCTTCATCGTCAACCGCATCCTGCTACCGATGATCAACGAGGCCGTCTACACCTTGTATGAGGGCGTCGGGAATGTGGATTCGATCGACGCATCCTTGAAGCTGGGTGCAAACCACCCGATGGGTCCGTTCGAGCTTGCCGACTTTATCGGCCTCGACACCTGTCTAGCGGTCATGCAGGTGCTCTATGAGGGCCTGGCGGATTCGAAATACCGCCCCTGCCCGCTGCTGGTAAAATATGTCGAAGCCGGCTGGCTCGGTCGCAAGACCGGCCGCGGCTTCTATGACTATTCCGGCGAAACCCCCGTCGCGACCCGGTAGACCGAGCCGCGGCAATCCAGATCTACTGGTCGAGATACCAGTTCACCAGCGCGAGGGCTTCGGGTGAATCCCATTCGGCGGTGCCGACGAGGCGGCCGACTTCTTTGCCGTTGGTGTCGAGGAAAACCGTGGTCGGGAGTGAGACCACTCCGATTGACCGCGAGTATTTCAGGCGCTCGTCGATGAAGTTGTCCGGGAAATTGACCTTCAGCTTCTTCAGAAAACGTTCGGTTTGCTTGAAACCGCCGCGATCCTGGCTGATCAGCACAACCTGGGCCTTATCCTCCGGGAGGGCCGCAGCGAGCCGCTCGAGGGAGGGTAATTCACGCACACAGGGGCCACACCAGGTCGCCCAGACGTTCAAAACGATGAACTTACCCTTGAATTGATCGAGGCTGGCCGCACTTCCATCCTTGGCCAAAACGGTGACGTCGCTCGTGTCGAGGGGCTCGGCGAACGCCTCGTAATTCTGAACCTGGCCCTCAATCGGCGGCCCGGAATCGGCTAAAGAGGTGCCCAAGGTGCTGCCAAAACCCGCAGACACGAATACAGCAGTGAACAGAAAACCTTTCATCCGGCGCATCATATCGTTAAACGTCGCTCCAATAGTTGCGAGCCCGAGAACCATGAGCCCAAACGAAACACAAAAGCCTGCCAACGCACAATGGGGTGGTCGCTTTGCCTCCGGACCTTCGGAGGTGATGGAGCGCATCAATGCCTCCATCGGTTTCGACCAGCGCCTGTTCGCCCAGGACATCGCGGGATCGCGGGCGCATGCGCAAATGCTTGTTGCACAGGGGATCCTGTCTCCTGAGGATGGGGACGCCATTGCGGAGGGTCTAGACACAATTTCGCGAGAGATTGAGAGCGGCGAATTCAGCTTCTCGGCGGCCCTTGAAGACATTCATATGAACATCGAGTCACGGCTGCGCGAGCTGGTTGGCGATGCGGCCGGACGGCTGCACACCGCGCGGTCACGTAATGATCAGGTGGCAACCGACTTCCGGCTTTGGGTTCGCGACGAGATCGACGCGCTGGATGCCCAGATGCAGGCGCTTCAGGCGGCCTTGCTCGATACCGCTGACGCCAACGCCGACACGATCATGCCGGGCTTCACCCATTTGCAGACCGCCCAGCCGGTGACCTTCGGGCACCATTTGCTGGCCTATGTGGAAATGTTCGGGCGCGACCGGAGTCGGCTCATCGATGCGCGCGCGAGGCTGAACGAGTTGCCGCTTGGGGCCGGCGCCCTGGCGGGCACGTCCTTCCCGATCGACCGGCACGCAACGGCGAGCACGCTGGGCTTTGACCGGCCGATGGCAAATTCACTCGACGCAGTTTCGGATCGCGACTTTGCGCTCGAATTCTTGAGCGTGGCCTCAATCTGCATGGTGCATATCTCCCGGTTCGCCGAAGAGATCGTGATCTGGTGCAGCGACGGGTTCCGGTTCATCAAGCTGTCTGATGCCTACACCACCGGCAGCTCCATGATGCCCCAGAAGCGCAATCCGGATGCCGCTGAGCTTTCACGGGCCAAGGCCGGGCGGGTCTTTGGCGATTTGCTGGGGCTGCTCACCGTGATGAAGGGCCTGCCCCTCGCCTATTCCAAGGATATGCAGGAAGACAAGGAACCGGTCTTCGACGCCGCTGATTCCCTCGCCCTCGCGCTTGCCGCGATCACCGGGATGGTCACGGACATGCAGGCGGTACCCGAAAATATGCGGCCCGCTGCTGGCAAAGGCTATTCGAACGCCACCGATTTGGCGGACTGGCTGGTACGGGCCGCCGGAGTGCCGTTCCGCGACGCCCACGGGATCACCGGCGCCGTGGTGAAACGGGCCGAGGAACAGGGCATCGATCTGGCCGATTTGCTGCTCACCGAAATGCAGGCGATTGACCCCCGGATCACCGATGATGTTTTCGGTGTGCTTTCCGTCGAGGCCTCGGTCGCGAGCCGCACAAGTTTTGGCGGCACCGCGCCGGACAATGTCCGCGCCGCTGTCGCCGATGCGCGTGCACGATTCACGGGAGGTTGATCATGCCAACGCACACACCCCGTACGGGCCAAAGACTGAGCCGAAGTCTGATTCTGGCTATGATACTGGCGCTTGGCCTTACCGCTTGTGGCAAGAAAGGCCCCCCCGAACCGCCCGAAGACGAGCCCGTCACCGATCCCCGCACCTATCCGACCCGCTAATTCGCGGGCCATCTGGCTGAACACAGCATGAGCTCTTTTAAATACCGAGATGGCGAGATGTACGCCGAGGGCGTTGCCCTTTCGCGGATCGCGGAAGTGGCCAGCACGCCGGTCTATGTCTATTCCGCCGGCGCCCTGACCGAGGCCTATAACCGTTTTGCCGGTGCGCTTGCCGCCGCCGGTCTGAACGCGCGCGTGTGTTATGCCATGAAGGCCAACTCCAACGTCGCCGTGATCCGCACTCTGGCCGATCTGGGTGCCGGGGCAGATGTTGTGTCGGGCGGCGAGCTCGAGCGTGCCCTGGCGGCAAACGTCCAACCCGCCCATATCGTGTTTTCCGGTGTCGGAAAGACACCCGCTGAAATGCGCCAGGCCATCCAGGCTGGAATCGGGCAGTTCAACGTCGAATCCGTGCCGGAACTCGAAATGCTGTCCCATGTGGCAACAACGATGGGGGTGAAAGTCGATATCGCCATCCGGGTCAATCCCGATGTGGACGCCAATACGCACCATAAGATTTCGACGGGACGCCAGGAAGACAAATTCGGGATCGATATTGCCCGCGCCGAGGAAATCTATGCCCGCGCCGCCGCGCTGCCGGGGATCGCGCCGGTTTCCGTTGCCGTCCATATTGGCAGTCAGCTCACAGATGTGGCTCCCTTCCGGGCCGCCTTCGCGCGGGTTGCCGAGCTTGTCGGTGAATTACGGGCGGCGGGACACAACATCCACAAGCTCGATCTGGGCGGTGGCCTTGGGATCGATTACGGCGAAAACACCCCGCCTCCAATCGAAGATTACGTGGCCGTCGTGATGGAAACCGTCGGCGATCTGGGGTGCGAATTGATGTTCGAACCCGGACGTTATCTGGCCGGCCCCGCCGGGGCGCTGGTCACCCAGGTCATCTACGCAAAAGAGGCTGAATCCCGACGGTTTGCAATCGTCGACGCGGCCATGAACGACCTTATTCGACCCGCGCTTTACGATGCGCTCCACCGTATTCAAACGGTGCGCGAGCCCGGGAATGACACCGATCGCCATGCCTGGGATGTGGTCGGTCCAATCTGCGAAACCGGCGATACGTTTGCCAAAGGCTGCGAATTGCCGCCTCTGTCGGAGGGTGAACTTCTCGTGATACGCGATGCAGGTGCCTATGGCGCCGTCATGAGCTCGGTTTACAATAGTCGGGCATTGGTCGCGGAAGTTCTCGTACAGGGCGAGTCATTCGCGATCGTTCGCGAACGTCAGGAACCGGCTACATTTATGGGTTACGAGACGCTCGCCGACTGGCAAACTTAAGCCGAGACCGTAGGCCACACAGCCCACACGCGGTCTGGAAAGCGAAGAGACCGAGTTGAACGCGCCGCTGGAAAACGAAACCGCTGCCAACACAAAACCGCCGCAACCCAAGTCTTTGCGGCGCGGTCTCGCATGGCTTACCCTATCCTGGGAAATGATCTGGCCTGCCATCTGGCCGGCCATCGCTGTCGCCGGACTGTTTGTCGTGCTGGCATTGCTGGATGCCCTGCCGCAACTTCCGGCTTGGCTTCACGCGTTGATCCTGGTCGGCCTTGCCATCGTCCTGTTGACCCAACTGTGGCGCGCCGGGGGCCAAATCCGGTTCCCCAGCGCCGCCGAAGCCACCCGCAAGATCGAGAAGGATTCCGGCCTCGAACACAGGCCTCTGGCAACTATCGAAGACCGGCCCGCCTCCAACACTGTCGATCCTGAAACCGACCGTATCTGGAAGCTGCATCTGGCCCGTGCCGCCGCCGCCGCGAAAAACACCCGATTGCGGTGGCCCAATCCCAATCTGGCTGGCCGCGACCCTTATGCCTTGCGGGCCGCGCTGGTCCTGGCCCTGGCGGTCGGGCTCATTGTCGCCGGACAAGATGGCACCACGCGGCTCGCCCGGGCGTTCACGCCTGACCTCAGCGCACTGAGCGAACGCGAGACGGCCAGCCTCGAGATATGGGTCACCCCACCGGAATACACGAACCTGCCGCCGCGGCTGCTGGCCAGCGCCGACCCCGCAAACCTCATAGAACTCGAAGCAGGTGCCCGCGGTGCCATCCCGATCCCGGTCGGCAGCGTGATGCTGGTTCAGGTCAACTCCGGACGCGGAGCTCCCGTTCTTCGGATTGGGGAAACGGATTCCGCACTGGACGAAATTTCCGAAAATGCGTGGCGCACACAAACGAGCCTCGACAATGAAGGTTCAATCTCCGTGTCGGTCCTGCAATCCCGCGAGGAACTGGGACATTGGGATATCGACGTGATCCCGGACACCGGCCCCGACATCCGGTTCGGGGAATCCCCGGATTCGAACGACAGCAACACGCTTCGACTGAGCTACGAAAGTCACGACGACTATGGCGTCGTCGAAGTTCACGCGAAAATCAGCTGGCCCGGGAATCCGACCGGCACCGGCATTGGCGCCCTGAAACTGGAACTCCCCCTGCCACGCCCCGACCCGAGGGACGGCACGGCGACCAGTATTCATGATCTGACTGCGCATCCCTGGGCGGGTCTCGAAGTTGATGTTCAGATCACCGCAACCGACGGAGGAGGTCAGAGCAGCGTAACGGATCGGCTTCCCGTCATTCTGCCCGAGCGTAGCTTCAACCATCCCGTCGCCCGCGAGATCATCGCGCAACGGCGGGTCCTCGCACTGGCGCCGGAAAGCCGCCGCGATATGGCGCGCTCCCTGCACAATATCGGGCAAACCCCCGATCGGTTTGACAACGACCTGACCGTCTTTCTGGCGCTCATGACGGCCCGCTCACGCCTCATCCATGAACCCGAGAGAACCAACGTGTCGTCGGTTCTCTCGCTGCTTTGGGACACCGCACTCCGCCTCGAAGACGGGACGCTCTCACTCGCTCAGCGTGATGTTGCCGAATTGCAGGAACGCTTACGCGAAGCCCTGGAGAACGAGGCCACGGAAGAAGAAATCGCCGCGATCATGGAAGAGTTGCGCGCCGCCCTCGACCGTTATCTCGAAGCACTCGCGCAAAATCTTTCACAGGCCCTCGAGGGCACGGACCTATCGACCCTGCCCGAATCCGGTGCCGATCTGGATGTCCTTGACCGTGAAGCGATCCAGGACATGCTTTCGCAGCTCGAGCAGAGGGCACGGCTCGGCGATGCCGAGGGCGTAGAGGAGATGCTGGAACGGATGCAGCAGATGCTCCAGGCGCTCCAGAACGCGCCAGACATGCTGCAACAGCAGCAGCAGGACGCATCCCCATCACAGGAGATGCTGCGTGAGCTACAAGAGCTCCTGCGTCGCCAGCAGGGCCTCTACGACGATACGTTCCGGCGCGAGCAACGCGGCGAACCCCTCTCCCTGTCGGATTCCGAAACCGCGCGCAACGCCCAGAACGAAATCCGGCGCCAACTGGGCGAATTGATGCGGCGCCTCGACGAACTCTCAAACCAGATTCCGGAAAATCTTGGCAATGCAGAAGACGCCATGGGAGAGGCCGAACGCGCCCTCGGCGACGGCGATCTTCCCGGTGCACTGGGCGCCCAGGCGCGCGCACTGGAGGAATTGCAACGGGGCGGCCAACAGCTGGCACTCCAGATCAGGCGTCAACGAGGCCCCGGGCAGGGCCCTGGCGAAGGCTTCATGGCGCAACCCGGTGAGGAGGGATTCGATCCCCTCGGCCGGCCGCGCGACCGCGATGGAACGACCGACGGATTTGTTCCGAACGGCCAGCAAGCTATCGGTGACGGCGACCAGGCAGCCCGCGCGCTGAAAATCCAAAGTGAGATCCGTGCACGGCTGCGCGATCAGGGACGCCCGGAAGCCGAAATCGAATATCTATTGCGGTTGTTGAAGCGGTTCTAGGAACCAGTCGAGGCAGCGCCCGGGGTACTAGTGCAGCTGTCGATCACGAACTGACAAGGCGTCTTCCGCCGCATCGCAAATCTGTTTGAGACTGAACGGTTTGGGGACCACCTCGTGGATCAACTCCTCGAGGTTATGCGCACGCTGCCATTCGGCCGCGTAGCCGGTCATCATCAGAATCGCGGTTTGCGGAAAATCCTTCGAGACCTTGAGGGCAAGCGCAATGCCGTCCATGCCAGGCATCACGATATCAGTGATCAGGAGGTCAAAATCATCCGCATCGTTTAGATGGTGCAGCGCATCGATCCCGTCATGTGCCGTGTGGACGTGGTGACCGCCATGGGTCAAAGCACGCCGGACAAACTCGCGGACCGCTGGGTCATCTTAGACAATAAGCACTTGTGCCATATCCAAATCCTTCGCCCCGTTTCCGACGGGCATCACCTGAGCCCGATCCATGTCCACCAATGGACCAACGGAATCCTGATCACGTGACCACTATTGTCGACTTGCCAGGGCAGACTCCGCAACAACAGAGGAAGTGACAATCTTGGTTAGCGAGCATCTTCGGGATTGGTAAACAAAATGCTAAAGTTGGCGGCGCCCTCGGGAACTCCGCTCGTTTCCGTCGTAAACGGCAGCGTCTCGCCCGGTCCAAGCCGAGTGACGTCGACGCTAAACTCCCAGGTTTTGAGAGTTTCTTCGTCCTTGTCCGAAATCATCACCCGCAATCCCGGCACATCGCGAGCCCCATCGGACGTGTTGATAATCTCGCCTTTGAGGGTCAAAACGTTGTTTTCGGTTTTCGGGTCAAACTCGATCGAGAGACCTTCGCCAGGAACCGGGAAAGCCGCAATTCCAACAGCGGCGTAAATCGCTTCGGCCTGTGGCACAGCGCGCGCGATAGACTCCCGCCCAAACCACAAAGCAGCCGCGATCACGACCAAAAGGACCGCAGCAACCGCCCATCCGGTCTTTGCACTGCGCGCCTTTCGGGCGCTATGGACCGCCGGCAAATTGCGCACGGGAACGGTCGACTGTTCCCCGGGGTACAGCGGCGGTGGGCTCAGAGGTGGGTTGTCATCCTCCGGCGTCGGCTCGGGGGCTGATTCATACCAAACATGCGCACACTTGCTGCACTTCACCCGACGCCCGTCAGGGAGAAGCTTTTCAGGGTCAATCGCGAAGCGCGTACTGCAATCCGGGCAACTGAGAATCATCATGAGACCAGAACAAATTCGTAAAAATGGGCGTCAGATAAAACTATACCCAATGCGGAGTTAATATTCGAACAGCGGTTTATAGGGGGCTGTGCAAAAACGTGGCAAGCAATCTGTTTGGGCAACGTATCGGCCAGAAGTCAGAACAGCGACCAACAACGGGTTTACGCCGGAAAACCATCGTGCCAACGTTGCCGCAAGATGCCGCCGAGTCGCCAAAAGGGATCGCGCGGTAAATTCACACCAGATCGGAGTTAATTCCCTTGCTGCGCTTCGAAAACGTCGGCATGCGTTACGGTGTCTGCCCCGAAGTTTTACGGGACATCAACTTCGCGCTGGCCCCGGGTTCCTTCCATTTCCTTACCGGATCGAGTGGCGCTGGAAAAACCACGCTCCTCAAGCTGATGTATCTCGCGTTACGCCCCACAAGGGGGCTCATCCACGTGTTCGATCAGGACATATCCATGACCCCGCGCGCTGAACTTCCTGGCATGCGCCAGCGTATCGGCGTGGTATTTCAGGACTTTCGCCTGATCGACCATCTGACAGCGGTCGAAAACGTGGCCCTCCCATTACGAGTAGGCGGTGCCCAGAATGTCGAAATCGACAGTCATGTGCGGGAACTACTGGGCTGGGTCGGCCTTGGGGAGCGTTTGGACGCGCGCCCCTCGACGCTTTCGGGTGGCCAGCAACAACGGGTGGCCATTGCCCGCGCCGTCATCAACCGCCCCAGCCTGCTGCTGGCCGATGAACCGACGGGCAATGTGGATGACCGCATTGCCGTGCGGTTGATGTATCTGTTCGAAGAACTCAACAAGACCGGCACGACGGTCGTCATCGCAACCCATAACAACGCCTTGGTGGAAAAGTTCGGACACCCCATTCTGCGACTCGATGATGGCGAACTCAGCGTGCGCCGAAAGCACGAACCGAAAGACGCATCGTGAAGCTCAAACGCCATAGCGATTTGCCCTTCGAGCGCGACCAGTCGACCCGCTTCCTCCCCTGGATTGTCGCGTTGATGGTGTTTTTAGGGGCGCTGATGTTTGCCGCTGCGCTTGTGGTTTCAGACGCCGTCGACACATGGGACAGCAGTCTAACGGGTCGGATGACCATTCAAATTCCGGCATCCACCACGGCAGCCGAGAGTGCAGAAAAAATCACCACTCTGCTGCAAGACATTGCGGGCATCTATCAGGCTCGAATTGTGCCTGAGAGCGAGGCCCTGGCACTTCTTGTCCCCTGGCTCGGTGAAGGGGTGATCGATTCCGGACTTCCTGTGCCCCGGCTGATCGATGTTACACTCGCCCCCGGTGCGCCGATCGATCCGGTTGAATTGCAAGCGCGCATGGCCGTGACGGTGCCTGGCATCGCCGTCGATGACCATCGCGCCTGGCTCTCGGCGCTGATAGATCTGGCACGAACGGCAGAATTCCTGGCTTTTCTCATTCTTGGCCTGATCGCCTCGGCCGCGGTCGTCGCGGTCATCTTTACGACCCAAAGCGGGCTCGCCGTCCACCGTGCCATCATCGAATTACTGCACCAAATGGGCGCACGCGATACCTATATCGCCAATCAATTCCAGCTCCAGGCCATGATGTTGGCCCTGCGGGGCGGGATCGCCGGCGGTGCCGCGGCGACGATTATCCTGCTTCTGTTTGCCTGGATCGGGCGTGGCCTTGATGCAGCGTTCTGGCCCAAGCTGACCCTGTCACTGGTCGAATGGATCGTGCTGCTGCTTGTCCCGGCCGGTGCGGTTGTGATCGCGATGCTGACCGCCCGTTGGACCGTGTTGCGCGCGCTGGCCCGGATGCCATGATGCGACGCCGCAAACCCCGGCGCTGGCGGTTGATCCTACCCCTGATTCTCGCAGGGGCATTGGTTTGGCTTGCCGGCCTGTTTGTGTTCGTGGAAAAAATCCCCCGCGCGCCTGCCAGCGCCGAGACAACCGATGTGGTCGTGGTGCTGACGGGCGGGCCAGGTCGCATTCAGCGTGGCACCAAACTTCTCCAATCCGACATGGCAAAGCAGCTGCTGATCTCCGGCGTGGGTTCGGATGTCCCGATCCGTGACTTGATCTCCGAGAAGAACCTGCGTCTGGAATTGATCGCCTGCTGTGTGACCCTGGGACGGGCCGCACGCGACACACGGGAGAACGCGATCGAGACCGCCGGATGGGCTGCCAGTCGCAGCATTGCAAGCATTCGGCTCGTCACATCTGATTTTCACATGCCACGCAGCCTGCTCGAATTTACACGGCGGCTGCCCCGAACAAGAATTATCGCGGATCCGGTCCCGTCAAAAAATGTCCGCCCGGATCAATGGTGGCGGCGCAGCTCGACGGCATGGTTGCTTGCCGGCGAGTACACAAAGTATCTCGCAACACGTCTGCAAATGGCGTTCCTGCAACTGACTGCGCGCGCATAATCGTTCATGCGCTCTATCGTTTTTATAGCTCTGTTTTACAGTTGGACGACCCTGGCAGGCGTTTTCGCGCTTCCACTTCTGCTCAGCCCGCCACGCGGGCTACTTGCATTCAGTCGTTTCTGGGCCCGAGTTTCCCTGTGGTTGCTCCGAATCACCGTCGGACTGACCCATGAGATACGCGGACACGAAAACATCCCCGTCGGTCCGGTTCTGTTTGCCGTCAAACACCAGTCCGCCTGGGAAACACTGGTGATCAACCTCATCATTCCCGACGCCGCGATCGTGTTGAAACGCGAACTCACCCGGATCCCCATATTTGGCTGGTACCTTATGCGGTCCCGCCATATACACATCGACCGGGCAGGCGGCATGTCGGCCCTGCGCACCATGGTCTCGGCGGCCCGGGCCCGCATCGCCGAAGGTCGGCCGTTGGTCATTTTCCCCGAAGGTACCCGTGTGCCCCCCGGCTCATCGGCCCCGTATCACGCCGGCATCGCCGCCCTGCAAGGCGCTATTGATGTGCCAGTCGTCCCGGTCGCGCTCAATTCAGGACTTTTCTGGCCATGGCGTTCGATGGCATTGCGAGGCGGGCGCATCACCCTGGAATTTCTTCCCGCGCTCCCCCGTGATCTCAAACGCCGTGAATTCATCGATAATCTCGAAAAATCGATCGAAAATGCCTCAAACCGGCTTCTTGACGAGGCGATCGCCGAACACGGCCTTCCACGGCCCGAACAGCCTGTGGATAAATCTGTGGAATAGCCGGGCGGTGAAGCAGCGTTACGGTAGCCGGTAATACGCCTGTAATAATTGAGACCAAGTTTGGCTTACGAGCCACATCACATTTAGTCATCACAGATTTTATTTACTAAATCTCCCTGGGACCCCAAAACATCTGGCCTCTTTGCTTGATCACCTCTGGGTTTTCGACGTCAAACAGGCCTTCCCGCGATCACTTGTTCCGCCACTACTTCTCCGCAAGGGAAATTGTCCGGAATTCCGAAGAGTTTATACTGCGTGCTGACGGCCTGTGGGTAAGGTGCGGCCTTACCACGTCAGATTGCCGCCGCGAGCACGGTAAACATGCATGCATTCGCGGCATTCGGGCGCCAATCAGGTCTCAGATTGGTCTATTAGATCGCGAAGGCGAAACAATGGCCGGTCCCGGATTCCCAGTTCCGCAAGTTGTGCGACGGTATTGCGCAAATACTCTGTATTCGCCCCACCCCGCCCATGACCTTGCAGAAAGTGCTTCAGCGCCACTGAATCGGACGGTTTACCAGCGTATTGCACATGGTTGTGGGCCGCCGTGTAGGTGTGCGCGCGGATGGTGCGTGATCCAAAACGTGCATTGACCCAGCGTGGAATGTAGACACGCGTGACCATCTCTCGTCGGATCAGATATTCTATCGTCGATTCCGCGTTTTCCGCCGACACCCTGTACGCCACCCCGCGACAACTCCCGCCATTGTCGAGACCAAGCACAAGCCCTGGTTTTTCCCGGGTGCCGCGCCAGATATGCGAATAGACGCAAAACGCCCGGTGATAGCCGTGCACGGTCGCCAGGGCACGTTGTTCAAACGGGAACTGCGGCTGCCACATCAGCGAGCCATAACCGAAAACCCACAAATCCTCACCGTCAGGATGGGTGTCCATCACTGCCGCCAAAGTTGTTTGTAGTTCTTTCTCTGTCAGCTCGTACTGATCAGTCAGGTGCCGCAGATCGGGCTGACCCGGTTGATGGGGCATGGACGTCTTCGCTTTCTGGACCCCGGGATGTCGCAACAACTCGACCGCGGCATGGTGGATCGCTAGGCTGGAGTCTGCGCTTCTAGATCAAACGAGACCGCATGATCCAGCGAAAGTATCTGGTTTTTCTGGCCGCCACCTTCCTGTTCGCCCTCCTCTGGACCGGCGGCTGGTTCTGGCTCGCAAACAAATTGCGTAGCAATATCGACAATTTCGTCGTGCAGGAGCGGACCAATGGGGTGAATCTGGAATGGGACAGGCTCCGCATTTCGGGTTTTCCAATCCGTTTTGACACCACCTTCACCAGCCCGAGGGGGGAACTGACAAATGACGAGCAGATCATCCTATGGACCGGTGCCGATACAGCTATCCGCCCCTTCGCAGAAGGTGCGGGTATCGTCTCTTTTCGCGCCCCGGGCGAGCACCGTTTTGAGCGCCGTTTCCAGCAAAGGGACAAAGCAGTTGCAGGTTCTCTCGTAACCCGCTCAGAGGACTTTCAGGGACGAGTCAAATTTGACAATTCCGGTCGCCTCCGCGGTCTCCGCGGGCAGGCTGAACCGCTCCAACTCAGCCTCGACAATGGACCCAATATCGCAATCGCCCGCGCCGCATTCAATTGGTCAAATGCCACCATTCCGGGCGGCACGGATGCGCTTCACCCCGACCCGCTTGGTCAGAGCGTTGCCATGATCGTGACCGGGATCGACCTGACTGCTCTGCCCCTTGATCGCGATGTCGTCAAAACCCTGGGGCCAACTATCGAAAACCTGTCGGGTCGGCTCGCGTTGCGCGGCCAGCTGAACCCCACACGAATTACCGCCGAAAACCTTGCGCAATGGCGAGATGCCGGCGGCACGTTGGAAGTCGAAAATCTCGAACTCCGATGGGGCAGCCTGCGCTTCGCCGGCAGCGGCACACTCAGTGTCGATGATAAATTGCAGCCCGTCGGGACATTCTCGGCACGCGTATCGGGGCTCAACCAGCTGATCGAAATGCTGGAGCAGCGCGGCCAGATTGGCCCGCAACAGGCCGCGATCGCCCGTATCGCCGTAGCCGTCCTGACCCGCAATCCGGCCAATGGCGGCCCGCCGGAGGCCAAAGTACCGGTCACGATCCAGGATCGAGTTGTCTCGGTTGGGCCCGTGCCGCTGCTTAAATTCGACCCGGTGAACTGGGACTAGTCTTCGGATTCGCCGTTTTCAGTGTACTGGAATCGTCCGGCCTGCCCGGCCTCGATAACCCCCCGCCGGATATCCCGGGTACGGGTGAACAATTCGAACAGCGCATCGCCATCATCGCGATGGATCGCCTCTTGAAGCGTGGAAAGATCCTCGGTGAAACGACCGAGCACTTCCAGAACCGCGTCTTTGTTTAACAAAAACACATCCCGCCACATCACCGGATCCGATGCCGCGATACGGGTGAAGTCCCGGAAACCGCCCGCGGAGTATTTGATCACCTCGCGGGTGGTGACCACATCCTCGTCCTGGACCTGGGCTTTCAGTTCGTTTTCCAGATCGGCTGCAGTTTCGACAATGGTGTAGGCGATCAAATGCGGCAGATGGCTGGTGATCGCCAGGACCCGGTCATGATGCTCGGCCTCCATGACCTCGACATCACTGCCCAGGGCTCGCCAGAACGCCGCCAGGCGTTCGACCGCAGCAGCGTCGGCCTCGGGCGGAGGGGTCAGAATCGAAAATCGATCACGAAACAAATCTGCAAAACCGGCTTCGGGACCCGAATGTTCGGTACCAGCCACGGGGTGGCCGGGCACCAGATGAACCCCGTCAGGAATATGCGGGGTCATCGCCTTGATGACCGCTCCCTTGACCGAGCCCACATCGGTCACAATCGTTCCCGGCGCCAGATGATCTTTGATCGCCGCAGCCACGGCGCCACAGGCCCCAACAGGCGTGGCAGCGATGACTAGATCGGCTCCCGACACAGCGTCGGCGATATCGGCATGCATGCTGTCCACAATTCCCAACGCCTCGGCGCGGGCGCGAATATCGGAATCCGCATCATGACACGCGACATGGGCGGCCAGCCCGTTGGCCCGTATCCCATCGGCCAGGGAGGATCCGATCAGACCGATGCCGATAATGGCGACGCGCTGGAATTGCGGTGAGGTGCTCATGATGTTTCCAGAAACGCCCGCAGGGACGTTACGACTTCCTCCATTTCGGCGCGGGTGCCAATCGACATACGCACCCAGTCCGGCAGTCCGTACCCAGCCACACGCCGAGTCACGATCCCGCGGCCAAACAGGAACCGATAGGCGGATTCCGCATCATGGGGCGAGTGCGGGTCAAACTGCACGATGACGAAATTCCCGACCGACGGATTAACTCGCAGCCCGAGCGCCTCGAGGGCGCCGACGAACCAAGGCAGCGTCTCAGCATTATGGATCCGGGCGCGTTCGGTGTGTTCGCGGTCACCCAACGCGGCCAGCGCCGCGGCCATGGACGGCGCCGAGACGTTGAATGGTGGGCGCACCCGATCGAGGATATCGATGATTTCTTCGGGGCCATACGCCCAGCCAATTCGCAGACTTGCCAGCGCGTAAATCTTGGAAAACGTACGGGTCATAATCACATTGGAGGCTTCCGCGACCAGCTTCGCGCCCGCGTCGTAATCCTCTTCCGTGACATATTCGGCATAGGCAGCATCGAGCACCAGAACCACGTGTTCTGGCAGTTCGGCGTGCAACCGGCGCAACTCATCTTCGGCCAAATACGTACCGGTCGGGTTGTTCGGGTTGGCCAGGAAGACAATTTTCGTGCGCGCATTTACGCGTTCGAGGATCGCATCCACATCCGCAGTAAGCTTTGACTCGGGCACGGCAATCGGTGTCGCGCCGACCCCGAGTGTGGCGATCGGGTACATGGTGAAACCGTGCTCGGTGTAGAGCGTCTCGTCGCCCGGTCCGGCATAGGCCAGGGTGATCAGGTCGATCAGCTGATCCGAGCCCGCCCCGCAGATAATCTTTCCAACCTCGAGGCCGTGATGTTCGGCCAGTCCAAGACGCAGCGAATGCGCATCGATTTCCGGATACCGGCGCAAACCCTCGCTCGCACCGGAATAGGCCTCCATGGCACGCCAGGAGGCGCCGAAGGCGCTCTCGTTGGAACTGATGACAACGCGATCGGTTCCGCCCTTGCCGGCCTGACTGCCCGCATAGGGGGTGATCGCCAGAACACCGGGTCTTGCTTTCGGGGGAGCCATTAGTCCTACTCCGTTACGTGTTTAGCGTTATCGATATAAGGCGCGGCATAAGCCCCGAGCCAACTGACTTCCGCCTCACCCAGCACAGTGGCGAGGCCCTGAACCCGCGGGTCATCTGCGGTTACTAATCCGGCGACATCCACCAGATGAACCCGTCTGCCCGAATCCCCCGGATTGTTGGCAACAGCCTGGGTGTCCGCGTCGAGCTCATTGGACGCCGCCAGTTCAGAAAACCGGGCCCGGCTAACATCGGCATCGCAGGAAAACGTCAACACGCTGCGATCGTCACCGGAGTTTTCAGGCGCGCTTGCCGCCACGATGAAAGCGTCAATATTTTCACTGTTCCCGCTGCTCACAAACCAGGGCAAGCGGGCAACGATCTTTACCTCGGACGCATTGCGCATTTCTGCCCACCATTCCGGCGCATCCGACCCGTGGGCCGGCGGAACAAGTCCGACCGAAACTTCACCGCGCCCAACAGCGGAAACGACCTGTGCTGCTGACGCAAACCGCACAACATCAGCATCCAGACCAAACTGAGAATGGGCCAGACGCAGTGCGGCCTCCTCTCCTTCGATGGCGCAATACCCGGCCGAAAAGGCTGCCTGCAGCCGTGTCGAAGAGGCCACGATTTCGCGCCAAATCCGAACCAGAACACCCTTGGGAAGGCCGCCCTCATGGCGCACGAGAAGGCGCCGCAGAAGCTGAGCTTCGCGGGCCGGGCGGAATGTCGGCCCCCCATCAGATGCCTTCTGGCGTCCAACCTCACCAACGATTTCAGCACGACGCATCAACAGGTCATGTAGATTTTCATCGATGGAATCGATCTCGTGACGCAGTGGCGCCAGCTTGTCAGGCGCGTTGCCCATCGTCTCGCTCTTTCGGAAAAAATGCGTCTCAGGTTGTATCTCTACGCTGGATTTTTGGCAAAGAAAACGTTGACACCTCTCGCGGGCGCCACCTAGCTATGATCCTGTCGCACACGCATTCGGCGATACGACACTGGCCCAACCACGCTCTTGAACATGACCTCAAACCTGAATGACGGCAACGACCCCGCCGCCACAAGCATCGCAGTGGAACCCGCGGTTACCAACCTGCCGGGACACCGGCTGGTTCTCGGCGCGGATGCACCGATGCGTCTGGTATCCGGACAATTACTGGGGCCGTTCACGGTGGCCTACCAGACCTACGGCGAACTAAACGCTGATAAATCCAACGCGATCCTGGTCTGCCATGCCCTGACCGGCGACCAGTACGTGGCCGAAGAGCACCCGGTAACCGGGCGTCCGGGATGGTGGGAACGCCTTGTCGGCCCAGGACTAACCATTGATACCGATCGGTATTTCGTGATCTGCGTCAACGTGCTCGGCGGCTGCATGGGCTCGGCCGGGCCGAAAGATATCGACCCGCACACCGGACAACCTTTCGGACTGAAATTCCCGCTGATCACCATCACCGACATGGTTGCCGCGCAGAAACGCGTGGTCGAACATCACGGGATCAGCAAACTGTTTGCGGTTATCGGGGGTTCCATGGGGGCCATGCAGGTTCTTGAATGGTCCGCATGCCACCCGGAAATGGTCTTCTGCGCCATTCCGATTGCCGGCGCGGCGCGCCACTCGGCCCAAAACATTGCGTTCCATGAGGTCGGCCGCCAGGCCATCATGGCCGACCCAAAATGGGCCGGCGGTGACTATTACAGTAAAAACGCCCCCCCACAGCGCGGACTCGCGGTTGCCCGCATGGCCGCCCATATCACCTATCTTTCGGATTCCGCCTTGCACACCAAGTTCGGGCGCAATCTGCAGGATCGCAAGGAGATCACGTTCGGGTTCGATGCCGACTTCCAGATCGAAAGCTATCTGCGCCACCAGGGGCGCTCTTTCGTCGAACGGTTCGACGCGAACTCCTATCTCTACATCACACGGGCGATGGACTATTTCGATCTCGCAGCCGATTACGATGGCAATCTGCCCGCGGCTTTCGAAAAATCACCGGTTCGGTTTTGCCTGATCAGCTTCACCTCGGACTGGCTGTTCCCGACCAGTGAATCGCGCCGCATCGTGCACGCGCTCAATGCCGTCGCCGCCCCAGTTAGTTTCGTGGAAATCGACACAGAGTCCGGGCACGACGCCTTCCTGCTCGACGAACCGGAATTCTTCCGCATTCTTGCCGGCTTCCTGCGCGGTGCAGCCGACCAGCGCGGCCTTGAATTCAATTCGGAAAACCAATGACCCCGGACGAAACCAACAACGCATCACGCATCCGTATCGATCAAAAGCTCATTTCCGAGATTATCACGCCGGGCAGTCGCGTGCTTGACGTCGGCTGCGGCGACGGGGTGCTGCTCGATTTGCTGGTGCACGAACACAATGTCGACGGTCGTGGAATCGAGCTCAGCCAGGAAGGCGTAAATGGCTGTGTCTCACGGGGTCTCGCCGTGGTGCAGGGCGACGCCCAGACAGACCTGCACAACTATCCGAGTAATGCGTTCGATTTTGTCGTCCTCTCGCAAACCTTGCCGGCCATCTATGACGTCAAAGGTGTTCTCGGAGAAATGCTGCGGATCGGGCGTTGCGCCGTGGTCAGTTTCCCCAATTTCGGGTACTGGCGCGTGCGGACGGATTTGCTTTTCCACGGCCGCAGCCCGATCTCGGATAACTTGCCGCATATCTGGTATGAGTCACCCAACATCCGCTTTTTCACGCTGTCAGATTTCGACGAATTACTGGCCACGCTCAACCTCAAGACAGAGCGGATCGTGACCATTAGCGGGGGCGGAAATGTCAGCAGCCGGGCGCGGATCGGCCCCTGGACCAACTTACTGACCGAGCAAGCCGTGTTCGTCATCAGTCGGACATAAGTCCACGCGCCGAGGACCCGGCCGACGCCCGCACCGGCATATAGGCGTGCCGGCGGATTTTCCTGTTTAACAACTCACCGCCATAAATTTGTTTGGTCGCTTCTACGATGGCCACCCCGCCCAACGGGCTGAACCAGCGTTCCCCCACCCGTTCCCAGGCCGGCACAGCCGATAACCAGAACCGGCGACGCGAGGGCGGAAAGAACAAGGCGCGGGTTTCACGTTCGGGGGTGAACATGGACTGGCGCAGCGTGCGAATAAGCTGTTCCATCGAATAGGGATGACCGTGCCCAAAAGGCGTGTGGTCGGCGCGGGCCCAGATCGACCGACGGTTGGGCACAACCACGATCAGGCGCCCCCCGTCAGACAGAACCCGCCACATCTCCCGCAGCAATTGCTGCCCAGTTTCGCTGTACTCCAAGCCATGAACCATGAGGATGCGATCGACCGAAAGATCAGGCAGCGGGATTTCGTCCTCCCTCGCGACCGTCGTCAGATTTTTTTCACCCGGCACCCGGGCCGGCCACGGCAAAACCCCGATCCGGCTCGGCATCACCGCACAAACGCGGGCGGCCTCATCCACGAAGGACTGCAAATACGGTGTCGAAAAACCAAACCCGAGCACGTTGAGCCCGGTTACATCCGGCCAGATCGCGCGCACCTGTCGATGCACCATGCGCCGGGATGCGATCCCCAGACTGGTGGCATAAAAATCCCGTAAATCGACGACATCGAGTGACATGACTAGATTCTAGCATAGGTGACGCTATGCAATCCGCGCCGGTATAATCACCTGAACACGCACGCGCTGTCCGCAGATTGCCGCCGAAAGGAAAATCATGAAACTATTTTACGCTGCCCCCTCCCCCTATGCCCGCAAGGCCCATGCCACCGCAATTGAAACCGGGATGGCCGGCCAGATCGAACTGGAGCCGACCAGCCCCTGGACCGACCCGGAGGGCTATCGCGACATCAACCCGGTCGGAAAGGTTCCGGCACTGGTTCGTGATGACGGCCCCCCGCTCTATCAGTCGAACGTAATTTGCGAATATTTCGATGCTTACGGCGACACGAAAGTTTATCCCGCCGTCGGTCCAGCGCGGTGGACGGCCCTGCGCCAGCTTGCCGCTGCTGACGGTATTCTCGACGCGTCGGTCCATGCCCGCATGGAGGGCATGTTCCACGAAGGCGAGGCGCTCTCGCAAAAATTCCTCGACCGCCAGGAAGTATCGGTGGTCGCCGCTCTCGACCAGCTCGAAGGTGAAGCCGACGACCTCAAGGGTCCGGTGACCATTGGCCAGATCGCCAGCGCCTGTGCCCTGGGCTATCGCGATTTCCGTTTCAACGATATGGATTGGCGCGCTGGACGCCCCAATCTTGCTGCCTGGTACGAGGCTTTCGCAACGCGGCCCTCCATGACCAACACCAATCCCGAAGCGTGAGCGAGACCCGCAGCGCGCTCTCTGCCGACACAGTGATCCGCCTTCTGGGTCTGGAACCCCACCCGGAAGGCGGACATTTCGCAGAGACCTATCGTGATCCGGTCACCAATTCTGGTGACCGGGCAGCCGGTTCGGCAATCTACTATCTGCTTCGCACGGGAGAACGCTCGGCCTGGCATCGTGTGATCGATGCCTAAGAAACCTGGCATTGGTATGCGGGGGCATCGCTTTCGCTTTTGGTGGCACCGCCCGAAAGCCCGTCAACCACACTCGAGCTTGGGGATGATCTGAGTGCCGGCGCGCGCCCACAGGCGATTGTGCCGGTCGGCCACTGGCAGTCCGCGTCCTCCAACGGTGATTGGACCCTCGTGGGCTGCACCGTGGCGCCGGCGTTTGAGTTTGCATCATTTGAGATGGCGCCAGATGGCTGGAGCCCGGACCAGGTCTGAGCGTTATCGGAACACGTCGTAGATAAACGGGGTCAGCCCGAAGCCGCTGAGCAATGCATAGATGCCAAACCCGAACAGGATCGCCGCCGAGGCCCGGTTCATCCAGACTTGATAGGTGCCGTCCACGAATGGGCGAAACACTCCAGCCGTGGTCGAAATCGCGAGCCACCAACCCGCCGAGCCCGCAAACACACCAAGCACCAGAATCGAAGCATTCCCGACCGATTCGCCGGCCTCGGTAATCCCGAGCGTGGCCAGCAACCCGGCGAAGGCAATCAGGGTAATGGGGTTCGTTACCGCCAGCATGAAGGTTGAGACAAAATCTTTAATCAGGGAATGGGTGACGATCCGGCTTTCGGTAAGCCGCTCGGTTTTCAGCTTCGCACCAGCCCGGGTTTTCCCAAAAACGGTCCGCAACGCGAGCACCAGCAGAACAATGCCCCCGACAATACGCAAATCGTCCTGATGAGCTTCCAGCCAATCCTTGACCGCTGATATCCCGAATGCCGCAACCGCACCGTAGAGCGCATCACCAAATGCCGCGCCGAGCCCGGACAACAACCCGTGCATCCGGCCTTCGGCCAAGGTGCGCTGCACACACAGCACCCCCACAGGCCCGACTGGCAGTGCCAGAAAGAACCCGAAAACAATGCCCTGGATCAGAATGTAATCGGTCACGTACCGTTCGCTGGTTAGCGTTTGCTGCTGGTTCCCCTCGAACGTGCGAGCCGGCCACATCTCGTTCTTAACAGATTCTCGACCGTTACCAAATTGTGCGCCGTTCAACCGATGGGCTCCGCAACGAACTGAAGGCTGGGTGATCGAATTTCAGACTGGGCAGAAACCAATTCGAGCTCGGCACGATCGCGTTTGGATGTTTCTCGCAGGACGGCGTGCAAACGCGCCGCGCAATCAGAAATCGACTCACGAGGATCACCCGTTGTGTTGAACCGGGCCGCGAAAAGCGCAGCCGCGAGATCCCCGGCACCATGGGGTGGTTGTGTAAATGTCAGACGGGGCATTTCGACCCGCCAGGCGGACTGCGCCGTCACGACAACCATGGCGGTCGTCTCTGCCGACATACCCGCGGGCTCGAAACTAGTGATCAATACGCAGCCACCCGGGCGCATACGTTCGATCAGCCGACGCGCTGCGGCGATGACAGCGCCGGGCAGGGCTCCGATCAAGGCACCGCTTTCACATCCAGACAGCAATTCCAGCTCAAACAGGTTAGGCGTCACGATATCGGCTGCCGGTATCGCTTTGTCGTGAAAGAACGCGGGCAGGTCCGGGTCGACATAGACCCCGGTATCGCGATCTCCGAGCACCGGGTCGCAGCAATATAGTGCGTGCTCATTCGAGGTTCGCAATCGTTCGAGGGCCGCGAGAACGACCTCACCGACGGCGCGCGACCCCAAATATCCGGTCAGCAGCAAATCACAATTTTCGTACACGCCCCTAGGTTCAAGACCGTCGAGCAAATCCTGGACCTGCATCGACGAGAGAACCGAGCCCCCGACCTCCCGGTACCCCGCGTGATTGGACAGCACGGCCGTGGGTACAGGCCAAACTTCGTGCCCGAGGGTCTGGAGGGGAAACGTAACTGCCGCGTTGCCGACATGGCCGAAGACGACATGGGACTGAATCGAAAGAATGCGGACCATGGACATCTTTCATGCGCCGGTTTCACGACCCGGGACAAGAATTTGTTTGACCGGTGCGAAACCGGCTTGATGCCCGTGTCGTGTCCACATGCTTGGACGCGGAGCCCGATTATTTCAGACGCCTGACAAAATGGCCCGGTGCAATTGCACCGGGCCATTTTGTCAGAGCACGAATATCAGAGGCACTTCTCGAAAAGCAGAAGGCGCCAGGTGCATGGACGCGGAGCCCGTGGCGCCTGACGCCTTCCTGATCTTTCGATCCAGGGGTCGCCCCCTGAACTTCCGACCTTTGCCCAAATCAGCAAGGCCTCGTCTGCTTGGCGGACGGGACGTACCCCTGGCCGATACGTGTCCATTCCACCCTGCATCCAGGCAGTGACGGCTTTGACACCGTCACACCTGCGTCCCCGAAGGAACCCGAAACCCATGGGGCCGGCTGTGCCGCTGTGATGTTCCAAATGAACCCTGTCACCCGAAGGCATCTGGTCTCATATGGTCCGTCAGCCCCTAATTCCTGACCGGCGAGAGCCTGGACCTAGGACGCGACCGCCATTTCCGCCATAATCTGCCGAAGCTGACCTTGCGTGCGATGCGTGTCGCAAGCGACCCACACCACCGAAACAACCGCCACCAACGCGACGTTACCTTTCCCACCAGCTGGCCTCACCCGCTTCCGATCATCCGAAGACAACCTGTCGCGGCACAGACCCACCGGCTCCACCCGACACACGTCCCGCGGTCTCCCGCGATGCGCATTCGAGCGATGTAACGAACCTCCGCCGAGGGAAGTGGCTTCGAAGAACCCTGTTCGCCTGCTGACTTCTCCGTCCCGGTTTCTCGGCTTTGCAGCCTTGTCCCCGATCCGGCTTTTCGTTCCCACCTCACCGGCGCGCCCCTCGGGGTTTGCTTCGGAGCACTTCAACGCCCGCGAAGCGGTTGTCGAAGCGTGGCGGGACCAGCGCCAGCACACCAATTTTTGCACCTCCATGTTCCGTTGCGGCCCCCGGACGGGCAATGTGCAATCAGCCTGCTGTTGCAGTTTTCTGTGTAAAACTCGGCAGACTGATCACAATCGCTCCACAGGTTTTCCACACACAGAGTTTTCCAGACAGGCTCGAATCGCGAATTTCGTCGCGCAATCCACCAAAAACCAAGCTTTAGAGACCCTCGCGTCATTGACGAACCGGTGCAGGCAGGTCTAAACCAAAACTTCTAATTCATCCGTGTATGGATGACATCCAGACGTTCTCGATCGGGGGTCCCTCTCCGGTCTTTGCATTACAAACAGGGGGTCTCATGGCGACCGAAAACAGACCGCTTTCCCCGCATCTGCAGGTCTATCGCCCACAGCTCACATCTGTGCTGTCAATTTTGCATCGCGCCACCGGCATTGCGCTGGCTGTCGGAACCTTGCTGCTGGTCTGGTGGCTGATTGCAGCGGCGACCGGCCCAACCGCGTTTGACACCGTACAGAGCTTCATCGGCTCTATCTTCGGTCGGATCCTGCTTCTCGCCTGGACCTACGCGCTCTTCTATCACCTCAGCAACGGCATTCGGCATCTCGTCTGGGATTCCGGCAAAGGGTTTGAGCTCGGCACCGCCTATGCATCCGGCTGGCTGGT
>MEHZ011481405.1_pt1 | contig 29446 bp, 32 predicted proteins | sample 897221 | NCBI WGS metagenome assembly MEHZ01 (sample SAMN05514161, study PRJNA337945) | marine metagenome | isolation source: marine surface water | place: Arctic Ocean | collected 2007-12-13
TCGAACACACCTTCGACCCCTTGCCCGAAACAGGAAACTATCTATGAGCGTTGTACTTGTTGTCGCCCCCAATCCCGACGATGAAACATTAGGCGTTGGGGGCCCCATTCTGCGCCACATCGCCAATGGTGATGACGTCCATTGGTGCATCGTCACCGCCATGCACGAAGCCGCCGGGTTTACGACCGAGCGGATTGAGGCGCGGGACAAAGCCATCGCAAGTGTGGCCGAACATTTCGGCTTTGTCGGCGTGCATCAGTTGGGATTTGCGGCCGCCGAGCTCGACCAGGTGCCTCGCGCGGATCTGGTTGGCGGATTCTCGGAGGTCATCTTAACGCTCGCGCCGGAACGTCTGTTTCTGCCGCATCCGGCCGATTCCCACAGCGACCACCGAATTACCTTCGAAGCTGCAGCCGCTTGCACAAAATGGTTCCGCTACGGCTCGCTGCGGCAGGTCTTCGCCTATGAAACATTGTCGGAAACCGGGTTCGGAATCGATCCGAACATGACCGCGTTCCGCCCGAACCACTACATTGATATTTCCGACCATCTCGCGGGGAAACTTGCCGCCCTGGCCCACTACGCCGAGGAATCCGCAGCCCACCCGTTTCCGCGCAGTCAGGACAGCGTGCGCGCCCTAGCGACCTTACGGGGCAGTGAAGCGGGGTGTCAGGCAGCCGAAGCGTTCATGCTGCTCCGCGCCCTGGAGGATTAATCGTCGGATTTGGACTTGCTGCCAAAGCCCCAGCCCAGGACCTTCACGCAAAACGCAATGATGACCCAAATGGCTGTCAGGGGAGTTGCGACGATCCCGATCGGGAACGCGACAAAGATCAATACGATCGACACGAAAAATGCGGCCAGCGCGACGCCCATGAATCAGCCCTCCCCGAGATGTTTGCCGAGGAAGACACCCAGGTCTTCCACACAGCGCCGGGCCTCATCGACCACACCGGTGTAGCCGAAATAGGCGTGCAACACGCCGGCATAGACTTCCAATTCATGGGGGTGTCCAACCGACTTCAGTCTCTCAGCATAGGTGAGAGAATCATCGCGGATCGGATCGAGTTCCGCGGCTGCGATAAACACCGGCGGCAGCCCGGCCGGGTCACCCTTTACGGCAAAGGCCCGCGGATCGCTCCGGTCTGCTTCCTCCGGGAGATACCCGTCATAGACCATCTGCACATAGGCGTTGGTGAGCATGAAGTCGCCGCCGCCAAGCTCGCGCATCGAATCTGATTCCAGATTGTAGTCCAGCACCCCGTAAAGCGAGGCCAATGCGCTTAGCAGGTCGCCGCGGCCCTTGTCGCGCAATGTGAACGCCGCGCCGTGTGCAATACTCGCTCCGGCCGAGGCACCGCCAACGGCAATTCGGTTTGAACCCAAGCCCCAGCTTTCACCATTCTCGGCAATCCATTCGAGGACCGAGACGATCTCATCAACCGGATCCGGGAAGGTGTGTTCGGGCACATGGAGGTAGTCGGCACTGATCACCGCCCCGCCCCAGCTCGCCGCCAGTTCGCGCATCTGACGATCATTGGTCCGTGGACCGCCAATCCGGAACCCGCCGCCGTGCAGATAGACAAACACCGGCAACCCGCCTGCTCCAGATGGTTTGTAAAGCTGGACCGGCACGTCCCGGAACGGCCCAGGGATGGTTCGGGCTTCATTGGTCGGCAAATCCGGCCCGCCCGCGTTCCAAATCGAGCGGGTTGCTTCTGCGCGCTCGCGAATCTGTTCCACGCCTTCACCCGGCCCCCCAAGGTCGGCGACAATCTCCGCATTACGTTTCAATGCATCGGCTTGTTGCGGGCTGATCCGCGTGGTCGGGTCGGACTGGGTATCACTCGCCATCTCGAGCTCCTAGAAAGTTGTGCGTCGGCACCGGAGGCCGAAGATTGATCTTCAACCCGCACCATAGGATCAAGTTTGTACAACATTTCCAGCCCGATCAGGATAGGCGAACAACAGGCACGATTTTGTCCGTGAAGCTCTTAGGTGACCACATAACCCGCTGCTATAAGGCCGGTTAGTGTTGTCTTCGGGCCAAACGCCATGACGTTCTTTGAAATATTTGTCCTCGCCGCCATCCAGGGCATCACGGAATTTCTCCCCGTGAGCTCGTCGGGACATTTGCGCATTGCGTCCGACATTCTGGGCCTGACCGAAAACACCCTGGTGATGGATGTCGCGGTCCATGTCGGCACCCTATTTGCTGTCATGCTGTATTTCTGGCGCGACCTGTTTTTCATGATCAGCGGGCTGGCGTCGGCCGCGCGCGGCCGACGCCATGACGGCGGCAAGCTTCTGGGCTATCTGGTGATTGCTACAATTCCTGTCGCCGCGGCCGGATTTTTTGGTCAGGCACTGATCGAAAACACATTGCGCACCATCGAGATCGTTGGATGGACCACGATCGGATTTGCCTTGCTGCTGTTCGCCGCTGACCGGACCGGCATGAAAATCCTGCGCCTTGAGCATCTGAACCTGCCCAATGTGGTGATCATTGGTCTGGCCCAGGCCCTCGCCCTCATCCCGGGCACAAGCCGATCCGGGATCACGATTACCGCGGCACGGTTCCTCGGCTACGAACGGGCCGATGCCGCGCGCTTTTCCATGCTGTTGTCGGTTCCCGCGATTGCGGGCGCTGGTTTGCTGATCGGAATGCAGGTCCTCGAAACCGGTAACGCGCTACTCACCCGAGGCGCCCTGCTGGCCGCCGGCCTGTCATTCATTACGGCCTTCGCCGCGATCGCGCTCTTCATGCGCTGGCTGCGTGTCGCCGGTTTCGGCGTGTTTGTCGTGTATCGAATTTTTGTCGGCGCGGTTCTGCTCGCCTGGGCTTATGGCGCCTTCTGATCAGGAAATCGAGTTCCGGCCCAGCCGGCCACCCTTGCGATAGCGGTGGACGTACGTCGGAAGAATGGCCTCCGCCGCCGTTGCCGACACACCAAGATCCGACAGCGTCAAAGAACCCTCGGCCACCACATTATCCTCGCGCAGAGACCTCATATCGTCACGTGTGAACGGCGGATTGGGCAACAACCCAGCGAAGGTCGCCTGAATATCACCGATGAAAAATGGCACCGGCACCAAAAAACGATCGCGTCGAATTTCGTGTAACAGCAGCTCCATAAGCTCGGCAAAGCTGTAAACCTTAGGACCTCCCAATTCATAATCGTTCCCGTTGGCCGCCGGGTCGTACAGCGCTGCGATGACCGCATCGGCAACATCGGCAACATAGACCGGCTGAAAACTGGTTTTGCCGCCGCCAAATAGCGGCAGGGCCGGAAGCATCCGGGCCAAACCACCGAACAGATTGAAAAACCCATCTTCGCGGCCAAAAATCACCGACGGACGGATAATCGAGGCGGCCGGGAAAGCATCGCGGATGGCGGTCTCCCCGGCAGCCTTGGAACGCCCGTATTCCGACAACGAAGTCCTTGAGGCACCAATGGCCGAGACATGGACCAAAGCCTTGCAACCCTGTTCATGGGCCGCGCTGGCAATCGTGGCCGCAGCATCCACATGCACAGCCTTGAACGTCTGACGCTTTCGCGGGGCTCGAATACCGACCAGGTTAATCACCGCATCGGCGCCCGCAACGGCACGCCGGACGGCTTCCGGGTCGGTCACATCGCAGGCAATCAGATTAACCTGGCTGACCTGCCCCAGCGTCTTGAGGTGTTTTGCAGCCTCAGGGTCGCGCATGGCGGCTTTCACCACCACATCACGGTCCGCCAGCCGTTCCACCACATAGCGGCCGAGGAAGCCCGATCCGCCAAATACTGTCACCCGCCGCAAATTCATCACCATGTTCCCAAGCCACCTGCTGTTATAGGCCGAAACGCTGTATAGTCCCGGGTTACACCTCCTGCCAAGCACAGCGGTTGACACAAACCAACAGGAGACGTTAGCAACCGACGACTGGGTGCAGTTTGTGCGCCGCAACAGACCGGATCAGCGCTTTGGATATCGAACTTCACCATAACGACCTCCCAGACGGCCTTGATCTTGGCGATATCGTCGCGGTCGACACCGAAACCATGGGCCTCAACCTGTTACGGGACCGACTTTGCCTGGTGCAGCTATCGGCGGGCGACGGGACCGCACATCTCGTGCAATTCCCGGCCAGCGAGGGCGATGCATATGACGCGCCCAATCTGAAAGCGCTTTTGGGCAACCCGAACACGCTCAAACTGTATCACTTCGCCCGGTTCGATCTGGCTGCCATTCAGCGCTATCTCGAAGTCGATGCCGGACCCTGCTACTGCACCCGGACCGCCTCCCGACTGGTTCGTACATTCACAGACCGGCATGGTCTCAAAGACCTTTGTCGCGACTTGCTGGGGGTCGAAATTTCCAAGCAGCAGCAAAGCTCAGACTGGGGCGCCGACGTGCTCAGCCGGGAGCAACAGGAATATGCTGCCAATGACGTGTTCTTCCTGCATGAATTGAAGGCACGGCTTGATGTGATGCTGGAACGCCACGACCGGGTTGGTCTGGCCCAGGCCTGTTTCGACTTCCTGCCCGCGCGCGCCGCTCTTGATCTGGCGGGCTGGCCGGATATCGACCTGCTCGCGCACAGCTGATCCATCGGGCCGAGGCATGCGGGCAAGAGGGTGAAGTTTGACGAAACTCAGCATTCACCTCATACTACAACCGATTGATTCGTGCGGATTTCTTGCCATTCCAGCGCATCAATTCAAGGCCGCAACGAAACGATCGATACGCGCGTGACCGGATCAGCAAAGTCCAATCCGAAACTGACAGACGCACAAGCGTCCGCCCGCGATATCGCGGCGGCACAACGTGTCTTTCGCCTTGAAGGCGATGCCTTGCGCGCGATGGGGGAAGCCCTGGACGATACGTTCGTTCATGCGGTCGACCTGATCCACCGCGCCAAAGGCCGTGCGGTGGTCACGGGCATGGGCAAAAGTGGCCATATCGCACACAAGATTTCCTCGACCCTGTCGAGCACCGGCACCCCTTCTTTCTACGTCCATCCCGGCGAGGCCAGTCACGGCGACCTCGGTATGATCACACGCGAAGATGTCGTACTGGCACTGTCCAATTCCGGTGAGACCACCGAGCTGGGTGACGTGATCAACTACTGTCGGCGGTTCGAAGTGCCGCTGATTTCAATCACCGGGCGCACCGGCAGCACGCTAGCCGAGAACAGCGATTGCACCCTGCTTCTGCCCGCGGTGGCGGAAGCGTGCCCGATGGGGCTCGCGCCGACCACCTCCACCACGGCGATGTTGGCCATGGGAGACGCACTGGCAATCGCACTGCTCGATCGCCGCGGCTTCACCGCCGAGGATTTCCAGGTTCTCCACCCAGGTGGAAAGCTCGGTCAAAACCTGTTGCGCGTCGGCGACCTGATGCACGACGGACAGGACCTGCCCCTCGTGCGACCGGCCGACCCGGTTTCCGAAGCGCTGTTTGTCATGACCAATAAGGGCTTTGGCTGCGCCGGGGTCACGGATGACGCCGGCGCGCTGGTCGGAATCATTACCGATGGCGATTTGCGCCGTCACATGTCAGACACGCTGATCAGCTTGAGCTGCGGCGAAATCATGACTGCGGATCCGAAAACCATCCGGGTACAGGCGCTGGCTTCGGAGGCCCTCGGGCAGATGAACGCCACCCAGATCACCAGCTTGTTCGTCGCTCACGACCGTCAACCGGTCGGCATTCTGCACATACATGATTGTCTGCGAGCAGGACTTGTCTGAGCCGATATGAGCGACCCTGGTATCACGGCCGCAACAGACGTTCCCGTCAAAGAATCCCGGCGCACTCGGCAAACGCGCATGAGTAATGCGCCCCGCCGTCGCCGCAGCAGTTTTGCCCGGTCACGCATCGTATCCACGATGAAGTATTTGCTCCCGGGCGCGGCCTTTGCCCTGCTCGTGCTGGTCGCGATCTGGCCACGCCTACTCCCCGATCAGGACCGGTTCCGGTTTGATCTCGCCGTTATTGGACCCACCGGGGGCAGCAAGCCGCAAGTTCTCAACCCGCGCCTGCAGGGAATAGATTCCGAAAAACGCCCTTTCCAAATCGCCGCCGATCTGGGTTCGCGGGTGCAAAACGATGCCGGTGAAGAGGTTTACGACCTGACCAATCCGAAAGCCGACATCGTTCTTAATGATGGATCGTGGATTGCCCTGAACTCCAATGACGGACGCTTCGATTCGTTTTCGAACACCCTGCATCTGAGCGGCGACGTGAACATGTTCCACGATCAAGGCTACGAGTTCCAGACTGCGACCGCACGGGTCGACCTGGAAAACAGTACCGCCTCGGGAGATGAACCCATCGATGGGCAGGGGCCGTTCGGTATTCTAAAGGCTCAAGGCTTCCGGGTTCTCGAATCCGGTGAACGCATTTTCTTTGTTGGCCCTGCAACGCTGACCGTATTCGAAGGAGCGCCGCCACAATGATCCGCCTCTGGACAATCCTGGCCGTCAGCGCGGCCCTGATCGCATCAGTTCCGGTTCCCGGATTTGCGCAATCTCTGGGGTTTTCCCAGGGCGGTGACGGTCCGATTCAGATCGAGGCCGATGAAGGGATCGAGTGGCAGCGCGCCAATAAGCTCTATATCGCGCGTGGCAACGCCAAAGCCACCCAGGGTGGTGTCGTCGTCGAGGGCGATGAACTGGTTGCCCATTATCGCCCCAACAGGGCCGGCGAGAACGAAATCCATCGCATCGACGCCACCGGCAATGTGCGCATCACATCCGCCACCGAAGTCGCGACCTCCGACAAGGCCGTCTACGACATCGACGACGGGGTGCTTTTTCTGACCGGACAGACCGTGCGTCTCGACACTGCCGAAGACACGATCATCGCCCGTGAAAGCTTGTCCTATTACGAGCAACGACAGGTCGCCATCGCCCGCGGCGACGCTCTTGCCATTCGCGGTGACCGACAGTTGCGGGCCGATACGCTGACCGCGCATTTTGGCGAGGGCGGCCGCCGCGCCTCAATGGATCAGATCGAAGCCGCGGGAAACGTTCTGGTTTCAACGCCGACAGATATCATTCGGTCCGAAAAGGGCGACTACAACCCGGATAGTGGCTTGGCCACGTTAACGGGAAATGTCAAAATCACCCGGGGCGAGACACAATTGAACGGCGAACGTGCAGAGGTTAACCTTACCACAGGCGAGAGTCGTATTCTCTCTTCGCGCTCGGGCCAGCGGGTGCGCGGCATATTCCTACCCAAGGCCAAGACTGGCGGTGGCGCCGGTCAACAACCTACACTTCAACCCGCCAATCCAGGCGCAACCGGAACCCGATGAGCGACCCGCGAATGACAGGAATATTTGATGACGACGGCGCCCCACGTCTCGTGGCCGACAATCCGGGCCTCGTCGCGACAAACCTGGGCAAGCGTTTTCGCAAGCGCCCGGTGATCCGGGGTGTCTCGCTCCAGGTTCGCCAGGGAGAGGCCGTCGGGCTGCTCGGGCCGAACGGGGCAGGCAAGACGACCTGCTTCTACATCATCACCGGATTGCTAACACCGGATGCTGGCAGCATCTCTCTCGATGGTCACGACATTACCGAATTGCCGATGTACCGCCGCGCGCGGCTGGGTGTGGGATATCTGCCCCAGGAAGCCTCGATCTTTCGGGGCCTGTCGGTCGAACAGAATATTCGCGCGGTACTCGAGGTTATCGAGCCGGAGCGCGATCGCCGCGAAGCCATGCTGGACGACCTGCTGGCCGAGTTCTCGATCTCGCATTTGCGCCGCACACCGGCATTGGCCCTGTCAGGCGGCGAGCGTCGGCGGGTGGAAATTGCCCGGGCGTTGGCCAGTCAGCCCCATTTCATGCTGCTCGACGAACCCCTTGCCGGTATCGACCCGATCGCTGTTTCGGACATACGCGACCTCGTCAAACACCTGAAAGACCGGGGAATTGGGGTCCTGATTACGGACCACAACGTCCGGGAGACACTCGATATTGTGGATCGGGCCTATATCTTGCATGAAGGTTCGGTGCTAATGAGTGGTGACCCCTCCGAAATCGTCTCTCATTCGGACGTTCGGCGTGTTTACTTGGGTGAAAGATTCAGTCTTTAGAAGTCCCTAACTATGGCTCTGACACCACGTCTAGACTTCCGTCAGACGCAGGCACTGGTCATGACGCCGCAGTTGCAGCAAGCAATCAAGTTGCTGCAACTGTCGAATCTTGAACTGGCTGCCTTCGTCGAAAGCGAACTCGAAGAAAACCCGCTGCTTGAGCGGGAAGAGTCTATTGCCGATGCGGGCCCACCCGAATCCGAGGCCCAACCCACCAGTGATGATGGCGACGCCGCCTCTCTGGGCGACAAGGAAGAGCTTTCCTCGATCGAGGCTCCCCTCGACAGCGACTACACCAATGTCTATCCCGACGACCCGTTCCGACCGGCCGGTGGCTCTGCACCTGTAGCCCGCGGCGACACTGATACCCTGCCGGGAATTGATCAGACCGCCGCAAGTGAAGTCACCCTTCGCGAACATATGACCGAGCAACTTGATCTGTCGATCGGTGATCCGACCCAACGCCTGATCGGGCGTGCCCTGATCGATTCTCTCGATGACCGCGGATACCTGACCACCTCAATGGACGAACTCGGCGAACAGCTGGGCTGTGATCCGCTCGACGTCGAGGCGGTGCTAAAGATTGTGCAAAACTTCGAGCCGACAGGCGTCTTCGCCCGGGACCTGATTGAATGTTTTGCCCTGCAGCTTATTGAGCGTGACCGCTTCGATCCCGCGATGCAGGCTTTGCTCAACAATCTCGAATACCTGACCAAGCACGATATGCCCGGCTTGCGCGATGCCTGCGGGGTCGACGACGAAGATCTGGCAGATATGCTGAACGAATTGCGGGCCCTCGACCCCAAGCCAGCCTCCGGTTTTGATACGGGGTCGGTCGAATACATCACCGCAGACGTGATGATGCGGACCAAACAGGGCGGCGGCTGGGAAATCGAACTCAACAACGACAACCTGCCAAGGGTTTTGGTCAACCGGGCCTATTTCGCGGAAATCACCGATCAGGCCCAGGGGAAGGAAGACAAAGCTTTCGTCCAGGAGAAATACCAATCCGCAAATTGGCTGGTCCGGGCCCTCGACCAGCGCGCGCGCACGATTCTCAAAGTGTCCGCGGAAATCATTCGCCAGCAGGACGCCTTTTTCCGCCAGGGGGTCTCCCACTTGCGACCTTTGGTGCTGGCCGATATCGCTGCTGAGGTGAAACTGCACGAAAGCACCATCAGCCGCGTCACCACCAACAAATACATGGCGACCCCGCGCGGCCTGTTCGAACTCAAATATTTCTTCACCACCGCAATCGGCAGCAGTGAGGGCGGGGAAATGCATTCCTCGGAATCGGTGCGGCACAAGATCAAGCTGATGATCGACAACGAATCTGAGAAGGCGATCCTCTCCGACGACAAAATCGTGAAGGTCCTTCGCGAGGATGGTGTGGAAATCGCCCGCCGAACCGTTGCCAAGTATCGGGATTCGCTGAAGATTCCGTCATCAGTCGACCGTCGACGCATGAAACGCGCCGGACACTGATTTTTCGCTCCACTTCAATGATTTGATTGAACTTCCAAGGCCTTTACCCATGCAGGGGATAAGGCTTTCCCGGTATTGACACTCTATGGGCCCCTGACTAAGTTCCGCGCCGCACAACAACACCGCTCCGGCACGGTCACCCATGACCGCGAAAACAGTATCGGGCGGGCCTGGATAACGCCGGGCAAGAGGCAAGACGGAATAGCGAAATCAAACGTCGCGACCGGGTTCCATTGATCCGGCACTTATAATTTCAATAACCAACCCGTGTTCCTACTATGCAGATAACCGTTACCGGACAGCAGATTGACGTGGGCGACGCCTTGCGCACCCATATCGAGGATGCGATCGCGGACACCACCGAGAAGTATTTCGCCGACGCGATCGAGGCCACCGTCGTTCTCTCGCGCGAAAGCTTCCGAATTCGGGCCACGATCAGCATGCATGTCGGACGTGGCATCCATGTTCGCGCCCATGAAGAAGCCGATGACGCCTATGCGGCATTCGATGCCGCGCTGGCGCATTTTGCCAAACGCCTGCGCGAGCACCATCCCGATCGCGAGACCATCGTCGCATCGGCCAATGCGCCGGAATACATTCTCGCGCCACAGACCGAGGATGACGCAGACACCCAGCCCAATGACGACAATCCGGTCATCATCGCCGAAAACCAGACCGTGGTCGAAAACCTGACGGTATCCGAGGCGGTCATGCGCCTCGATCTGGCGGATGCGCCAGCTTCCGTGTTTCGCAATTCCAAGCATGGCGGCCTGGGCCGTGGTCTGCCGCCGCGACAATGGAAACATCGGCTGGATCGATACCCCGGCGGACGCGAGCTAACCTAATCCATGGAAATCAAAGACATCCTTCCGCGCAACGCCGTGATTGCGAACCTGCACGCCACAAGCAAGAAGCAGTTGCTGCAGGAACTATCGAAGGCTGCCGGCACTGCGTTCGGCGTCGAAGCCCGTCACGTCTTCGATATTCTGCTCGAGCGTGAACGTCTGGGGTCGACCGGCGTGGGTTCGGGTCTGGCTATCCCGCACGGAAAGCTACCCGGAGTCGAAGGCCTGCACGGCTTATTTGCACGTCTCGAAAAACCGGTTGAGTTCGATGCAATCGACGACCAACCCGTCGATCTGGTGTTTCTGCTGCTGGCCCCTGAAGGCGCCGGTGCGGATCATCTGAAAGCCCTGGCCCGGGTGTCACGCATCCTGCGCGACAAGGCCTTCTGCGAGAAGTTACGCGGCACCGACAACCCAGATGCGCTATACGCATTGCTGGTCGAAGCCGGCATGTCGGCCACCGACCATCTCCGCGTGGCGAGCTAAACCACCCACCAATTAATCATTTTGGGCGTCATCCGTGTCAGTGAACGCTGACCGGTTCCATATCGTGCTGTTTGACCGCCGCGAAGGCGACATCGCGACCGGCCATCATGCCGATCTCGCTGCCATCAGCACTGTGGATCGCATAGACCTTCTGTCCCTCGACGACGGCCGGACGAACATAGGCCACCTTATCCACCCCAAGAGCAGCGAACTGCTCAGGGGAGAACTCTTCCAGCAATTGGATCGTCGTATCTTGGGTCATGACGTGCTTCCTCGGCTCTCAACGTCGATCTCGGGAGATTCAGACGGGGCTTCATCGATTTCAATTTTGCGGATATTGCGCTCGGGCAACGGCAGGGCCACGTCGATGTTGAGCAGCCCGTTATCCAACGTCGCGGAGGTCACTTCGACACCGTCAGCCAAGACAAAGCTGCGCTTGAACATCCGCGTGGCAATCCCGCAGTGCAGATATTCGCGATCATCCTCAGCCGCCTGTCGGCCGGAAACTGTGAGCTGGTTGTCTTCAAGCTCGATATCGAGATCCGCCCGGATAAACCCGGCCACAGCCAGAGTGATCCGCAGACGGGTTTCGCCCGTACGTTCGATATTGTAGGGCGGATAGCCGTCCGAAGACGCCTTGGTGATGCGTTCGAGGGTGCGCTCGAATTCGTCGAATCCGAGCAAGAGCGGGTTTCGCAATGGAGATAATCTGTTCATACCGTCCCTCCTCCTTGGCGAGCGAGCTCCGGGCTGCGCATGCGACACGGGGTCCGACAATGCGCAGGCCATGCGGGCCTGAATTCGGCGCCCTGTGTTCCTGGAGCCGGAGTTCATCTGAGCCTCTAACCCTGCACATTATTTGGTTCCGGAATGGTAAATTTCAAGGATTCAGTCGACCGGGCGGTCGCGTGAAATCCGCGGCCTGCATCAAGGTCCAAAACATCAGCGCATCGTGATTCCCCTCTACGGCCATCCGATGCAGGCGATTCCAGGCTGCATCCGTTCGGTCGCGCGCGAGTTTCTGTCGCCTTGGCGGCTGCCAACCCTGGGCCTGTGACCCAGCAATAAGAGTGGCGATGTCGGCTGACGTAAACGGCGCCGGTTGCCCTGGCTTGATGTCCGGCGTCACGTGCACCGTCGCCGATATCCCTGACCCTTTAGACGACCAGCGGAATGGTGACTGCAGCGGCGCGCCATCGCTCAGGACGAGCGTCGCGATAAAAACCGCGAGGGGCAATCCACCCATAAGCATGGCTACTACTGCAAGTCCGCGCATCGTCTTCTCCTCCCAAACAGGGCTGAAGCTACAGTGCTGCGGCAACACGGCCATGACGGGGCCGGATTAAGGCGATTTTGGGAAGACCCTTAGCCCGGAAATTCGGCCTCCGGCAGGCCCGCCATCCCCACATCCAGCGCAAACAGCGCTCCGGCGAGAGGTTCAACGGCCAGTTCTTCGGGGCTGAGCATGATTTTGGCCGAGGTCACGAACAGCGTACGCAGATCCGGGCCGCCAAACATCGGACAGGTGGGACGACTGACGGGCAGGGAAATCATTCGATCCGTGGTGCCATCCGGCGCAAACCGGGTAATACGCGACCCGCGAAATTCCGCCGTCCACAAGCCCCCTTCGGCGTCGACAATGGCCCCATCCGGCGTGCCGCGCCCGAGATCATCGGGGATCACGGCAAACACCCGCTCGCCCGAGATATCACCGCTCGTGGTATCGTAGTCCCAGGCCCGTATCGTGCGGGTCGGGGAATCCGCCGCGTACATGGTGGTTCCATCCGGGGACCAGCACAGCCCGTTGGACACCAGAGTTCCGTCGATCATCCGGTGGACCGTGCCATCGCCGTCGAGGCGATAGAACACCCCCACCGGCTCCCGCTCGAAATAGCTCGCTGGGGGTCCTTCAGGATCATGCATGGAGCCCGCCCAGTAGCGCCCCTGTCGATCAATACGGCCATCGTTCAGGCGGCTCTCGGGCCGGTCGAGTTCTGGATTAACGATCCACTCCACCGCCACGCTGTCTTCACCGGGCGTCAGATACGCAAACCCATCCCGCAGGCCCGCCACAAGACCGCCGCCCGTGCGCAACACAATCGAGCCGGTCTCCTGGGGCAACACCCAGCTGCTGTTCGCTCCCGTCCCCGGGTTATGGCGGTGCAAAGCCGGTGCTTTGATATCGAGCCACCACAGCACGTCTTCGGCAACCGACCAGACCGGGCTTTCCCCCAGAATCGCGCCAGTCTCAACCACCTTCAAAATCTTTGCGTCTTCGATTTGCGGCATTCGCCTGTCTTTCCCATGACCTCAAGCCGTGTCACGATACACCCACACAACTGGGCGGCAAGATCGCGCGGCTCGAGAAAACACGAAAACCGGGAGACAGCGCCATGATCGTCGACGCGCGCACCTACGCCATCCAACCGGGCCAGATGCCCACATTTCTGAAAAATGTCGAAGAAGTCGGCCAACCGCTGCAGCGCAAGCATGGCTTCGAGCCGGCGGGCTACTACACGGTCGAGACCGGGGCCATCAACTCCGTCGTCCATTACTGGAAATGGGAGAGCGCACAAGTTCGCCAGGACTGCCGGGCCTCTCTCTATAACGACCCGGAATGGACCGAGTATCGCAACGGCAGCTCCGACAAGCTGGTCTCCCAGGAAAACCGCCTACTGCAGGCCACCGATGTGGTCGAACCCTTCGCTTTTATGGGCAACGGTAGCCCAAAAGGCTTCATCGACGAGCGCACCTACACGATCCAATACGGCCAGGTGCCGAACTATGTGGCGATTACCAAGGCGCTCGCCAAACCGGTGATCGACCGGGCCGGCTGGCAACTGATCGGCTATTTCAGCTCGATCACCGGCCAGATCAATCAGGTCGTCCATCTCTGGTACTGGGATGATCAGGCCCAGCGCGAGGCTGGTCAGGCTAAGGCCGTCGCCGATCCGGGCTGGGCGGTCTACCAGGCCGGCAACGGCCACCGGGTGATCGACCAGAAGAACCGGTACCTGGTGCCGACAAAGTTCTCGCCCATCAAATAGTGGCTGAGAAACCCAAACAGAAATCGCTGCGTCCCGTCGATGCCGCGACCATGGTGCTGTGGCGCCGCCGTCGGAACGGGACCCTCGAGGTCCTGATGGGGCGGCGACACCGCAACCACGTCTTCATGCCCCACGCCTATGTGTTCCCAGGCGGCCGCGTGGACCCTGTCGATGCCGCATTGCAGCCCGCCAGTCCGCTGGCCGCTGACGTACAGGCTCGCCTCGAACGCGCCACCAACCCCACCCGCGCCCGGGCCATTGCCGCAGCGGCCGTGCGCGAGACCTTCGAAGAAGCCGGCTTATTGCTGGGAGACATCGCCGATAACGCTCCGGGCGGGTTTCACCCGGCTCTGGCCAGCCTCGACTATTTCTTCCGCGCGATTACCCCACCGGGCCGGTCTCGCCGCTTCGATGCGCGTTTTCTGGTGGCTGAGGCTGAAGATTTAGCGGGAGAGATCGGCGACGGCGACGGCGAACTACTCGACGTAGAATTCCGCTCCATCGACGACACCCGCGCGCTGGATATTGCGGGGATCACAAGGATCGCACTCGCCGAATTCGAACGCTGGATTGCGGTGCCCCAGGCGCCGAACCCGGAACGCCTCGTCCCGCTCTCGAAGTTCCTGCGCGGGCGGTACTACATCGCACCGGAGTAGGGCGACTCTCCTGACCAGGCACTCACTTATTCGACCACGTGGACGGCAGGACTTGTTCCGGCCATCCGCGTCAACGGGTCGAGACGTGTCCAGATGGGCAGAACGAAGAGGCTATCCCACTGTTAGTCGCGTTAGCCCCCCGCCAACCGATACACATCCCCATCCACCTGCACCCGCCCGGTTTCCGCCATGTGGATCAGGTGCGCCAGCACAGAACGTGCTGCAGCTGGGTAGAGCTTAGGATCAACGGCGGCGTACATGCGCGGGACCATTTCGGCGATGGTCACAGGGCCCGCGGCAAGCTCTGCCATGATCTGGTCTTCGCGTTCGTGGCGGTGGGACAGCAGCGCCTTCACATAGGGGGCCGGGTCCTCGATGGGGGCGCCGTGGGTCGGGATGTAGCGTCCGGCGCCGAACTTTCCGACCTTCTCCAGCGAGGCCATATAGTCGGCCATGTCGCCATCCGGCGGTGAGACGATGCTCGTTGACCAGCCCATCACGTGGTCGCCGCACAGCAGCGTGTCTTCCTCGCGCAGGGCGAAGCAAAGATGGTTCGTGCAATGCCCGGGCGTGTGGAGCGCTTCCACGGACCAGCCTTTGCCCGTGACCACGTCGCCGTCCCCCACCCGGTAGTCGGGCATGAAATCATAATCGCCGCCGCCTTCGCTGGCACCGTCTGCGGGAGTTGTCCCGTGGGGGCCATAGGCGTAGCTCGGCGCGCCGGTGGCGGCCTGGACCGCCCTCACCGCTGGCGAATGATCGGTATGGGTGTGGGTGACCAGTATATGGCTGACGGTCTCGCCGCGCAGGGCGTTGAGCAGCGCATCCACATGTTCGGCCAGATCGGGGCCCGGATCGACAATCGCCACCTGGCCCGTACCGATGATGTAAGTGCCGGTGCCGTGAAAGGTAAACGCGCTCGGGTTGCGGGCGATCACCCGGCGGATCAGAGGCGTGACCTGGTCAGCCTTGCCGTACTCGAATTCGAGATCGCGGTTGTAGGGGATTTCGGTGGCCATGATGGGAGTTCCTGCTTTACCGCGTCATTCCGAACCGAAGGTGAAGCAATCCAGAGCTAACCCGGCCCAATACCGGATTGCTTCGTCGCGTTGCTCCTCGCAATGACAAGAGAGCCGCGACGAACCGGAAATATGCATCATCCGTCTTTCCGCCCCACCGCGCCGCTGGCTTTCAGGGCGGCAATGTCCTCGGGCGCGAACCCCCAGGCTTCGAGCGCACTTTCCGTATTTTCCCCGGGCTTTGAGGGGGGCGAATGAATTCGCCCCGGGGTGCGCGAGAATTTTGGTGCCGGGGCCGGCTGGGTCACACCGGCGACTTCCACGAAGTTCTCCCGCGCCACGTTGTGGGGATGGGTATGGGCTTCGCTCATGGACATGACCGGGGCGAAACACACATCGCTGTCCCCCATGATCGCGACCCATTCATCCCGGCTCTTGCCCTTGATCACTTCCGCAAAACGCGCCCGCAGTTCGGGCCAGCGGTCCCGGTCCATCTGGTCGGGCAGGTCTTCGTTTTCCAGGCCAAGTTTTTCGAGCAACAGCGCATAAAACTTCTTCTCGATCGAACCAATGGAGACGAACTTGCCGTCGGCGCACTCAAACGCGTCATAGAAAGGTGCACCCCCATCGAGGATGTTGCTCGCGCGCTCATCGGAGAAATAACCCGAGGCGTGCAGACCATAAATCGGGATCATCAGACTGGCCGCCCCATCGACCATGCCCGCATCGACCACCTGACCTTCCCCGCTGCGCTGGGTCTCATAGATCGCCGCCATCACGCCAAAAGCGAGATAAAGCGCACCGCCGCCGTAATCGCCGATCAGGTTGAGGGGCGGGGTCGGCTTCTCCGCCGGGCCGATGGCGTGGAGCGCCCCGGTCAGGGAGATGTAATTGATGTCGTGACCCGCGGTCTTGGCCAGGGGGCCGGAACCACCAAACCCGGTCATCCGCGCATAAACCAGCTTCGGGTTCCGGGCCATACAATCTGCCGGGCCCAGGCCGAGCTTCTCGGTGACGCCGGGGCGGAACGGCTCGATCAGGACGTCAGCACTCTCCACCAGCTTGAGCACGGTCTCGACCCCCTCAGGGTTTTTGAGATCCACAGCTATGGAGGGACGCGAGCGGCTGGCCAGATCGAACTCATAGCCGCGCGGCACGCCAAGCCCCGCATCGGCCGGGCGGTCGACCCGCACGATCTCGGCTCCCAGATCGGCGAGCAGCATGGCCGCAAACGGCCCCGGCCCGATCCCGGCCAGCTCCACGACTTTCAGACCCACCAGCGGCCCGCTTCGTGTTTCAGATGAATTCGACATGCTTTCTCCCCTACGGAATGACTATCTTCCCCTCTGGGGTAAGGCCGGACGGGGCCACCGTCAAGATTTTGGACCACAACGGAATCATCCCAGAGCCGCTGACCCGCGCGGCTCCCGAGCCCAACCCTTTGGCTACCCTGACCGGCCAACCTGCTGTGGCGCTGCTGATCTGTGACCCCAACCGGGGAAAAGCCCATCCGACGATTTGCGGCGGACCGTTTACGGCCTGACCCCCGCAGAGTGTCGGGTTGCCAAGCCTTGCTGGCAAGGCAAAGCCTTGGGGAAGACCGGCACCCGCAACCAGATCGAGCTTGTGCGCCTGCTCGGAAGTGTGCCATTCGACTTCGAGACGCCCTCGTCGCGTTGACACGTACAGCCTGATCAAGAACCCCCGATGTCCCAGAGCGAAACCATAGCGCAGCCCCGCGCACCCCTGGCGCTACTGGTCACCCTGATGGTGACCAGTCAGGTGGCGATCACGATTTTTCTGCCCTCCATGCCCAGCATCGCCGAAGATCTGGGGACCACCCAGTCGCTGGTCCAGCTGACCGTGTCGGCGTATCTGGGGGCGTTTGCCGTTGCCCAACTGGTGGTGGGACCGATTTCAGACGCTATCGGACGGCGCAAGCCCATGCTGATCGGGCTTGTCCTATTCACCCTGGCGAGCCTGGCCTGCTCGGCCGCCACGAGCATCGAGTTCCTGATAGCCGGGCGGATTATCCAGGCCTTCGGGGGCTGCGTCTGTATCGCCATCAGCCGGGCCATCGTCCGCGACACCAGTGACGGCACGGCCGCCACAAGGGCCATGGCCTATCTCGGCATGTCGCTGGCGGTGGCCCCGACCCTCGCGCCCCTGCTCGGGGGACAGCTCGAGAGTTTCTTTGGCTGGCAGGCCAATTTCCTGTTCACCGCCGCCATGGGCGCGACAGCCCTGCTCGCCACATATCTGACCCTCGCCGAGACCCTCCCGCCAGAAGCGCGCAAGTTCACGACCGCCCCGGCTCTGGCCCGCACCTATGTGCGCCTGTTCGGGATGCGAAAATTCATGGGCTACAGCCTGAGCGTCGGCGCGATGGGCTCAACCTTTCAGGCGTTTCTGGCCGGCTCGCCCTTTGCCCTGATCGTGCTGATGGGGGTGAGCCCGCAAGTGTTCGGCTATTTCATCATTTCGGGCTCGGTGGGCTACATCGCCGGTAATTTCATCTCCAGCCGGATGGCCCGCCGCACCAGCCGGGGACGCATGATCTGGATCGGCGGCGCGCTGGCCATCACCGGGACGGGCATCATGGTCGTCCAGTCCCTCATCGGCCTCGACACCCCGATTCCCCTGATCTTGCCCCTGGCGATCTATTCCATCGGGTCGGGGTTTTTGGCCCCCAACTGCCTGGCCGGGGCACTGACGGCGGTCGAACCCGCCACCGCCGGCTCTGCGGCTGCGCTGGGTGGCTTCATTCAGATGGGCAGCGGTTTCATCAGCACCCTTGTCGTGGTGACTCTGATCCACACCTCTTTCCTGCAGCTGGCCCTTGTGATGTTCGCGTGTACCACCCTTTCCTGGCTGTTTTTTATCGTACTGGTCGCCCCGAAAGAGCGTGAACCTCTGCTATAAAGTCCCAACACAACCCCATCGAAAGCGACGCTTCCATGTCCGAACCCAAAGTTCTCGAGGTCTTCTCCGACTACGTTTGACCCTGGTGTTATCTCAGTACCGTGCGTATTGAAAAACTCAAGGAAGCCTACGACGTCGACGTGCAGACAGTGCATTTCCCGCTCCACGCCGATACGCCCATGGAAGGCCTGTCGCTCGAAGAGCTGTTCGCTGGCCGCGACATGGACATGGATGCCATGTACACGCGCATGAAGGGCATGATGGACGAAGAGGGCCTGCCTTACGCCAAGCGCACCCACACCTATAACAGCCGCCTCGCACAAGAGCTCGGCAAGTGGGCCGACACCCAGCCCGGCGGCGATGCGATCCACATGGAGCTTTATCAGGCCTATTTTGTGGACCAGAAAAACATCGCCGATATCGACCTGCTGGTCAGCATCGCCGAGGGCGTTGGACTGAATGGTGCCGCGGCCCGAGACGTGGTCGAAAACCGCACCTTCGAGGCCACGATCGACGCTGACTGGGAGAAGTCACGGGGCTACGGCGTCACCGGGGTTCCCACCTATGTCGCCGAAGGACAGGGTGTCGTCGGGGCACAGCCTTACGAAGTGCTGGTGCAGTTCATGGACTCAGTGGGAGCCGCGAAAGCAGGCTAGCCTTCACTCACGTCGTCGTCGGGGATTTCTGCCCCGACCGCGGCGAGGGCGGCCTTGGCCACGACCAGATCCTGCTCACCGGTACCTGACCCGCAGCCGATCCCACCAACGCAAAAACCGTCGATGACGATGGGGACACCGCCCTTGAGCGGCAACACCTTGCCCTGGGTCGACACCGCCAGACCCATACCAATGTCGTAGTTGATCGCGTGGGTCGGCATCCGGTGGCTGGCGCCTGTCATCGCTTTGGCGCTGGCTGATTCCATGGCCAGCACCCGGGCCCCATCCATCAACAGATAGCCCACGACCCGGGCCCCGTCATTGGCGACAGCGATGCCCATGGGCACCCCCATCTCGTCGGCCTTGTCGACCGCGGCGTCGATCAACGCGCGGATTCCGTTATGGGTAAGCTTGCGGGACGGTGAGGTGAATTCAGACATGGGTCGCCCTTACTTCATCTCTTCGGGGAAGTCCGGCTGGGCTTGCGGGCGTGCATCGAAGAACGCGCTCTGGGTCATGCACTCATCGAAGACGCGCTTGCAGTTCGGGTAGGGCGAGATGTCGACCTTGAACAGCATCGCCGCGCCAACCTGAGGCACCAGGCAGAGATCGGCCAGCGTGATTTGATCGCCTTCGCAGAACTTGCCCGAGGTCCCGTCATCGGCCAGATGGGCTTCCAGGGCGGCCAGTCCGGCCATCTGCCAGTTGCCGATCCAGGCGTTCAGCTCGTCCTCGCTGTGGCCCATATCCTGGGTGATGTATTTGCGGATACGCGGCACCACCAGCGGATGGGTGTCGGCCACGGTGATCATGCACAAGGCACGCACCCGGGCACGGGCCATCAGGTCGGACGGCATTAGCGCAGGCTCAGGATAGACTTCGTCGAGATATTCGAGGATCGCCATGGACTGGGTCAGCGTGCCGCCGTCATCGGTGACCAGCGCCGGAACCACACCCTGGGGATTGATCTTCAGATAGGCGGGGTCGAACTGCTCACCCTTGATCAGATCCGTGGACACCACGTCAAAGGCCTGGCCCTTGAGATTAAGCGCGATACGCACCCGAAAGGCGGCGAGCGAGCGCCAATAGCTGAAGAGTTGCATGATATTCCCCTGAAGAGTTTGGTCGAATTTGTTGCGCGCATTGGTCCGCTTTGCCGCCCGTTCTGTCAAGCCGTCACCCGCAGCCCCTTGCGGTTTCGGTAAAGCGAAGCCGGGATAATCGCGGCCAGGGCAAAGGCGAGAAACGGCAGGGTCATTTGCGCCAGAGCGTAAACCCCGATGGCGCGGCGATCCGCCCCCGAGGCCAGCGCGACGGCTTCGGTGGTCAGCGTATCGACCCGCCCGGCCCCGGCGAAAAGCGTCGGCAGGTAAAGCCCGACCGAGACGGCAAAGCCCACGGCGCCTGCGACCAAAATAGGGCGTAGCAGCATCGGCAACTTTACCCGGCAGAAGACCCGCATCGGTGAGGCCCCAAGGCAACGCGCCGCACGAGCGTAGCGGTCATCCCAGGCTCGATACGGATCGGCCAGGGACAGAAAAACATAGGGCAGCACAAAAACCAGATGCGCCCAGGCGACCGCGATCCACGCGCCATCGAGTCCGCTCATCACCAGCAGGATCTGGCCCCCAAACAGAAACGCGATCTGGGGCACCAGCAGAGGAATATAAAGCAGCAGCAGGGCGCGGTTGGTCACCCGCTTGCCAAACCGGGTTTCGTTTTCCAGGCACGCGACAGTGAGGACCAACCCGACCAGAGCTGCTGCCAGACCAACCGTTGCGGTGTTCAAACTCGCCTCACCCAGACGCGGCGCATTGCTGATCCACGGATCGAGGGAAAATCGCGTCGGCAATGCATCAGGAAATCGCCAGCTCCCAGTGATCGACCAGACCGCCATGCTCGCCAGTCCCAAAAAGGCGGCTAGAAAACTCAAACTCAGGGCGCCTGCCGCGCCGTAACGCAACGGTCCATCCGCCTGCCCCCGGCTGCCCCGGCGGATCCACATACGGCCCAGACAGGCCACCCCCCGCTCCCCGAGCCACCAGACCGCGAACACCACCAACACGAGGCCCAGCTGCAACACCGCCCCGGCCGAGGCAAGGAACCTTGTCGCCAGCTCAGGATCGTTGAACCAGCGCAGCAGCTGGACGGCAAGCGGCGGCGGCGTCGAAGGCGCCAGCACAATCGCCACATCCACCACCGAGGCCGCATAGGCCAGCACCGCAAATACCGGCAGGCGGATCTGGCGATAGACCAGCGGGAACACCGCTTTCAGCCAGGCTGTCGTGGCGCCGTAACCCATTATGCGCGCCATGGTTCGGGTCCGCGCCGCATCGACCTGACCGATTGCCGCGAGGGTCATCAGGAATAGAAACGGGATTTCCTTGACCGCCAGCCCGGCGATGAAGGCCAGCCCATCCGGGTCCTGGACGATGATCAGATCCGGGGGTCGGTCGAACCCTGTCAGCCAGGGCGAGGTCAGGCGAAAAATCCAGCCTGAGGGGGCCAGCAGGAAGGCCAACCCGAAGGCGACAGTCACATGGGGGACAGAAAGCAGCGGCGAGAGAAACCGCTGGAGCCGCGCAAAGCCCCGCGTGCCGTGCCAGCCCGCCACAAAGAGCATCACCACGGTAAAGGACACCACGGTCACACCGAGCCCCGTCACGAAAGACAGGCGGACCGATTCCCAAATACCGGGTGATCCGAACAAGGCCCTCCAAGGCTCCAGACTGGCCGAATGGCCGCCAAGCGCGGGGAGATATCCGAAGGCCGGCAACACCGTGCCGATCAATCCCGCCGCGACGGGCCCAAGCAACAGGACCAACGTCAGCGCGGGAACCCAGCGCAAGGGAGAAGGGTTGTGTCTAGACAATCAGCACCTCCCCCTCTCCTCCCGAGAGGAGAGGGCCGGGGTGAGGTCGGGGGCGCCAACTGGTGTCAGGTAGGGGCCGTATCGTGACCCCAAGACCCACCTTACCCGGCACGCAACTGCGCGCCACCCTCTCTCCCCTGAAGGGCGGAGAGGGTTTTCTGGCGGAACTACTTCCCGCTCGCATATCGCTTGGCCCATTCGCTCTCCAACGCCTTCACCCAACTCGGATGGGGTTCGAGCTGGGTCGACCCGAGCTCCCCAGGAGACAAAGTTGCGACCCCGAGGTCGAGTTTCGCGAAAGTGGCCTGATCCTTAGCCGGCACTCGATCCAGATCGAGCACGGTAAAGCTGCCCCAGACGTCGGGGTCCTGTTTATGGGCCTGGGCCTCCGGGGACATCAGGAAATTGGCGAGTACCTGCGCGCCCTCACGGGCCTTGGCGTTAAAGGGTATGGCGACGAAATTGGTGTTGCCGATGGTACCGTTCTCCAGCACGAAAGTGCGCACGGTCTCGGGCAATTTTCCCGACGCGATCAAACCCGACGCCTCTGCCGGCTGAAACGAGAGGGCGATCGCCACCTCGCCGTCATCAAGCAAACGAAGCACCGCGGGGCCGTTCTGGGGAAACACCTCGCCCCGCCGCCACATCACCGGGTGCAACGCATCCAGATAGGCCCAGAGAGCAGCGGTGTGCTTGGCCACATCTGCCGCCGGGTTCAGGAGCACCGCCGGGTCGGGGGCAAGCTCGATCAGAGCCTGTTTGAGAAAAGTGGTGCCGTGGAAATTCGGCGGCTGCGGATAGGTGTAACGCCCGGGATTGGCCTGGGCCCATTCGAGCAGCGCGGCGATGCTTTTCGGTGGCGGGCTCACATGGGCGGTGTCGTGCATGAACACCACCTGAGCCATACCCCAGGGTGCTTCGAGATTATCGACCGGCACGGTGAAATCGACCGTCGTGGTCCGCTTCTTCACAGTGTCCACATAGCGGTAGTTCGGGGCCTTGTCGGTCCAGGGGCCGAACAACAGATTGTTGCGTTTCATGGAGGCGAAGTTCTCGCCGTTGATCCAGATCAAATCGACCGAGCCGCCTTCCAGGCGCCCAGCAGCCTTTTCGGCGACCACCCGGGCAACGGCCTCAGAGGTGTCGGACAGTTTCACATGCTGCACCGTAACCCCGTAGCGCGCACGGACCTGCTCACCGGCCCAGGCGATATAGGCGTTGATCCGCTCATCCCCGCCCCAGGCGTTCCAGAACACGGTCTGCCCCTTGGCCTTGGCGGTGATTTTACCCCAATCCAGTGCAACAGCCGGAGCAGACAGGCTCAGCAGGAGGGCAATTACAGCAGCGAGAACACGCATAGGATTCTTCCGTTCGTCAGGATGATACTGCGGTCGCGGGCAGGATAGTCGCGTCCGGTTCAGCCCAGTCCGTGCGCACCTGCGCGATCGTCTCGGGGTCCAAATAATGGGCGACGCGCTCGGCCACATGGGCCACCAGCACATCCGTACTGAGTTCGGCAGACCAGTTCTCCCCCGGTCCGGCCTGACCGGCCGCCTCGCGGGACTGGACCTTCCACTTGGTGCACCAGGTCACCGACCAAAGCCACATCATCCGCCGCAACGGCAGCAGCCAGGGCGAGGTCGCACTGGCCAGGGCATCGGGCACGGCCGCAAGCCAGGCCCCGTGAAAGGAGGCGACATCCGCATGGGTCAGCACCGCCTGGCTGGCCACATCCCAGGTGGTCGAGGTGTAAAGACTGGCATGGGCCAAATCGAAAGCTGGCGCGCCATAACGCGCCTTCTCCAGATCGACGAGGACAGCACGTCCGTCATCATCGCAAAGATAATTGCCGGGATGAGCATCAAAAGCGATCAGGGTTTTCGGGGGCCGTCCGCCCCGCGCCAGGATCTGCCCTACCGCCTGTAACTCAACTCGGATCAGCGCCTCGGATTCCGGATGCAGATCGGCCCGGGCGATAAACGCGGATTGCAGCAGAATCTCGGTGAAGGTGTCGGCCAGAGTATCGGTTGGATCTTTCAACGGCGCGCGCTCAAATTCGTCCGGCAGGGGCAGCGCGTGGATAGCGGCCAGACATTGTGCCATCGCTGAAAGGTCGTCGGGTAAGCGTAGAGGCTCCCCCTCGATCCGGTCGACGATCAGGGCCCCCATGGGCAGGGCAGCATCCGGGGAGAGCAGGTCATGCAGGTGCGGGGTGTGACCGCTCGCACTGGCACGCGCAAAGCACGCTTCCTGATAGTCGAGGTTTTCCTGGGCCCCGAGATCGATTTGGGACTGTTTGGGAATCCGCGCCAGGGTCGCCCCCTCCCCGATCACGATGTGATCATGGGCCAGCCCGGTATCGCTCAGCGGGTTCAGCGTGTCCCCAGAAACCCCCAGACGGGCGGCCAGCGCAGCCCGCACGCCGTCGATCCGGGCGCCGTCAGCCTTCATGCCGCGTGCCGTTTCTTTGCGGCCAGCCGGGTTTCACGCAATCCATCGAGCAACGGCCCGAGCACCTGTTCGTGGAAGCGATCGCAGCCGATACAAAGGTTGCGGTAGGTCTCCCCGGACGGGGTCACGGTTTCACTATGTTCGAGAAACGTCGCTTCATCCCAGCCGAAGGCAGTGCCCATTTTCTCCGGGGCCCCTGCGTTGAGCGCTTCAAAGGCCGGGTGCCCGCGCATGCTGTCGAGAATGTCGACGAGCTTTTCCTCGGTCAGATTTCCCAGCGGCGACTTGGTCTTCAGGCAGCACGGATAGACATTCCCGTTGGGCTCGATCGACACTTCAGAGCCCAGCTTTCCGTGTTCCATAAAGTTCAGCCCGCCGGACCAGCGGTTGCAGAAATTATCATCGAGCGTGGCGCTGGAGAGTTCATTGTCCCAGGCCCGTCCCCGGGGCCAGATCGCGCCGATCCATTCCTCGGGATTGGCCCCCATCATCGAATAGACCAGGGTCAGCGATCCGCGCCCATCGGTGCCGTCATGGCGACGACCGGTCGGCGCCAGTCCCGCAGCCTTGAACATGGCGGTCAGCTTTTCGACCAGCGGCAGGCGTTTATCCCCCTCATGGCCGACATGAAAGTCATCCATCCCGGTGATCGAAACCTGCCAGACCCCGTGGTCAATCAATTCGTCCAGGATCTCCGGGGTCACCAGATCGCCCGTGGTCTGCACCACAACGCGCACCCCGCCCTGATCGGCGTATTTGGCGCGCAGCATATCCATTACCGGATAAAGCACCGGCTCGCGGATCGGGTCGAGTAGCACTTCGCCACCCGACAGGATCACCCGGCCGGGCAATTCGGGCCCGTCGGGGGTCTCACGATACGTCATCCGGTCGGGAAGATTGGCGATGATCGCGGCATGACTGGCCAGCGCCTCATTGACCACAGCGTCGCGTTCCTCCCGCACATAGGGGCGGAAGCGCGTGTCATAGCAATGATTGCACTGCCGGTGGCACAACCAAGACAGCACGTAATAAATCGATTCCATGTGATCCCCGTTCGAGGGCTGCGATTGTAGCGTTACCCGCGCGGGAAGGAAGCGCCCGGCCGCGAATTCCGGGCAGCGTCACGGCATTGTTATGCCTGTGGTTATGAATGGCTGCGGCCCCGGTGGCGCGCCCGCCAGGCGTGCCAGGCCGCACCATCGTCAATATCGTCGAGTTCGCCGAGCATCGCGACACGGGCATCCCCCGGCAGACTGGCCAACGTATCCGACAGGGCGTGTTCACTGCTCCAGCGGATATCAGCAAAAAGGCCCCGGGGTATGGGACGGCGGCGCGCAGCCCCGACCAGCCAGTAGCCCCCATCGCCCGCCGGGCCGAAAACCATGTCGTGCTGCCCAAGCGCGGCAAAGCCCGCCATGACGTGTTCCGGTGCAATGTCGGGAATATCGCTGCCCACCACCAGCACCGGACCCGTTGGGAACTCACGCATTGGCCGGGCCATCCGCACCCCGAGATCACCCAACCCCTGGGGCACAACTTGCAGACCCGGCACGGGTGGCCAGAAGGCCGAATTGCTCGCGCTTCCATCCGGGGTCACCGAAAGCCAGGTGGTCCAGCGCGGGTCGCGACCCAACCGCCAAAGCAAATTGTGCAAAGTGCGGCGGTAAAATGCCAGCGCAGCATCCTTGCCAATACCGGCTGCCAGACGGCTTTTGACCGTGCCGCGCATCGGTGCCCGCGCAAAAACCACGAGATGGCGCGGCGTGTTCACCGGTAAATCTTCGCGATGGTGCGCAATGGAACCCCAACGAAATAGAGCATCAGGCAAAACACATTACGCACCGGGCGACGCCAGTAGCCGCCCCGCCGGTAACGCACTGCCGACGTGCGCGCGCGCACATCCAACCCGATCAAATTCTCCCGGCCGCCCTGATGCTTGATCCGGTTGATGAAGTTCACATCTTCCATCAGGGGCATGGGGGCAAACCCGCCCAGCGCGTCATAAATATCGCGCGGCAGCGCCAGGCCCTGATCCCCGTAAGGCAGGGCATATTTGTGACAGCGCCAGGCCACCCAACGCTCGATCCGTCGCGCACCGGGATGGTCATCATCGAGGGCAAAGCGGAAATAGAACGCACAGGCATCCGCGCCGGGTTGGTTTATGGCCTGGCCCAGGACCGCGCCCCAGCCGGCTTCCAGAACCGTGTCAGCGTGCAGGAACAACAAACCCTCACCGGCCACCGCGCCAGCTCCCGCGGCAAGCTGCACACCGCGACCCGGTTCGCTGGTAATCACCCGCGCGCCATGTTCCCGCGCCACCGCCACCGTGTCGTCACGAGACCCACCATCGACCACCACGATATCCAGATCGAACTGCGCGCGCCCACCCTCGAGGGATTGCAGGGCCCCCGCGATCCCGGATGCCGCGTTGAGGGCCGGAATAACAATGCCGAGGCTGGGCTTATTGTCGGGTGAGGTCATGATGCGCCGGTCCCGCAATGGCGGGAGCTAACCTCGCACTGGTCGGCGCTGGACCACGCGCAGCAGGCCGAGCATCACGATGGCGAAGGCTGTCGCAACGCCACCGACAATCATCGGGATCGCCGCGTCGCCGGTGATATCGACCATCCAGCCCGCAAGGATCGGCATGCCGGTAAGCCCGATATGATGCACGCTGTAATAAAGCCCGGTGCCGGTGTTGCGATTTTCCGGACGCACAACCTCGACCGTCAAAGCCATCACATTGCCGGTGGGAATGCCGATGAAAATGCCGGCAGCTACAAACAGCACCAGCGGATCCGACACATAAGGCACCAGCGCGACGGCGACCGCACCAATGGCAAAACTGCCCACCATCACCAGATTGGGTCGCGCCCAGCGTTCCGACAACCACGCCCCCAGGGGGATCGCGATCATGTAGGCGATGGTGCCATTGCTGATCAGCAGCCCGGAAAGCGCCACATCGCTACCCCGCTCCACCATCAGGGCGGGACCGAAGGACATCACCATCAGAAATCCGCCATTGAACATCGTCCAGATCACCCCAGCGATCACCACAAGCGTGACCTCGCGTTGGGAAATTTGGGATTTCGGCTTGGTGGTTTCAGCCACAGCTGCAGTTGGCGCGACGGCCTGTCCCGGCGCGCGATAAACGAACGCCACCAGCAGCATTCCGGCCAGCGAGCCCAGCCCGGCCACCAGGAACACCGCGTTCCAGCCCCAGGTTTCGGCAATCACCCCCTGGGTCCACAGACCGATGGCGATCCCCACCGGCCAGCTGTTCATCAGGATCGCCATGGCCGTGACAACTTCGCGCCCCTCAAACAAATCTCCGACCAGCTTGACCATGGTGACCGTGATCACGATGCCGCCAACCCCGACCATGAGACGTCCGGCACCCGCAACCCAGAACCCATCGGCCCCGGCCATCACGAAGCCGCCCAGGGCCATCAGCCCGAGCCCGATCAGCACCACGCGCTTTTCGCCAAACCGCCGCCCGGCGATCCCCGCCGGCAGGGCGGTGACAAACCCCAGCGCGCTGAAAAACCCGATCAGCGTGCCGACTTCGGTGAAGTTGATGCCCAGATCGAGCACCAGCAGCGGCGCCACTGAGGCCACAGTCTGGAACTGGTAGCCCAGAGAGACGCGCGCCAGAAACAGCGCGCCCAGCATCAGCCAGCGGTTTTGAGTCATGTTCGAAAAGCCATTGAGAAATTACGCATCCTGTTTTCGTGATCCCCGCACAGTAAGCCGGAAAGCAACCATTTGCGTCATTGCGAAGCGGCCGTCAGGCCGATGCGGCAATCCAGAGCGGGCATGGCCCGACGACTGGACTGCCACGCCGCATGGCGGCTCGCAATGACCTTAAATGAAAACGCGACCGGCTACTCCGCTGCGTCGGCGAACGCACCCGAGGCATCGAGAATACGCGTGCCCGACGCGGTCAGCTCGCTGAGCTTCTGGCGCAGAGAGGCTTCCGGATAGACCAGCTTGCGGTCGCGTTTTTTGATTTCCCCGGCGATCATCACCGTGTCGATATTGTGCGGCGTCGCCATAAACACCAGCGTCTGAATCGGGTCGTGGAGCGGGCAGGTGTTGATGTCATCCCCATGGGTGAGAATGATATCGGCCTGCTTGCCCGGGGTCAGGGAACCGATCTTGTGGTCCATCCCCAGCGCACGAGCATTACCGATGGTCGCCCATTCCAACGCCACCCGGGTCTTGAGATGTTCGGGCATGGTCTTGGTCGGGCGCGGGCGGGCATCCGTATACATGCCGCGTTCGAGCTGCAGCGAGAAGCGCACCACCGAGAACATATCCCCGGAAATATTGGATTCCAGATCAATCCCAAAGGACGGCGTGCCGCCGAGCTCCATCACCCGACCGGTCACCGGATTGCCGTGGCCGAAATTGCACTCGCATTCCGGCGCCACGGTGATCGACCCGCCCGTATCGATGATCAGCTTAAGCTCATCATCGGAAAAGTTATTGGCATGAACAAAATCAGCTTCCGGACCCAGTAGGCCCAGATCGTGCAGCCGGTGCACCGCGTTCTCCGCAAACAAAGGAATGCCCTGGGCGCCGGTATGGTTTGACCAGCGCAGGCCCATATCCTTGGCAAGGCGCACATCATGCTCGATACAATCCCAGACCGAAAAGCCGATCCCCTGAATGCACATGGCCATGGTGACCAGCCCGTCATCCGACGCCAGTCGGCCCTTCCGCAGCCGCTCGACCCGCTCGCGAGAATGGGGCCGCTCGTTGAAAGGGGCCTCCCCGGGTTTGGGATCGGTCTTGGTCTGGCCGTGGCCATAAATCGCCCGGACGCCGGCTTCCTCCAGGGAATCAATTGCCGCATCAGAATGATCCGTGGTCGCGTTGCAATGATGCCAGTCAAACAGCGTCGTGGTGCCCGAATT
>MEHZ011522184.1_pt1 | contig 29284 bp, 28 predicted proteins | sample 897221 | NCBI WGS metagenome assembly MEHZ01 (sample SAMN05514161, study PRJNA337945) | marine metagenome | isolation source: marine surface water | place: Arctic Ocean | collected 2007-12-13
AACTACGTTTGGTGCCTTGGTGGAAGACTCCCCGATGACAAATACAGCGCCTAAAAGCGTTCGGCATCTCTTGTCACCTCGCCCTTTATGCCCGACATGCTCCATCTAAGATTCAACATCCCTCGACTCGCCCTAAACGGCTAGAGCGTGGGCGCGGCCGGTCCGGACCAGGGTCTGATCGAAGGCCATCGCTACGACCCGCAGCAAGGGTTCGCCCCGAGGTAAAACGCGTAAGCCCGACGGCGTTATTTCAACCAATCCATCGTCTTCCATCGGTCGTAAGGCAACGAGGGCATCCGCGCATTCCGCTGCTACGTTGCCTCCGCGAACGGCATCAATTTGGGCAAAATCGAGTCGCCGATCGCACATGATCTTCATGATCAACTCCCGGCGACGGCGATCTTCGCTGGTGAGACGAGTGCCCTTTTCGATCGGAAGTCGGCCTTCACGCAGCGCACCACGGTAGTCCGCGAGGGATTTTGAATTTTGCCAATAAACCTCCTCCGTCGACGAGATTGAGGAGATGCCAAACCCATAGAGAGAAGCGCCCGACTTGGTACTGTAACCTTGAAAATTGCGGTGGAGGGTGCCATCACGCAGCGCCACAGCGAGCGCATCAGTTGGACGAGCAAAGTGATCCAAACCAATATCCACGAAGCCTTCACCGAGGAGTTTTTCGCGGATCACGCTAAACATCTTCAACTTAGCTTCCGCGTCGGGCATTTGGCCCCGTTGATCAAAGATTCGTTGCGCCGGTTTGATCCAGGGCACGTGAGCATAACTGAAGACCGAAAGTCGATCGGGCTCGAGTTCGAGCACATCCTCGATCGTTTGAGCCACGGTGGTGGCGGTCTGTTTCGGCAAACCATAAATCAGATCGAAATTGATTTCCTGAATGCCCGCATGGCGCAGCGTCGAGACGGTCTGGCGGTTGAGCTCCATCGATTGCACCCGATGGATCGCTTCCTGCACCTCGGTATTGGTGTCCTGGATCCCGAGCGACGCACGATTGATTCCCATCTCGGCCAACACATCGACGTGCTCCGGAGTGACGCATCGAGGATCGATTTCGATACTCAGTTCGGCATCAGGCGTGAACGAGAAATTCGCGTGAATGCTCTGACCTAACTCACGTAAGGTGGCGGGTGAAAAGAAAGTCGGCGTTCCTCCCCCAAAATGGAGTTGCTCCACGGGCCGACTGCGATCGATGCGAGCCGCTACCAAATCGATTTCGCGCTTCAACTCCTTCAAATAGGCATCCGCCCAATCGTGCCGCCGCGTAATGATGGTGGTGCAGCCACAATACCAACAGCGCGATTCGCAGAACGGGAGATGGAAATATAAGGAGAGCGGACGATTCGGGTCGGCGTTGTCCTGCAGCAGGGCGGCATCGAGATCGATTTTGTCTCTATCCTCGTGAAAATGATTGGCGGGCGGATAAGAGGTATAACGCGGCCCAGGCACCGCATACTTGCGGATGAGGTCGAGATTCAAAGCGATAGGATCACTCAGCGTGGGTTCGGATGGTAAGATCATGGGAAGCTCGGAGCTTTCCCTAGCCTGCCATAGATGACGTCTTTCTGCTCCGCAGTGGTTGCGGAGAACTAGGCGCTTATTGCACCGGTCGTCAGGGACCGCTACTGCGGAATCACCAGACGCATACCGACCTGAAGATCGTTTTGGGAACGCATCTTATTACGATTCGCCGCGTAGATATCTTTCGCCCGAGTTGAGTCCTGATAATAGCGACGCGATAAACCATAGAGGGTGTCACCCTTTACGACGGTGTGAACGCGGGTGGGTTCAGCAGTCGTGGTTTCGGCGGCGGGTCGTTGGGGACGCGAGACCGGTCGCTGCGCAGGGGCGGAGATGGGGGCCCGGCTGAACGGATTCTCGGCGGAAGTCGACAATGGGGGCCGAGAATTACGATCCACGTTGTCGGTTAAATTAGCCACGGTGCCGCGGCTGGTGGAGCGATTACCGCGATGGGTGGCGACCTCATCCTTGAGCCGCGTGTTCTCCCGCTGAAGCGTTTCGATCACATCAAGATGATCATTCCGAATGAGCTGATTTTCGAGCGGCTGAGCGGGCAGAGTCCGGGCAAAATTACGCGTTGCGGCATCAATTCGGCCGCGCACCAAATCAGCTTGAGGGGAATTAGGCTTCAGTTCGAGAAAGCGTCGAAAGTGGTAAATGGCCGCGATCGGATCCTTCACTTCGAGTTGATAGAGCAAACCCACCTCGAGGTGGGACTCCGGGGCGCCATCCTTACGCGAATTGATGACCCGGGTGAACGAGGCCAAGGCAGCCTGCTCCCGCCCCTGGCGTTTCAGACGTTCGCCCTCTTCGTAGCCCGGTTCATTGATCTCGGCGACGGTCTCCGCCTCCGGCAGGCGGTTACAGCCGACCAGTAGCACTCCCACGCAAATTGAGGAGAAAATTAAGCGCCAAGGATATCGCATCGAGAAGGAAAAGGAATTGAATGACACCAAGCAGCTTCTAAGTCTGGCAAGCCGTTAACCGACACAAACCCTAAATGGCCATTGCACCCAAATCAGCTCTCCAGCGTGCCCGCACCTGCCTGAGCATCGAACAAGAGGCCATTGCGGCCACCGCTCAGTCTCTCGACAAGAAGTTCGTGGAGGTAGCGCGGGCGATTGATGAATCCGTTTCGGCCGGAGGGAAGCTCATCTGCAGCGGGGTCGGTAAGTCTGCTCACATTGCTCAAAAGCTCGTCGGCACATTTAACAGTATCGGCGTGACCACCTGTTTCCTCGATGCGACCCAAGCGCTCCATGGCGACCTCGGGATCTGTGCTTCGGGTGATATCGCGATTCTTTTCAGTAATAGCGGCCAAACCGAAGAGGTATTGCGCCTGATGACCATGTTGCGCCGATTCGATGTGCCCGTAGTGGCCTGCACCTCGCACCCAGAATCTGACTTGGCCCGCGAGTCCAACCACCAACTACTCTACGAGGTGCCCCGCGAAGCGTGTCCCCTCGAACTCGCGCCGACCGCCAGCACAACCGCGGCCCTCGCCCTGGGCGACGCTCTGGCGATGGTGTTGTTGCATGCTCGCAAGGTGACCCGCGAAGACTTCGCCAAGTTTCACCCAGCCGGAAACTTGGGAAGAGTGCTGCTCCTGCGCATCGCCGACATCATGCGCTCAGGTGATCGACTCGCCGTGGCGGAAGAAACAATTTCCACCCAGGACGCCATCCTCCGACTCACGAAAGCGAAGAGCGGCAGCATCGCTTTGATCAGTCCGCGCACCGGAAAGCTCAGCGGTATTCTGACTGACGGAGATTTCCGTCGCGCGGCTCTCAGCGGACCGGACTTTCTCAGTAAACCCGTCAAAACCTTCATGACCCGTAAGCCGAAAACGATTCGCGAAGATGCGCTTGGGGTGGAGGCGCTGCGTATCTTCGAGTCGCACCACATCGATGATTTGATCGTGGTCGACCGCAGCGGAAAACCGGTGGGGTTGGTCGATGGGCAGGATCTGCCGAAATTGAAGATCGTTTAAGCGCGAGGCCCGATGTGCGCATTCATTGCCATTCCTTGCGCATTCGGTGGAATTTGATTCCTCGTATAGGGTAAGAAACGTCAATCTCTCCTCTGCCATGTCCTCTACGCCGTCATTTGTTTACCAAGATCCCTTTCCTCTCGGGAAGGATGATACCGAATACCGCCTGCTTTCGACCGAAGGAGTCAGCACGACCGAACTCGAAGGGCAAGCGGTGCTAAAAGTAGAGCCCGATGTCCTCACTTTCCTCGCGAATCAAGCGTTTCACGATTGTTCGTTCACGTTGCGCGCCAAGCACCTCGAGCAAGTCGCGGCCATTCTCGATGACCCAGAGGCATCGGACAACGACCGCTACGTTGCGACTACCCTGTTGAAAAATGCCGAGATCGCAGCTGAAGGCATTTTGCCGTTCTGCCAAGACACCGGCACCGCGATTATCATGGGCAAAAAGGGGCAAAACGTATGGACCGGCGGCGGGGATGCAGCAGCCCTCTCCCGCGGCGTCTACGACTGCTACACCAAAGAAAACCTGCGTTATTCACAGACCGCGCCGCTCTCGATGTTCGAAGAGCAAAACACCCGCACCAACCTACCGGCTCAGATCGATCTGCTCGCGACTGACGGTGACGAATACAATTTTCTCTTCGTCGCAAAGGGCGGCGGGTCCGCCAACAAGACGTTTCTCTATCAGGAAACCCGTGCCCTGCTGAACCCTTCGAGTTTGGAGAAATTCATGGTCGAGAAGATGCGGACCCTCGGCACCGCCGCCTGCCCACCCTATCACCTGACTTTCGTAATCGGAGGCACCAGCGTTGAGACGTGCTTGAAGACGGTGAAGCTGGCTTCGACCAAATACCTCGATTCCTTACCCACCCAAGGAAACGAGCACGGCCAAGCTTTCCGGGATATCGAACTCGAAGATAAAGTGCTTAAACTCGCTCAAAGCACCGGAATCGGCGCGCAATTTGGCGGCAAGTATTTCGCCCTGGATGTGCGCATCGTGCGTCTTCCGCGCCACGGTGCATCCTGCCCGGTGGGCATCGGCGTTTCCTGCAGCGCCGACCGTAACATCAAGGCAAAGATCAACCGTAGTGGAATCTGGTTGGAGAAAATGGACACCAATCCAGGACGCCTGATCCCGGAAGAGATGCGCACCATCAAGCAGGAGAAGATCGTAAAAATCGATTTGAACCAGCCGATGAAGGATATCCTCGCTGAACTGACGAAGCATCCTGTAACGACTCGTATTCTGTTAAATGGTCCGATGATCGTCGCGCGAGATATCGCGCATGCAAAACTGAAAGAGCGTCTCGATGCCGGAGACGGATTACCCGCATATCTCAAAGAGCATCCCGTCTACTATGCCGGCCCGGCCAAAACGCCCAAGGGTTACGCTTCCGGGAGCTTCGGGCCCACGACGGCTGGCCGCATGGACAGTTACGTGGATCTATTTCAGAAAAACGGGGGATCCATGATCATGCTCGCGAAAGGCAACCGCTCCAAGGCGGTGACCGATGCATGCCGGGAGCACGGCGGATTCTACCTCGGATCAATCGGTGGCCCTGCGGCGATTTTGGCCAAGGAAAGCATTCGTAAAGTCGAAGTCCTAGAGTATCCCGAACTCGGCATGGAAGCCGTGTGGAAAATTGAAGTCGAAAATTTCCCCGCGTTCATCCTCGTCGATGACAAGGGCAACGATTTCTTCGTCAACGGCTGCAGTGCTTGCGTGCCGGGGAAATAGTAAGCGGCTATATCCTACGGAAGCAGAACCACAATTTAAGGCAGCGTCGCTTTCACCCAAATAGGGAAGTGATCCGATGCGAAAAACCCGGGCTCAACCTCGATTTTTTTTACTTCAAACTGGTCGACCTTCAGATCGGGAGTAACGAACACATAATCAATCCGGCGGGCTACTTTTTCGAGGCTACCTCGACTTTGGTTGGCCAAGTCCGGTGACGCCACCGCTTCGCCACTGCCTAAGGAAGTCTCGAGTTGCCCGCGCACCCGGAAGGCAATATCACGCGCATCCACAAAACCTAATTTGTCCGGCGATGTCATAAGACCGTAAGCCGCACTTTCTGGACGAGAATTGTAATCACCCGCCAATATTATGGGGAGATTACCCACCGCCTGCCGCATACGATTGACTATCAATTCGACTGCCACTTCCGCGCGCTGACCATGAATATGCACGTTGCCTACGGCGAATTGCTTGCCCGACGATTTATCGGTTAAAGTGACCCAGTTGAAGGCGCGCCCATGATGCTTGGTATTGTCTAGGGTATCGCCCGGTTTGTCAGGATCTTCGCCTACCCAAAACGAGCCATGGTCCACCACTGCGAAGCGTTCGGGGTGATAAAAAATGGGGACAAACTCATACCACCGCTGGTCGCCTCGATGTCCGTCGCTTCGCTCCCCAACCAGATAATAATAATCCGGAAGCATTTTCTGGTATTCAGCGATCATCCATTCGGATGCTTCCTGGATTAGAATCAATTCCGGAGAGTGCTCCCGCAGCGTTTCGGCAAGAGTCGGAGCGCGATTCACCCAAGTCTCGCCGGTGAAATCCACTCGCACATTATAGCTGAGCAACCAGAAGGAATCATCCGCCGTCAATCGAGGGAGCAGTAACCAGAATCCCATGAATAGCGGGAGAAGACGGAAATAGTTATTCATGCCCCAAAACTACATTCCCCTCGGGCACGTGACCAACGTAATATCAGCCGTTAAACGGCAATTCACCCGGCAGCCGCGGCCGCCTGCTCGGCTTGGAAGTTTAGCCAATAGAGGCTGATACCATCCGTCATCATTTGCACGGCAATGAGGATGAGAAGCATGCCCATGAGCCGTTCGGTGGCACGCATACCTCGAGCTCCGAGGAGACGCGCGACGCGTTCACCCATTATCAGAATACCCGCGGAAATCGCAGAAGCGGCCGTCAAGGCGGCCATCCACTCGGGCAATCTACCCGGTTCCTTCGAAGCGAGAAGCAGGAGGAAAGCGATACCACTGGGGCCCGCGATCATCGGAATAGCCAATGGCACGATAAAAGGTTCGTCGTCTCCCGGCACTCCGAGTTGCACTGCGCGATTGGGGAAAACCATCCCGATCGCGATGAGGAACAGCAGGATTCCCCCGGCCAGACTGAGAGATGACTGCTCCAAGCCCAAAAAACCCAGCAATGGAGCTCCGACCAAAAGGAAGGTCATCAATACTCCAAACGCGATGAGCACCTCTCGAATCAATACCTTGCGCCGACGCTCCACCGGAATCTTGGAGAGGATCGAATTGAACATCACCACGTTGCCAAACGGATCCATGATCAGTAACAGGGTCGCGGCGGCGGAGAACAAAGTCATAGCACCGAATGTGGACAGCTTCTGCGATCAGGCCAAGTCCAGTGAATCGCTCCCAATCGAGTAGCCGCTTAGTCGCCTTGAACGGTGACAATGAGCCGCCGTTGGTGCGGAGAAGTTCGGTGCTCCCAAAGGAAAATCCCCTGCCAGGTTCCGAGTTGCATCCGACCGGAGCCGACGGGAATGACTTCGCTGGTCCGAGTGAGCGCCATCTTTATATGACTCGGCATATCATCAGGCCCTTCGAAAGTGTGGTGAAAGTCCGGATCGTTTTCGGGGACGAGACGGTCGAGCCAACGCTCAAGATCTCGACGGGCCGTCGGATCAGCGTTCTCCATAATGACCAAGCTACAGCTGGTGTGCTGGCAGAATACCGTAACGGTGCCGGTGGTCACGCCACTGGATGCCACGAAGTCAGCGACCTCTCCGGTAACTTCAATCGTCCCAGCTCCTCGGGTTGAAACGGATAAGGTCTGTTGAGAAACGGCCACGGAGTGAGTGCAAGAATCACTACCTGACTTCGCAATCCTGAACCCATATTGCCGGCGCGAAGGGCGAGGCCCCGATGATTGTCGCGGGCATCAAAAAACTCCGACCGGAAACAGTCGGGGTCGAAATCTAACGCGATGACCGAAAAGAATCAGAACTTCAACGTAAGATGATTACCACCGGCGGATAAGCGACTGACGGAATCGTAGAGCTCATCATGGCTGATCCGATTGGCGATTAAGCTGTGGGTGTCACGACCTGAGTCTTTTTCCCGCTCAACCGAAAAGTTCGTAGGCGACCCCTGATACACGAAGAGGTGTTGCCGAGTCGGCTCTGGAATACTGACTTGGCCGAGAGTTGCGCTTTGGGTGATCGCGGCGGCCAGATCGAGTTGAGGCTCACCTAAGAGTCGTCCGACTTGCAACTGCGCATCTTCAACCGTGGCGAGGTTCGCCGCAATCGAGAGCTGAGATGGAGTCGGAGCCACAGGGTTCGCCAGCCCAGAAGTGCCAGCCCAGACAACCATCGGGGAAAGTTCAAATGCTTCAGGCGTCACAGGCGAAGCAGTGACAACGGTTTCAATCTGCGCCACTTCGACCCCAAGTAAGGCCGCTTCAGCTGATTCTAAAGTCGATGCAACGACAGGTTGAATCGCAGCAATCGGTTCGGCCACTATTTCGGGAACAGTCTCGATCGCAACGGGTTGAACTTGAGGCGTGCTATAGGCGACTTCGAAGCCCGGTTCGCGGTATTCGCGGAAAGAAAGGAAAGTCACCGCTAAAACAGCGGCAGCGCCAATGGGCATTTGATAATGGGAGAACCCAGCGAAAACACGAGGGAGCACAAACCACCAGCGCTTCGGCTCAATCGCTTCGGCACGCTGACGAATGTGGAAATCACGTTGGAAGTCCTGCCAAAAGTCTTCCGTCGGCCGTTCGGCTCGCTTGAGTGCGAACAGATCGTCCAACGATACTTTTGAGGGGGGTTGTTTTTCGGATTTCATGCGTTCAGATAAGACTGCAGTTCTGATTGAAGGATCTGTTTAGCGTAATGTAAACGGGAACGAACCGTCCCCACAGAACAGCCTGCCACTTCGGCAATCTGCTCATGGCTCAGGTCATCAATTTCAAACAAAGTCACTACGGTGCGATGCTTGGTAGACAGTTTTTGCATCGCCTCGTTCAATTTTTCCTGCAGTTCCCGCACATAAACTCCCCGATCGGCTCCATGCTTGTCGGTTAATTGGGCCAAAAGCTCAGTCGTTTTGTCGTCTTCGACGATTTTTTCGAAACTGAAAAACGTGCGTAGCTTTGCTTTTCGGAGGTGGCTGAGGGCCGAATTCACGGCAATTCGGTAGAGCCACGTGAAGAATGAGGACTGCCCTTGAAAGCGATTGATGGACTTGAAGGCCTTGATGAAGGCGTCCTGCGTGAGATCCGCGGCATCTTCACGATTCGAAGTCATGTTATAAACGACCCCATAAACGCGCTCGCGGTAGCGTATAACGAGTTGATCAAATGCGCCAACTTCCCCCTCTTGAACGCGTTGCACAACCGCCCAATCAATATCCGCTTCCTGCTGGCGCTCTGATGAGCTTACCAGGGGCTTGCCCAGGACTTTGGATGCGGCCGACATAAGAAAGCAAAACTGGTTCAATCTCAGTATTCCTGCAATCGGAATCTATGTCCCGCCCACCGGCAATTTCCCCTTGATATTCGGCCGCAAACTGGCGACCTGGGACCGCAAGATACTGATGAGCGATAGTAAACGAGGCACCGGAGGGAGATCAACATGCTGGTCTAGAGCGCTTTCAGCGATAAACAACTCCTGCTCCAACGCCGATTCAACGCGTCCAAAAATGCCCAATTCACGCATTTGGGTTACCCTAAGTTCGGGTTGTGGAGCCCGATCACCCGTAATTTCAGCAAGAATACTTGCCCGCTCATTCTCAGGAGACGCTTCGATCAGCTCCATAAGAGGCAACGTGAGTTTTCCACTGCCTAAATCCGTGCCGAGCGTCTTACCAATTTTACTCTCTTGCCCGAAGAAATCAGCCAGATCGTCGTAGATTTGGTAAGCGATGCCAAGCTGGCGTCCAAATACGGTCACGGCGGTGACATAATCTTCCGAGAATTCGGCCAAATGACTACCCAGATAACACGAAACGCGAAACAACTCGGCCGTCTTAAGATCAATCACGCGCTGATAATCCTCCCGGGACACCGTGGTCGTTCCTCGACGCAGCGTTTGGATAATCTCGCCCGCACAGACGCGACGCGTGCTTTCCGCTACCGCTGAGCATACGAGCGTGGTCGGAAATTGAGCCGCCAGATGGAGCGCATGGGCGAACAAAGCATCCCCGAGCAGCACGGCCGCTTCGGGTCCGAAAGATCGGGTGGCGGACTCCCTACCCCGCCGAATATCGGCACCGTCCATGATGTCATCATGCACCAAGGTCGCGAGATGCACCAATTCGATCACGGCGGCGACGCGAACCAATTCGGGATTTACCGCCTCATCTTGCCAACCACTGAGAAATACCAGCGCCGGACGAATCCGTTTGCCCGAGGTATCGATACAGTAGTCCGCCATCTCCCGTATTTCTGGCTCAAATTGAGCAACTTGATCCCGCAAACACGCATTCAACGCCTCAACATGAGGCGTCAGGTCGGCAAAGACTGAAGAAAACTCCAATGGGGCGGTATTCGAGTCGGTGGCGGTCGTGGTCGACATGATTTGCTAAGAAACCCTCAATCCACCCCGTTGGCTAACCAATTGTAAGGGAATTAGCTCGCCTTCAGCGGGTCTCTGAAATGCTTAAGGGTAAATCTCCCCAAGATGAGCGAATCACCTCTCGTAATCCTATTACTATGCGGCGGCGGTCTCTATGTGGCCAAGATGTGGTGGGAAGACTACCAGGCTCACCAACGAGGTGAGACGATCATGGGGGCGCTTCCCGGCGCCACGCCCACCTCTCGTCCTGCTGTAATTATCGCGATCATGGGCACTTTGATCCTACTCGCGGCGGAAACGCTCGGTGAAATCAAACTGGGGATTGATCAGGAGCAGTCGGAGATCACGGTGCTGTTTGGGCTCTACACGTTGGTAGCAGCATTCATTGAAGAGGTGATTTTTAGGGGTTACCTCGTGATCAACGATCGAAGCAAATTTGCTCGCCGGGCCGCGGTGTTAGCGGCCTCGGTGCTTTTTGCCGCAGTCCACCCCTTTTTATGGGAATGGGACGACGGCGTCTGGACTTGGACGTTTACAGCCAAAGGTTGGTTTAGCACCGGCGCAATCTTCCTTGGGTCGCTGTGGTTTTATTTCGTGCGGTTCATGCCCACAAATCCACAGCATTCACTGCTCCCCTGTTTTGCCGCCCACGCGACCAAGAACCTCGGCGTCTTCCTAATCAAAGGCGTCCAAGGTTTCGTCACCGGGCTCTGGTAAAAGAGCCCGGCGAGAGAACAAAATGAGATTAGGGGACTTCGTAGACTTCAACGAGAGCAATGCCCTCGGATCCGTCACCTGAATCCACAATTGCGGTGTAGACTCCAGGGGGAAGCGTAATAAGCAGCGCGGAATCTTTACTACCCGCAGGCAATGCGGTGGCACCTACTTCAGTCGCCACTCTGACCATTTCCACCGCGTCGTTACCTTTTTCCCAATCACCGTTCGCGCGAACCACGGCACCGTTGTCTTGGCGAACGAGACGTAATGTCGGATCAGCTAGACTAGAGGTGACACCGAAGTTGGCTAGGGTCGGTCCGCCCGCCCGAATCAACATCCGTTTTGACGTGGTGCCATTAATAATCACCCCGGCAATCAATACCTTATCGCCACTGCCAACTTGCCCACAGGTGGACACGTTGATCAGTTTATCATCCGAGAACGCGGAAGGTTGAATCACATCGTAGAGCTCGACTAATCCCACACCTGCATCTCCTCAATAGTTTCATTGGGTATTCCCGCGAAAATGACCTGATCGCCATCCGGCTCGTTGGAATCGAAATCCGACCCATTCTTCGCGTTCAGTAATGCCAAGCTGTAAGTCGCCGGATCGATCCGGAACTGCTTCGCGGCAAATTCTGTGATGTAATCGTCTTCCTTGATCTTACGCGGATCAATTTCACCGTGCCGCACCAAGCGCTTTGGAGTTCACCCCACAACTCGCCTGTAACAGCCCATTCGGAGCATTCTTCGGCAGGAAGTGCTCCACGATTTGTTCCCATCCCTCCTCATCGTCAGATTCGCATTCCGCCAAACCTTCGATAATCATGGGAGCCTTATACGAGTTAGCCCGCATCACACGTCGACCGTAATCCGTAAACTCGATAAAAACTCCTTTGGGTTTGGAGGCAAAAAGCATGCAGGTAAGGGATGGGCGGTGATTAAGTCAGCACCGCCGTGAGTTGAAACAAGCACTGCTTTAAAGCGACGGCGTATAGGCAAAACTCTCTAGGTAAGAGGTTCAAGACAAGGCAAATTGCCGAGGTTAAGCACTCGCGAGAAGGGATTTACCATCCATTAGCAAATTCTGGGTATTTCGGGCCAAAACAGAGGGTGTCTGGGGGCTATTACGAAAAAATCCGCCAATTTTGACGGATTTGAGAAAGGTTTGCGCGAATTGAGTATCGCTCAGATGCCGCGCTAGCGCAGCGACTTACCAGTTGCGTTTCTTATGACGATTGGACTTCAAGCGTTTACGGCGCTTGTGGTTGTTCATCTTGAGACGACGCTTCTTTTTGAGGTTACCCATGGTGTTAAATTGAATGAATTGAAGAAAAGAGCCCGCCAACGTGCCGAGCGGTATGAGGCGTGTAAAGCCCTTTTACTAGCTCTCGCTCCGGGTTTGTTCGATCTCCGTCCATTTACCCAACGCGGTAGAGTAGACCAATAATCTCTGTTTTGCCTCTGGAAAGAAAGACTCCAAACATTGCCCATAGGCGGTGAGTTGCGGCCGATATTCCTCGGCTAATCGTTTCAAATACTCGCGTTCCCCTTCCCCTGCCCGGATCCGATTGGTCTTCCAATCAACAATCCAGAGCTCGTCGGCCGTCTGATCAAACAACACCAAATCGACCACGCCATCGACCCACCCCCGCAAACCCAAGGGCGCCAGCACCGCCATCTCCGCCCGCCGCTTCCAACGAGGATCCGCCATCGCTTTCCAGTAATCACTGACGAGAAACCGCTCTGCCTCAGCCCTCCCTCGCTCCGCAAACCCATGCCCCTCGGCGACATCCAAAGATTTTCGCCAATGCGCCTCAATCGCCTGCGCTCCGCCATCCCACGGCACAAATTCCACCGATTCATGCCACCAAAGCCCATAGGCGATCGCCTCCTCGCCGCCTGGCAGCAGTAAGTCATCCTCGGTTGATTCGTGCCGACTTGTGCGCACCCGATCTTCCGCGTGACCAAGTCGATGGGGTAACAATCGCTCAGGCAAAGCTGGGGCTGGTGCGCCCCCTGGACCAATCGACGCCTCCGTTTCGATCGGCGCCTCAGATTCATCGATAGCCTCCGCTTCGACCCGTGTCCCCTCCCGTCCGATCCAAGCCGCCCCCTCGGCTAACTGATCCAAATCCGTCCCCCATAATTCGGCAAATGTCGGATCTTTTCCTTTTCGAGCGCCAAAAGCATCCACCCAAGGTAGTATCAATCTCCGCCGTGCCCGAGTCAGAGTCACGTAGAGTAGCCGCGTGTATTCCCTCCAACGTTCCCGTTCACGCGCTTCGCTGGTCTCAACCGGAATACTTCGCTGATCCAAATACACCTGCGGCTGCGTTCCAGCCTCGATTACCTGCAATCCTCGAGCGGGGGCGGCCCCGATCCGTCTCCACAACCCCAAGGGAATCACGACGGGCCACTCCAACCCCTTCGCCGAATGGCACGTCAGTAGATTGAGCGCCTTGGCATTGGATTTTCCCGCCGCGCGACCAACATTGGCCTCCCGACGCAGCTGGGCTTCCCATTCCCTGGGCCCCGCGCCCTCAATCCCGAGCGAGATCGCATCCGCCAGCAATCGATCTAAATCGAGTTCCGCCGCTCCGGTCGAATCGATCGCCCGAGACCGGGCTCGCAAACCCGCCACTTCAACCAATTCAAAAGCAAATCGCGACAACGGCCACCCCTCGTCGTCCACCCGAAGTAACAAGGGCCTCAACCGTCCCAACCAACCAGCAATCTCCGGGGCATGATCCTCGGGCTCCTCCCATACGATTCGCTCCAATCGCTGAAGTTCAGTCGCGATCAACGAATCCTGGATCCCGGCAATTTCCCGCAAAACTCCGACCCATTCAAAGGTGTCCTCCGGATCGACGCAGATCGCCAAAAGTCCCGACAACCACGCAAACGCCGGACTATCTCCCGCCCGACTTCGCCTCGTCTGCAACGCGACTTCCCATCCTTGGGCTTCCAACTCCTGACGCGCGATTTCCAGCCAATCGTTTCGCGGCGCCAACAACGCCACCTCCGACCAGTTCGTCGCGCCTACTCCCGCGAGGTCTTGCTGCTTAAGCCACTGTCCAACCTGCCGAGCCTCCGCCCGCATCCAATCCTCCACTGAGTGCCTCTTCCCTTCCGGAATCACCAACGGCAATCGACTCATATCGCCATCAATATTACCTGGACCGGCTTCCAACGGGACATACGGCACCTGTAACATGGGAGCCGGTGCCCCCTCTACCTCCGCTATCCCCAAATTATAGGTCGGCCCCTTGCCAAAGGCTTCAGGCAAGGTCGAATTGAGTCCCGAAATCACCGCATGCGGCGCGCGGAACGTCACCTGAAACTCCAATAGTTCGCCTCCATCCCCCCGACTAAACGCCGCGAGATGGCGCTGGAAATTCCCCATATCCGCCCGACTGCCATAGATCGCCTGCTGCCCGTCACCCACCAAGCAAAAATGTCCGTCGCAGGGCGCATCAACCACCACCTGTTCCGCTGAACCGGGCCAGGCCCCGGGCGCCGCTCCAACCGGACGCGTGATCTCAACTAGAATGGAAAACTGGGCCGGATCGGTATCCTGCGCTTCATCCAAAATAACGCGCCAATTCTCGGAGCGGATATCGTTGAGGCGTCGATCATCAGCCATCACGGCCATCGCTGCATCAACCTGATCGGCGTAGGTCTGCAGCCCTTGCGTCAAGCGCCAGATTCGAAATCTCTCAGCCAATTCTCCCGCCAAAATTCCGCCCACCTGCCCGAGCCATTTTTGCAATGGTTTCATCCAAGCCTCCGCCGCCGCAACGACCTTTGCCGCCGTTCCCTCTGGAGTGAATAGCGGGAGAAAAGCGGCACCCTTGTCCCAACTCTTCTGCCACGCGCGCGCCTTCGCCTGACTCTTAAGAATGTTGGCTGCACCCGCACCCTTGGACGGCAAGTCCAACAACTCAGTCAATGACACCGCAGCCGGATTCGGTGACGATTCGGACACCTCAATTTGCCTCAATCGATTGGCCTGATGAGCACTCAGCTGACGCGCCAGTTCAAACACCGTTTCCAATCGGCTATGACGTAAAAAACGATCAACGCTTTCACTCGGAATCGCTGAAAACTCAACCGGTTCATCGGTTAAAAATCGCTCCCAAACTTCCGGATCTTCGCCCGCCACCAACGTAGGGTTGAGGTTCACGCCGACGGTCTGCCCATGCACCTGCGCCAGTTGAAGACAGAAGCTATGGATCGTGCCAAAAAATGCGCCATCTAAGGCCTCCAATGCCGCCCAATCTGGGTGCGGCATCGCCGCGAGTTTCTTCAGTAAAACCTCGCGGGCTCGTTGCTCGATTTCCGCGGCCGCTTTTTTGGTGTAGGTCACCACCGCCATCTGCCCCAACACTGCTCGCCCATCCGCGTCCATCGCCATCGCTGCCAAGCGCTTGGAAATGGCCGTGGTTTTGCCCGAACCCGCGTTAGCACTGACCGCAAAATTCTGCTGCCACTCCGTTTCAAATCTCCCCCGCGCGATGGCATCTACTAAGTCTGCACTCATGCGTTTCCGTCCTCCCGTTCGGGCTCAAATGTGAGATCAAATTTGCGCTTCAAAATTGCCTCAGAAATCGGACGACATGCCCGCGGCCAATCGTAATCCGCCATCGAATAAGCCGAGCGATCTCCCGTCAGGGCACCGTAGGTTCCCTGGGTCAAAGCTTCGTCCAGCCATGCTAATTGAGCCAACGCGGTATCCAACTCCTCATGGCCCAACACCGAGAGCTCTCCCTCACCCGATTTCACCATCCAAACGCGCCCAGATTTTGCGCCAGCATTGATTGCCGCCTGCAGATAGATGCCCAACTGCAATGAGCGACCACTTGCCCCCATTTTCCGCGCGGACATGGCGATATCACCGCCCGTTTTGAAGTCCACAATGTCGATGGATGCGCCGAGCCATTCCGGGCGATCCGAGCGCACCAAATCCATCCGTCCAATTAAGGGAATTTTATGTTTGGGCAACTCCAGCACGGCTCCATCGCGAAGCCACATCTCAGTCGCTACGAACTCCCCCGCATCGATAGTAAATACATTATCTATTAATCCTTTAGATATGGCTTCTAGTTCGTCGGAAAAGGATCGCCAATATCGATCTTTCTCCTGTTTCGAACGCCATTCTTCAAACGCCGTGGAGAGCTTTTCTTGCGCTTGTTTCTGCACAGGCATCGGGCCAAATCCCGCAGAAACCTCTTGATCCGGCTGCAGCGCGTAAGCGACTAATTCATGGGCCTTCAAACCGAGGGCCCGACTCCGCTCGCGTTGCAAGGCATCTCGATCAATTCGACGCGCTCCCAGCACCCCTTCATACCACAGTTCCGCCGGGTCTTGAACCCCGCGCTCGATCAATCGAGGCGAAAGTCGTTTCGGCTTCAACAGCTCCTGCTGACTGCCGTGGAACCAGGCATTAAATTTCCGGGCTGGATCCCGACGATCTTGATCGATTCTGAGCCAAGCACCCACGTCATCAGACTCAATAGGAGTCATCACTCTAGCCTGAGAAATTTGCTCCATCGCTTCGGCAACCCCACCCGCTTTGGTCACCCAACCTTTGGCCATCAACAATCGCTCCAACCATCCGTTGGGCGCGAGTAATGTTTCAGGTGCACTCTCTTCAAATCGAGCGGCCGAAAAGGCCACGACATTCTTCGTATCGCGAACCAACCGACGCCATCCCACTTGCTCGACTTCACGCTGATCCGCCGCCGTCATGAGTCCCGCGTCGGAGCCTAGTTTTTCGTGTAAATTAATCCGATCCGCCTCCGGCCACCACGGTGACTCCATGGGAGCCATGGGCCATACGGTAGCATTGGATTGGGTCCAAATTAAGTGAGTCCATTCTGTTCCAACCAACCGACGCCAAGAGCCAATTACAACGCGCGCAAACCCTAATGCTTTCACCCCGTCTTGGGCATTAATTTTATCGGGCAAAATTGATGAAATTCCCTCTGCGATTACCGCGCGCGGAAACTCCGATTGATCGGTCAAACCCAAGGTGTCCAATGTCTGAATTCCTTCGGGATCCCCGACATCGAGCCTCTCGCAAGCGGTGCGGAAATGATCTACGGCTTTAGCCAAGGTGATCTCTCGAGGCCAAGCCTCCCCCAGTGCTTCCACCACCCGCACAAGTTCCGTCTCCCCTCGCGGCCAAAGTGAGATGTGCGCGGCTACTTCGTGGCGGTGGCATTCTTCGAAACTACGCTCCACGATGCGGCGTAATTTTCGTTGCGAAAGTGTCGTCGCCCCCGAAGCCAGCAGCCGCGGCCAGAGCTCCATCAAATCTTCTATTCGAGCTCCTTCGGCATGATAGCGGAGAATCGCCGCCTGCAGCCGAACATCGAGGGGAGGAGGACCATTAACTTCCAACAAATCAACGAAGGGGATATCCGCGGCCGCCAACTCCAAGCGGAGTTGTTGATGGCCAGCATTGGACATTGGAACCACCACGCCGACGCGAGTCGCCCCACCGTGTAACCAACCGCCCACGCGTGCGGCGACTTGCTTCATCTCATCGCCACGGGTTTCCCCGACATCTAAATCGACGGCTTGGAGGTCGGGGAGAGTCTCAAGATCTCGGGCCCAAAGGTCGCTGACTCGTTCCATCCCAAGCTCGGGATCATCATCGGGGGAAGGTTGGGTTTCGACGCCCAACATCTGTTGCCAACGTTCAACCCACTGCTCCTGCACCCTCACCGTGCCACCAGAGAAATCGGGCTCGGGCAACCACACCTCCGCCGAACCACTGCGTCGAACGAGCCCCGCTACCGCATAAAACTCCCCGCCCATTTCAGGCCCGAGGCCAGCCACCAGAACTCGGTCGGCCAAACGAGTCAGCTCCTGGTCGACGGGGAGACTGAGCAAGCGATCTTGTTTCGCCGCATGCTGATAACCCGAGCTCTCGATCCATTTATCGAGGTCAGCAAAAAGATCCTGGAGCGCGGGACTCTTGAAGTCGGCGGCGGAATGGCCGGAACGCAGCAGCGTGTCCCAATCATCCAAAACCCGCTCGGCATCACTTTGGAGACTTTGCCAATACCCCCACGATTCGGTGCCCTGATCCGCCGCGCTCAGTCGTTCCGCGATCAATCGGCGCAGGCCAAGCAATAGCAGTTCGCGCCCCATCGCCGATCGGGGAGGTTCCGCCCGAGCGGCCAACCACTTGCGCCGCGCCAATCCTGGGGTGAGAAATTCAATACCGAGTAACGGTAACCCATCTTCCACGCACCGCTGCTTAAGTCCCTGAACTTGCCCACGCGTAGGTAGGACGATGTAGGATTGCTCTAGTCGGCCGCGACCAGCCTCGACCCAGGGACGCACGCCTCGAGCCCACAACTCGCCCGCAGTAACGAACAGTTGGAGTGATGCGGAAGGGGTGAGCGAGGACACGGTAGTCCGACGTCACCACAAAGCCCCCCTACCCGCCAAAACAAAAAACCCGCGGATCACGAAGATCAGCGGGGTCAAATTAGTTAGCGACTGGCGCCAGACTTAGTTCAGCGCCTTGGCGACGGTGGATTTCGTGCGGGCAGCAGCGTTTTTATGCACCACGCCGGTTTTGGTCGCATGGTCCATCGCGGAGGATAGGGCCGGGCCGGAAACCTTGATGGCATCCTTATCGTCGGAAGCCACCGCAGCGTTGAACTGCTTGCGAAGAGTCTTCAAACGGGTTTTTTCCGACTTATTGCGGATGGTGCGGCGCTCGGTTTGGCGAGCGGCTTTGAGAGCTGAGGAGGTGTTTGCCATGACGGTTGTAAAAAGGGAAAGGTGCCGAAAAACTCAAACCGAGGGCTTCAAGTCAAGGGAGAAGTGCGACTCACCCCGTCTAAGAGGGAATATTTTACTCCTAAGAGAACTTTCCCGGAAATTGACATCTATGATAGGCCCGGGGGAAACTACCCAGTAATTACGCCATCTGCCTTTTTTTGAAAACAAACGTGTCTGACGCCACCATAGCCCCCCCCTCCCCCAGCTCGAATCCTCATTGTTGACGACAGCACACTCGTGCGCAAAGGCATCCGGACTGTATTGGCTCAATCAGCCTCAAAAACTCGGATGGAGATTTGTGGCGAGGCAGCAAGCGCCGCGGAAGCGTTGGAGCTCACCCGCCAAACGCTACCCGATCTCATCCTTTTGGATATTCGTCTGCCGGATGGTCACGGATTTAATGTTTGCCGCGAAATCCTAGAGAGTTCCCCCGATACGCGGATACTCATGCTGACTGCATTTAACACCGATAATTTCATCTACGGATCGATCAGCAGCGGTGCTCACGGCTATCTTCTCAAAGAGATCGCTCCTGAAGTTCTGATCCAATCCATCGAGGACTGCCTCTCCGGCAAGTCGGTGATTACCCAAGAAATCACCGGCGGCATGATGCGCATGATGCGCGGTGAGGTCGCGGCTGAGGTTAACGCCCAAGGAATCCAGTCCCTTTCTCCTCAGGAACGTCGCGTATTGGAATTGGTCGCAGACGGCCGCACCAACAAGGAGATCGGCGAATCACTTAAACTTAGTGGCAATACCGTCAAAAACTACCTCGCGAACGTTTTCGATAAATTGAAAGTCCGTCGACGCTCGCAAGCGGCGGCGATGTTTATTCAGCACACCGATACTTAAGCTCGAGCGTAGAAAACGTCGATCAAGATTTACCCTTCCCGATCCGACCACATAGGTTCGAATAGACCTAGTCAAATAGGGCCATAATTGAGGGACCTTTACCCCTAACGGGAATCCAAGTTTGCCTCTATCGTAGAGGAATGCTCCACCTCTCGACCGGAACTCGCCGTAAAAGCGGAAAGGCCTTCACCATCGTGGAGGTCATGATGGCTTCCACCGTGATGGCCTTTGCCCTTTCTACTTCGGTCCTCGTTATCATGGGAGGGTTCAGGTCGATCGATGTCGCCCGTAATATGACCCTCGCCTCTCAAGTGTTGCAAAGTGAGATGGAGCGAATCCGGCTCATGGACTGGGGCGATCTCCATGCCCTGCAAGGCCAACAGAATGTCGACCTTGCGACGGTGTTTACCGCCAACACCGCGATCACTTCCCGGTTCACTCTCGTGCGAACCGTTTCCGACGTCACCGCCAAAGTAGGCGAGATGAAAATGATCGTTCTCCAAGCCACTTGGACCACCACCAGCGGCCGATCAGTTTCTCGCAGTTTCACCAACTATTACACTAAAAATGGACTCTACGACTACTACTATACGCTCGCCCGATCGTGAGCCGCGTCGCGGGTTCACGCTCGTCGAGGTGATGGTGAGCGCGACGCTCGGCACCATGATTCTCGCCGCCGTGCTGTCCATGTTCCTATTTTTGGGCCGCACCAGTGCTAACATCGTCAACTACGCCGAGATGGAGGCTCAAGCCCGCAGCGGGTTGGAGCGTTTCGCTCAAGACACGCGCCAGTCTTCGGACATAACCTGGAATTCGGCCAACAGCATCACCCTCGAAATCGGAGCGACCACGATCACTTATACCCATAACTCGACGACGGAGGAATTCTCCCGGACCACGGGTGGAAACACCGAGATACTACTCGATGGCATCACCTCATTTATCTACTCGGGATATAAAATCACGGGAGCGAGCGTCGATCTCAGTGATCTTTCGACTGTCGCTAAACGCCAATCGGCCAGCGACGTGACCAAGCAGGTCCAGATCTACATCGAAGCCGCTCGCCAAAGCACCACCGCCACCCGGGTGACCAACACGGTCCTCTCCGCCCGCTATATGCTCCGCAACAAACGCGTCACCGCATGAAAACAGCGTCCCTCTCCTCCCCGCGTGGGTCCGTGCTGATCACCGCCATGATTCTCACGCTCGCGATCGGCATCTCGCTGGTCTCTTTCCTGAGTCTTGGGCAAACTACCCTTGAAATCTCGAACCGTGCTTTCCACTCCAACGCCTCGATGAACCTGGCCGAGTCCGGCTTAGAACAAGCGATGTGGTCCATTGGGAAGGCAGTCGACGGTGACGCCTCGGCCTGGACGGGCTGGACGATATCCGGAGCGAACGCCTGGCGCAAATTCACGGGATTTAGCTTTGACGCGAACACCAACGGTTACGTGCGGGTTTACGTGCGAAACTACGCCCTCGCAACCGCTCCGACCATCATCGCCCGTGGCACCATCACCCCAGTCCGAGGGCCGTCGATCGAGAAGTGGGTCGTGGTTACTTTGTTCCAGCGCTCACTTTTTGCCAACGGACTCGTCGCGAAGGATACCCTGACCTTTACCGGAGGCAATGCCGTGGTCGACAGCTTCGACTTCCGCCAGGCGGTATACAATGCCAACTTAGGTGGGGCGTCTTCAATCGCAACGACAACGGCAGTGCCGGCAGTGCATCCGTGAACGTGAACAGCTTCAGTTTGAGCAATTCCTCCATTTACGGAAATGTTTCAATCGGCACTCCCGACTATTCTGGCCTCAACGTCGGGCCCAATGGATTGGTCGGTGATTTCGGCACGTCTGCAGGCACCGTTGACTATGGAAAAGTGACCACCAATTTCACCACAAACTTCGAGGACGCGACTGCGCCAACTACCGGCGGATACACGATCGCGGCGATCAACAGTGCTACCACGCTCCCCCGCGGCGGAGACCTACCCGCCGCCGACGGGACTTTTTACTATGACGTATCGAGCATCTCGCTGAGTGGGGCTCCCTCCAAAGTGCTCAACATCGGCGCTGGCTCCGATATTGTCATCCGGATTAGTGCCGGCACGGGATCCACTGGGGTTAGCGTCTCAGGTAATGCGTCTATCAAGGTGCTCGCTGGCGCGTCTCTGGAACTGTAGGCTCAAGCCGATATATCTATTGGAGGGCGCGGCATAGCCAACTCTAACGATCCGGAAGCATTCATGCTTTACAGCACCCGACCGGCCGGAGCAGCCGGTTCGCAAAACATAAGTGTATCAGGCAACGGCCAACTCAGTGCGGTGGTCTATGCCCCTATAATACAAGTGTTTCCATGAACGGGGGAGGATCCAGCGGAAACGTTTATGGCGCCGTAGTAGCAGATAGCATCACCGTGACCGGCGGGAGTGAATTCCACTATGACGAAGCATTGGCCGCCATGACGACGGGGAATCCATTCGGCGTCGGACAATGGGCAGAACTTACCAGTTCCACCCAACGGGCGACCTACACTTCGATCATGGGATTCTAGGATTAAAAAATCTTGGTTCCGAGGCCGATAAGCCGGATTTTGTCCCATCCCGCGGCTGCGGGACTTCGACCGTCATTTATCTCAAGCCTCAACCGAAGCTGAGACCTGCCTCGCCGTAGCTCCGCCGAGGCGGAGCGGTGGCTGGGTGCGACATACCCGCGACTAAAGGCCGAGCCGACCAGTCGCCTATTTTGCCTTGCACCGGAAGGGGTTTATCGTGCCGCCGGCTTCACAGCCGACGCGGTGGGCTCTTACCCCACCTTTTCACCCTTACCTCGCCATAGCCCCGCGAACGGGGCGACGGCGGGCGGTATATTCTCTGTGACACTGTCCGTCGACACGCCTTAACGCGTGCCTCCCGTGCTTGCGGTGAAGCTCGCACGGCATCCTGCCCTATGGTGTCCGGACTTTCCTCTCCGGGAGTTTTAAAACGAGCGCAGAGTTCCCCCTGCGCCTTGGGATCAAAGAACCCCGGAGCGACGATCTAGCCCCGGAACCAAGAGAACAAAATTCACAGTTCCCCCACCGGAAAGCAAGCCCCGGGTCATGTCGCTACGTTTTGCGACGTGCACCCTTCTCCACGGCGACCCTTCCTCGTCCTCTTCTCTAGAAATCGTAAATCCGAAATCGTAAATTCTCACGACGACTCCCACCAAATGATCCGGGCGCACTGGTCGCAACGACCCAACTCATCACCCTTGCGGGTTACGCCTTCAGCCTCTCCTGAGACGCGGAGGTGACAGCCGCCACATTTGCCGCCATTGACGGCTACACAGACCGGAAAGGTCTGAGGCGCGACCTGATCAAACACGCGCAAGGATTTAGGGTCCACATCGACTCGGGCCGTTTCGACGATCGATTCCGCTTCCTTGAGTTCGGCCGTCAAACTGGATTCGCGTTCGGTGATGGTGACTAGGCGAGCTTCGTGATCTGCGATACTTACGTGGAGTTCCTTCTCCGCGGTCGCGAACCGCTCCTTAGAGTTATCGATCTCATACATGATCTCGAGTTCTTGCCCTTCTAATTTACTGATTTCGGCTTCGGCGGTGTCGATCTCGTGGCCCAGAGCTTGATACTCGTCATTCTTTTTAACCAGAGACTGTTGGGTGCGATATTTGCCGAGTTTTCCTTCGGCGACTCCGATCTCGGTCTCGAGCAACTTCTTACTCGATTCGAGTCCTCGCCACTCGGCCTTGGCGGCATCAATGGCATTTTTTTCGGCATCAATTTTGCCCTGCACGCGTGCTCTATCCCCTGGAATCGCGGCCAGGCTTTGGCTGAGCGATCGGCGGGTTCGTTCGCGATCTTGAAGAATGAGAAGGGGCTCGATGGCGGGGTGTCGCATGAATAATTCGGGACAGAATCAGGGGCTAAATATAATACATCTCTTCGCCGCTTGGATTAACCATCTGGTCGAGCGTGCAGGTGCGGCAATGCTCCTCGAGGGTGATTTTCACGGTCTGCCACACCGCGTCGACTTGCAGTCCGCTAAACCCTTCGCCCGAGCCACTGAGCTCGAGCACGTCGCCTTCGATCAAACTCACGATATCGTAAAGGGTCACATCCTCCGGGGCTCGAGCGAGGGCGTAGCCTCCCTGTTTACCGCGTTTGCTCGAAATGAGGCCTCCATTGCGCAGTTCGGAGAGGATTTGCACGAGATAGTTGGCCGGGACTTGCTCCACTTTCGCCAAGTCCTCGATGTGCGCTAGTTTATCGGAACCGTAGGTTCGGGATAATTGGGCCAAAACCCGACAGGCATAGTCTACTTTTACCGATAACTTCACTCAAATCGGGAAGCTAAAGTCGAATCTTGGGTCGGCAACCTAAAATACTGCGCTATTCAGCGAAAACATGTCTCATTTTGATGAAATTTCGGTTGTGAGAGGGGGTATTTATCTATGCGATTTGATCCTTAGAAACCATCACTTTCCCAAATCTGCATGTCCGACACTACCGACCCGGTTCCTCCTCCTCAAAATAAAGTCATCGAAGCCGACTACGATGCGTCCCAACTCGGGAAGCTCGAAGGCCTCGAGGCCGTCCGCAAAAAGCCCGGAATGTATATCGGTGGCACCGATGAGCGGGCCCTCCATCACTGCGTTTCCGAGGTCTTGGACAACTCCGTTGATGAGCATCTGGCGGGGCATTGTAATAAAATCGATGTCACTATCCACGTCGATGGCTCGATCTCCATCCGCGACGATGGCCGCGGTATCCCCGTCGATGTGCATCCGAAGTATGGCATCCCTGGGGTCGAGATGGTGCTCACCACCCTGCACTCCGGCGGCAAATACGGCCAAGGTGGCTACAAGTTCTCCGGTGGCACGCACGGCGTAGGCGCGAAATGTGTGAACGCCGTTTCCGAGTGGTTCGAGGTCGAGGTCTCCCGCGGGGGGCAGGTCCACCACATGAAGTTTGAGCAGGGCAAAACCGTAAAGCAGCTTGCCGTGATCGGCACGGCCCGCGGGACCGGCACCTACGTCACGTTCAAACCCGATCCAGAAATTTTCCGCGAGACCACGGTCTTCGTCGCTGAACGTATCGCGCAACGCCTGCGCGAACTCGCTTTCCTCAACTCGGGCCTGGAGATCGTTTTTGTCGACGAGCGCCCTTCCGAGCCGAAATCGATCACCTATCTCTACAATGACGGCGTCGTTGAATTCGTCCGCCAGATCAATAGCGGCAAACAGCCCCTCCACCCCGACCCCGTTCGCGTTAATAAGATCACCGAGGTGCTGATCGATGACAAACCCAACGAGGTCCACCTCGAGTTGGTCCTGCAATACAACGACTCCTACAACGATCAGGTCCTCTGCTACACCAATACCATCCACAATCCGGACGGTGGCACCCACCTCTCCGGTTTCCGGAGCGCCCTGACTCGGGCGATCAACCAGTTCTGCCGTGCTAACAAGATTCTGAAGGACAAGGATCCGCAGATCACCGGTGACGACGTGCGCGAAGGTCTTTCCGCCGTCATTTCGATCAAGCACAGCGATCCGAAGTTCGAATCCCAAACCAAAGTCAAACTGCTCTCCCCCGAAGTGGAAGGCATCGTCAGCTCCTCCTCCTACGAGGGTCTGATGCAATACTTTGAAACCAACCCCAAGGTCGCCAAGCGCATCGTCGACAAGGCGCTCAACGCCGCTCGCGCTCGGGAAGCCGCCCGCAAGGCCCGCGAGACCATCCGCAAGGGTGCTCTCTCCGGCGGCGGCCTACCCGGCAAGCTGGCTGACTGTTCCGAACGTGATCCTTCGAAGACCGAGATCTACATTGTGGAGGGTGACTCCGCTGGCGGTTCAGCCAAACAAGGCCGCGACCGTCGCTACCAAGCGATCCTCCCTCTCCGCGGTAAGCTCATCAATTCCGAGAAAGCCCGCCTCGACAAGGTCCTCTCCAACGAGGAAATCCGCACACTCATCACCGCCGTAGGCACCGGCATCGGTGAAGGCGGCGAAAACGTGGGCGGCTTCAATGTCGATAAGGCCCGTTACCACAAGATCATCATCATGACCGATGCGGACGTAGATGGCTCTCACATCCGCACCTTGTTGCTCACCTTCCTTTATCGCCAGATGAAGGGTCTGATCGAGCGCGGCTACGTCTACATCGCCCAACCGCCCCTTTACAGAATAAAGCGCAAGCGGCGTGAACAATACGTAGACAACGACGAGCAATTGAACCGCATTCTCCTAGAACTTGGTTCGGAGGACGTGACGCTCAAGCGTCTGCGCGACGACCACCTCTTCGCCTCCGCCCAAATCGATCTCATCGTCGAAAACCTTGCTGCCCTCGAAAAGATGGGCACCGGCGTCACCCGCTACGGGGCTTCGTTGACCGAGTATTTGGATGAACACGAAAAGGAGACGCTCTCCCTGCCGCGCTACATCGCTCGTATTCGAGAGGGTAACGATGAATCTCACGTGTTCCTCAAGGATGAGCATGCTCGGGCCGACTTCACCCGCGAACAAGGCCTCGATGCCGACCTCGAAGAAGACGAAGACGGCAATGCCATCGCTCCTACCGGCGGCACGGTCGCCTCCACCCAAGCCGGTGCGCTCTCTCGGCGGGTCACCCTGCACGAAGTCTTCGAGTCCACCGAGATGACTAAACTGCTAAAGGCCATTGCCGCCTCCGGTTTGGATATCAATCGCTTCCATGAAACCGAAGAGCCTCGCTATAATGTAACGGAAAATGCCGGGCTGAAGAACGAAGCCACGGCTGAGCTCAATGCCCCGCTCGCCGTCCTGAATCATATTCGAGCGCTCGGCCGCAAGGGTCTCTCGATTCAGCGCTACAAAGGGCTGGGTGAAATGAACCCCAAGCAACTTTTCGAAACGACGATGGATCCCAACAAGCGCCGGCTGCTCAAAGTCGAGATCGCCGACGCCACCAAGGCTGACGAATTGTTCACGCTTTTAATGGGCGACGAAGTTCCCCCTCGCCGACGCTTCATCGAAGATAACGCTCTCAACGTCTCCAACCTCGACGCCTAATTTAATAAAGCAGCGAGTATCCAGTAGAGATTAGCGAGCATTCTCCCGCTCCACCCGATCTACTCCCAACACCTCGCTACCCGCTACTCACTACCCGCTACTTTTACTTCCTGTGTTTACTGCCAACGAAAAACTCACCACGGCCAATATCACCGATATTATGCAGACGGCCTACATCGATTATTCGATGTCCGTCATTGTATCGCGTGCTCTCCCCGATGCTCGAGACGGTCTCAAACCCGTCCAACGCCGTATCCTTTACGCCATGTTGCGCGAAGGTCTGGTTCATAATCGCCCCTTCGACAAGTGTGCCGGTGTCGTCGGCGAAGTGCTGAAGAACTATCACCCTCACGGTGATTCTTCGGTTTACGATACCCTCGTCCGCATGGCCCAAAACTGGGTGATGCGCTACCCGATGATCGACCCGCAGGGTAACTTCGGTTCGGTCGACGGTGATCCCCCCGCGGCCTATCGTTACACCGAAGCCCGTCTGACCGCTCTGGCGGAAACGCTCTTGGTGAACATCGAAGAAGACACCGTCGACTTCGCGCCCAACTACAAAGAGTCGACCACGGAGCCCACCGTGCTGCCGTCGGCTCTGCCGAATCTGTTGATGAATGGCTCGACCGGTATCGCGGTCGGAATGGCGACCAACATCCCGCCCCACAATCTCGACGAACTCATCGCCGCCACCTGCGCGATCATTGATCGTCCCGACATCACCCTCGATGAGGTCTGTGCGTTCATTAAAGGACCCGACTTCCCGACTGGTGGCATCATCCGTGGGACCGCCGGAATCGATTCCTACCTACGCACCGGCAAAGGCATCGTGCGCACCCGCGGTCGCGCCCACACCGAGGAAATGAAGAGCGGGGGTGAGCAAATCATCATCACCGAGCTGCCCTACAACGTAAACCGGGCCAACCTCGTATTAAAGATCGCCGAACTCGTTGGTGACAAATCCATCGAAGGCATCCGCGACCTCCGCGACGAATCGGATGAAAACACTCGGATCGTCATTGAGCTCAAGCGCGGTGAACAGGCCGAGCCAATCCTGAACCAACTCTACAAGAAGACCGCCCTGGAGTCTTCGTTCGGTGTCACCCTGCTCGCGCTCGACCAGAAGCGGCCTAAGCAGATGAACATCCGCGAACTGCTCGATTGCTACGTCGAGCATCGCCGCGAGGTCGTCACCCGCCGCACCCAGTTCCGCCTGCGTAAGGCCGAGGCCCGCGCCCACATTCTCGAAGGCTACATGATTGCCCTCGATAACCTGGATGACTTCGTGAAGATCATCCGCGCTTCGCAGAATCGCGCCGAAGCCAAGGTGAAGTTGATGGAGAAGTATCCCCTATCCGAAAAACAAACGGACGCCATTCTGGAGCTGCGCCTCTACCAACTTACCGGTCTCGAGCGCGCCAAGATCGAAGAAGAATACAAGGCCCTGATGGAAGTCATCGAGGGACTCCGCGCGATCCTCGCTTCCGAGCGTCTCCTCCTCGACATCATCAAGGATGAGCTCGTCGAAGCCGGTTCAAGATACTCCTCTCCCCGCAAGTCGGAGATCAGCCACGCCATCGGTGAATTCCGCATGGAGGATGTCATCCCGAACGAAGGAATGGTCATCACCATTTCCCATTCCGGGTTCATCAAGCGCACCCGCGTTGCCGACTTCCGTTCCCAAAAACGCGGTGGCAAAGGCGTCATCGGCACCGATACTTATACCGATGATTTCGTGGAGCATCTCTTCACCGCCCAGACCCACGATTATATCTTGTTCATCACCACCGACGGACAATGTATGGCCAAAAAGGTCTACCAAATCCCCGAGGGTAGCCGCGTCTCGAAAGGCAAATCGGTCAAATCGTTCCTCGCCCTCGATGAAGGTGAAAAGATCGCGGCCATGCTTACGCATTCCGAATTCGATGAGGATCACTTCCTAGTTATGGCAACCAAGGCCGGGCAGATCAAAAAGACCGCCCTCGCCGCCTACACCAACTCCACGCGCGAAAGCGGACTCATTGGCATCAACCTCGCCGATGGAGACTCGGTCATCGGCTGTGTGCTCACCGACGGCGCCGACGAAATCATTCTCGTTTCCCATCAGGGCCTGGCTGTTCGCTTCCGCGAGCGAAATGAGGCGTTGGAGAATCCTATTCTATTCCGGGCAACCGGTCGTGCGACCAGCGGTGTCACCGGCATGCGCTTCAAGCGCAAGGGCGACTACCTGCAAGCCATCGAGGTCGTGGACCACGAGAAGAAATTCCTCGTTGCCAGTGAAGTCGGACTCGGCGTTCGTACCCGATTCGAAGACTACCGTCTCATCAAACGGGGCGGCTCTGGTGTGACGGCCATCAATCTTCCAGCCGACGGATCAGTCGCTTTGGTCGGTGCGCTTGGCGTGAAAGATACTGACGAGATCATGCTCCTCACCTCCAAGGGCCAAAGCGTGCGTTGTCCGATCAACACGGTCCGCGAAACCAATCGTGGAGCCAAGGGCGTGAAACTTCTCACGTTGGGCAAGAAGGGCGATTCGTTGCTTTCCATGGCCAAGGTCGTCGAATCCGACGAGGAACTCGACGCCGCTGCGGCGGCCGAAAACCCCGAGGAAGGTGAAGCACCGATCACAGACGCATCCGTTCCTCCGACCGAGGGCGCCGCACCTGGAACACCTGAAGTGACCGATGAAGGTCCCGTCGAGGCGGATCCCACGGGCGAAGAACCCAAGTCCGAAGCTTAATTCTCTCGAGGCCGGCCTA
>MEHZ011410457.1_pt1 | contig 29260 bp, 29 predicted proteins | sample 897221 | NCBI WGS metagenome assembly MEHZ01 (sample SAMN05514161, study PRJNA337945) | marine metagenome | isolation source: marine surface water | place: Arctic Ocean | collected 2007-12-13
ACGATGAAAATCGCGATCCAGGCTCTGGCGGCTGAAGTCTTTAACGCGGTAGCGCAATGCGATCTCGGCATCGAGCTTAAACCCGCGGCAGTTGTTTGAGAAGATGAGCAAGCCCCCCGACGCTAACCGCGCCATGCAGCCGGTGATCAGTTTGGCATGATCTCGCTGAATATCGAGCACATTGTCGGTCTTCTTCGAGTTAGAAAATGTGGGCGGGTCGAGAAAAATGAGATCAAATAACCCTTTTTCGGCGTCTTCGTCGCTCGCATCGAGGCTCGGCGGGCGTCTATCCACCAAGGTTTCTAGGAACGCGACGCAGTCGGCGCGCTTGAGCCTATGCCGCTTACCGCCAACTTTGTTCTCTTGGTAGTTACGCCTAGCCCACTCGAGATAGGTGTTCGACATATCGATGCTCAGACTCGATGTTGCGCCACCCAATGCTGCGTGCACGCTAGCCGTGCCGGTGTAGCAGAACAGATTGAGAAAACGCTTCCCGCGCGCTCTCTCAAAAATGAAGCGGCGTATCGCTCGATGATCCAAGAATAGCCCGGTATCTAGATAGTCTGTGAGGTTTACATAGAGCTTGGCTCGACCCTCGCGAACGCTAAAAAACTTACCCTGATTATCCTCGACCTCGTACTGCTTGGTGCCGCGTTGGCGCTCACGCGACTTAATAGTAAGCACGCGAGCCGGAACGTTAAGCACCTCTTGCAACGCGAGAAGCATCCCTTCGCGGCGCGCTTCAACCTTAGCCGGGTCGATTCTAGCAGGTGCTTGATACTCGGCTATATGCACGCGCTCGCCATACAGATCAACCGCGAACGCAAACTCGGGAAGGTCGGCATCATAGAGCCGATAACATTCGATTCCCTGCTGCTGTGCCCACTTACCAAGGACGCGGAGGTTTTTTTCTAGGCGATTTTTGAGATCGGTTATGTCGGTCATCATCAGTTTTTCATCAAGGGCAGGTGAGTCATGATACGACAAAGCGTTAGTGAGTTGGACAAACTATGCGATTTATCCGGTCTGCTACTAGACTTATAGATTTTGTCCTAAAAGGATTTTTGTCATGGAACAAGAGCTCGCACAATTCACCGCCATTTACGCCCAGATAGTAGCCTACCTTGTGGAGTACAGCCTCCAAATCGTCGGCGCAGTCATCGTTTTTCTCATCGGGCTATTCATCAGCAGAAGAGTCGGTGCGCTCATACTCGCTCTCTGTAAACGTAAGAACCTCGACATTACCCTAAGCAGATTCTTCTCGAGCAGCGCGCGCCTAACCGTCGTTGTTGCCACTCTGATCATCGTACTGCCTAAAATAGGCATACAGATAACGCCCTTTATCGCGGCGATCGGCGCAGTAGGTCTTGGCGCTGGACTTGCGGTGCAGGGGCTTCTTTCAAACTACAGCGCGGGTCTGAGTATCATCTTCACGCGCCCGTTTGTCGTCGGAGACACGATAAGAGTGAGAGGTGTGTGGGGTATTGTCGAAGAGGTTCACCTCTCACATACCGTCCTCACCAATGAAGATGGCGAGGTCATCACCATCCCAAACAAGCACATTGTTGGTGAAATCATCCACAACTCTCAGGCGGATACCGTACTCGAGCTTACTGTTGGCGTCGCCTATGACAGTGATGTCGATGTCGCGATTTCCACGGTGCGCATCGCCCTGTCACGAATCGAAGGGCTAAGCACAGACAGAGTCTCGCAAATAGGCATCGCTAAATTCGGCGACAGCGCGATTGAGATTGAGGCACGCGTTTGGGTGCAGACCCGTAAATTTCATGAGGCTAGGTTCGAGGCAAACTACGCAATCAGCGGGGCGCTAGAGAAAGCTGGGATAGGTATTCCTTTTCCGCAGCGTGTTGTTCGGTTAGTTAGGCCGAGAAACTGAGCAAAATTTAGCTTAATTGGGGCTTTAGTAAAGCAAGCAATCCAGCTGATCAGCAGAGAGAAATCATATTAACCGGAAACTTGGTAGGAAATTTAATCCGAGCTAATAAATGCCGCCACAATTATCAAGTGTCACTTTTATGAACTATATAAATGTCTGTAGGAAGAGCCTGCGATCAATAAAGTTCTCACAAGGATATTGAGTATGAAAACTGAAAGATTAGAAAACTCCAATTTCAAATTTAGCAACAGAGGATTTTTAGTTGCACTAGCGGCATCGTCGATGCTCCTGATGAATAGTTTCAACTCTATGGGTAAATACAGTGCCGGGTTAAAAGAGATTAATTTTGTTCCAAAAACTTACGCTGATGATGCAATGATAATTCAATTGTGCAAAGAAGCGGCCACAACTGCCCATAATGACAGAATGCTGAGTAGTAGGGAGCGAGCCGACGGTCTCCAAAATTTAACTATTGGAACGTCTGTTGGATTTAGTATAGCAGCTGTGGCAGTAGGTGGACTTGCGCTGACACCTTTGGTGCCGATAGTTTTGGTTATCGGCGGCATTGAGTACAGTTGGATGCAATCTCAAGTAAGCACGCAACTAGCTGAGGCGGAGGCTAGATCGTCAAATCAAATGGCTGCGGATCATGTTAAGTGTGTTGAAGATCACGCAATTCTCGTGACAGAGTTAAACGTCCTTGACCAGGCCGAGACGAATATTCAATTCAACTACACATCAGGTGCCCTACTAGGTGGCTTGGTTGATATGCCGAATGGAAAGACGCCGATAACTTCTGCAACCCTTATACGATAGTATTTTTCCGAGAAATTACCCAAGGAGATCAACACGTGAAAAATTGGAATTTTAAAGTCAACTTATGGAAAGTAAGTATCAGCGTGGTTTATCTTTTTTCTTTCATTAGTTTCTCTGTCGTTGTTCTTGGGTATTTTGGTCATTCGGATGAAGAAAATAACAATCGAATCGAAAATAATAGTGCAGTCGAAATGCAAGTGAAACTAACTGAAGTAACCGCTTCTATTGATAAGAAAGAAAATGAAAGGGCAAAAGATCAAAGAAGCAAACTAAAATTAGTGCAAGTTGATAACGAAGAGAAAGAAGAATTAGGTGCTTTCATGAGCGCACTTAGTCTATTCGAATCAGGCTATTTTTATGACATAGCCGAGTCGATTTTTAACTCAAAAGAATTTGAAGAATATAGAGAATTGGCCGGAGACTCTTTGAAAGTACCAACCCACTCAGATCAAGATAAAATTTCTCTAATTGTAGGTGGTGAATTCGAAATGCTCTGGCGTGAACCATTAGAGCCTCTGTCTCTTACTGATTTCGAGAAAGCATCTGTAGGTCAATTAATTTATAACGATATTACACTCCGTGCCGAATTGAACACTATGCTCGCTAATTTTGAAATTAGTAGGCGAGAATATGAGATCGAATTAGCTGCACTGCCAAGTTTATATGCAAGTTTGGAGTCGCATATTAGTTTAGGCGATATAGATCAATTGAAGAATGCACAAGGTCAAGTGGCTCGCGAGAGGGACTTCAGCCCGGAATTATATTCCGCGCTGGAAGACATGAAGAAAAATCCTGCCTACAGTATGGTCTATTCTGATGATTTCGAAGCTCTGGAAAATTATCTTTCTTCAGGATTGGACGTAGGCCAAACTAGGTCATCAAAACCTGATTTTAGCCTCATCGATGCCGCGGTTAGCATGAGATCTTCCCGGATAGTTCGGCTGTTGATCGACTATGGTGCAGATATCAATACGATCGATGCCGATGGTGATACACCGCTTCATCGTGCGGCAAGCCAGGGTAGCCTTGAAATTATCAAAGCCTTGCTTAATGCTGGAGCCGATGTTGATGCTAAGAATGATATGGGGCTGAAAGCGGCAAGCGTCGCGAAGATTGCTGGGCTGTCTTCGTTAGATGAAAATTTCGATATTATTGTTCAGCTTCTTAAATCTTCGGAAGAAGGTTGAACTCAAGGGTACGTCAGCTACTTTTTGAATCTCTGCTCTCTTTCCAGCCATTCGTCACCTTATGCTTCTCCCGTCCTTTTGATGTATTCTTTCTCATAAACAAGTCCTCAAGGTTCATGGATTCGAGCCATTTATGAAGGACTAGAATTTTATTTGAGTGAGAACCTACCATGCCATACCTCCCCGCCGTCGAACTTGAGTGGCCCAAGGGCCTGACCGTCACCGCCTCTGTAATCTGGTTGCACGGTCTCGGTGCCGACGGTAACGACTTTGCACCAATCGTCCCCCAACTTAATTTGCCTGCAGGTGTCGGTGTGCGCTTCATTTTCCCTCATGCGCCTTCTATTCCCGTCACGATCAACAACGGGTATGTCATGCCAGCCTGGTATGACATTAAATCGATGGATGGTGGTCGTCATGTAGATACCGAGCAGATCGAGCAATCGGCAGGGTGGGTGCACGATCTCATCGAACGTGAAATCGAACGTGGCGTAGCGCCGGATCGCATCGTCATCGCCGGTTTCTCGCAGGGCGGTGCGATCACCTACGAGGCAGCGCTGAGCTATCCCAAGCGGCTTGCAGGCATGATGTTGCTGTCGACGTATTTCCCCACCGCACAGACGGTGAAGATGGATGCAGTGCAGGCAGGCTTGCCTGCACTCATTTGCCACGGCAGCCATGATCCGGTTGTTGTCGAAGGTATGGGTCTCGAGGGTAAAGCGCGCCTCGAGGCACTGGGCTTTACGCCCGAGTATAGAACCTATCCGATGGAGCATGCGGTTTGCCCGCAAGAGATTGCGGACATAGGCGTGTGGTTATCAAAAGTGCTTGCGTAAGAATCTTCTATTAAGCCTTGACCTTAGAGTAAGCTCTAAGGGTTATACTTGTCCTATCAAACGACGCAGTGTCTGCGTCTAAACGTGGGAGGCTTAGATAAATCATGAAAATCAGCCAGTTATCAGCACACTGCGGGCTGTCGCCGCATACGCTGCGTTTTTATGAGAAAAACGGGCTCATCGAATCGAGCGAGCGTAGCGCCTCGGGGTATCGACGGTACAGTGACGCAGACATTCGCCGTGTTGAGTTTGTAAAGACAGCGCGAGATGCGGGTTTTTCTTTAGATGAGATCGCGCAGCTGCTGTCTATTCGCTTGGACCGTGATCATCACACCTGCGAGGAGGTCACCTCGATCACTCGTCACAAATTAGAGTCGATCAACGAAAAAATAGCGCAGTTGGAGGAGATCCGGCAGAGTCTGCAACTGCTGCTCAAAAGCTGTGATGGAGGCATGGACAGCGCCGTGCATTGTTCGATTATCGAAGCACTTGATGCCGGCAAAGTACCCATTGAGGAGGCAAATGCATGAGTAACTTATTGAGCATATTCTGGAATCTCGTCATTGAGAGCGCGCCTTGGCTACTTTTGGGTTATTTCATTGCAGGGGTTATCAAACAGGTTATTCCGAGCGAGTGGGTGCAGAAGCAACTCGCCAAGCCCGGGCTGCTGTCTATTACCAAGGGCGCACTAATAGGCGCGCCATTGCCGCTGTGTTCTTGTGGGGTCATACCCACCGCGCTTGCCGTGCGCAAGGCCGGAGCGTCGAAGGGCGCGACGGCTTCATTTCTCGTTGCGACGCCTGAGACGGGCGTCGACTCGATCGCTTTTTCCTATGCGATGCTCGGGCCAGTTTTCGCGATCGCGCGTCCAATCGGAGCGTTGGTGAGCGCGGTTGTGGCAGGCGTGTTAGTCAACACTCTAGACTCGGAGGACGAGGCTGTGGATACCGCGCCAGCGCCCAAGAGCTGCTGCAGTATGAATAAAGAGTCTGCGGTGGTTGCCGCACAGCCGAGCCTCGGCGAGCGTTTCTTGCAAGCATTTCAGTATGGTTACGGCAGAATGATTTCCGACACGGCTAAGTGGTTATGCATCGGCCTCGTAGCGGCGACATTGGTGACAGCGTATGTCCCGCAGTCGTTTTTCTTGCAATGGGGTGACGGGGTCGTCGCAATGCTTGTCATGGTGATTATCGGTCTGCCCATGTATATCTGCGCGACAGCATCGACTCCAGTTGCGGCGAGTCTGCTTTTTGCCGGTATTTCACCCGGTGCTGCGCTGGTATTTATGCTTACCGGACCTGCGACCAATATCGCAACAATGGGTGTTATTAAAGAGCAGCTGGGCAGTCGTTCGCTGGTCGCTTACCTGCTTGGTGTTATCGTCACTGCGATCGCGGCGGGTCTCATACTCAATCAGCTCTATGCGATATTCGGTTGGGAGCTTCAATTAGCGGCAATGAGCCATGGTGAAGAGACCGCGCTCTGGCGGCAGTTCGCGGCGGTCGCGCTGTCGCTGCTTGTCGCGCGCGTGTGGGTTAGTAGTCTGCTAAACAAGTTTTGGCCGAGTACGCCATCCTTAGGCGCCGCAGCATAATAAGGCTCGGTTACTCTCAAGAATCCGCCCAAGAGGGGCCGCTTGAGTTTAGGGTAATGGACAGGCGTGACTTTAGCGCCTGCCAACAATCCTCTGGTTCGTATCCAACTCGAAAACGGTATCGGCGATTGAAGGCAGTAGTAAGAGGCAGTGCCGTGTAAGCCTCTCGAAATGCTGAACAAAACGCGCTATCTGTGCCTCGCTCATTAACGCGTTTGCTTGTTTAACCGAATGTAAACTTTGCGTTGCTTTCGCGTCGTCACCATCCTGCCGCGCTTTATCTTTAGGCGTTTTGTAGCTTTCGCGCAGGCGTCTCTCTTGCTTGTTACGCCAGTTCGACACACAGTCAAAGGTGGGAGCCTCAAGGAAGAGCAGATTGTCGAGTTGGCTAAAAAGAGTCTGATAGTCGCCTGCGAGCTGCTCGTTCACAAAGCCTCGCCAGCGCCCATCCGAGTCATATTCACGCTCTAAGCTGTTACAGGTACTAGTGAGCTCGCTCGCCGATTGCGGCGTGACGCCCACACACCAGCCTTCGAAAAGCACGATGTCGGCGGCGGGGCGATCTTGTCGCGAGACAAGCACAGGCCATTCCGCACGCGGCAGTGGATTGTCGGTTGCTTTGTCGAAGCGGGGCAGGGGAATACCATCAGAGTGCTTGGTACCAGTTAGCGCCGCAAGGGTGGCGAGAGCAAGCGGTATGTCATGCGTGCCGGGCACACCTCGCGTGGCCAGCAGTGGATGCACTGTTGATGCAAGCGTTAATCTCTGTTGTCTACTGAGATAAAAGTCGTCGATTGATAGCCTTGCGACGACTAGGCCCCGAGCTGACAGCAGCGACTCAAGGAGTTCGCTCGCGGTTGACTTGCCGCTGCCTTGGCATCCGTTAATGCCCACAACAAAGGGCGATGCGCCAGTTGATTCGCTGCGCGCGAACGCAGCCACTAATTCATCGACGAGAGGGACAAACCAGCGCTCGGCGTCGTCTGCATAGCTCGAAGGCAGAGCATGGGACTCAACAAAACGCTGGATAACGTGTGTATGCATTGTGTAAATCAACCTTTGTCTCTGCTCAGCACGATAAGTCTTTTACGTGCTTGGCTTCACGGCGTATCCTTAAGAAAGATTACCGCATTGAGCATTGAAAAAGCAGCAATATGAATTCGACACTAATACCTGAAAGACCGCTCCTTATCTCACCCACTCTCGCAGCCACCATCGGGCTAGAGGAGACTGTGATGCTGCACGTGCTTGGCGAGCTTATTGCAATGCGTCATGTGCTCGCAGCGCGGGGTGCGGAGCACGAAAAATGGGTAGAGCTTGATGCCGACCAGCTGCAGAGCGTGTTGCCTTTCTGGGCGCCAATCGATATTCGCCGAATTCAGTCTAACCTTCGAGAGCTCGGTTTGCTCAAAGTCTCGGAGGGCGCATCCCATCTTGCGCAGCGGTTCGAGATAGACGACGGCGTAATGGCGACGCAGAACCCAAGGCAACAGCCGGCAGCCGTTCCAGCGGCTGCGCAGGCTTTTGTTGGCGACAATGACGCCGCAAGTACCGAAATGGCAGCGCCCCGGCAGGGCCTCCCTGTTTATGGATCCTCTGCGAACACGCATGCGGCAAGTGCGCAGCAGAGGCAAACGAATGGTGCGGCGACACTAATTCCAGCTAACTGGCAGCCAGAAGCCACTTGGATAAAACAATGTCAGCAGCACAATATTCCCGAAAACTTTCTTCGGGATGCGCTCCCAGAGTTCGTGCAGTATTGGCGTGACCGCGGTCAGGCGCGCTTCTCTTGGGGCAACGCTTTTTACAAGCACGTGTTAAAGCTGTGGCGCGAAGAGCAAACCCGCCGCGGCGCGTTCGAGCAAGTTAGCGAGATGTCTGCCGCATGGCGACCGAGTTCACAGGCGCTGTCGATACTTCATAACGCAGACGTGAATCCGCACTTTATCGAAGACGCGATTCCCGAATTCGTGCTCTATTGGGAGGAGCGCGGCGCGAGTTCGGGCCCTTGGAATACACGATTTATCGAGCATGTTCGCAGGCAATGGGCACGCTGCAGCGCGATGCAGGGTTTCGACGATACCCCAAGGCCAATCGCTGCTAACTGGACGCCCAGCGCCGACTTTTACGAGACCCTTCAGCTTGCCGAGATCGATGCCGAATTTGCCAATGCTCGTGTCGCCGAGTTTGTTCTATACTGGCGCGACAGTCAGCAAGCCAAGGCGTCTTGGAATACGACATTTCTTCAGTTTGTTAAGGCCGAGTGGGCGCGTAAACTTCAGCGCGATGCACAGCAACCAAGCCGCGGCATGAGCACGAGAGGAGGACAGAATGCAGAAGATCGACGCGATGGTAGCGCAGGCACGAGCAGCGTTGCAGAACGACTCCGACAACTCGACGACCGCAGTTGGGCAAGCTGATTTGGCGCAGCCAGAAAGAAGCAGTGCCTCGTCCTCGCCGTCGGATGATCTCGATCATATCGCAGCGATAAATAGGGTGTTCTCGCAGCTGCAGTTTGCCTACCACAATCAGTATTATCGCGCGTTTCCCGATGTCGACAGCGAGACAATCGCGAAAAAATATTGGCTTAGCTGCCTCGAAGACTATGCGCCGCAGCAGATTGTCGCAGCAACCAAAACGATTGTCCGTAGTCAGACCTTTTTACCTAGTCTGGCCGAGCTGATAAAGGCCTGTGAACGCGGGGGAGACCTGTTCGGCTTGCCGAGCGCACGCGACGCTTATTTTGAAGCGTGCTCTGCATCCTCACCGAAGAAAGACTTTGCGTGGAGTCATCCCGCGGTCTATTACGCGGGCCGCGCGGCAGGGTGGTATACGCTCGCAAATGAGGGGCAACGGCGGGGGCAGCCGATTTTTGAGCATCATTACCAAGTATTTTGCCGACGCGTGATGCGCGGTGAAAACCTCGAAGGGCTTTCGCCGACACCCTTGCCTAGCCGCGTGAATAAACGACTCGATCCTGCCGAGGCGAAAGCGCGATTCGCAAAGCTTCGAGCCGAGCTAGAACTTTAGTAGTCGGCTCGGCTTGCTTAGAAGCGCATTGCACCGAGCTTTTTCAAGCCGCTGTCGCAGATTTTAGCCGCCCAGCTTCTTATATTTCATTCGAGTAGGCTCCGCGCCATCACCAAGGCGTTTCTTGCGATCGACCTCGTAGTCGCTGTAATTACCTTCGTGCCACACCACCTGACTGTCGCCTTCGAAGGCGAGGATGTGAGTGCAGATGCGGTCGAGGAACCAGCGGTCGTGCGAGACCACGATGGCGCAACCAGGGAAGGTCAGCAGCCCTTCTTCAAGTGCGCGTAGGGTCTCAACGTCTAGGTCGTTGGTCGGTTCGTCTAGCAGTAACACGTTACCACCGCGCTTGAGAAGTTTTGCCATGTGCAAACGGTTGCGCTCGCCGCCCGAGAGGTCTTTCACAAATTTTTGCTGATCGCCGCCGCGGAAATTAAAGCGGCTCGCATACGAGCGCGACGACACTTCGTAGCGGCCGATGACGAGTTGCTCGTTGCCGTCGGAGATTTCCTGCCACACTGTGTTGTCGCCGTTAAGCGCATCGCGGCTCTGATCGACATACGAGAGCTGAACCGTGTCGCCTAGCTCTATGCTGCCACTGTCCGGCTTTTCGTCGCCCACGAGCATGCGCAAAAAGGTCGTCTTGCCCGCTCCGTTGCCACCGATTATGCCAACGATGCCGCCTTTTGGAACACTGAAGCTAAGATCATCTATCAGCGTTTTCTCGTCGAAACCTTTGCAAAGGTTGTTTACCTCGAGAACCTTGTCACCAAGACGGGCGCCCGGTGGAATGTACAGTTCTTGCGTTTCGTTTCGGGTTTGGAACTCTTGCGAATTAAGCTCTTCGAAGCGAGCGATACGCGCTTTACTCTTGCTCTGACGGCCTTTAGGGTTCGCGCGCACCCATTCGAGCTCGGCCTTAATGGTTTTCTCGTGAGCTGCTTGCTGTTTTGCTTCGGTCTGCAGTCGCGCCTCTTTGGCTTCGAGCCAATTCGTGTAATTGCCTTCGTACGGAATGCCATGACCGCGGTCGAGCTCGAGAATCCAGCCGGCTGCATTATCAAGAAAATAGCGATCGTGAGTAATCGCGACAACGGTACCGGGATAGTCTTGGAGAAAGCGCTCCATCCAAGCCACGCTCTCAGCATCTAGATGGTTTGTTGGCTCGTCGAGCAGGAGCATGTCAGGCTTAGACAGAAGAAGCCGGCAAAGAGCAACACGCCGTTTCTCGCCGCCAGATAAATGCGCAACCTTGGCATCCCACGGCGGCAGCCTCAACGCGTCGGCGGCGCGCTCTAGTATCCTATCGACTTCCCAACCATCGACAGCATCGATCTTGGTTTGCAGATCGCCCTGCCTTTCGAGCAGGGTGTTCATTTCATCGTCGCTCATTGGCTCGGCGAATTTGTCGCTTATCGCATTAAATTCTTCGAGCAGCGCCATGATTTCGCCTAGTCCTTGCTCAACATTGCCACGCACATCGGCGTCTTCGTCTAACTGTGGTTCTTGCGGCAGGTAACCGATATTGATGTCTGCCTGTGGGCGAGCCTCGCCATTAAATTCTTTGTCGACGCCAGCCATGATGCGCAGCAACGTCGACTTTCCCGAGCCGTTGAGTCCGAGTACGCCGATCTTCGCGCCGGGAAAGAATGAAAGTGATATATCTTTGAGGATTTCGCGTTTGGGAGGAACAACCTTGCCCACGCGGCTCATTGAGTAGACGAATTGTGATGCCATAACGCTCTCGTGATAGTCGGAAATATTGAGTTTGATTGAGGTCAGCTAATCTGAGTTGCAATTGTACAACATAGAAATTGTAAAGCAGTCGGAAATATTTTTAGTGGCCAAATGACCCGCTGCGGACAAGTAAACCAATCATTTAGTAGGGGTTCAATCCTCTCTTCAATAGCTGCTATAGTCTGACAAAGACTATCAGTGAGGAGAGAGTAGCCATGGCCAATTTCCGATCGATCAAGTTTTTCTAACGCGCACAGCTTCTGTGTTTTTCGCTCGTGCTTTTCCTTACCCGCTCAGCCTATTCTCATTCCGATTCTCCAGCGCAGACTGAAGCCAGTTTTCAACCACCGTCTGTGTCTATCGAAGAAATAGTGGTGGTATCACAACAGACGTTTTCAACGTCTCAGGACGCAGTTAGACCTCGCCGAGGTGGCGCTTTATGCCGCGTACAATGACCTCAATGACCTCGACGAGTTTGATGTGAGCTGCAAGAAGTCGGATTGGGCAGGGACGCATATCCAGCAGCAAATGTGTTGGCCTCAATTCATGACCGAGCTGAGCGCACAGAACGCACAGGACTGGCGCTTCGATATCGGTATGCTTGTTCCGGTTGATCAATTGCAGCTCAACAACCGTGATAAATTCGATGATCTGCGCGAGAACATTAGAGTGGTCGCATTAGAGCACCCTGATGCGGCAGCTGCGCTTCTCGTGGTTGGTAAGTTGCAGGCGGCAATGCGCAGAAAACGCGAGGCGTGTATGCAGCAGAAACCTTTTCTTTTCGTGTTTAGGTTATGTCGATAGCGGCTGGTTATTTTACTTGATCAGTCCGTGCATCACCGGCAGCGAGCACCAACAATAACACTTGGCCGGGCCATCATGACAGCGTGTTGTCCTGATGGCGTAAAAAGAGAATTTTCCGGCACGTATAGAGCCACTTAAAGATGCCGAGCGGCGACCTATCATGTAGAATACCTGCGCTAAATCAAGCCCATTTGACGCCTTTGTCCGGAGTAGAAGATGTTTAAGACCGATGTCAGCCTCGCCGAGTTCGATCCTGAAATAGCTGTAGCCATGGAGGCCGAGCGTGTTCGGCAAGAAGAGCACATTGAACTGATCGCTTCAGAGAATCATGCGAGCCCCTTTATCATGGAAGCTCAGGGCTCTGTCTTGACGAATAAATACGCAGAAGGCTACCCCGGTAAGCGTTACTACGGTGGCTGCGAACACGTTGACGTGATTGAGCAGCTCGCGATCGATCGCGCCAAACAACTCTACAACGCCGACTATGCAAACGTGCAGCCTCACTCCGGTTCGCAGGCAAACGCAGCTGTATACATGGCGCTGATGCAGCCGGGCGATACTGTGTTGGGCATGAGCCTCGCCGACGGTGGCCACCTTACCCACGGTGCAAGCGTGAGCTTCTCCGGGCGTATCTACAATGCCGTGCAATACGGGCTCAATGCCGAAACGGGCGAGATCGATTACGATCAAGTTGAACGCCTCGCACATGAGCACAAGCCGAAGATGATAATGGCCGGTTTCTCTGCCTATTCTAAAATCGTCGACTGGCAGCGATTTCGCGATATCGCCGATGCTGTCGGTGCGTGGTTTGTCGTCGACATGGCACACGTCTCGGGTCTAATTGCGGGCGGCGCTTACCCAAGTCCTGTTAACATTGCCGACGTCACAACATCGACTACACACAAGACACTGCGGGGCCCGCGCGGCGGCATCATTCTCGCTCGCGCTAACCCCGAGCTAGAGAAGAAGCTAAATTTTGCTGTATTCCCCGAAAGCCAAGGCGGCCCCTTGATGCATGTGATCGCGGCCAAGGCGATCTGCTTCAAAGAAGCCATGAGCGATGAGTTTAAAGCGTATCAGGCGCAGGTTGTTGCAAATGCGCGTGAGATGGCGAAAGGATTTATGGCGCGCGGCTATGAGGTTGTCTCAGGCGGTACCGATGATCATTTATTCTTGCTGAGCCTGATCAAGCAAGACATCACAGGCAAAGACGCCGATGCAGCGCTGGGGCGTGCGAACATCACCGTGAACAAGAATGCTGTACCGAACGATCCGAAATCGCCTTTCGTCACGAGCGGCCTGCGCATCGGGTCGCCGGCAGTCACGACGCGCGGATTCAAAGAAGCCGAGGTCGCTGAGATGACCTCGTGGATGTGTGATGTATTAGATAACATCGAAGATGAAACAGTCATTGCCGAGGTGAAACAAAAGGTTCTCGAGCTCTGCTCGCGCTTCCCTGTTTACGGCTAGGTCATTTTTCGATTACTAAAGCTCGCCTGCCGGTGCTGGCAGCGAGCAAATTCGCTTAAACGGAACCTGAGCTATGCATTGTCCTTTTTGTAGTGCGGTCGACACCAAAGTAATCGATTCGCGGCTCGTCGCCGAGGGCAATAATGTGCGCCGTCGCCGCGAATGTATCACCTGCGCCGAGCGCTTTACGACCTACGAAGCGGCCGAACTAGTGATGCCGCGAATTATTAAAGCAGGGGGCATACGCGAGCCTTTTAACGAAGACAAAATGACGGCAGGTTTGATGAAAGCCTTAGAGAAGCGCCCCGTTAGCATCGAGCGTGTCGAAGAGGCCGTGACCAAAATCAAGGCAAGCTTGCGCGCAACGGGCGAACGTGAAATTGATTCGCGTGCGGTGGGCGAACTCGTGATGAGTCAGCTGCGCGACCTAGACGAAGTCGCGTTTGTGCGTTTCGCGTCGGTGTATCGCAGCTTCAAAGACCTTGACGAATTTCGTCAGGAGATTGATCGCTTATCAAACGAGGAAAAACCCGAGGCGTAGAACAGGCTGTGATGTTAAAAACACACTGCACAGAAAACGCCTCGCTTTCTTCATTCTTTTAGCGCCTAAGGCATCCCCTTATGCAAACCCTACGTAATACCGAGCTCGACGCGCTACAGACAGCGTGGCCGCAGCATATGCAGCGCGCGATTCAACTCGCAGCGTCGGTATTTAGTGCTGCTCCGAATCCCCGCGTAGGCTGTGTCATCGTTGGTGGCAATGCGGAGGCAGGTGACAGCGTATTAGGCGAAGGCTGGCATCAGGGCGCAGGGTTGCCTCACGCAGAGCCCGTAGCGATTGCTAATGCGATTCGTCTTGCGGCAGGCTCGACGGCTTTCGTGACGCTTGAACCCTGTTGCCATACAGGCCGCACAGGGCCTTGTAGCTCGGCGCTTATCGAGGCTGGCGTAAGCCGCGTTGTTATAGCGAGTAAAGACCCGAATCCGAAAGTGAGCGGTGGTGGTATTGCTGCGTTAGAGGCGGCGGGAGTAGAGGTCTTTTTTTTACAGGACTTCGAGGACAGCGCCCGGCGATTGAATCGTGGTTTTTTCAGTAGGCTCGAGCGGCGCAGGCCTTTCGTTCGATGCAAGCTTGCGATGAGTTTAGATGGTCGCACAGCGCTGGCGAATGGCGAGAGCAAATGGATAACCGGCGCAGAGGCGCGCAGCGACGTGCAACGACTTCGCGCTGAGTGCGACGCCATCGTGACCGGAATCGAGACGGTTTTAGCCGACGATCCAGCGCTGACCTTGAGACAGGCAGAGCTCGCACTGAACGCACAGCAATTGGTCTGGAATGAGCTGCGTTTGTCTAACCCCCCGCTGCGTGTTGTTCTCGATAGCCGCGGGCGCTTGAGTGAGACAGCTAAGATAGTCACAGAGCCCGGGCGCTGCATTGCGTATCGGCTCCATGGCGCGAATAGCTTCGCAGAGGCGTCATCGCTTGTCGAGGAACGTTCAGCGCCGAACACCGGCGAGTCGCTATCAAGAGTGGACTTGTTGTCTGTGCTAGAATCGCTGGCTGAGCTAGATGAATGCAATGAGGTTTTGGTAGAGGCTGGCGCGACGTTGAGTGGCAGTTTTATCGAGGCCGGGCTTGTCGACGAATTGATCGTTTTCATTGCACCAAAACTGTTAGGCAGCGACGGCAGACCTTTGTTAGGAATGAGCGGCCTGAACGAATTGAGTGATGCGATTGAGTTTAAAGTCGAATCACTCGAGCAGGTCGGCGCGGACATCAAGGTCACGCTCAGGCCTCGCTAATTTTACGTGGTGCGAAGATACGCGGCGTAAAAAGAGTAAACCTTGTTAGTTTGTTAGTTTGTTAGAAGGTGAATCATGTTTACAGGAATTATCGAAGCTACCGGCTCAGTCGCTAACCTTACGCGTGTCTGCGAAGAGTGGCGACTTTTGGTCTCAGCGGGCGGCCTGTCGCTCGCCGATGTAAAGCTAGGCGATAGCATTGCCGTTAACGGTTGCTGCCTCACGGTTGTCGAGTTTGATGAGCATCAGTTTGCCGCCGACGTGTCTAACGAGACGATGAATTGCACGAGCCTTGGCCAGCTCAAAACAGGATCGCGTGTTAATCTTGAGAAGGCGATGCAGGCGACAAGCCGATTCGGCGGGCACATCGTAAGCGGTCACGTCGATGGCGTGGGTTCGCTTGGCAGTTCTGCGCCAGATGGGCAGAGCATCCGTCTCATCTACGAAGCGCCTAAAGAACTCGCGCGCTATATTGCCGGCAAGGGTTCGATATGCATTGACGGGACTAGCCTCACGGTAAATGCGGTAAACGGTGCGCAGTTTACTGTAAACGTGATTCCGCACACGCAGGTCGAAACCATCATCGGCGAGTATGTGGTTGGCCAGAAAGTGAATCTCGAGGTAGACCTCGTTGCTCGGTATCTAGAGCGATTGATGCTTGGCGACAAGGCGGCAAAAGAGCATGGCTGGAAAGAACAGGGTGATGGAATTGACGCAGAATTTCTCGCCGAACACGGCTATAAGTAGCGCTATCGGCAGCGCGTATTGAACGCGACACTGACTTACGACTCGCGCTAAAAATCACTAATGAGAGTTAACGATTAGCTCCAAGGAAATTATTCCAACGTCATGAAATTGAATACAGTCGAAGAAATCATCGAAGACATTCGCCAAGGCAAAATGGTCATCCTTATGGACGACGAAGATCGCGAGAACGAAGGCGACTTGATCATCGCCGCCGAATGCATCACTACGCCCGATGTCAATTTTATGGCGACCAATGCGCGCGGCCTCATTTGTCTGACGCTCACGCGCGAGCGCTGCGAATTTCTTAAGTTGCCTCTCATGGTTGATGAGAACAACACGCCTTACAGCACAAACTTTACCGTGTCGATAGAAGCGGCGTCGGGCGTAACAACCGGGATCTCCGCGGCCGACAGGGCGCGCACTATTCAAGTGGCAGTCGATCGTGCCAGCGAGCCGAGCGATATTGTTCAGCCGGGACACATTTTCCCGATCATGGCGCAACCTGGTGGCGTTCTGCGCCGCGCGGGGCACACCGAGGCTGGCTGCGATCTAGCCCGACTAGCGGGTCTTAGCCCTGCGGCTGCTATTGTCGAAATAATGAATGAAGACGGGACGATGGCGCGCCGCCCCGACCTCGAAATATTCGCCGAAAAACACGGGTTAAAAATCGGAACTATCGTTGACCTTATCCATTACCGCATCGCTAACGAGCAGACTGTCTCGCTGGTCGGCACCGAGAAAGTGCAGACACAGTTCGGTGAATTTGACTGCCATACATACCGTGACTCCATTAGTGGCAGTATGCACCTTGCGTTTACCAAGGGTGAGATCAAGGCGAACGAACCTGCGCTCGTGCGCGTGCACATTCCTAATACGGTTCGCGATATCTGCGAGGTGTATAATGCCGAACGCACCAGCTGGTCGTTCTCGAGTGCACTTAAGCGCATCAACGAAGAAGGAAGCGGTGTCGCCGTGTTATTATCCGGCGACGACTACGGCCAGCCGCTGGAACAAGATATTGCCTCTGCACTCGCGCGCGACAAAGAGTCTAGCGCGGTGAGTCGCAGCGGTAGCGACGTAACCATTGGTACAGGCTCGCAGATTCTGCGTGATCTAGGTGTCGGCAAGATGCGACTGCTGAGCTATCCGGCTCGTTTTAACGCGATTTCGGGATTCGACCTCGATATCGTCGAATTTGTCGAATTTGAAAAATAAAATTTAATACCCTCACCCGCGCAGCGAGATGAGTGAACAGAGAGAGTAAAGAGATGAGCACAATCAAGACAATCGAAGGCACATTCGTTAACGCATCGGCGCGCTATATTATTGCAGTCGCTCGCTGGAACGGTTTCGTTGTTGAGAGCCTTTTAGAAGGCGCGCTCGACACACTGCGCCGCCACGGTGTAGCCGACAAAGATATCTTGATCGTCAGGGTTCCTGGTGCGTTCGAACTGCCTCTCGCCGTTAAGAAACTTGCCTCGCGCGACGACTGTGACGCGGTTATTGCACTCGGCGCGGTTATTCGCGGTGGCACGCCGCATTTCGAATACGTTGCGGGCGAATGTGTTAAAGGCTTAGGTCAGGTGTCGCTCGATTCGGGCAAGCCGGTGACGTTTGGCGTGCTCACGGTTGATAGCATCGAACAGGCAATCGAACGCTCAGGTACCAAAGCTGGCAATAAAGGCGCCGAGGCGGCTATCACGGCCGTCGAGATGGTTAGCCTACTTCGTCAGTTGGACGCGTAATGACCGTGCTCACTAGTCAAGCTGCCGCCGGTGCTATTGCCGCTAAGTCGCGCATTCCAATTGCGCAGCGCCGTAAAGCGCGTCGTCTCGTGGTGCAGGCGATGTACCAGCACTTGTTGTCGGGGTCGACTCCGGGAGCGATCGAGGAAGAGTTTCGCGAAGAACACACCGGCAAGGTCGACTGGGAGTATTTTACCGAGATCTTAGGCGGCATCGTAAGTCAACGCGCCGAGCTTGATGCGCATATCGAGCCGTTACTCGACCGTAAGGCTTCGGCGCTCGACCCCATTGAGCAAGCCGTGCTTTATCTTGGCACTTACGAATTCGCCAACCGCATCGATGTTCCTTACCGAGTGGTCATAAACGAGTGTATCGAGCTTGCTAAGGTTTTCGGTGCCACCGATGGCCATAAATACATAAACGGTGTTTTGGACAAACTGGCGCTGACGCTCAGGTCATTTGAGACCAAAAGCCGCGCTTAGATCGAGGCCTCACCCGTGTCCTATTCTGAGTTCGAACTCATCAGGCGCTGCTTCGTCGATGAAGGCTTAGGCTTTGATCGCGACGGTGTCGTGCTTGGCATAGGCGATGACGCAGCGATCGTTCAACCCCCCAACGGCATGGCGATTGCCCTGTCGCTAGACACCCTTGTCGAAGGCGTTCATTTTCTCAAACACGCGCCTGCCAGATTGCTCGCTCGACGCGCGCTCGCGGTTAACCTAAGTGATATTGCCGCCATGGGCGCCGAACCGCTGTGCTTTACTCTTGGCCTTACGCTCCCCGAAAGCGACGACGGCTGGGTGGCGGAGTTTGCCGCAGGGTTGCTCGAAAGCGCTAGGCAGTTTAACTGTCCGCTCATCGGCGGTGACACGACGCGTGGGCCTCTTGCCATTACGATTCAGGTTCACGGCATGGGTCGGGCGGAGTCATTTTTACGCAGATCGTCGGCGCGCATAGGCGATCTGGTCTGTGTGACCGGCACGCTCGGCGATGCGGCAACTGCTTTGCTTCTGCTAGGGTGTGAATCCCACCTTGGCCCGCAATTCGCTTTCACGTCGCGCCCGAATAAAACGCAAGAGCAAGCCCTCTTAGCGAGATACTATACACCGCAGCCGCGAACCGACTTCGCGCAGCAGGCTCGCGAGCAAATCAACGCGTGCATCGATCTGTCCGACGGATTGCTTGGTGACCTTGCACACATTCTCGAGGCGAGCTGCGTTAGTGCACAATTAAATCTCGAGGCGTTGCCGTATTCCAAGACCCTGATGGTGGTGCTTTGCGCCGAACAGCGTGAGCGCGCAGCACTTGGCGGCGGCGATGATTACGAGCTGTGCTTTACGGTGGCGCCGGAGTCGCTTTCTGGCGTGCAAGATATCGCGCGTGCGTTGGCACTGGCTGTGACCCCCATTGGCGTTATCGCCGAAGGCTCGGGGCTTACGCTGAGCAGGGCAGGTGAGGCGATTGAACTGTCGACGAATGCCTATCGCCATTTTTGATTTAGGCCTGCGAATAGCAAACGAACTCAGAGAGTGACACTTAATAAAATGGGAAACGAGAGCAAGATGGCTAACCTAGCACCGCGATCGGTTTGGACAAACCCAGTTCATTTCTTGGCGTTTGGGCTTGGTAGCGGTGCAGCGCCAGTGGCGCCTGGCACCTTTGGCACGCTGGCAGCAATGCTTCTCTACTGGCTCGCTCCGCCGCTGCCGCCATTGGTCTACGGCGCGATACTCGTCGTTACCACAATGATTGGTATTTGGCTGTGTGGCCGCACGTCTAAAGACCTTGGTGTGCATGATCATGGTGGCATCGTCTGGGACGAATTTGTCGGCTATTGGATTACGATGTTTATGGCGCCAGCAGGCGCGGTTTGGATGCTTGTGGGCTTCGCTCTCTTTCGCGTCTTAGATATAGCCAAGCCTTGGCCCATAAGATGGGCCGATGAGAAAGTAGAAGGGGGCCTAGGCATCATGCTTGATGACGTAATAGCGGGTATACTTGCCTGCTTATGCCTACAGGGTATCGCTTTGCTAGTCGGTTAGCAGTCTCCGCCTAGCCATTCTTAAGCCTCGCAAGTGAGCTTCGCAAGCCTGGCTCTTGCTTGGGAGCGTTGGCCACATTGCAGCGATCGAATTACAGCCGCGCTAACTATGCAGCGGCAGAGGAAAAGTCTTTTGTCAGTTAAGTTTGTAGCATCCGCCGAGCTTCCCACACAGTGGGGGCAATTTACCCTGCACGGTTTCGAAGACGACAGCACAGGCAAAGAGCATGTTGCTTTGGTCTGCGGCGATGTCACAGGCGATGAGCCTGTGTTGTGCCGAATTCATAGCGAGTGCTTAACCGGCGACTGCCTATTTAGCCTGCGCTGCGATTGTGGTCCTCAGCTGCAATACGCCATGAAGGAAGTTGGCGAATTAGGCCGCGGCATGATTCTCTATTTGCGCCAGGAAGGGCGCGGTATTGGCCTGCTCAATAAAATTAAAGCGTATGCACTGCAAGACAGCGGCGCCGATACTGTCGAAGCAAACGAGCAGTTAGGCTTTGCGGCAGACGGGCGTGAATATGAAATATGCAAACCGATGCTAGAACACCTTGGTGTTAGCGCGCTGCGATTACTCACTAACAATCCTGCTAAGGTAGCTTCTCTCAAAGCGATGGGATTCGACGTGCCGGAGATCGTGCCTATCCAGACCGGCTCGAACCCGCACAATGAGGGCTATCTGTCGGTTAAGGTGGCGAAGATGGGCCACCTCTTAAAATAACCAGGCATCTACTGAAAAGTCACGCGGCCATGACAGACACTAAGACAGACACTAAGACAGGCGCTAAGACAGACGCTAAACGAATAATCACCGTCGATTTACTGAGACACGGCGAGCCCGAAGGCGGCGATATACTCAGGGGCCGAATCAACCCGAAGCTCACGCCCACTGGCTGGCGTCAGATGAGCACCTCAGCTGCGCTCACACTCGATCCCAATGCTGCCTACGCAGCTGAAATTGGCATACTTGCGTCAGTTAGCCCGACTCCCTTAACGCCCCGCTGGACTAAAGTGATTTCTTCGCCGCTCGAACGTTGCCAGCATTTTGCCGCGCACGCCGCCGCTGCCCATACGCTTACTCCTCACGTTGAAGACCGCTGGCAAGAAATCGACTACGGTGATTGGGACGGTATGCCAATCGACGAATGGCGTAAAATCGCGGCGCCGCAGTTTGCCGAGTTTCGCCGCGACTTGTCTAAACTTGCGCCGCCGAATGGCGAGAATTATCTCGACTTCAAAGACCGCATACTTGGCGCATGGGCAGATATTGCAACAGAACCCGATGGCGGACACGTGTTGGTCGTGACTCATGGTGGGGTATTACGAGTCGTGCTGCCGACTGTGCTCGGCATGCCGCTGAACAAAAGTTTTCCGCTGCACATTCCCTTCGCGAGTTTTTCGCGGGTAAGGCTCGAAGTAGTAGGCGAGAAGGTAAGCGCGAGCCTGCTGTTTCATAATGCTGCCGAGTATCCCTCGAACTAGCCCTCGCAATAGCGCTTTCTTTTATCGGATTACTGACCTGCGCCCTCGCGTTGCAATGCCCTCGCCGTAGCAATTTGCTCGCACAAAATCTCCGCGCCTTGTAAAATCCGAGGACTATGTCGCTGGGTTAAATCGGGGTCGATGAAAACCACCTGCCGGTTTGCGACAGCCGTAATGCTCGGCCATTCATCCCACGTGTCGAGCCAAGCAGGGCGCCGCTCGTCGATACCACTCGCGACGATAAGCTCGGGGTCGCGCAGCAGAACGGCTTCGAGATTCACCTTGGGCGCGAGCGCCGACAGCTCGCCGAAAACATTGATGCCACCGCATAACTCAATGAGGTCGTTGGTTAGCTCGGCGCCGCCCGCGGTCATCAGCGGTCGGTCCCACACCTGATAAAAAACACGTACCGGGGACTCAGCGCGATAGCGTGTTGCTAGCCGGGCAAGCGTTGTCTCGTAATCATCGATCGCTGCACTTGCATCCGCTTCGGTGCCCGCGAGTTGTCCTAGTTTGGTCAGCTGGGTCGGAATCGAGTCGAGGAACTTTGGCTCGGCCACATAGACGGTGAGGCCTAAATTCTCGAGCGCCTCGATAGTCGAGCGTGGATTGCCTGTAAGCCAAGCGACGACGAGATCGGGTTTCAATTCTAAGATGCGTTCGATATCGAAACGGTCGAAGCGGCCTATTAAAGGAAGACCCAAGGCTTCCTCGGGGTAGTCGCTGTATTCGACTACGCCAACTAATTTACTCCCTGCGCCGGCCACATAAAGCAGTTCGGTCAGTGAGGGGGCGAGGCTGATAATTCGCTCGGCAGGCTGTGCTAGCTGGATGCTGACCCCGCGGTCATCGATGACCTCGATGGTTGGCGGCAGAGGAGTTTGCTGCGCCGACCCCGCATCGACAGTATCGCTCTGCTGTGCCACTGCGCTGAGAGGGGTGATAAGCGCAAAAAGAGTGCGCAGCAGTGCTAAGCCTACGCGCTTCCGCCGCGGCTTAGCATGCGTGAAGAAAAGACTCAGTAGTCGATCCCCTTCTGTACCTTTACGCCCGAATAAAACGCGTGTTTGTTATCGCCGAGCTCGGTTACCGTGTCGGCAATTTCGATCAGCTCTTTTGCCGCATTGCGACCAGTGACGATCACGTGTTGACCCTCTGGTCGATTCTCGAGCGCCGCAAGTACTTCTTCTTTGTCTAAATATCCGTAGGTCAGCATGTAGGTGAGTTCGTCTAGAATCACGACATCAACCTCGGGATCTTTTAATAGTCGGACGCCATTAGCCCAAGTGCTGACGGCTGCGGCGATGTCGGCTTCGCGGTCTTGGGTATCCCAAGTGAAGCCGGTGTTCATTACATGAAATTCAACCAGCGGGTGTTCGCCAAACAGCATCTGTTCGCCGCATTCCCATTGGCCCTTAATGAATTGCACGACGCCGCAGCGAAGGCCGTGGCCAACGCTGCGAGCGAGCATGCCGAACGCCGAGGAGCTCTTGCCTTTGCCGTTGCCAGTCAGAACAACCATCAAGCCTTTGTCGATTGTAGCTGCGGCAATATTGCCGTCGATATAGGCTTTCTTTCGCTCCATCGCGTGCTTATGACGCGCGTTACGTTCGGCAGCTGCCTCGCTCGCAACTTCTTCGTTATTGGCCTGGTCGGTCATTCTTGAGACTCCTTAGTCGTTTCTTTGTTCGCAGTCTATCAAGTTATAGGCTTAAGCGGACGCCTGCGAAAGCGCCCCTATTAGCTGAACGATAGTCGCCGACTTCGCGGTATTGCTCATCAATGGAGTTCTCAAGGCGCACATACAATTCGACGCCTTCACGCAGCGTGTAACTTGCGTTGAGGTCGAGCACGCCAAAATCATCTAAGTCGATAAGCGTTCCCGCCTGTTGGTCTATCGCATTTTGAGAGTGGCGATAAAAGGCGTTAATGCGCAGTTTGCCCGCGGGATCTTGGTAGCTAAGCCCTAAATTAAGCATCTGCTCGGGACGGCGCAGTCGTGCGAGGCCATTCGCTCGTTTGGTCTTATTGAGCGTAAAGTTGGCCGTTGCGCTGAGGGTTTCGGTCAGGCTAGCGCGAGTCACAAGCTCAATGCCTTCGGAGCGGTTGCGTCCTTCAAACTGCAAATAGCCACTAAAGCCTGCGAGGTCGAAATCGATTGCGTCTTCGACGTCTTGCTGGAACGCGACGAATTCGACGACATAGCGATCAGCGCTGTATTCGAAACCAAATTCGAAACCGCTACTTTGCTCGGCATTGAGCGCAAGGCCAGCCGCCGGTGGTGATGCCCAGGGCCCTTCGTTATAAGAAATTTCGTAAAGGCTAGGTGCACGGAATCCGCGGCCGACTGCCCCCTTAAGTTTGAGCGTATTGCCGCCTAGATCGATCAGGTAGGCGCTGCTCAATCGGTAGCTTGTAAACTCGCCGAAGTCCTCGTTGTCGTCTTGGCGAAATCCAAGCGTGATAAACCAGCGCTCGGAGAAGTCGCTAAGCACTTCGGCATAAACACCGCTGTTGTCACGGTCATCGGCGCCATTGACTTCGCGCTCGAGGTCTACGCCTGCAATGAGATCGAAGCCGGGCAGATCGCTCAGCCCCAGCTGGTATTCCCAGCGCTCAAGCTCGCCCGCCGCACCAAAGGCGCTGACGCCTTCGGAGAGGTTATCGCGATCGGTTTCGGTTAACGCATAGGCGAGCGACTGAGTGACGCTGCCGGATTGGTAATTTAGCGCGGCGCGACTGCCGGTAAAGTCATAAACCGACAGGCACTCGTTGACCTGATTAAAACCACTAAAGCAGCCGTCAAATTGCGATTCGCTCGATGTCTCGCGGCGCACAAGTTCGAGGTCTAGCGACTCGGTCAACTTAACGCCCACGCGTGCATGAATCGTTGTGTTGTCGTAGCCATCGTCGTCGAGTAAATCCGTATCGGACAACCGTGAATTGAAGCCATCGGTACCGAAGTCCGACGCGGCGAGACTTACGTCAACACGCTCGCCGCCGAAGCCCAACTGCGTGCTTAGTTGCTGTGTTCCGCGGGCGCCGCCTTGCGCATCGATTGCGCCGCTAAAGCCGCTCTGGTTTGGCGCAGAGCTGATGTTAATCACGCCGCCGGCATCGGCGCCGTAGCTTAAACCCTGTGGCCCGCGCAGCACTTCGATGCGCCCTATCTCGCTAGCCAGAAGGTGCTCGATCGGTGCCGCGACCTGGGTGCCGCTAGGGTCAGATAGGCGCATGCCGTCGAATACCGTTAGCGTGCGAAAGCCCTGCTCGCCGCGAATCCGCAGTGTCGACAGAGAGCCGACGCCGCCATTGCTCGACGCACCCACGGCGGCAGTCTGGCGCAGAATATCGGTAAGCGTAAAGCTGCCGTAGTCGCGAATCTGCTGCGCGTCGACAACCGACACCGACGTCGCTAGCTGACGGCGGGGCACAGGAAAACGATTGCCCACCACGACAAGCTCTTCGATAGAGTCTTGGCTCGTGTTCTGAGCGAAGTTTTGTTGAGATGATTGCGCGAGGCTTATGTTGCTTAAGCTACTAAGCAGCGAACCTGCGAGAAGCGTGCCGGTAAATAAAGGCGCGCGAGTAAGGCCGCGAGGGCCAGTAAAGAATGACATGTATAACTCCCAATGAAATTCGCCGACACCGAAATGGCGCCTCTGGCAAAAAACTTTCATCAGGGAGGGGGACAGGCAGAAGAGCACACGGCTCCGCCACTGATGTAGCCCTCCGCTGCATCAAGTAAAAAGTCTTTATGGCTGGTATCGGACTTCGAGCGCTCAGAGGAATCTGGGGCGCGCGTTACCGTTGCGGGGGCAGTGTCGGATTCTCACCGACTTCCCAATTAGCCAGCATTGCTGGCACCAAGAAAGACTTATCTAGCTATTCGCCAGGTAAAATTAGGTGAATCGCAAGATGGCCGCAGTCTATAGAGGGCGGGGGAGGGAGTCAACGTAGACGTGAGGTAAAGCGTTAGCCTGCTAGTCTTGCGCGAATCGCGCGAATGATGCCCTCTGCATCGAGGCCTTCGCCTGCGAGCATTTGAGGGACTTTGCCATGTTCGATAAAGGTATCGCTTAGGCCGAGATTTAGAATAGACGTTTTACAATTTGTAGCAGCAAGGTGCTCGCAGACGGCCGAGCCCGCGCCGCCCATAATCGCGTTTTCTTCGACAGTGACAAGCAGGTCGTGAGTGCTCGCGAGTTCGGCGATGAGTTCAGCGTCGAGGGGTTTTACAAAACGCATATCGGCCACGGTGGCATCGAGGGTTTCGGCTGCGGCAAGCGCCGCTGCTGTGAGGCTGCCGAAGGCGAGGAGAGCGACGTTTTCACCTTTGCGCCTAATAATGCCTTTTCCGATTACTAGCGTGTCGAGGCTTTTGCTTAGCGCAGCGCCCGGGCCTTTGCCTCGCGGATAACGCACCGCGGCGGGGCCTTTGTGCTGATAGCCGGTGCTAAGCATTAAGCGCGTTTCGGCTTCGTCGCTCGGCGTCATCACAACCATATTAGGAATGCAGCGCAGGTAGCTGATGTCGAAGCTGCCTGCGTGAGTTGGGCCGTCTTCGCCAACTAAACCCGCGCGATCGATTGCAAAGAGCACATCTAAGTTCTGCAGAGCAACATCGTGGATTAACTGGTCGTAGGCGCGCTGTAGGAAAGTCGAATAGATTGCCACGACAGGCTTTGCGCCCTCACACGCCATGCCGGCAGCAAAGGTTACGGCATGCTGTTCGGCGATCGCTACGTCGAAGAATCGTTTTGGGAAGCGCTCGGCAAACTCACGCATGCCCGAGCCTTCGCCCATAGCGGGAGTAATGCCCACAGCCTGATCGTCGGCGTCGGCCATATCGCAAAGCCAGTCGCCGAACACCTGCGAATAAGTTGGCGAAGGCGCCGTGGCGGCTGGCGCGGCAAAGGCAGGAGTGATCTTGCTCAATGCGTGCATGCCGAAGGGATCGTTCTCGGATTCGGTGTAGCCTTTGCCTTTTTGTGTAACAACATGCAAAAGCTGAGGCCCGCGCAGGGTTTTAATGTTGCTCAGGATCTCAACCAGTTCTTCGGTGTCGTGTCCGTCGACCAGACCAATGTAATTAAAACCAATCTCCTCGAATAGCGTGCCGGGAGAGACCATGCCCTTCATATATTCTTCGGCGCGATGCACGGCTTTCAGGGCAGGAGGAAGTTTCGACAGCACGCGTTTGCTGCCGCTGCGGATAAAGTTATAGGGCTTGCTCGCCCACATGCGCGCAAAATAGCTAGACAAGCCGCCGACGTTATTCGAGATCGACATGTTGTTATCGTTGAGGATAACGAGCACATTGTCGTCGAGTGCGCCGGCGTGATTGAGCGCTTCGAAGGCCATGCCCGCGGTCATCGCACCGTCGCCTATGATGGCAATCGTGTGACTGTCTTTCGCGCGTCCCTGCTGGCGTTTAGCGGCCATCATGCCTAACGCGGCGCTGATCGAGGTGCTCGAATGGCCCACGCCGAAGGTGTCATAGTCGCTTTCGCTGCGGGTTGGAAAGGCGGCGAGGCCATTTGGCTGCCGCATGGTGAGCATACGCTCGCGGCGACCGGTTAAAATTTTGTGCGGATAGGCTTGATGCCCAACATCCCAGACAAGGCTGTCGTGGGGCGTGTTAAACACGTAGTGCAGGGCGATCGTAAGCTCGACGACGCCGAGGCCAGCGCCAAAATGACCGCCGGTTTTACCAACAGAATAGAGCAGGAATTCACGCAGCTCGCGTGCGAGTATGTCGAGCTGATCGACATCGAGCTCGCGCAGCTTTTCGGTTTCGTCGATCGAATCGAGCAGCGGCGTAATTGGGCGCTCTGTTGGTATTGCGTCTAACATCTAGGCTAAATCCTTGTTGCACGTGCAAGCCGCCCTACGCGGCGCTCAATACAGATTCGTGTTTAATTAAGGCGCTCGACTATATAGTCGGCAAGTCTTCGCAGCGGCTCGGCCTTCTCATCAAAATTCTCTAACGCCTCGGTGGCTTCGCGGGCGAGGTCCTCGGCCTTAGCACGCGCGGCGTCGAGTCCGAGCAGAGATAAATAGGTAGGCTTATTGGCCTCACTGTCCGAGCCCTGTGGCTTGCCGAGTGTCGCTGTGTCGCTTATTTCATCGAGTATGTCGTCGCGCACTTGAAAGGCGAGGCCCAGTTTCGCGGCGTACTCGTCTACGCTCGCAAGAGCCTCAGCGCTGCATTGTTCATGGCTTAATCCGCCTAGACGAACAGCGGCACGAATTAGCGAGCCAGTTTTTAGGCTGTGCATTTTCTCAAGCTGCTCGAGGGTCTGCGCTTCGCCTACGGCTTCGAAGTCTAGCGCCTGTCCGCCGACCATGCCACGCGCACCCGCAGCGGTAGCGAGGCAGGTAATCATCTCTAAACGCTGCTCGCTGCCGACGCCGTTACTCGCGCAGAGAAGCTCGAACGCGAGCGCCTGCAATGCATCGCCAACAAGAATCGCCGTCGCCTCGTCGAATGCTTTGTGCACTGTCGGTTTGCCGCGGCGCAGGTCATCATCGTCCATTGCGGGCAGGTCGTCGTGCACTAATGAATAGCAGTGGATGAGTTCGACGGCCGTTGCTGCGGCATCGGCCTTTTCGACGGTGCCGCCAACGGCGAGGGCGCTGGCATAGGCTAGCAGTGGGCGTATGCGCTTACCGCCATCGGCACAGGCGTGAATCATGGCTTCTTGCAGTTTGACACTGCCATCCTCGTTCGCGATTGCTGCCCAAAGTCGGGCGTTGACCCGCTGACGGCTGGCCTGCATAAAGCCTTCCTGCGACATCGCGAGGGAGGGCAGGGGCATTGGTGACGCTGAGCTAGTAGTCTGTGAACCGCTTGACGCTGAACTGTGGGTCGCGCTCATGGTGAACTCATTTGGCTGCCGCTAATGGCTATGCTCGGTTATACGCTCACTGCCGGTGCTAGATGCTACAGTGATACGCTCTTTTTAGATTAGATGTGTCTGACTAGAAAGGGTTTTCGTCTGTCTCGTCTTCTAGTTTTAAGTCTTGTGTTGTCCCAGACTCGTCCATCAGCACCTGAACCTTTTGTTCGGCTTGACGCAGCGCGGATTGGCACTCGCGGGTCAATTTAATGCCCTTCTCGAATGCCTCTAGTGAGTCTTCGAGGGAGAGTTCTCCGTCTTCCATTGCCGCGACCAGCGTTTCTAGCTGTTCGATAGAGCGTTCGAAGTTAAATCCCGCGTCTGCCTCGGGCTTCGTTGCCTTTGCCTTACTTGGGGCTTTCTCTGTCATGTGGTGCTCCTTCCAGCGTCTGTCGGGTGCCTTCGGCAATCTTTGCGACTCGGCTGCCTGCGCAGCTGTGCCGCTTTTTGGCGAGTAGTGGGAAGATTATACGCCAAGTGGCGGCTAATTCACGTCAAAGTACTGTCATGGATGCAGGCGGTTTGCTATTGTCGAGCGCACCCACACTACAAGGAATTATGTTCATGGAACTCGTTGCAATCGTCATTTCGCTGGCTCTTCTTCAGTACTCTGTTTTTGGCATGCTGGTTGGTAAGGCTCGCGGCACCTATGAAATCAAGGCGCCTGCTATTACTGGCCACCCAATCTTTGATCGCTATTATCGCGTGCACATGAACACGTTAGAGCAGCTCATAATATTCATCCCTTCAATCCTCGTGTTTGGCCATTTCGGTAACGCGACTGTCGCCGCTGGCCTAGGCGTCGTTTTTCTTATCGGTCGATTAATGTTCCTATTGGGTTATGTAAAAGATCCTGCTAAGCGCGGCCCCGGCTTCTTAATCGGCTACATCCCTACAGTCGTTTTGTTAATTGGCGGATTGATTTACGCCATACGCGCCGCACTTTAGGCAATAGGCGCCTGCCTTTTCTTGAGAGCACCCTACCAAAAGTAGTCAACTATGAGCGAAACAGCGAAGCCAGTCCTAAGCGACGATCACTTCACCCATTCGGCGGGCAAACAACTGGGTCTCTATGCGCTTGCAGCACTTGGCGTTCTCGGAGGCCTAATGGCGCTGCTCTCGTTCGCTTTGGGCGGCACGGGGGGCCGAGCGGGTGGCGGCGGTCGGCA
>MEHZ011479895.1_pt1 | contig 29205 bp, 18 predicted proteins | sample 897221 | NCBI WGS metagenome assembly MEHZ01 (sample SAMN05514161, study PRJNA337945) | marine metagenome | isolation source: marine surface water | place: Arctic Ocean | collected 2007-12-13
GCGCATTGGCACAAACTGCTTTCAGCCCAAGGTGAACTCGACCCGGAGACACTGGGTTACGTCTATATCGATCACTTCGATCGCGAAGGCTTCAATGTTGCCGGCATTCAATATCAAAACGGAATGTTGACTGAAGTTGCGGTTGATCAAGTGGTCGCCGCTTTACAGGTGAACGAATTCGGAGTGCCGAAGTATCCCCGCACGACTACCGTGCCGTGTGCTTGGGTAGACGGTGACTCGGTTCGTCCGCTGATCCGTGAGGTTCAGGAACCACTTTTCTTGGTGCCGACAGCGGAGTAATAAGTCCCAAAGGATTCGAGAACTGATTACAATGAGCGCGTCGGAACACGGCGTCCCGCCGCGATAGAAATCAACGAAGGCGAAGTCGGACCATTCCGGCGACGCACGTCGATTAGGAATCGGGTTAGGAACCCAGCACGTGGAGGCTCACGTAAAGGGCCAACGTAATTAAGACCACCGCCCCCGAGATTATTCTGGCTGGCCGCCATTCTTCGTTATTGGAAGCGAATCCTTCAGCCGCGACAGCGACCTTGGAGTCCGGTTTGATCTTTCCGGCGACGAGCATGAAAATGCAGAGGAAAGCGAAGTTAAGCGCGGCGAAATGCAACCAGTGCATCGGGGTGCCAAAGAAGGTTTCGCCCATACCCCAGGTGAAGTAGCAATAGGTGGCCATGCCGCCCAAGAGAGAGATCTTCGCGGCCCACGCGGGAACCGAACGCGAGACCATGGCCATAATGACCACCGCCAGAATCGGGATATTAAAGATGGCTCCCAGTTTCTTCATCAGCGTGAACAAGCCATCGGGGGCATTGGCGATCACCGGAGCGAGGCACATCGCAAAAATGGCGAGGAACATACCAAAGATCTTGCCGATCAAAACCACCCGTCGGCCATCAGCTTTGGGGTTGATAATACCCTTATAAATATCGAGACCGAAGAGGGTGGAACAGCTGTGGAGCGCACTGTTGAATGAACTTAGAATCGCGCCAAACATCACGGCTCCAAAGATGCCAGCGAGAGAAGGAGGAAGCACCTCGGCGACGAGGCGCGGATAGGCCGAATCTCCGTTGCCCAGTTCGCTACCGAACATTTCGATGGCGATAATGCCGGGGAGGACCAAATAGAGAGGTCCGAGAAGTTTGAGTCCCGCGGCGGCGAGCACACCCTTTTGACCTTCGGCCAGGGACTTGGCGCCGAAGGTGCGCTGCACGATGGCTTGGTTGGTGCACCAGTAGTAGACGTTGATGAGCAACATTCCGGTGAAGAGGGTGCTGAATGGGATAGCAGAATCTGACTCTCCGATCGGGCTGATCTTTTCGGTCTGATTGGTGAGGATGCGATCCAGGCCGTCCCCCATACTGCCGTCGCCCAACGCTATAAGGCCGAGGATCGGAATCGCGAGACCACCGATGAGGAGGCCGATGCCATTGATCGTGTCGGAAACCGCGACGGCTTTCAGGCCACCGAAGATAGCGTAAATCGAACCAACGATGCCGATGGCCCAGACCATGATCCAAATCGAGCCGGTTTCACTCACGCCCAGCAACTCATCAACCTTGAACAGCCCGTTCATGCCGAGCGCGCCGGAGTAGAGCACGAAGGGGAGGAAATTGAGCACTAGAAAGACTAGAAAAAGTCCGCTTAGAATTTGCCGGGTCTGCGCATCAAATCGCTTTTCCAGAATCTGAGGCACCGTGGTGATGCCACTATTCCAATAGCGGGGAAGAAAATAGAGTGCCAGAACGACGAGCGCTAGGGCCGCGACGACTTCCCATGCCATCACGATCGTGCCACTGAGGTAGGCACTGCCGTTGAGCCCGATGAGTTGCTCCGTCGAAAGGTTGGTGAGCATCAACGATCCCGCTACGACAAACCAAGGGAGGCTCTTGCCCGCGAGGAAGTAATTATCCGCGTCACCGTGATCGTCCTGGCGCGTGCGCCACCAGGAGATGAATCCGACCAATGCCGTGAAAAGAATAAATGAGAGGAATGAGATCATGGGGTAAAAAAGTAGGGGCTTGCTTCGGGGTGAGCGTCGGAAGGGTCAGGCGGCATCACCCGTGGTGGCAGTTCTTTGTGGTGAAAGCGTTCAGTTCGAGTGGGGTGTTTTGCGAGAAATTTCGTGATCGGCTAATTTGGCGATCTTTCATGGATCTGCGCCGGTCGAAAGATGGCTGAGTGTCGTCGGAGGGTGTATCGTTTCATTCCGTCGGTGCTTCGTGACCGTCGAAAGCCAGAGACAGATCGTAGACTTCACCATCACAAACGGGTTCGTGGGCATCATCCGCGAACTGCTTCATTTTGGTCAGAATTTCAGGATGTTCGGCGGCGAGGTCGTTGAGCTCCTCGATATCGTGGTCGAGGTGGTAGAGTTCCCATGCAGCGTCTTTTTTCGGTTGAATGGCTTTCCATTGATCCATCCGCACGGCCCGACTTTTGAAGTCCTCCCAATACAGGTATTTATGGCGGCGCTGCTCGTGGTTGACGACATCGCGGCCTAAGAGCGTGGGCACCAAGGTGTATCCGTCCGTGTTGGCAGGAGCGGCGATCCCGGCGAATTCAGCCAGGGTAGGCATGATGTCCGGGAAATAGCCGAGGTGTTCGGAGACGCGGCCGGGATCAATCCGGCCGGGGTAGCGGACCATGAACGGAATGCGCAAGCCGCCTTCGTAGAAGTTGCCCTTGCCGCCGCGGAAACGTTCCCCGGTGCGGGGATTTAGATTGGGAGCAAGGAAGCCATGCGGGTAGCGCTCGTTTTGGAAATACGGCTGACCTCCGTTATCTCCGGACAGGAAAACAATGGTATTATCGTCGATATCCAATTCCTGAAGTAGATCCAAGATTTCGCCGACCTGCCGGTCCGCCATTTCAACCATCGCGGCATACATCTGCGGATCGTGGGTGCCTTTCTGATTCTCGGCTTTCCAGTCTTTATCTCGATATTTGATCCACGCGGGATCGTCTTCCGGCATACCCCAGTGGCCGTGGGGCGGGGTCCAGGCGAGATAGGCAAAGAAGGGGCGATCATGGTTATTGCGGATGAACTCCATGCTCTCCTCATGAATGAGATAGTGCGAAAACGTTTCGCCGTGATGAAGGTCGCCCGTATTTCCCGCGAGAGGCACGCGTTCGCTATTCCGAATCAGGTAGCGAGGATAATAAGTGTGGGCATGCACCTGATGGTAGTAGCCAAAAAACGTATCAAAACCCTGCCGTTCTGGAACGCCGGACGAGCCGACGTCGCCCAGTCCCCACTTCCCAAAACCGCCGCTGACGTAGCCGGCCGGTTTAAGCATCTCGGCGATCGTAAAATCCTCGTCGCGGATGGGCGCGGTTCCTTTGTTGCCCCGCACGGTCGTGTGGCCGCTGTGTTGCCCCGTCATCAATACATTGCGGGTCGGCGCGCAGACGTTGGCGCCGGCGAGAAACTGCGTGAACCGAACGCCCTCATCTGCGATCCGATCCATGTTGGGAGTATCCAAAATCCGGTGCTCCATACCGGAAGATTCGAAGTAACCCCATTCGTCCAACATCATGTAGATGATGTTCGGTGGACGGGCTTCGAGTCCTAGTGCGCCACAGCAGCAGAGCAGAATAGTGGTGATGATCTTTTTCATTTTTGAGCAGAGAGTTGAGCGGCAGTATCCTGGGCGGCTTTAGTGGGTATGCCCGGTTTTTGGAGAAATCCGAGATCACGGAACCAGTCGATGAATCGATCGGGCCAGGTGCCGAACGGAATTCTGCCCCGGTCAGTAATGCCTCCGCCATGCCCACCGTTGCCGTAAAGGTGTAGTTCGATGTTAGGCACTTCGAGGCGCAGCATCGCCATGTAATAGTCGGTTGACCAAATCGTATGACGTTTGCCGCCGTAACTGGCCGAAGCGATGAAGGCGGGAGGCACGTCGATCGGTATCGGGGCTTTGGGGTTGGCGGTCAGAATGGATGGGCCGGTGTAAAGCAGTCCGACAAAATCGGGTCGTGAACTAATCCCCGCGAGCGGATCATCGGTGGAGTTGTTTTCCGCATCGAAAGCCGGGTAATTGAGCGCGGTGCCAGTAGCCACTTCGCCGCCGGCGGAAGAACCGAAGACTCCGATTTTGAGAGGATCGATGCCCCACTCATCGGCGCGACTGCGGACGAGCCGGATGGCTTGAAGTGCATCGTTCACGGCGTCGACTTCGGCACTATAGCCGTCATCCCGTAGGCGGTAGCGGAGAATGATTGTCGTGATACCGTAGTTGTAGAAGTAGGGCACCATGTCGGTGCCGGCCGCGGCGATACCCAGGTGATTATGGCCTCCTCCCGACATTAGAATAATGGCTGCTCCGGTGCTGAGGTTGCGTTCGACGGGATGAATCTCGATCGAAGGAACATGCACGTTCTTGAGACGCTGAATCCGTCCCGGAACTTGTCCGTGCATTTCGTAGATCTCATCTTCGCGAACGCGCGATGCGTTGAGAAATGACGAGTCCGGGGGGAATACCGGCATCACGATTCCACCGGGTAATAGCGCCTGGGGTTGGTAAGGCTCGTCCGTCGCGACCGCGGGGCCGGGAATCATTTGCGGAGTCGGAGTGGGGGCCGCGCCGGTGAGCTGGCCGGCGAACAGCATGGTGAGGGTCGCAAGGCCGGAAATTAACCGGTGTGGCGAGAGAACTGGAGACATGGAATACAGAGGTGTTTCAGGTCAGATACTCGATAGTAAACCCGTGGAGTCACCGAGGCGGGGCAGGTTTTGCACACCCATTTTATCTGCGAGACTGAGGAACATGTTGGTCGCAGGCTGGGATCCACTCTTCACGTAGCGTCCGGGGGTGAGTTGGCCGCCACCGTGGCCGGCCAAAACAAAGGGCAGGTTATCGTGGGAGTGACGGTTGCCATCGGCGTTTCCGCTGCCGAAAACAATCATCGAGTTGTGCAGCAAGGACTGACCATCGACGTCATTGACCGCATCCAAGCGTTGGAGGAAGCGGGCAAATCGTTCGATATACCATCGATCAATACGCGCCACCTTTGCGATGCGATCTTGGCGGTTCTGATGGTGGGTGAGTTCGTGGTGGCCTTCGGGAATTCCAATCTCTTCGTGCGAGCGATTGTCGCCATCGTGGGCCGTCATGAGCGTGGCAATACGCGTGGAGTCGGTTAGGAATGCCAAGAGCATCATGTCATACATGATGTCCATATGTTCGCCATGGGTGAACGGCACCCCGGCTGGAGTGGCGAGATCAGGGTCGGCGGTCGAGCCGAACTGTTCGAGGTTTTCGATGCGTTGTTCTACTTCCCGAATGCCAGTGAGATATTGGTCGAGTTTCTCGCGATCGGAATGGCCGAGACGTTCCTGCATCTGACGGGCGTCGGTCATAACGAAATCCAAAATCGAGCGATGATTTGCCATACGCCGTTGCGCGTTGGCGGAGCGATCGCCGTGCTCGCCCTCGCCGAAGAGCCGTTCGAATACCCGCCGCGGATTGGCCTCGGGCGTCATGGGATTAGTCGGACTCTTCCAGGCCAAGTTGTATTGATAGGCGCAGGAATAGCCGGTGTCACAGGTGCCGGTGCGGCGGTTGGTGACACAACTCATTTCCAACGATGGAAAGCGAGTGGTGTGTCCGACCTCGCGCGCGATGGCCTGGTCGATGGAAACGCCAGCGCGGATATCGGTTGCGCTCTTTTTGATCCGCACGCCGGTGAGGAATACACTATTGCCGCGGGCGTGATCACCGCCGCCATCGGATCCGGGGTTAGCGTTGAGTTGGTCCAGTCCACTGAGGACTTGCACGGAGTCGCGCAGCGACGCGAGTGGTTGGAGTGTGTGCTTGAATCGGAAATCGGTCAGGCCGCCTTCGGGCCACCAAAGGTCAGGGATCGCCCCGTTGGGGAAAAAGACGAAGGCGGTTCGAAGCGGAGCGCCCGTAGCGGTTGTCGCGGCGGCACGCGTGCTGGCGGCGGCCATGAGAGAGTTCGGCACCAACGAGTGGAAGGCGGGGAGGGCCATGGTGGCCCCGAGGCCTTTTAGGAAATGCCGGCGGTTGAGCGGATTGGTAAGAGGCATAACTTCAGAGGTTGGTGAGATTGGGGTGACGGGTTTGTTGAAATGGGGCGGATGAAACGATCGCGCGAAAGAGGGCAGAGGGGCGGCCGTCGGACGATTTCAAGGTTTCGACCAAGTGATCGACGGTCTCGACGTCGTAGTATTCCAAACCACGTCCGAGAGCATAGGTAAGAAGTTTTTCACTGAAACAGTAATAGAAGTCAGAAAGGCGTTCGGTAGCTAGAACGTGCTTAAATTCCTGGATCGAGTCAAAGGTCTCTCCAGTCACTAGTTGACCCGCCATGTCGATGGGTTGGTTGAGCTCGGACTCACGCCATCTGCCCATGGCGTTGAAGTTCTCCAGCGCGAGTCCTAAGGGATCCATGCGTTCGTGGCAGGATGAGCAAAGTGGGTCCTCTCGATGCATTGCCAGTGTCTCGCGGAGACTGAGGGCGGCCAGATCATCGGGATTGGTGATGTCTTCCAGAGCCGGGATGTTCGGAGGTGGAGCGGCTGGCGGTGTCCCCAGGATGTTTTCCAAGATGAACACGCCACGTTTCACGGGTGACGTTCGGGTGGGGTTGGAGGTGTAGGCGAGTAACGTGCCCTGCGTCAGGACACCGCCGCGCGGGCTGCCGGCGGGGAGCTCGACCCGGCGCATGTGCCTTCCTTTCACGTCGGGAATGCCGTAGTGGTTGGCGAGATGCTCGTTGAGGAACGTGTAATTACTATCGATGAGTTCGGCAATCGGACGGTCTTTGCGGATCACGTATTCGAAGAACATTTCAGTTTCTTGCCGCATGGGAGTTGTCTCCTGCCGTTTCAACTGTGGCCGTTTTATGTTGTAAGCGGCCCGCACGATGGCCCGCGTGCGGTCGTAGTCAGCCTGCTGTTCGGCGGTGCGCTGGTTCTCGGGAATTTCTCGCAACTTCGAATATTCTTTTTGCGCGATGAAAAGCGTGGGATCGGGATTGTCCCGCAGCCAAATATCCAATGAACTGACGTTGACCGATTCGATGTCGCGGGCGTGCAGCCATTGGCCCGCGAAGTTCTTCATGAAGTTGTCGGAGCGCGGATCCTGCATCATGCGCGCAATCTGTTGTTCTAGGTTCGGGCGCAGCTGATTGTTCTCCGCCAATTCCATTAACTCCGCATCGGGCATGGTGGACCAGAGGAAGTAGGATAAACGGGAAGCCAACGAGAAATCGTCAATTTCTGGATGGCGGGTGTCTTGAGTAGAAGCGCTTCGGATAGCTTCTTCACGAAAAAGAAAACGAGGTGACGCGAGCACCGCAGTCATGGCCTGAGCCATCCCGCTTTCGAAGTTGAAGCCATCTTGAGCGGCAACCTCTTCAGCCATATTCACGAGTCGTTTTAGGGTGATCGCATCGACCGGGCGGCGAAACGCACGGGCAGCGAACTTGCTGAGGAGTTGATTTGTATAAGCGTGCCGCGCTGCGGGGTCTTGAGGCACGTCTCCCGGAAAGAATTGGGCATAATTCTCAGGCCGCACCCAATGTGAACGATCGAAGGGACCTCGAATGGTGAGGTGATCCACCCGCATTTTAAGACGTTTAATTTTCTCCGGGTCGACGGACACGGGAACGACTTCGAATGAGAACTGATGCTCTCCGGGAACCCAGTCATAATCGAACGTGTATTCGAAGATTTTACTCGAGGTGTTTTCGAACTCTTGATCGATCTTTACCTCGTTATCGATCCGGAAGATCAGACGGCATTTGCTATAATCGAAACCTTGGAAACTGACAAAACTCTTGGGCGAAATTTTCAGCCCAATTTGATACTTACCGGGGCGATCAACCCCGATTTGCGCGAAGCGGGTTGAGGCGTCGTAAAATGAAAGTTGGAGGTATTCGTCCGAGCGATCGGCTGCGTTGGGTGCCGGGGAAAACAGCTTGGCTAATTTTTCACCTTCGAGTTTTCGCTCGGGCATGATCCAAGGCTCAAGCGGCACGGCCTGGCCGACGATGTTGATGGCGGCATCGAAGTATTTTTCTAACAGCATGGGCGAAAGCGTCAGGATCTCGCCGATGTTATCAAAACCCTCGCCGGTGTTGTCGGGCGGGAAGGCGTCGCGGGTATCGAAGTTAACGCCCATCAGATCGTATATCGTATTCTGATATTCGATTCGATTGAGCCGTTGCACCGTGAGTTGGCCCGGATCGGGATTCGCGGGATCGATGCCGAAAGGCCCCGTCTTGATCCAAGTTCGTAAATTCTTCCGGTCTTCATCGGACGGGAGGGCCTCTTCTCGAGGCGGCATGATGTGGCTGCGCGTGTTGCGTAGGACCCGAAGCCACAGGTCAGTATCCGCAATGGTTTCAGCAGTGAATTCGTCGAGCGTGACACCGCCTTCGTTGGTGCCTAGTCCGTGGCAGTCATAGCAGAACTCGTCTAGGATCGGTTCAACGTCCGAGCGGAACGAAGCCATGATGTCCGCCGTTGCATGCAGGGGAAGGGATCCTGCGAACAGGCCTATCGTTAGCAGCACTGGACGATGTCGCTTCACGGATCAGATTTTTCCGGGGAACTGGTCGTGACGTGTGGACGCCACTCGTTGGTGGGCTCGTAAGCACTGGAACCGTAATCCTGCCCCGCATGACTGAGTTGAACCTCGGCGAAGAACGCGACGAGTTCGTGTTTCATGGCCGCAGCGAGTTGCGGATGAGCTGCTGCGAGGTTTTCGCTTTCATCTCGATCTTGGGAGAGATCATAAAGTTCCCCGGCAGGTAGGAGGAACTTGAAATTGTCCTTCACTAAAGATGAGATATTACCTTGGTAGCGAAAGGGGATAGCACGGTAGCGAGCTTTGGTTTGGCCCCGCAGAATCGGTCTGATATCTTCGCCGTCGAGAGCCCGTTCATCAGGCATAGTGTAGCCGACGATTTCGCGCACGGTGGAGAAATAATCCAAGGTCGACAGGGGCGTGTCTGAGGCGGATCCCGCTGAAATGTGGCCGGGCCACACCGCGAATGCTGGCACCCGCACCCCACCGTCGTAGAGCGCGCGTTTACGACCGCGCAGACCATCGGTGGTGCCGACCCGACGATTAGCTGCTACTTTGCCTTCGGGCCCGTTGTCGGAGCAGAAAAAGATTAAGGTGTTCTTCAATACCCCGGCATCTTCCAGGGTCGTTACGATTCGTCCAACCTGTTCGTCCAACTCTGTAATACAGCCGTAGAAATGAGCGGCTTCGCCATGACCTTCGTATCGGGCGAGGTATTCGGGACCGGCCTCTATGTTTTCATGGGGGGCGTGAAACCAAACCACGGCGAGGAAGGGGTTTTCATCGGAGGCGGCTTGATTGATGAATGGCACGGCCCGGTCGACGACGACTCGGGCGGCTCCACCCAAAAGACTCGGATCGTTGCCATCGAGGGCGACACCATCGGCGTAAAAGGGGTTGTCTTTTGCCCGAGGACCAACGCCAGGGTTCCAAGTGGTGACGGCCGATTCGGTTACGAACGATGTGTCATAGTCGCGCTCCCAAGGCGGTGAATAATTTAGATCGGGACGACGTTTGGGACCCTTTGCGGTCATGGTCCGACTGAGCGTGCCGAGATGCCATTTCCCAAAGTGCCCCGTGGTGTAGCCCTGAGCTTTGAGCATGCGCGCCATCGTAATTTCCTGCGCCGGCAGATGACCGGCGTTAGCGTTAAACACGCCAAAACGATCGTGATGCCGACCGGTCAGGACCGTGCCACGGGTAGGGGAACACACCGAGTTTCCCGCATAGAAATGGGTCAACGTCATCCCACGCTTAGACAGCGCGTCGAGATGCGGGGTCTGAATGATCGTGTTGCCGTTGAAGCCGGTGTCCCCGTAGCCGAGATCATCGGCCATGATCAGGATAATGTTGGGACGTTCGGGGGTGGTGGCGCCCGTCAGGGTTGAGCTTAGCGACAGGCTAAGTCCGAGAACCGTTAGACGAATTCCGAGGGTGAATCGATCCATGGGGAGGGGAGGGTTGATGTTAGCTTAGCGGAACTGATCGTATTCAGGATTCACCTTTGCCTTGGAGAATATCTCTTTCGAAATCCACAGATCGTAGGTGGCCTCGAGCTGGACGGCAGCCTCCTGCTGTTGGCCTTGATCGCCCGTTTCTTGAATCCAGGTGTCCAAGATAGCGCGGTGACGCACGAGTTCGGTTTTGAATGCGACGTCATTGGCAAGATTGTGAATTTGGTGAGGATCGGTCGCGAGGTCGTATAACTCTTCCGCGGGGCGAGGGCCAAACCAGTGTTCGTCGAGGTAGGGCGAGAGTTTGCCCGCTTGGTGGAGTTTTTTCAGGTCGGCGACTGTGGGATGATTATCGCGGTATTGAGCCTGCAGCATAGCTCGGTCGAGGTAGCCGTTACGAATATAGCGGTATTCATCTGTGCGCACGGTGCGAATCTGGTCGATGGTGTAGTCGCAGCGATCGCGGGCGGAGATCATGTAAGATCTTTCCTGATACGAGTCGGCAAATAGATCCTGTCCATCCAAGTAGTCAGGCATGGCCGCGCCACCGAGGGAGAGTGTGGTGGCCGTGATGTCCAAAGCCGAAACGAGTTCGTCGCGAACCACCGAACTACCGATGGCAGGGTGGTTGCCTTTGACCATGAGCGGAATGTGCACGCCACCTTCGTAGCAGAACTGTTTGTGGCGGAGGGACTGGTTGTTGCCGTGGTCACTAAAGAAAAAGACGATGGTGTTTTCCATTTCCCCGTCGGCTTCGAGCTGATCGAGGATGGTTTGCACGCGAGCGTCAGCTCCGCGAACGGCATTGTAATGTTGAGTCCATGCCTTGCGGTGGTTGGGGGTCTCCGGGAAGTAAGGCGGTAACGGCACGTCGTTGTCGGCGAGTTCTTCGCCTTCACGCACCCACTTGCTGTTGGCCTTACCGCCTTTGATTTCGATCTGACCGAACCAAGGCTGATCCTTATCCGGGCGGGACTTCCAGGTCTGCCGGGTGATGGAGAGGTTGTGTTTTGCGTGGTTGCCCTGCCAACCGTTCATGCCGGGGACGTAGTCGTCTCTGTTGCCGGTTGAGTAAAGGTCACCTCGATCGTAGTGGAAATTGTAGTCATCCTTGCCGCTATTGAAGGTGTAGTAGCCGGCAGCCCGCATGAGTTCGGGCAATGTTTCCATGCCCTCAGGGAGATGGATGCGCAGCTCTTCGGGGACGACTTCGCCGTCGGTGGTGCGGCTGGAGCGATGTTGATGCGTGCCGGTGGTGGTCTGCATGACACCGGTGATGATGGCGGAGCGACTGGCCGAGCAGACGGGGGCGGTGGCGAAGGCGCGGGTGAATAGCACGCCCTGAGCCGCGAATTTATCAATCGTCGGCGTGTGGCCGGCATTGATGGGGTCGCCGTAGCAACCCATGTAAGGGGAAAGGTCTTCGGAGAATATCCAGAGAATGTTGGGACGACGCATATCGGTGGCAGCAGCAGCGCTGAGCGAGATTACACCAAGCAGAAGAAGGCGGAGGAAGGTCATGAGGTGTAGTAAGTTTAGGGCTAACAGGTCAGGGTTTAGCGACACGCGCAGAAAGGCACGAGGATCGAAATACCTTTTCGAGCAAAAGCATACTGAATTCTACGACCTAAGGCCGGAAAATTATGCTAGTGAGTGCGTTTGACCGCCCAGGTGATACCAGCGGCAATGCCCAGCAGAATGATCGAAAACCCCGCGAGGGTTTTCGAGTCAGATGAAGTGAAGATCGCCAGTCCGCCCATCACCGTAGCAATTATGCCCAAGGTGATCGCGACCATGACTGCTGGCAGCGTTGAGGACTCGCGGGCGGGTTGCTCGTGGAAATTGCGGGCCGACTCTTCGATCCGGTCCCAGCCCGGGTGTTGATTTTTGGACAAAACCTCGAGGAAGATCAGCACAAAGAATGGAACGAGGATGCCGGCACAAAGATCGGCGACCCGGCGGTTGTCTGCTACCCAATCGCAGAGAGAGCTCAGGAAACTCACGTCCACCAGGAATCCATGGGTGGAGAAGCCAAATTTCACCACGAGAGCGGAGAGAAAACCAACAATCGCAGTCGTCCAGACCGCGCTCATTCCGATCTTGCGAGAGAACAGTCCCCAGATTGTCGGCAATACCAGCGGGCCCGTGATCAAGGTCGTGATATCCAGGATGAAACGGGTGTATCCGTAACGGGGGATGAGCAACGAACTGGCCACGACAACGCAGCCCAAAATGACTGTGACAATACGCCCAACCCTCACGACCTGCGCATCGGCGGCGGTGCGGTTGATGAAGCGTTGATAGACCTCGGTGGTGAACGCTCCGGCAAACACGTTGAGTTGAGTGGTCGCCATACTCGCGGTGGCCGAAGCCATGGCGGCGATCATAAGTCCGAGCATGCCGGGTGGGAGCACCGCTTGGCAGGCGAGAATGTAGGCCTGTTCGTGGTCGGCGTCAGGATTGATCACGCGATAGACGAGTGGCGGGATCATCCAAAATAATGGACTGATCAAATACATCGCCCCGAAAATATAGGCGGCCTTTTTGGCGTCGCGCGAGGTGGGCACGCAGGTGAAACGCTGCACGAAGGCCCACTCGCCACCGATCTTGAAGAAATGAATAATGATCCAGCCCGTTAGGAACCATCCGGTAAAATCGTCCGCGACCATTGACGTGAAGCCCTCTGGAGTTTGATCGATGAAAGCGTTCCAACCGCCGACCTGAGCCAAAATCAATGGAACGACGAATAGCACCGAGACCACGAGGATCACGAACTGGAGCACGTCGGTCATGAGCACCGCCCACAGTCCGCCGGCGAAGGTGATCGCGATCACAATCAGACAGAGGATGATGGAGGTCAGCGGAACGGAGAGATGCCCGGTCGCGGCGTCGGCCAGCAGATGACCATCCGAGAGGGGGGTGAGGGCCGCGACGATCATGGAAAGCGCGTAGATGGCACCGCCCAGCGAACCAATATTTACGGCACCTTGGAACCACGTGTAGAATTGCACCACCGCCCCACCGAAGCGGAGTTGTAGAAACTCAGCGGCGGAACTGACGCCCATCGCTCGCCACCTTCCGGCCACAAACCAGCCAACAAACAAAGCCGCCACGCCGTAGCACATGTTGATGGCGACGGCGACGAAACCGTAGCGGTAGGCGATGCCCCCCCACACCACGAAGGTTCCGGCCGAGAACATCGTCATAAAACCCGACAATCCGGAGACCCACCACGGCGACTGACCGCCCGCGGCGAACATATCGGAGGACGACTTCATTCGCCCGGCGAAAACCATGCCGGCGGCGACGATGCCGACGAGGTAGATAACGATGACAAAGTAATCGACGGATTGCATGGGGTAGGGAGGAGGGAGAGCCGAAATACAGTGGACGTAAACGGTTGAGTTGAGCGACGAAGGTTAACCGTTGAGTTGACTGACCTAGGTCGGGAGGCCTTCCACTATTATCGGATGTTGGGAGCTTATCTTAAAATCCTAACGGATATCTTTTCACTCGCGGCGGAGCTAACATCTCGAATCAGCGAACGCTATAGTAGAAAGAGACGGGAACCCTTGGCGGATCTACGTGATTCTGCCGGACTCAAAGCGGCCAAGGATTCGCCCGTTTAATAAACCACTCTACCTCAATTTCCCTATGCGTCCCGTTTTCCTTAGAATCTTAGTCATGCTCCTCACTTTTGGTGGCGTGCTCTCCAGTATCTCATCGGCAGCCGCAGAGCAGGCGCGTCCCAATATCATTTGGCTCATGGCTGAAGATATGGGGCTGGATCTAGAGTGTTACGGCATGGCCGGAGTGCAGACTCCCAATCTGAATCGTCTTGCTCAAGAGGGGGCGCTATTCACGCGGGCTTATGCTTCGAACCCAATCTGTTCACCCAATCGATCAGCCATGATGGTGGGCGTGAACCAAAACGTGATCAACGCGCAGCACCACCGGAGCAATCGTGACGTGCCGCTGATGGCTCCCTATAAGCCCATCACTTATTGGTTACGGGAGGCAGGTTATACGGCATTGCTGGGGCATTCAACCGTGCTGGAGAAGGGCACTAAGATTGACTGCAATTTCAAGACTCAGACGACTGGCCCGTATGACGGAGTCACTCAGTTCGGGATCTTTCATGCGCGCGAAGATTTCTCCGCTGCCCAACAGCCCTTCTTCAGCCAGATCCAACTCAAAGTGACTCATCGCGGGGATTGGTGGAAAGGGGTTCGGGAAGCGTCTGCGGATCCAGTTAAACTGGCCGACGTCGAGTTGCCGCCATTCTTTGCCGACACGCCGGAGATTCGCTATGACTGGGCGACGTATTTGGATACGGTGGAGTATATGGATGCAGAAGTCGGCGTTCTCATGGATGACCTGAAAGCTCAAGGACTGGCGGACAATACGATCATCATCTTTATTGCCGACAATGGTCGCTGTAATCTGCGCGGGAAGGGTTACCTGCATGAGAGCGGCGTGCACGTGCCCATGATTGTTTGGGCTCCGGGGCTGATTGAAGCCGGCACGGTAGTGGAGGAGTTGGTTACCACGACCGATATATCGCGCACGGTGTTGGAACTAGCGGGGGCGCATCAGCCGGACTATCTCACGGGACAGTCTTTTCTCCGCGTGGCCGAATCGCCCAATCATGAGTATGTGCGCACTGCCCGTGACATTTGGGATGAAATCGACGAGTGCTCCCGCGGTATCACGACCAAAGAATTTTCCTACATCCGCAACTACATGCCCGAAGTTCCTTGGGCGACTGATCAGGCTTACCTCGAAATCAACCGACCCGCGCTGCATGTGATGCGTCGTTTGAAAGAACAGCGTGAACTCACCCATGCGGGCATGACGTTTTTCGCCGACCGCAAACCAGTGGAGGAACTCTATGATTTACGTAATGATCCGGACCAAATGGTGAACTTGGCTGATGATTCCCGTTACAGGGATGCGCTCCACGATATGCGTAATCGCGAACGCCAGTGGCAGGCCGAAAATCGCGACTTTGGGTTGATGGATCTGGGGCGACGAAGTCCGGATCAAGGCATGGGCGCTCAGCTCGTTCGCGAAGGCGTGAAACAGCAGGCTCCCGAGCTGTGGGAGCGTCTGGAAAGTGGTGAACTGATGGCCACTCAAGCTTGGAAGAAATACATTCTAAAAACGTCTAAATCGAAATGAATACGTCCCGTTCCAGCCTCGCGTTTACGATCTTCATTGCCGTGCTGACGGCCTTGCCTCTGGGCGCGGCCCAGCAGGAGCAGCCGAACATCGTGCTCTTCTTCGTCGATGACATGGGTTGGTCCGATCTCGGCTATCGGAATCCCATCTTTGAATCACCGAACATCGATGCTTTGGCGGAGGAGTCAGTCGATTATCTGCAGGCCTACATAGCCACGCCAACTTGCAGCCCGAGCCGCGCGACGCTCTTGACTGGGCAGCATCCGGCGCGGCTGCGTATGGTGCGTCATATTCCTAAAGATGAGGCAAATGGTTTCGATAAGTATGCGCGCACGGAAAAAGAGTTTAATCTGCTCAAAACGGATCCGGCGCAATTCCCCAGTCGCAATTGGGTGCCGCTGGAAAATGTGACTTATGCCGAAGCGTTAAGTGATCTGGGTTACTACAATCTCTTCGCGGGTAAGTGGCATCTCGGGCACGAACCTTATCATCCGATTGAACAAGGATTTGATCGGCAAATTGGCACCAGTAATGCGGGGCATCCAAGTTCGTATTATCCGGAGTATTTTAAAAATTCGGATGTGCTGCAGGATGAGACCGAACGCTATCTCACCGATTTGTTAACGGACGAAACGGTGGGGTTTATCGAAGACTACGATCGCGACCAGCCCTTCATGATTTCGATGTGGTATTACAACGTGCACGGACCGCATCAGGGTCGGGAGGACTACGTGAAGCACTTTGAAGCCAAAGGAATGACGGGGCTCTATGCCAACTATGCCGCCATGGTTAAATCGGTCGACGACTCCGTGGGGCGGGTCCGTGCGGCGCTCAGTGGCAAAGGAATCGAACGTGAGACGATTATCATCTTCTTGTCCGATCAAGGCGGGTATTTTGAGAATCCACCGTTTCATGGCGGGAAGCGTTCTGATACCCTTTACGAAGGTGGCGCACGCGTGCCGTTTATGATTAATTGGCCCGGAGTGACGGCGTCGCACGTGAAGCAGGAGAGCATTGTGCAATCAACGGATTTGTTTCCTACTCTAGTGGAGATTGCCGGAGGTGACGCGTCTGATTATGACAATCTCGATGGCATCTCACTCGTGCCGACGTTGCGCGGTCAGAAAACATGGACCCGGCCCGAAGCTATCTTTGGCTACCGTGCCTATGAGGACCTATATGCTTCGGTTCGTGAGGGCGACTGGAAGCTACTCGCTTATCGCAGCGGCACTACGAAATTGTATAATATCAAGGACGATATCGGCGAACGAAATGATGTCACTTGGGATGATCGGGAAACCCGCCTGAAGCATTCGTTATTGGTTGATGCCCTGGTCGATTTTGAACTGAGGATGGGCGTATACGATTTTTCCGGCGTGGATGATCTTCCTCTACTCACGAGCTATTATACGCGTCAGAGGTTAGCCGCAGCTGCGCTTACCGCGGAGCAGGATACTCAGTTAGCTAAAATGGATCGAACTCTCGGTCGTGAGATTCGTGAGACTCGGATTCAGCATGGCATTGATCTTAATACGATTCACCGCCGCGACCACGAAACATCCCGCTTACGAGCCGAGGGGGTAAAAGGCGCTGCACTACTGGAAGGTATGATAGCCTCGGCGGACCTCACCGCGCAGCAAGGTGACGGCTTTCGTGCCATTGTGAAACGCCAAGCCAAATACCAAGTGGATGTGCGTGCATTGCTCACTTTGGAGCAGCGTAAACTGATAGCTCGGAACTAGCAGGTTTTTCGAGTTAGGCACGCACCTCGAAGACGACCTCCGGACGGGTGATCCGATCAGTATTTCTGCTTGAAGGGGTGAACCACGTTTTCGTCTGGTGCCCGGAAAACATAGCTCTGCCAAGCCGCCTGGCGGGCTTTCCAACCTTCGAGTGATCTCGTGGGATAGGTGTCGGGGCGACCGCCGTAACGGAACTCATCGGATACGCCCTCGTCGCGGATAAATTCCCTCCAGTCGTTCAGGCGGGTCAGTAGGTCAGTTTTGACCGCGGCCAGAGCGGAGGAATCAGCCAAGTTCTCCAATTCGTGCGGATCTTCCGCTAAATCGTAGAGCTCGAATTCCGGTTTGGAGGTCGCAAAGAATTTGGCCTGATCCGCGTTTAATTTTCCTTCGAGGAAGAGCACACTCATCTCGGCCAACATGGGATAATTGTCTTCCTTGTAGCCGCTGTATTGGAGCCAGGCGCGCTCGGGCATGAGATTGTGAATCAGTTTGTAGCGATGTCCGCGAACGGTGCGGCTCGCGTCGTGCGTAAGTCCCATCCGACCGCGAGCGGCGAAGATGTGGTCGCGGTTTTTGATTTCCTCGGACCAGAGGTTTTTGCCATGGAGTTCGTAGGGCGGTGTCACCTGGGCCGCGTCGAGAATCGTCGCGGTGACGTCGATCATTTGCACGAGTTCGGAGCGAACCTGACCCGGTTTTACCTGATCGGGCCAGTTTACGATGAGGGGGACTTGGAGGCCTGGCTCGTAGAGGAACTGTTTCCCGCGGATGTGGCAGCGACCGTTGTCGCCAATTAGAAAAATGACGGTGTTATCGCTCAGTCCTTCGTCTTCGAGTCGTTGGACAAGGGCACCGACTTCGCGGTCACAAATCTGCATTTGTTCCAAACCGTTGGCCCAGTCCCGACGGTTGAGCGGCGTGTCGGTGTAATAGGGTGGCAATTCGATGTCAGCGGGGTCGATCGGATTGATGGGGTCACGACTCCACGGGCGATGCGTGCCGGTCAAGGTGATCTGAGCGAAGAAGGGTTGGCCATTGGCCCGTTCGTTCCAATCGGCCCCCATGAAACCGAGATCGGCGTCAAAATTATGGTGCGTCTTCTCCGATATCATCAGTGCGGTGAAGTAACCGGCATCTCGGAGCAAAACGGGAAACGGTTTGATTCCGTAAGGCAGAGGTTTGCGGTCGTCGCCTTTCGTGTCGTGTTGATGCCCGCCCACATAGTTCTGGTGGAATCCGGTGATCATGGCGGATCGAGAGGAGGAACAAACGGGTGCCGTGCAGAAGGCATTGAGATACATCTCGCCCGAGGCGGCGAGGCGGTCGACGTGAGGGGTTTCGATTCCTTTGGTGCCGTAGCAACCAAGATCCGGGCTCCAGTCTTCCAGCATGAGCCAGATGATATTGGGACGCTCGGAGGCGGCCGACGAAGCAGCGGTGAGCATACTCGTCGCAAATGCGAAGGCGACGATACTCAGGGGTAGAGGACGAAATCTCATTGCCCGCGAAAGGACCGAACTGAGGGTGATTACACGAGATGATTATTGGTCAATGGTTGAGTGGGCGCGTGTTTGTCAGGACAAATTACGTTAATTCGGCCAGCGACCGGATTCTGATCGAAAACCATCTCTGGCCGTTTATTGCTAGGGTCTATGATACGTCGTTTGTTTCTACCCTTCGCAATTCTGAGTTTAGCCACATCGAGTTTGGCAGGTGGAGAATGGGCCCCCATTTTCAACGGTAAGAATTTGGACGGTTGGGTCCCCAAGATAACGAAACATGAGGTTGGGGTGAATGTGCACGATACGTTTCGGGTCGAGGACGGGATTCTCAAGGTGTCCTACGAGAACTATGGGGAGTTCGACGGACGGTTCGGTCACCTGTATTCAGAGAAGTCTTATTCGCATTACCTGCTGCGGATGGAATATCGTTTCGAGGGTGAGATGATGCCCGATGCTCCGCATTACGTGAATCTGAACAGCGGCTTCATGGTGCACGCGCAACCAGCGCATGAAATGAAGCTCAACCAGAATTTCCCGGTCAGTGTAGAGTTCCAATTTTTGGCGGACGAGGGCAAAGGGCCCCGTCAGACCGGTAATGTTTGCACGCCGGGAACGTTGATCGAAATCGATGGTGAGACGATCACTCAGCACATCGTAAAATCGTCGGCCCCTACATTTCCCGCGGGCGAGTGGATCTCCGTCGAAATCGAAGTGCGAGGCGGTGAGTCGATCGTTCACCGGGTGAACGGTGAGGATGTGCTGCGATTCGAAAAACCTTCGCTGGATCCGAATGACGAGAAATTCGGCGCGCAGGACTTGATCAAAGCCGGCAAACCTCTGCTGATCGAATCAGGGCACATTGCCTTGCAGGCTGAGGGCCAAGGCGTGTGGTTTCGTAATATTGAACTCAAGCAGCTCGAACCTTAAGGGAGTGTCCTTTGCGCATTCGGATATGCGAAAAATTAATTCGCGACTCTCGTTGGGTGCCGCGAATTGCTAGGTTTCGAATAGTTTTATATGACTAATCCCCCTTTAAAATCCTCTCTCATGGCTCTGGCCTCCTTCGTTGGGCTTTCCTCACTCGCAGCAGAGACCGTTGAACTGAAACTGGAATTTCCTCCGCCTCTCGTAATCAGCACACCTGCTCCGATCAAGGTTCCACATTTGGAGCAACCCGGCAGGAAACCGCCGAAGATCATGGTGCCCGCCGACGTCACCAATGTCGCGGCGGGGAAATCGGTGCTCGCGAGTGATCCTTATCCGATCCTCGGCGAACCGGATTTTATTACCGATGGGGATAAGGAATCGGAAGATGGCTACTACGTTGAGTTCGAGCCGGGTTTGCAGTGGGCGCAGATCGATCTGGCCGCCGACCAGGAAATTCACGCGATCGCCTTGTGGCATTACCATATTCAAAAACGGGCTTATAATGATGTGATCGTGCAGATTTCTGACGACCCGGAGTTCGCGACGGGTGTGACCACGGTATTCAATAACGACCATGACGATTCGGCTGGGTTAGGGCGGGGCTCTGATCCGGCTTATATCGAGACGAATCGCGGACGATTGATCGCGGTTAGTAAAATAACCGGCCGTTACGTGCGGTGCTACTCAAACGGCAATTCCACCGACGACCTCAATCATCTCGTCGAAGTCGAGGTATTCGGCCGCTCGGCTGATTCCTGATCCCTTTCTTTAAACTCATTACCCCTGAATCCCATGCTCCAATCCCGTCGCACCTTCGTTCGTAACACCGCCACCACTATGGCAGCGGCTAGCGTTATTCTTCCTCGTCTCTCTGCCGCCCACCATCGCGGACATGAAAAGGTTAAACTTGCCGTCGTCGGAACGGGCGGACGTTCCAATCGTGATATTCCGAATTTCCTAAAAGCCATTGAGCTGATGGGGATGGAGGCTGACATCGTGATGTTGGCCGATGCGTTCGAAGATAACGTCCTGCTATCAGCCGAGAAATATGGGGTCAGTAAAGATCGATGCGTTTGGGGCTGGGATGCTTACCACAAGGTCGCGGAGTCAGACGCGGAATTTGTGATGCTCATCACGCCGCCGCAGTTTCGCCCCCTTCATTTTGATATGATGGTCGAAGCTGGCAAACACGTGCTATTGGAGAAGCCGGTCGCCGTGGATGCGCCGGGTTGTCGCCGCATCATTGCGGCAGGCGAAAGGGCGAAGAAGAAGGGCCTTTGTATCGTGGCAGGGACACAGCGTCGTCATCAATACACTTACATGCGCAACAAAGCCCGCGTTGATGCCGGCGCGATCGGGGACATCGTGGGAGGCCAGATTCTCTGGAATACCACCGTGCCATGGATCAAGGATCGCAAACCGTCCTGGAGCGACGCCGACTACCTGACCCGCAACTGGCTCAATTGGTCGGAGATGAGCGGTGACCATCTCGGCGAACAACACGTGCACAATATCGATGTGGCCAATTGGTTCATCGGCAGAATGCCGGTTTCTGCGATCGGTTACGGCGGGCGTGCGCGTCGCGAGACGGGTAACAACTTCGACTTCTTTAGTCTCGATCTCGATTACGGCAAAGGACTGCACATCCACAGTCAGTGTCGCCAAATTGCGGGCACCTATTCCCGGGTGGGTGAGTCATTCCAGGGCACGAAGGGCGAAGTTCTCGGGGGCGGAAAAATTACGGGTGATGACGTTTCGATTCCCGAATTCTCCGTGCTCGATCAGGATGGATCGGTCCAGGAGATGGTGGACTGGGTGGCCAGCGCACGAGCCGGAACCCCACTCAACGAAGCCCGCAACATTGCCCACGCCACCGCCGTGGCCGTGATGGGCCGATACGCCGCTTATACGGGTGAGTTTGTACGTTTGCGCGATTTGTTGGATAACGAATCGTCACCGCACTATTCTCATCAAGTGAGCGTCCAGCCGGAACACTTCGAGGCCAATACCGTGGTCATGCCTCCCGAGAATGTCGCGGCGGTCCCCGGCAACGGTGATCCCATCAAACGGCGCTAGACCGGTGGATGTGTTTGCTTGGGCTGGGGTTGTTGGGGGCAATTAGCGCTTCAATTACCTCAGCGGCGGTGTGGCGCGAACTGTTTGATGACGAGTCGCTCAGGGGTTGTTCTTCGATGTAATAATCTGACGGACGATTCGAAAGTCCGGCTGGGGAGTGGAATCACATGATACTTCAAGTGCGCGATGACGTAGTCACGGTGCACATCAATGGGGAATTGATGAACCTAGGCACGGAACTCTCGGCGAGGAGCGGCGCGACCTGCCTCCAGGCGGAAGGCGCTAATGTGCAGTATCGAAAGGTGTGAATCAAGAACCAGTAGAATACCCGTGTTTCGGAGCCAAGCCCCTTGACCGAACGTTTCAGGCAGGGGTTAATTGTGACCGGAAACTATATGCCGTCGACTCTCTAGAATTTATCTCCTCGGTGAGAGGTGACCTTGTCCAATTTATACCCTTCTGCTCTAATCCCATGCTTATCCTTAGCCGCGCTCACCGCGCACTGTTAACTCTTACAATTGGCGGCGTGGTTGGCGGATCCTTACCCGCGGTGGAAACCGTAGATTTCCTTCGAGATATCCAGCCGATCTTGGAGGAGAACTGTCTGGAGTGTCACGGACCGGATGAGGCCGAGGCAGACTTTCGGGTAGATAGCCGCAAGGCATTGCTGGAAGGCGGGGGCTCCGGTATCCCTACGGTGGTGGCGGGCGACATTATTGAAAGTTATCTCGTCGAAGTGCTACGCGAAGAGGATGAAGAGTATCGTATGCCGCAAAAGGCGGATCCTTTGCCCGGGGCTCAGATTGCTCTGATCGAACAATGGGTTGAGCAGGGAGGTGAAATTCCCGAAGATTACGGCACCGCCGATATTTACGCCGGAACAACGCTTTGGTCCATGCAACCGGTGCTGCGACCCGGTATTCCGGACGGGACGAGTGCCAAATCTCCGATCGATGCGTTTCTACTGGAGGCATTGCAGGAGCGTGATTTGAGCTTCAATCCTCGCGCCGCGCCGCGGGATTTAATCAAGCGCACCTCCGTATTGTTAACCGGCCTGTTGCCCGGACCCGATCAGATTAAAGCCTTCGAAGCTGCGTCGGCAGCAGACGCGGAGGCTGCGTTCGTAGCCTTGGTGGATGAGTTGCTCGAATCGCCTCATTTTGGCGAGCGGTGGGCTCAACATTGGTTGGATGTGATTCGCTGGGCCGAAACCAATGGCTCGGAGGCAAACCTCTATCGAAAGAACGCTTGGATGTATCGCGACTACGTCGTGGACGCCTTCAATGACGATATGCCTTATGATCAGTTTATCCGGGAGCAGATTGCCGGTGATCAATTAGGCGCCGGAGTTGCTACGGGGTTCCTAGTAGCGGGACCGCACGTGCCCGCGGCCACAGTTGGATTCGAGCAGTCCGCTATTCGGCAAGCCCGAGCTGATCGTCTTGATGAGATCGCCCAAACTGTGGGTGCTTCCATGATGGGAGTGACGGTGAGTTGTGCCCGTTGCCACAATCACAAGTTTGATCCCATCTCCATTAAGGATTATTATTCGCTCACCGCAGTGTTCCAAGGCATGGAATTCGGAAGTCGAACCCCGGAGATGACGGCAGTCGATCCAACGCGGGTTCGAATGGAGAAACTCGAAGCCGAATTAGCTGCAACCCGAGCAATTCTCGGTGATGCTTCCGGGGCGTGGCAGGAAGATTGGAAAGGTTGGAATGAGACGTTTTTCCAGCCGATCACGACGAACCAGATTAGAGTCACTTTCGAGGCGCCTAGAGTTTCGGTGGACGAACTGAAACTTTATGGCCCCTCGAATTCGGAACTGAATTTGGCGAGTGCCAATTCGGGCACGATCGCAGAGACGCTTGAACGATACACCGACGGCAGAGGCCCGGTTCGGAATATAAATGATGGCGTGGAAGGAACCATGAATTGGCGTTCACCCAAAGGGGCTAAATTCGCGGAAGGTGATTGGCCTTGGGTGACCTTCGCTTTTCCCGAGGAGAGAACCATCAGCCGAGTAGCGGTCAGTTCCAATCGACAGTATTTTCTCGAGACCGAATATTTGTCCACCTACAGCCCCGGCAGCCCTAAGAACTACACCATTGAATGGATGGATGCTGACGGCAACTGGGTGGAAGCGGTGTCGACGCCGTCACTGCGCACGAAAATTTCGAATGATGCGCAACTCGCCGCTTTGGCCAGGGGCGTTAACGACGCGGTTGAATCGGTGTCGGAGCAGGGCACGCAACAGAGTTTCGTCGGTCAGTTTATCGAACCGCCCATCGCCCATGTTTTCCATCGTGGCAGTCCCGAAAGCCCGCGAGCAGAGGTTCCACCGGCAGGACTCACAGTGCTCGGAGGCGATCTGGGTTTGGATAACAATACTCCAGAAGCAGAGCGGCGACTGAAGTTCGCAGATTGGCTCGCCGATCCGGCAAACCCACTCACCGCTCGCGTGATGGCAAACCGAGTTTGGCACCATATATTTGGCACCGGAATCGTCCCGACACCGGGCGATTTTGGATTTGCTGGAGCCTTACCGAGTCATCCTGAGCTCTTGGATTGGTTGGCCGATGAGTTTATGAGCTCGCAAGCGGATACGGTTGAAAACTGGTCGGTGAAATCTCTCATCCGACAGGTGCTTTTGACTGACGCGTATCAACAGTCGAGCCGCCCGGATGAAGCAGGATTAGCGCAAGACGCTGGGGCAATGTATCTGTGGCGGTTTCCGCCTCGTCGCGTGGAGGCCGAAGTGATTCGTGACTCGATCCTATTAGCCTCTGGGAAACTGGACACCTCGATTGGGGGAAAGAGTTACCGCATCCACAACGAGAAGAAAACCTACGCCCAATGGCAGGTGGTGAAAAACTACGGCGAAGATACTTGGCGCCGACTCCTTTATCAGGAGCGGATGCGTCGCGTCGATGATCGTAACTTTACGGCATTTGATTTTCCGGATTGCGGACAAGTTCGAGCCAAGCGTCCGGTATCGACCACGCCGTTGCAGGCGCTCAATTTGATGAATAGTCCGTTCGCAGTTAATCAGGCCGATCTTATCGCCGAACGCGCGACGATGGACTTCCCGGAGGATCCGGTAAAAGCGACGGCCGCACTGTTTTCGCTCATATTGGGTCGAGCGCCAACCGCCGACGAGTTGGCGATTTCAAGCGAGGTTGCGGTGGCCAGCGGCTTGAACGTCGTGAGTCGGTCTTTGATCAACACCAACGAATTTGCTTTCCTGCCATGAACAACGCTGAAGAAAAAATCTCCTACCACGCCCGTAAACTTCTCAGTCGGCGTGACTTCTTCAATCAAGCGGGCATGGCGATGGGCGGACTCTCGCTCAGTCAGTTGTTGGCGGCAGATTCACCGACTAATTTTTCCGGAAAATCCCCGATTCGTCCGGAGATCAGTCCCGACGATCCCTACGCGCCGCGAGAACCACACTTTGAAGCGGCGGCTAAACAGGTGCTGATGATTTATCTCCCCGGGGCAATCAGCCATGTCGATACCTTCGACTACAAACCCGACCTCATTAAATACCACGGGCAAAAACCACCGGGCATGCCGGCGGTAACGTTTGAAGGACCAACCGGAAACATCGCGAAACCATTCTGGGACTTCAAACCCCGGGGCAAGAGCGGCAAGATGGTATCGGATTTGATTCCTAATCTAGCCGAACAGGCGGATGATTTCTGTTTCTTTCACTCGCTGACCACCGATACCAGTGCCCATCCGCAGGGAGAGAATTTCTTCAACACCGGATTTACGATGGAAGGGTTTCCTTCCTTTGGATCGTGGGTCACCTACGCGTTGGGCACGGCCAATGAGGAACTCCCTTCGTTCGTCGCGATTAATGACCCACGCGGCTTAGCGCGTTCGGGTAAGAATAATTTTGGCAACGGGTTTTTGCCGGCCGCGTTTCAGGGGACAGACTTCAGTGCGAAGAACCCACCAGCAAATCTCGCCCGTCCGTCCAGTATCTCGCCGTCTCATGATCGCCAAGCGGTGGATTTGCTCCAGCGGCTAAATGCGAAGCACCTCGAGAAGTATCCTCACGATGCCGATCTTGCCGCTCGCATTGCCAGTTATGAACTCGCCGGTAAGATGCAGACATCGGTGCCTGATGTGATGAACATCAAGGGTGAGCCGGACTACGTTTTGGATGAGTATGGAGTGTCGGGCGGTTCCGAGCTGAAGGGTGAATACGCCAAGAATTGTATCCTGGCCCGACGACTTCTCGAAAAGGGAGTGCGTGTGGTGCAGCTCTTTAACGGCAGTGATCCCTCGGGCGGAAATGGCATCACAAATTGGGATTCCCACAGTGATATTCTGAAGACGCACGCGATGCAGGCCGAAATCATGGATCAGCCCACGGCAGCATTGATTAATGATCTCAAACGGCGGGGAATGTTGGATCAAACCTTGATCGTATGGTGCACGGAGTTTGGCCGCATGCCATTCCTACAAGCCAATGGCACCGGCCGGGATCATAACCCCGAGACCTTCACCAGCTTCTTAGCCGGAGCGGGCGTGAAACCCGGATTCAGTTACGGTAAGAGTGATGATTTCGGGTTTAAGACGGCGGAAAACCCGGTTACAGTTTACGACTTCAACGCGACGTTACTTCACCTCATGGGCCTCGATCACGAACGCCTCAGCTTCTACCACAACGGGATCGAACGACGCCTAACTCACGTGCACGGCCACGTCGTGGGCGACGTTCTGCTGTAGACCCTGTCGGCTGAGGCAGGGCTGGTTTGGAATTACGCAGTGTGGCTGAGAGTCAGGCGGGGCCGAGCTTCCGCCGTCGTTCCGCCGGGCGGAACTTCCGCCGCCGCTGGAGCTAAGGCGGACGTGATGGCGAGAAATGGGGGCTCGGCGTTTCCAGGGAGTGGTGGTTAGCACCCCATGTTCTTGTTACTTGATACCTGACTTGTTATCTCCGCTAGGTTTGTTCCTTCGCGCAGCGTGGGAGGCTCTGCACCTCCTTGGGGTAAGCTCTCAGGCCGAGAATTATTTCGGCTCTTTCGGTGAGCGGTTGGGCTGCCAACTCTTTATCGGTGTGTTCCGCGAGATTAATTGTGACGAGCGCATAGACGGCCTGGCGGTCCTGACTCGTGTCGATTTCAACACACTTGTTTTTGCTCTGGAAGAGTTCGACGGTGGGTAGCGTTTCGGCTTTGAAGGTGTCGAATCTCAGCTTCACGCTCTCAATATTATCATCGCTCCGGCCCGTCCATTTGGCCCGGCCTGAGATACGTTTTTCGAGAACGGGATAGGGGCACTCAAAATATAGCATCTTAGGGAGTTCGGCTTCCCGACCGAAGATCTCATACCATCCTTCCATATTGTTTAAGGAACGGGGGAATCCATCGACCAGGAAGTTCTTCTTTCCCGTTGTTCGGATGGCTTTCTCCATCGCGTGTTTGAGCAAAGTCACAGTGATATCGTTGGGCACCAATTTCCCGGCATCAATGAACTCTTGGATGGTGTCGGCATTAGGCCCGCCCGCTTGATGCTCGGCTCGGAGTAGGTCGCCCGTGGATAAGTGAGTCCAGCCGAGTTGGCACTCGACAAGCTCACACATCGTTCCTTTTCCCGTGCCGGGTCCTCCGAGAACGAAAACGATGTTGGGCTTAGGGCACGTTTGCCTAGGATCATGATGGTGAAGGACGACCTTAGGGGCAGGCACGACGCCTTTTTTGTAGACGCTCCATTCCCTGTCAGTTGGCGGCATTTCATCTTCGCATGTGATCTCGTAAGCGAGATGACCATCGAGACGGGAGATTCTCCAAGATGAGTAGCTGTTGGAGAATGAGAGCGCAGGGCTTCTGGCCGCTTTGCCATCGGCCCGATCCCACGCCATCTTACCGTTCCAGTAACCGAGACTTGATACGGTCCCCGATTCAGATTTGGCAGGAGGCGCCGTTGAAGGAACGAAGAGTCCATCGATCTCGGGAAGACCAGATCCCGACACTTCAATAAAGAAGGTGTTCGGGGGTAGTTCGTCTGTTTTGACCATAATTTTCTATATTAATAAAGGAAACGGAGCGGCGCACTGGGTGCGCGAATTACGATTTAGGAATTACGAATTACGATTGCCGGGAGGCATCCGCCGTCGTTTCGCGAGGCGGTCCAGGGAGAGAGGGGGTGTGGGTACGCGTGTGGGAGAAAGAGAAAAGAGAAAGATTTTTTTGAGGCTACGAGGCGTCGCCGCGGTCTAGGCTGCGGTATTGGATGGCTTCGAGGAGGTGCGGGGCGGCGATGTCCTCGGCTCCGGCGAGATCAGCGATGGTCCGGGCTACTTTCAGGATACGGTCGTAAGCGCGGGCCGAAAGGGAGAGCTGGGTCATCGCTCGTTCAAGTAAGTCGCCGAGTTCTCGATTGATGGCGCAAACGTCGCGCACCTCGCGGTGACCCATACGGGCGTTGCAGGTGATGCCTTGAGTGGAAAAGCGTTGCTGTTGAAGCGTTCGGGCGGTCGCGATGCGCTCTCGCATGGTGGCCGACGATTCTCCGGCAGCAGCGTGGCGTAGTTCACTCACGGATACGGCGGGTGCTTCGACGTGCAGGTCGATGCGGTCAAGAAGCGGGCCACTGATGCGCGTTCGGTAGCGTTGCACCTGCGTGGGCGTGCAGCGGCAGGCGTGTTGTGCATCGCCTAGATATCCGCAGGGGCACGGGTTCATCGCCGCCACAAGCATGAAGGCGCAGGGTAGGGTAATCTTGCCTGCACTGCGAGAAATGGAAACGAAACCATCTTCTAAGGGCTGTCGCAGGACTTCCAATGCGCTGCGTTTAAACTCGGGTAATTCGTCTAAAAATAGCACGCCATGGTGGGCGAGCGAAACCTCGCCGGGACCGGGAATGGTGCCGCCTCCGAGGAGTCCGACATCGGAGATCGTGTGATGCGGACTGCGGACGGGACGATGACCAAACGTCAACCCATCGGCCTCAGCGCCGTTGGCCGCAATGGACTGCACGCTGAGTATCTCGAGCGCTTCATCCGTGGTCGGTGGCGGCATGATTGATGGGACACGCTGGGCGATCATCGATTTACCCGAACCAGGAGGTCCGATCATCAAAATATTATGGCCGCCAGCGACGGCGACTTCGATCGCACGGCGAACGGCGGCCTGACCTTTTACCTCGCTAAAATCACCGGCCGATCGCGAGTTGATTTCCGTGGGGATCGGTTGAGCTAGTGGCAGAGAAATTTGACCAGATAGAAAACGGAAGGCTTGGTCCAGCGAGTCTACGCAGTGGACTTCGAGATTCGGCAATAACGCGGCTTGTTCCGCTGACTCTGGGGGCAAGAGCACGCCTTTCTTACCCAGTGATCGCGCTAATTGCGCAATCGCCAAGGCGCCTCGAACGGGTCGGGTTACACCGGATAAACCGAGCTCACCCGCAATCAGATAATCATCGAATCGATCGCTGTTAAGATTGTTTGTCGCCGCTAATAACCCGAGCGCGATGGGGAGATCGTAGATCGGGCCTTCTTTGCGCAGGTGTCCGGGAGCGAGATTTATGGTGGTGCGGGTTTGCGGTGGTTTGAAGCCGCTATTGGCCAACGCCGAAGAAACCCGATCCTTGGATTCCTTTACGGCCGCATCGGGCAGGCCGACTAGCACCATGTCGGGTTCGCCGGTCTCTCCAGCATTAACCTCAATCTGCACCAACTCCGCGTCGATGCCGCGAAGGGTAGCCGAATTGACGGTGGCGAGAATGC
>MEHZ011580338.1_pt1 | contig 29191 bp, 33 predicted proteins | sample 897221 | NCBI WGS metagenome assembly MEHZ01 (sample SAMN05514161, study PRJNA337945) | marine metagenome | isolation source: marine surface water | place: Arctic Ocean | collected 2007-12-13
AGCAAGAATAACAAATCCGAATCGGGAGTCCCTCTCGGGCTTTTGGGTGTGTTGTTTTATGTTGTTTCGATGGCAGTTATGGGCTTTCATTTATGGCATGGCTTTGGCTCTGCGTTTCAATCATTAGGGCTTAATCACCCAAAATTTACACCCGTGATACAGTTATTTGGAAAGGGATTTGCAGTTGTTGTTCCTCTCCTATTTGCGATCATTCCTGTGTTTTTATATTTAATTAGCTAGAAGTAAAGATTATGTCAAGTTTAGATTCAAAAATACCAAACGGTCCCATTGAAAAAAAATGGACGGATCATAAGAACCACATGAAGCTTGTTGCCCCTAACAATCGACCAAAAATAGATGTTATTGTTATTGGTACGGGGCTTGCTGGAGCGTCTACTGCCGCATCTCTAGGAGAGATGGGCTATAATGTTAAATCATTTTGTTTTCAGGACTCCCCAAGAAGAGCGCATTCTATTGCGGCACAAGGCGGCATAAATGCATCAAAAAACTATCAAAATGATGGCGATAGTACGTATCGTTTATTTTACGACACCATTAAAGGGGGAGACTATAGATCTCGCGAAGCCAATGTTTATCGCTTAGCCGAAGTTTCGACGAATATTATAGACCAATGTGTTGCTCAAGGGGTACCATTTGCAAGGGAATACGGAGGCCTTCTAGATAACCGTTCATTTGGAGGGGTACAAGTTAGAAGAACATTTTATGCTGCAGGACAAACCGGCCAACAGTTATTGCTAGGTGCTTACTCTGCTCTTTCAAGACAAATTGGTCTTGGTCGTGTTAAAATGTACAACCGACATGAAATGATGGATGTTGTTAAGGTAGATGGAAAAGCAAGGGGTATTATTGCAAGAAATTTAGTCACAGGTGAAATCGAAAGACATTCTGCACATGCGGTAGTGATTGCCTCTGGCGGATATGGAAATGTATATTTCCTATCCACAAATGCCATGGGTAGTAATGTGTCTGCAGCATGGAAAATTCACAAAAGGGGGGCTCATTTTGCGAACCCATGTTATGTGCAAATTCACCCAACATGTATCCCAGTTCATGGCACGAATCAATCTAAGCTAACCCTAATGTCAGAGTCTTTGAGGAATTCGGGAAGGATTTGGGTGCCGAAGAAAAAAGAAGATGCAGTTGCCATTCGAGAAGGAAAAATGCAACCCACTGATATTGCAGAAGAGAATAGAGATTATTATTTAGAAAGAAGATATCCAGCTTTTGGTAATCTTGTACCGAGAGACGTTGCCTCAAGAGCTGCAAAGGAGCGCTGCGATGAAGGCTATGGTATAGAAGCAAATAACACTAATGAAGGCGTATACTTGGACTTTGCATCTGAAATAAGAAGTAAAGGGAAACAAGTCGCTTATGCAAAGGGTGACCATGATCCGAGTGATGAAAAAATCATCAAACTAGGAAAAGAATGGATTGAGGAAAAATACGGAAACCTTTTTCAGATGTACCAACAAATCACGGATCAAAACCCATATGAAACGCCAATGAAAATATATCCTGCCGTACATTATACGATGGGAGGTGTTTGGGTTGACTACAATCTTCAAAGTACGATTCCTGGTTGTTTTGTTGCGGGGGAAGCTAATTTTTCTGATCACGGAGCGAATAGACTTGGAGCTTCGGCGTTAATGCAAGGTTTGGCTGACGGATATTTTGTTTTGCCTTATACGATTGCCAATTATTTAGCGAACGATATTAGAACAGGTTCAATTCCTACTGATACAAAAGAATTTGATGAAGCAGAAGCAGAAGTGAAATCTAGTATTGATAATCTTTTAGCGGTTCAAGGATCTAAATCTGTTGATTCATTCCATAAGAAGTTAGGGTTAATTATGTGGAACAAGGTGGGAATGAGCCGAAGTGAAGCAGGCTTAAAAGATGCAATTTCTGAATTAAGAACCTTGCGAGAAGACTTTTATAAAGATGTCTTTATCCCCGGAACAGCAAATGAAATGAATGCAGAACTTGAAAAAGCTCTTCGGGTAGCAGACCTTCTTGAATTGGGTCAATTAATGGCTTTAGATTCGTTAAATAGAGATGAATCTTGCGGGGGGCATTTTAGAGAAGAGTATCAAGATAAAGAGGGAGAAACCTTACGAGACGATGAAAATTTTAAATATGTCGCGGCCTGGGAGTACAAGGACAGGGACGCAAAAAATTCAGTTCTTCACAAGGAAGAGTTGGTATATGAGTCGATTAAAATAGCAGAAAGAAATTACAAGTAAATAGTAGAACATGGCATCAAAATTCATTAACATTACTCTAAAAGTATGGCGTCAGAAAAGTGCTGGCACTAAGGGGAATTTAGAGACATACAAACTAGATAAGGTATCTACCGATAGTTCCTTTCTTGAAATGTTAGATCAGCTGAACGAGCAACTGATTCAAGCAAAAAAGGAACCGGTTGCCTTTGATCATGATTGTAGAGAGGGAATCTGTGGTTCTTGTTCTCTATACATTAATGGTAGAGCTCATGGCCCACAAAAACATACAACAACGTGTCAACTTCATATGAGAAGCTTTAAGGATGGCGACACAATTTATATAGAGCCATGGCGCTCTAAAGCATTCCCAATTATCAAAGACCTTGTTGTGGACCGTTCGGCATTTGATAGAATTCAGCAGTCTGGAGGTTTTGTTTCGGTGAATACTTCAGGAAACACGATGGATGCAAATGCGATTCCTATTCCAAAAGCCGATGCCGATAGTGCATTTGAGGCAGCGGCGTGTATCGGTTGTGGAGCATGTGTGGCGAGCTGTAAAAACAGCTCAGCAATGTTATTTGTTGGCGCTAAAGTATCTCAATATTCACTATTACCCCAAGGCCAAGTAGAGTCGAAAGATCGAGTACAGAATATGGTTAGGCAAATGGATGAAGAAGGGTTTGGAAATTGTACCAACACAGGGGCTTGTGAAATAGAATGTCCAAAAGGGATTTCTTTAGAGAATATTGCGAGAATGAATAGAGAGTTCTTGAAGTCTAATCTTTCATCAGAAAAGTAAAAAGGATTTACTTTAAGACGTTAACGCTTCCGTGGATTACAATTTTTTCATCAGTAGTCTTTGGCTTGAATTTTATCACCCAATTGTAAATACCGGCTTGAACGCCAATGCCACTTTTTGATGTATAAGAGCCGTCCCAACCTTGCTCGTGGTCATATGATTTCCATACGATTTCCCCCCATCTGTTATAGATGGCGATTTCATAATTATACGGGTCAAAGCCACTAGTAAAGACCGGCTTGAAGGTTTGGTTGTGTTCGTCTGCGTCAGGGGTAAAAGCATTTGGGATGTAGTAAATAAGCTCTTCTTGATAAGTAATAGGCATCGAAACAGTGTCAGCACAACCGATGGCTGAAAAAGCGATTAAAGACGCTTGATAGCCCGTCTCAAGTGTCACATCATACACATGCGGACCTTCAAATAAGGAAGACCCTTCACCATCTCCAAAATCCCATAAATAAGATTCTGCGCCAAAAGAGGAGTTGTAAAAATGAATCTCGCCATTTCCTGGGCCAATTGCACCCGGACTTATATAAAAAGAAGCGGTCGCTTCTTCGGCGCAAACAACATCTGTATAGGTCATGGAGGTATCGCAGCCGTTATTATCAACCATGGTCACCGTCAAATCGGAACATCCTGCATCGCTAAAGAGGAAGGGGCCAGGATTATTGGTCCCTATAGTTTCAGTATTATTAGAGAAGTACCAACTTGATGTTTCTGCATTACTATTTAAATTTGAGAGGACTACGGATTCTCCAGTACAAATAAGATTGGACTGAGCGCTCAGTATAGGCAGTTGTGCGGCGTTTATTGAGATTGAAATGGTGTCAGAATTTGAGCAACCGTTGACATCAAAACCCTCCACAACATAGGTGCTATTGGAGCTAATATTAAAAGTGATGTCATTTTGAATATCATTCAACCATTGTACTCCATCGAACCAGTTATAATTTATTCCGCCAGTAGCGGCAATAGTGACGTCATCTCCAAAACAAATTTGGTCATCAGGCCCTGCCAAAATGGAGGGTAATGGATTAACGATTACCTCCGTCATTGCTGAGCAAAGGAATCCATTGTCATCAATTGCTGTAACTTCAAAGGAGAAACTTCCAGCCGAACCCCCAGGAACATTAGACATGTTTTGTCCTGTCCCAATAACGGTTCCTAAAAGAGCCCATTCATAAGTGCAGCTACTTGATGATTCGGCACCAAGGTCAAAGACCTCATTGATGCATATTGGACCCGTGTTCGATGCGGTCACTGTGCAGCTACATGCTGAGTTATTCTCTGAAAGAATTTCCAGTTGCGTAATGGAACTGCATTCAAACCCATTATCATCAGTAGCGGTGACCTGAATTGGATAGAGGCCTGGAGCCATAGCCGGCAGGTCAATCAAATCTTGCCCAGAACCAATAGGGGTGCCATTTACATCCCATAAATAGGTCCCGTTGCTTACGGATGTAGCACTTAAGCTGAAGGTTGCATTATAACAGATTGGCCCTGTGTTGGATGCTATAATATCGCAGCTACAAAGGGGGTCTGTGGATGAGAGTATCACGAGTTGGGTAATATCGGTACATACGAACCCATTATCATCAGTAGCACTTACTTGTATTGGCCATGTCCCAGGTGCTAATGCTGGAATTGACGTTAGTGTTTGCCCAGTACCAATACCAGTACCAGTTATTTCCCAAGAATAAGCGTCATTGACGCCAGGGATTGTGAGGTCGGCAGTTAAATCAAAAGTCCCGTTAAAGCAAATGGGGCCATTATTCGTTGCGGACACAGAGCAGCTGCACTGTGGATCATTTGCGGCTAAAACAGTGACGATTCCTTCACCAATTCCAACAGCAACAACGCCATTAGGAAGCGTTTCTGTACCCGTCACCGTATAGGTTGTGGTAACAGATGGTGAAACCGTTATCGAGGCTGTAGTTTCGTTATTAGGGCTCCAAAGATAACTATTTGCTCCTGTAGCCGTTAACGTGGTCTGATCTCCTGGGCAAATTGTCTCACTATTAACAGTGACAGGAAGGACGCCAGAACAGGAAACTCCAGCAGAACCGAAAAAGTTAAGGGGTAAAGTCGTTGATTGGGAGCTGTAGTTCGATAAACAAATTAAATACTGTTCTCCCGCTAATACATTTAAGCCAGGTTCAAAATTACTGGCAGCACCGCCCGGAGGTAACGTGCTAGCAATACCTGTAAATCCTTCACATTGTCCGTTCCAATTACAACTAATCGGAGGAAGAGTGTTGTTAAATATTTCATCACAAGAACTAGTGTTATAGGGCCACATGATCCAATCCAAGCATCCCGTTGAGGCATCTTGACCGAATGAAAATTCAAGAAGACCAGCACTCGATATATTAACAATCATCCAAGTACTATTGGTTTCTCCGGTCAGAAGACAACCAGCATTTCCAGAAGAGGGGTTGGTGCCAGGGTTAGAAACGCTGCCATTTAATTCTTCAAGTCCTGCCCCATTTGGGTCAATTTGAAAAGAGGCGTTGGTACAAATGTTATTATTTACGGCATCTGAGCAATCTGGAGCGACCACAGTCTGACTTTGAATATTAGTCGTAAAACAAAAGAAAACGAATAGAGTTAAAACTACTTTCACAATTTATATTTAATAATACATAAACGACTGTGAAAGTGTATAGTTGCCCAAGAGACTACTTTAGTTGATTGTTCTTAGGAGATTTGTTATACCAACCTTCGTTGTCTTTTATCTCTACAGGGATATTCGATAAGTCATTGAACTTTTTTTGAATAGACATCCAATAATAAAAACCAGCAAACCCACCAATTAAAAAAATCAAATTAACCCAATTCCCAATAAATTCAAAAACACCAAAAGTCCATTGAAATAGATCACCCAATAAGTAGAAAAAGTCTGTAGAAGTCATTGTCGTTGTTTTTGAAAGTCAGTTAAAAGTAAGCAAATAAAATGGTTAAAGCAAAACTTAAATCTCACCTAATAATTCGAATGTTTCTTTTGCGGCAATCTGCTCCGCTACTTTCTTGGATGAACCTTTCCCCATTCCATATTCTTGCTGGTTAATTTGTGCCTGAATAGTGTATTCCCAAATGCCATTTACATGCACTTCTGAGACCAGATGGAAAATGAGTTCCAATTTTTTTCTTTGACACCAAATAAAAAGCTTCGATTTAAAGTCAATTTCTTCCTCTAGCAGCTGGGTGAAATTCAAATAGCGTTTGAAAATATTATTCTCTAATACTTTTTTCGTTTTTAAATAACCACCGTCGAGGTATATGGCGCCAATAATTGCTTCAAAAGCATTGCCTTCTAAGGAGGCTAGGTTTATGGACCTGTTGTGATTGTAAAGCAACACCTGGCGGATACCAATTTCCTCACCGAGTTTACGCAGGTTTTTGCGGCTAACGATTTTTGATTTCAGTTTCGTTAAAGTACCCTCGTTACTATTTGGGAATTGTAAAAACAAAAACTCTGCGGTTATAGAATCTAAGATGGCATCTCCAAGAAACTCCAGTCTTTCGTTGGAATATTCGCTTTCTGAATGCGAGATAAATGATTTGTGTGTAATTGCTTTTTGGAAATAGAAAAGTTTGTTTGGTTTGTATCCAAACTTGTCGAGAATGAAACGAAATAGTTTAAGTTCCCCCTCTGTCTTTTTCTTACTAAACAAGGGAATTTTCAGAATCTAGGGGGTGTTGTGTTTTTTAACGATAATACTTGTATTGTGTCCACCAAAACCAAAAGTGTTTGACAATGCTATATTCACTGTTCTTGATTGCGCTTTATTGAAGGTGAAATTTAATTTATTATTGAGTGCAGGGTCGTCTGTAAAATGGTTGATTGTCGGTGGAACGAGATCCTCTTTTACCGACAAGACACAGGCAATCGCTTCAATGGCACCAGCGGCACCTAATAAATGCCCAGTCATAGATTTCGTCGAACTGATGTTTAAGGAATAGGCATGGTCTCCGAAGACCTCTTCAATCGCTTTCACTTCAGCAATATCACCAAGAGGTGTAGACGTACCGTGAACGTTTACATAATCGATATCCTCTGGTTTGATTTCTGCATCCTCTAGTGCTGCTAGCATTGTGTTTTTTGCTCCTCGACCTTCAGGATGAGGTGCTGTCATGTGGTATGCATCGCCTGACATTCCACCACCAATAATTTCTGCGTAAATTTTCGCCCCTCTTTTAATCGCATGCTCATATTCTTCAAGAATTAGAGCACCCGAACCTTCTCCTAAGACAAACCCATCTCTTTCGGAATCAAATGGTCTTGAGGCAGTTTGTGGCGAATCGTTTCTTGTAGAGAGCGCTCTTAGCGCGTTGAATCCACCCATCCCCATTTCGTTAACACAGGCCTCTGAGCCCCCTGTTACAACCGCGTCTGCTTTTCCTAGCCGAATAATGTTAAATGAGTCGATGATTGCGTTGGTAGCAGAAGCACATGCAGAAACAGTAACGTAGTTGGGACCTCTTAAATTGTTTTTTATTGAGATCTGACCAGCGGCCATATCTGCAATCATTTTTGGAATAAAGAACGGATTTAAACGAGGCGGACCTTCACTTGCAAAATAATTTCTTGCTTCTTCTTGGAAGGTGTTTAAACCTCCAATCCCTGAGCCCCAAATAACGCCAATTCGATCTAGGTTCGGATCAGCATCAAGGATTCCGGCATCTGCTAAGGCTTCATCACTAGAAACAATAGCATATTGCGTAAACAAGTCCATTTTCCGAGCCTCTTTCCTATTGATAAAGTCCTCTACATTAAAGTTCTTTACCTCACAGGCGAATTGTGTCTTAAACAATGAGGCATCAAAATGAGTAATAGGTGCGGCGCCGCTTTGACCATCGGTCAAGTTCTTCCAAAATTCTGACGTCGTATTACCTATAGGTGTAAGTGCGCCAAGACCAGTAACAACTACTCGTTTTAACTCCATAAATTCCGTTGAAGATTTCTCTTTCTATTTTGCGTTTTCTGTGATGTAATTTATAGCATCACCAACAGTTTGAATCCCTTCTGCTTTATCATCTGGAATAGAAATATTGAATTGCTTTTCAAATTCCATAATTAATTCAACAGTGTCCAAGGAGTCAGCCCCTAAGTCATTTGTAAAACTTGCTTCGTTTGCAACTTCACTTTCTTCTACATTAAGTTTGTCTACGATGATTGCAACAACTTTTTCTTTGATATCTGACATCTTCTATTTTTTAGTGTTTATGGTTGCAAAGAAAAAAAACATATAGCCAATTAACAACATAAAGTTCAATTATTTATCAACGCAATGGAATTCAAGTAACTAAAAAACGGCATTAATGAAGTACCTTTGGCCAAATATTCGATGAACAAGATTGCAATTTTCATTTCTGGAGAGGGCTCCAATGCCACAAGAATGCTAGGGGAATTTCAAAACTCAAGGTCCTTAAATGTTCAGCTCGTTTATTCCTCTAAAGCAAACCGTAGCATAGAAGAGCTCTGCAATAAACTTGGGGTTTCGTTTGTTTATTTACCATGGCATGAGCTTTCTAAGACCGAATTACTGGCCAGATGTCAAAAAAACGAGATTCAGTGGATTATTTTAGCGGGGTTTCTTAAATTGATTCCAGACACATTTATTAAAAGGTACCCAAAAAAGATCATAAATATTCATCCGTCCTTATTACCAAATTTTGGAGGGAAAGGAATGTTTGGAATGCATGTACATGAGGCCGTAATCAAAGCAAAAGAAACGGTGTCTGGAATCACGATTCATTATGTTGATGGTGTGTATGATGAAGGTCAAATCATTAATCAATTCCCGGTGTCTATTTCCCCTAATGATACGGCATTACAACTGTTTGAAAAAATACGTGTACTAGAAGTCAACTATTTTGTAAAAACGATAGCCGAGGTAATATTGGCAAAGGAAGTTTAACAAACCTATCTACTTAATACATCTGCAAAATGCCAGCAATCTTCAAATGAATTGTATAATGGAGCCGGTGCAATACGAATTACGTTTGGCTCTCTCCAATCTGCTATAATCCCTTGTTCACTAAGTAAGTCAAATTTCTTTTTCCCACCTCTCTCAAATAGAATAGAGAGCTGTGACCCTCTTTCTAGTATTGATGACGGGGTAATAATCTTTAAAAAGTCACCATTCTCTTTTGACACTTTTAATATCAGATATTCGAGGTAAGCTGTAATCAAATCTCTTTTAGAACCAATGCGCTCCATTCCAGCCTCTTTGAAGATTTGTAATGAGGAAAGGTGTGCCGCCATACCAAGAATAGGGGCGTTACTCAGTTGCCAACCCTCAGCCCCTTTTATAGGATGAAATTTATCTTCCATTAAGAAGCGTTGTTCTTTGTCGTGGCCCCACCAACCTGCAAACCTTTTCAACGCCGTGTTTTCGGCGTGTCTCTCGTGAACAAACATACCAGAAACCCCACCTGGTGATGAGTTTAAATACTTGTAAGAGCACCAGGTTGCAAAATCCACACCCCAATCATGAAGCGAGAGATTAACATTCCCAGCAGCATGGGCCAAATCAAACCCAACGATTGCTCCAGCCTTATGGCCTGCTTTTGTAATTTCTTCAAGATCGAAAAACTGCCCCGTATAGTAGTTGACTCCTCCCATAAAGACCAATGCAAGTTCGTCTTTATTTTCTTCGATACACTTTAATATGTCCTCATGTCGAACAATGTCTTCACCCGCTCTGGGTCCCACCTCAATGAGGTGATCTTTGTTAAACCCATGAAATTCAAGTTGCGACATTATGGCATACTGATCACTTGGAAAAGCTTTCTTTTCACAAAGAATTTTCGTCCGCATGCCTTTTGGCTGATAGAACGAAACCATAAGCAAGTGAATGTTCGTCGTTAGCGAATGGGTAACAACGGTTTCAATAGGCTTTGCCCCAACAACATATGCACTTAGATCGGTAAGTTGCTCATGATAGCTATACCAGGGTCTTCGAGCTGAAAAATGTCCTTCAACGCCGAATTTCGCCCAATCGTCAAGCTCTTCCTCGATCATCTTTCTTGTGGTAATGGGCTGAAGCCCTAAAGAGTTCCCTGTGAAGTAGCGCACTTCATTTTTATGAAAATTCGGGAAAAGGAATTTTGAACGAAACCCTTTCAAGGGATCATTTTCATCCATTTTTTTTGCAAAGCTTAGGCTTGATTCGAAGTTCATACGTTCTTAATTTTGCTAATTTCGTGGTGCAAATATAAGATAATGAAAACGAATGCCATGTATACATATACGCGCTCTAGTAAATTGTTCACTGCTGCAAAAAAGGTGATTCCCGGAGGGGTCAATTCCCCTGTTAGAGCTTTTAAGTCTGTGGGAGGAAGCCCTATTTTCATTGAAAAGGCGGAAGGCGCTTATTTGTATGATGTAGACGGGAATTCATATATAGACTTTATCGCTTCTTGGGGCCCAATGATTCTTGGTCATGCCCATCCGGAAGTGATCAATGCGCTTACCGAAAGGGCGCGTTTAGGCACTTCATTTGGAATCCCTACCGAGATCGAAACACAAATAGCCGAATTGGCTTGCTCCATGGTGCCGAATTTAGATCAGATTAGATTCGTGAATTCTGGAACAGAGGCCTGCATGAGTGCCGTGCGATTAGCACGAGGGTATACCGGTAAGGAGAAGATTATTAAGTTTTCAGGTTGCTACCACGGCCATTCAGATTCTTTTTTAATTGAAGCGGGTAGTGGCGCGATGACATTTGGAACACCGAATAGCCCAGGCGTGACGCAAGGGACGGCAAAAGACACCTTGCTTGCTCGTTATAATGACCTAAACAATGTTGCTGAGATTTTTCATTCCAATAAAGGTGAGATTGCGGCGGTGATTATTGAGCCTGTTGCAGGAAATATGGGCTGTATTCCTCCGGTAAAGGGATTTATGGAGGGCTTGAGAAAGCTATGCGACACCCATGGAGCGCTACTTATTTTCGATGAGGTGATGACAGGTTTTCGGCTAGCTCCAGGGGGCGCCCAAGAACTTTTAGGAATCAATGCCGACATCGCTACATATGGAAAAGTAATAGGAGGCGGATTGCCTGTTGGCGCGTTTGGCGCTCGTAAGGAAATCATGTCTCACCTTGCGCCTGAAGGCCCGGTCTACCAAGCGGGGACATTAAGCGGAAATCCACTAGCCATGTCTGCGGGACTTGCAACCTTATCCATATTAAACAGTCGCCCGGAGCTCTTTTCTAGTTTAGATTCAAAAACGACCTATCTCAAGAATCATATGGAACAGGAGTTGATCGGAAAAGGAATCCCATTTCAGCTAAATCAATTAGGATCTATGATGTCACTGCACTTTTGCGATCAAGAAGTTGTTGATTTTCAAACAGCGAGTCTGGGGAATAACCCGGTATTCAATGCCTATTTTCATGGGATGTTAAAACGCGGCGTTTACCTTCCTCCGAGTGCCTTTGAAAGCTATTTCTTAAATGACGCAATGACCTTCGAGGATCTGGATAGGACAATTGAGGTTTTCCGAGAAGTGATAAAGGAAATTTAAACACATTCTCGACCAGGAACATCACTTCCAGTAGAACATTTATTGCCCAAAGTTGTTTGTAAAGCGTAACCTCACAGTTTATGCAACATAAAGGGCAAATTTTAGAAAAAGCGGTACGCGAAAGCGGGATTCCTCTTACCAAAATCACTAAGCGCATCAATAAAAGCAGAAGATGGATTTACAATGCATTTGAGAATCCAAATTTATCTATTGATTATATCATCGAAATTGGGGAAATTATTCATTATGATTTTTCAGATGCCCTAATTGAATTGAAAAAATTTAATTCATCTTCCTTGAAAAAGGCAGGCTTGCTGAATGAAGAATACCCAGAGTATTGGAAAAACAAATACCTTGATCTGTTAGAGAAATACAATGAAATTCTAGAAAGAAAATTGGTTTAGTTCCCCTTACTCTCTTAACTTTGCTTTGTGGTATTCGTAACCGGTTCTTCAGGATTAGTGGGCAGTCATTTGCTCTATGCCTTATCTGAAAAAGGGATAAAGATACGCGCGATGTATCGCGAAAGGGAAAGCATCAAAAACGTTGAAAAACTTTTTGAGTTTTACAATCTTCAAAAGAAAAAAAATCTATCACTTGATCTTATCGAGTGGGTGCAAGGAGACATTCTTGATGTCAACACCCTGGATATGGCAATGAAAGAAGTTCATACCGTATTTCATTGTGCCGCATTGGTTTCTTTCTTGAAATCTGACTTCCATAAATGCATGAAAATAAACAGAATGGGAACGGCGAATGTGGTGAACTCTTGTTTACAAAACAACATAAAAAAACTCTGCTATGTAAGTTCAACAGCAGCGCTTGGCAACTCCAATAATCCGATAACGGAAGAAACAAATTGGCAAGCTGGGGCTGAGGTTAGTGGATACTCCGTCTCAAAACATAGTGCAGAGAAGGAGGTTTTTCGTGGTATTGCAGAAGGCTTGAACGCATCGATTGTTAATCCTTGTTTGATTTTGGGACCTGGGGATTGGGCCAAAAGCTCATTGACTCTTTTTCGGGCGGCTAAAAAAGGCTTGCCTTTTTATACAACTGGGACAAATGCAGTGGTTGACGCCCGAGACGTTGCTGATTTTCTCCTTTTGCTGGCTGATTCAGAAGAGAACGGAGAGAAATATCTTTTAATAGGCGAAAACATAAGTTTTAGAAACCTATTTTCTTTTATCGCTCCAAGGCTCAAAGCAAGACCTCCGAAATATAAACTCAGTGCTTTTTTAGCAAAGCCGATCGCTTATTTTCTTGAAAGTATTTTGCATTTATTCCGAATTAAAAGTCCATTTTCGATAGAGAGTGTACAATCGGCATATAAACAATTAAGCTACGATAATAATAAAGCGATTAGGCGGTTTGATTATACGTTTTATACGATGGAAGAAAGCGTACTGAATGCAATCGAAGGGAGGTTTTATGACTAAAATACTAGGTAAAAACCTCTCCAAACAGCACCTCATTATGGCCCTGTTTTGTATCGTTTACTTGGTTGGAATCATTGGCTTTTTCGCCTCTTTTCTTCGAGCTATTTGGCTTCCAATGTCTGGCTTAATTTTATACCTAACGACGATCGGCGTTATTGCCTCGAGTAAGCAAAAAGGAAAGCTCCTGCTTTTTTTGTTGATCGCGTTTTGCATCGGTTTTGCCTCCGAAGTAATTGGGGTCCAAACCGGCATTTTATTTGGTGATTATAATTACGGAACCAATTTAGGGTTCAAGTTTTTAGGCGTACCCATTGTTATTGGCTTGCTTTGGGGTGTTCTTGCCGTGAGCAGTGCGTCCTGTGTGGCACAATTCCCAATCCTAAAAAAGCAAGCGTCATTTGTGGCAGCACTTCTAATGCTAGGCATCGATTATATTATGGAACCTGTGGCAATTGCCAGTGATTTTTGGAGCTGGAACGGTGCTGCTGTGCCTCTTTGGAATTATATCTGCTGGTTCGGAATCGCATGGATTTTACAGATTATATTGAAGAGAGGAACGTTTCTAGAATCGAACAAAGTCTTTAACCTAGTGTTCATCTTGTTGACAGTCTTTTTTTCTTCGTTAAATTTATACCAATGATGCTTCTTCTTGGTCCATTTGTGCTAATTGCTTCCTTCTTCGGAATGGAATTCATGGCTTGGTTTACACACAAGTACCTCATGCACGGAGGCATGTGGTTTTTTCATAAAGATCACCACCAAGTAGAACCCGGGTTCTTTGAGAGAAATGATGTTTTCTTCCTCATTTATGCTGTGCCTTCTTGGTTGTTAATTATGCTCGGTTCGATGAATGGCATGTGGATTCCGGTGTGGATTGGTTTTGGTATTCTTGTCTATGGGATCTGCTATTTTCTGATTCACGATGTTTATATTCATAGAAGGTTCAAGTGGTTTAGAGATATAGACCACCCCTATTTTTATGCAATTCGAAAGGCACATAAAATCCACCATAAATACAGAGAAAAAGAAGATGGGGAGTGTTTTGGAATGCTGGTCGTACCCCTTAAATTTTACAGAGAAGCAAAGAAAACTTTTAAAAGAAGAAAGAATTAATGAGTTTATACTTGATCTTAATGCTAGCTTGTTTCGGCCCTTGTTTTTTATTGAGCTTTGATAAGAAAGTCGCGTTTTTTAAAAACATGCGTTTTTTCGTGCCTGCGGTATTTGCGGTTGCCACTCCTTTTTTGATCTGGGATCAGTATTTTACAATTAATGGAGTATGGGGGTTTAACGAGAGTTACCTGCAGGGGATTTTCATAGGGAGCCTGCCCCTTGAGGAGGTTCTGTTTTTCTTTGTGATTCCTTATTGTTGTGTGTTTATATATGAAGTGCTGATTGCTTATTTCCCAAATGCATCCTTGAATAACTTGACCAAAATATTTTCCTTGATATTTGTTTTGTCCGGGACACTTTTAGCGCTTATGAACCTTGAAAACTGGTATACCCTCTCTGCATGCTCACTTGCCGTAATGTGCGCTATTTTTGCAATTCGAGGTAAATACATATGGTATCCTAGAGCTATTTTTGCGTTTGTGGTAGCCCAACTGCCATTTTTAATCGTCAACGGTGTTTTGACAGGTGCCGCGACTCCCGAACCAATAGTTTGGTATTCCGAGTTTCATATCACAGGTGTTAGAATCCTCACGATCCCTTTAGAGGATGTGTTCTACAACTTCAGCCTTTTAATGCCCATTATAGGGCTGTACCATTATTTTAAATTTCGGTTTCACAAAAATTCAAGGTAATACACATCTTAAGGTTCAATTCTTTTTCCAATTCGAAAAAATAGAATCAGAGATATTCTCTATTTTCGTATCGTGTCAGCAAACATTCAAAAATATAATAGACGTGGTGTCCGTACAAGTTATGGCTCAACCATCGTTGGAATCTCATTGGTTCTCTTTATGATTGGCCTTATTTTGGGCGGTGTTTTAGGGATTAAAGGTTTGGAAAAGCAAGTTAAAGAAGATGTACAAGTAGATCTTTTTTTTAATCCAGAGTATAATGAGACCGACATTAAAATGATCGAAATGGCGCTTCAAAAATGGCCCGAATTCAGTGAGGTATATTTTGTTTCTCCTGAAAGAGCGATGCAAGAATTTGAAGGTGTTGGTACCTCAAAGGAAGAGATGCTAGAAATTTTAGATGGCGAAAACCCGATACCTCCGACAGTGGTTTTTAAACCGGCAGCGAAATATGCGAACAAAAAAGGGATGCTTTTGATCGAAGAAAAGCTCAATGAAAGCTTTCCTGGGAAAATTGCAGAGGTGAGCTATAGTGAATCCAGTCTTGAAGATGTGAATGTTGGGTTTCAGCAGTTTGTATATATTCTTCTGGGGGTGGCTTTACTGCTAGTGGTTATTGCGGTAGCAATGATCAACAATACGATTCGTTTGGCTTTATACTCAAAGCGTTTTACTATTAAAACCATGCAGCTCGTAGGTGCAAAAAATGGTTTTATTCGACGGCCATTTCTTTTTCAAGCCATAATTCAAGGCGTTTTATCGGCGGTCTTCGGTATGTTTCTTTTGGTTTCTGTTTTTTATACCTCCAACCGCATTTTTGATACTTTTGAAATTACTTTTAGCCAAGAATCCTTCATACTGTTAGCGGCTTCATTACTTTGTTTAGGGATTTTTATGACGGTATTGTCTACATGGTTTGCATTAAACAAGTATCTTCGCATGAGTACAGACGATTTATATTCTTAAGATGAAAAACACCCCTCACGTAGAAGAACAAAAAGATGCGATTTCGCACTTTGGTTTCAATAAAGAAAATTACCGCTGGTTGTATATTGGATTGGCCTTTAATGTCTTTGGATTTATTCTGATGATTGGTGGAGGTGCAGATAACCTGGATGAATTTGACAAGTCTGCTCTATTTAGCCATGTGAGAATCACCTTAGCCCCAATCCTCATTGTTATTGGTTACATCTTGATTCTGTATGCCATCATGAAGCCTAATAAAAAAGCAAAGCCTGAAGCTTAAAACTTCAATAACCATTTATGAGTTTTCTAGAAGCACTGATTTTATCCATTATAGAAGGCCTCACAGAATTCCTTCCCGTTTCCTCTACTGGACACATGATCATTGCATCGACCTTTATGGGCTCTGCAAGTGAAGATTTCACAAAGCTTTTTACCGTTGCGATACAATTCGGCGCAATACTTTCAGTGGTCTTAGTTTACTTTAAAAAGTTCGTAAAATCCATTAATTTTTACTTGTTATTAATGGTTGCTTTTATTCCTACGGGGATTATTGGATTGTCTTTAAAGGGGTATGTAGATGCCTTACTCGAGGAGGTTGTCGTCGTAGCGATATCTCTTCTTCTTGGGGGGATTGTGCTGCTTTTTGTCGATAAATATTTTGAGAAAAACGAGACTGAAGGTGAAATAAAAGTTTCTTTTAAAACGGCCTTTATCATCGGAACCATCCAGAGTATTGCTATGATTCCTGGCGTGAGCAGATCGGCAGCGACTATTATTGGTGGAATGTCCCAAAAACTTACGCGTAAAGCCGCTGCAGAATTTTCATTTTTCTTGGCAGTACCAACCATGTTTGCAGCAACACTAAAAAGTATGTGGGATGAAAAAGAGCTTTTAATTGAGTCCTCAAATAATGAATGGTTGATTCTTCTTATGGGAAATATCGTCGCTTTTATAGTGGCTTATTTTGCGATTAAGTCTTTTATTTCCTTTCTGAATAAAAATGGCTTTAAGGTATTTGGGTACTATCGAATCGCGCTCGGAGGCTTGCTGCTTATTTTATTAATGTCTGGTGTTAATCTTGACATGGCGTGATCGCGAGTCAATTTCAAGATGGCCACATGCTCTTAATCGACAAGCCGAAGACTTGGACTTCATTCGACGTGGTAAATAAGCTTCGCTGGCAAATCAAAAACAAACTCCAGGTTAAAAAAATCAAGGTTGGTCATGCCGGAACTTTAGACCCATTAGCGACAGGATTACTGGTGCTGTGTACCGGGAAATTCACAAAAAAAATCGAGGGATTAACTTCAGACCACAAGAGCTATACAGGGACTATTTTACTTGGCAAGACGACGCCGTCTTATGACTTGGAGACGGAATACGATGCGGAATTTCCTACCGAACATATTACGAGATCGCTAATTGATGAGGCGCTTAGTTCCTTTTTAGGAAAACAATTACAGACGCCACCCATTTTTTCAGCCAAGCATATTGATGGAAAACGCGCCTATGAACTTGCACGAGAAGGCAAAATGGTGGCGCTCAAACAAAACACCATTGAGATCTTTGACTTTACGGTAGACACTAGTGAATTGCCCAATCTTCATTTCTCCATCAAGTGCTCTAAGGGTACCTATATCCGATCTATTGCGGCTGACTTTGGACGAGCGCTTAAGAGTGGAGGAACGCTCGTTGAATTGCGTCGAACAGCCTCTGGAGACTTTGATATCAAAGATGCGCTAACTGTTGAGCAGGCCATTAAAATGATCCAAGAGAGCGAAATTTAAGCCAAGGCCTTTTTTAAAACTAAAAAATCCCTATTTTTGTCCTCCGAATACAATTTGCCCGAGTGGCGGAACTGGTAGACGCGCTGGATTCAAAATCCTGTACTTTCGGGTGTGCCGGTTCGATTCCGGCCTCGGGTACTAGAGAGGAGACTTTTTCACGAGAGTCTCCTTTTTTTGTTTTCAAACGCTGTAAAGCATTGGCAGTGTTGCATATACCAAGCCTTCGCTCTCAATGCCTTTGTAACTTAGTTTCCATAGTTATAGCAGCCTGATTCCCCCTGCTCACTTGTATCAAATTTGTATCAAATAGTTTATCAATACTCATTATAATTGTGAAAAAATAGATTATGAAAAGAAATTTTATTACAACATTATTAATTATGCCACTTGTTTTAGGTTCATGTGGTGATTCATCAGAAAATGCTCAAACTGAAGCTTCTGAAACAAACAGCTCTGAAACTGCTGCATTGGTGGAGAAAGTGGAAAACAGAAAAATACCTCATGCAAGCTTTAAAATATCCAATATGGATAAAGGATTTTTTAAGTTGACGGATGACGCAGAGGCTGAGTTAGTTATTGGTTCAAATGGAGGCCTTGAGGTTTCTTGCGAATTCGAAGTCGTTAAAACCTTCACGGGTAAAGCGAAATACAATCAAGTTTTCGTTTCGGCGACAGCTTTAGATGAGAATGGAAAAACGATAGAGATGTCTACTGTAATGGGTGGAGAGATGAGAACTGATGATAGTGATGGGAGTCAATTTCTTGATTTCATGATGGGTGAACCAGGAAGTAAGGCCATGTTTACCTTCACAGGTGCTAAAAACAAAGAGGGCTCATGGGAGGTGGATGCTTCAGCGACAAAGGATGCTGTTAGTAACATCGAGTCGTTTAAAATTTTGACGGATAGATAGAAATTTTAATTTACAAGAATAAAAGTGGCGAACGAGTTTGTCACTTTTTTTATGCGCTTTTATTTTAAGAAAACGGAGCACTTAAAAAGTCGTTCAATTACTGTTTTTGATCCTATAAAAGATTTGTTTTTTCCACTTCTCTTTGAGTTGTCTGTAACACTTAAAAACCCGGAGGTTCATCTTTAGTTGATATAATTTTCTCTACGAGCTTTTCTACGTTAATTGTAAAAGCGTATTTGCTTCAAATAGATGTTGCTTAATTTCAAAGTTTAATTTATGAAATTATCTTTTTACAATTTTTCAAATAATTGTTCGTTATTAGCATATTGATTTCTTTTGTTATTTATTAAATTTTAAACCATGAAAAACCTACTCTTTATTTTAATTGTTACAGCTCTTTTTTCATGTAAAAAGGAAGACGTGCAAAGTGAACCTATTGAGGGCTTACAGGTCATCACTTCGCTTTCTCAAATGACATCTGAACTAGAGTCAGGAGTCTCGATGGTCTTTTTTCACGCCAGTTGGTGCAGCGTTTGTCAGGCTCAGCGACCCGCAGTTAGCGAAGTAGCAATGGATATTGATTTGACTTCTGTTTTTTTTGGAGAGGTAGAGTATGAAGATTATCCCGAGATTGTCAATGCGCACGCGGTGGAAGGATTCCCAACGATTATTATCTATAATGATGGATCTGAGGTCGAAAGGTTCCTAGGGGGAGGTCACTCGGCCGAGACCATAAAAACAGCTATACAAAACCTATTGTAATCCTATTTATTCTTTTAATGAGCTATATTATTGAGGGGGCTACATAGATTTTTATATTCTACCAAATCCATCTCAATGGACCCCACCAAAAGATCAGATTTCACCCGAATGGGAACTTTGTTGGCATCATCACTGACCCACAAGGTCATGTCTTCTTCTTCTTTAAAAACCCTTCCTTTTTCAACCATTGGGCGAAACTTTAAGCAATTGAACACACCCAGTTCTGTTTCCACCTCTTCTTTTCCTAAAAACTTAAATTTTAACGGATACATCTCGTTATCGAAAAAAGTATTAATAATGAATTCCTGACCGATTTTGGCATTTTGCAAATCAAGTGTTCGGGCATAATAGAAAGCAGATAGTAAATCTTGGGTGTTTGGCGCTACCTTATAATGCTTTGTGCCATTTTGAGAAACACTGACTTTATTGGCGTAGTGATCGAAGTTAAGATCTCGGTCCAATTCATAGCCGCCTTCACGAACATGCCGAACGAATTTCCAGGGTAAAATAGCTTCTTCATCAATGTAGGTTTCGTATTTGTCCTCTACTTTAAAAAACCAGCTAAGAGCACCTGCAGACATTCCTTTCCCGACAATATGCATGGTGTTTCGTCCATTTATTTCCGTTGAGACATCAGCGATCTCTAAGCTTGCTTTTGCAGCATCGAAAAACCCATAAGAGACGTCATAACGTAAGAACTCTCCTTTTTTAAAGGCGGTTTGCTTCAGTTTCCTTAAAGGAACAGTTTCTTCTTTTTCCGTTTCTTGGTTTTGCGTGAAGGCATATAAACCTGCCGCAAGAACAACGAACATAATGCTTGGCCTTAAATTCATATTCTATGAGTTTCGATCAATAAGGCAAAGAGCGTTCCAAAATTCAAAAGCGGATAAATTTTGAAGCTACATTCTTCATTGTTTTCTATCTTTATTTACTAAAGGTTAGTTATGAAAGTTCTATTCGTGTTTGTTTTGGCTGGTTTTCTGATAAGTTGTGGTAATTCCGAGAAGGAAAGTACAATGACAGATATTGAAAATAAAATCATCATTGGGAGTCTAGAAGTAATGAAAGAAGACTTAGGTGTAATGGAATGGGAACAGGCTGAACAAGCTTGTGAAAATCTAGGTAATGGATGGAGGTTACCCTCATTGAAAGAGTTGGAGATAGTCTATAAAAACAGAATACAAATAGGGGGCTTTGAAGAAGACCATTATTGGTCTTCTTCGGAACCTCTCGACGTATCAATATCGAATGCAATGATGATTATACGTTTTGGAATTGGAGATCAGTTTTGCAATGGGAAGCAAACACCGAATCATGTACGAGCAGTCCGCGATTTATAACGGGCTCTTTTTTTAATTATAAACACACCTAATTCTTTAGCTTCAGAAAACGGCACCTTGAAAATAATCTAGGACGACAGATTCGAAATGAACTTAATCTGTAATAAAGATCTTTTCCGTACTCCCATCACTGTAGATGTAGATTAGGGGTGAGTTCTTTACAGGAAGAGACTCCATACCTAAATAGTCAACGATTTTTAAAATTTGTTTTGGCTGCTGCTGTAACTCGTTATCACCAATCATTCCCCCCCAAATAATTTGACAGTACTCTGGGTGGTCGATAAAAGGATTGCGATTGCTCTGGAATGAGTAGTAAATAATATCATTCCTTGTTCTCTCCCATTCACTTACAGGGTCCTGAGCATTCCATAATAGTAAATCAGATAGTTTTGCATGTACGGGTTCTGTTGTGTTGTTGTTGGCGGGTAAATAATCAATGACCTCTAGGTCAGGTTCAGTTCCATTGCCTTCATAGCGTGTGGCCATATAAAAGATCATGCGGGCAACATCTCCCTTTACATTGTCGTTTGGTTTCCAAACCCATTCCTCGGAGCTCGTGTAGCAGCCCGTGGGGCCATCGCCATCGATGTATTCTGTCGAACATTCAGCAAACCATCTATTGTTCCTTGCGGAGTTCACCGAAACGTCACACGGTCGTATGGCGTGAACGTCAGTACCTGCGCCCATAGATGTTCCAAAATCCCCGTGAGATTTTGCCCAAACATGCTCTCTATTCCAACCACTGCCATTTGCATATTCCATATCTGCATTCTTTGACCAACCCGAATAAAGAAGTAAAACATTATTTGGGTTCAGGGAGTCCTTATCTGTTTGTTTTAATATATCCCACACATCGGTATTGGAACTTGTATAAGGGAACGCTATATGGTCTTTAATAATTAAGTTTAATTGCGTCTTAAGATCACTTCCGGTAAAACCTTCGGCGGCATCGTAATACCCATTTGGAATTTGCCCAAAAGTTATCGAACAGATTAAAAAAACATAGAGTGAGAAAAGTAATTTCATAACGCCGAAGATAGTAATTACAAGGCTCATGATGTCATTTCAACAAATTGAACAGACATAAAAATGAGTGCTCTGTCTTTTTCTATCCCTGCGACTAGACTTCATTAAGAGCACTTCAAAAAGGAGTTTTAAAAACAACCAATTCGTATTCAGCACGTTATGAGTAAAACAACATCCAAATGAAACGATTTTCCTTACTTCTTTTTATTTCCATAGCGTTTTTAAATTTTTCTCAAAATACATATATTCCTGATGATAATTTTGAACAAAGTTTGATCGAATATGGATATGATGATGTAATGGACGACTCTGTATTGACAGCTAACATTGATGAAGTTTTGTCGATCCTTTTGCTCAATGAAAGTATTTCTGATTTAACAGGAATTGCAGGTTTCACATCTCTTACTTGGTTGAATTGTAGTAGTAATCAGCTCTCAAATCTTGATTTAAGTCAAAATACGGCCTTAGCATTTTTGCAGTGTTATGGCAATCCCCTTAACAGTCTTGATGTCAGTTTGAATAGTGATTTACAATCATTAAATTGCTCAAACACTGGACTCACGAGTCTTAATCTCAGCCAAAATATGGAATTAAGATATTTGCAGTGTAAAGATAACTTCCTCACTGTTCTTGATCTTAGTAATAACATCGAGTTAAATCACTTAGATTGTAAAAACAACCAACTGACCTGTCTAAATGTTAAAAATGGAAATAATAGTAATATTGGTCCAACACAAATGATTACATACCTTAATCAAGAACTCACGTGTATCGAAGTAGACAGCCCTTCATACTCCTCCGGGAATTGGGGTAATAGCGATCCTCAAGCTTCGTTTAGTGTTCACTGTAATAATGATTGCTCAACTCCCACGGTGGGGATGATTGACATTACCTCTTCTAAGAAACTCGTCCGAATCCTAGACATGATGGGTGGGGAAACGATTTTTAAGCCAAACACCCCTTTGATCTACGTCTATGATGATGGGAGCTCGAAGATCATATGCCGAATAGAGGGCTAAGAAACCAAACATCACTTGTTTTTTGCAAGTATTGTTTATGACGATCAAAAACACCCTTAATCCAAGTAGAAACTACTTACTCATTCCATGAATAGTTCTATTTCATTTGATTGCACCTAAATAGTTTTTATTTTTATTTCGTGAAAACTTGCTTCGTTCTTCTTCTTTTAATAACTCTTCAGAGCTGCGTCTTATCTAAGACCAACAAATACTTGTCCTCTTACATAAAGATAAATGAGACCTCCGAAATTGAAGATTTAATTGATGTAGGGATCAACTACTATCCAACGATTCAGACATTTGCCACCATGGACGCTAGCCTAGAGGAGTACCAGCGTTTAAAATCTGAGGGATATAGCCTTATCGGGTATGCGATGTTTCACAATGAGGGTAAAATGAGTGAAGGGCTAGCGGTTCAAACGGGGAAGAAACTTGGGGCTCATATGGTTTTAATCTCTAGAGAGCGCAGTGACTCGGGATCTTTGGAAAATCAAAGACGGTTAGACAAAGAAAAGTTTAGAGGCCCGGAAATTCTTGAGTTTTTGGCATCGAAGCCTCAATTTGACAAAGGGAACTCAAGTTTGAATTATTTTCATAATGTCTTGTTTTTGGTCCAACATTCGATGGAATAGGTTGCTTCTTCTTCTTCATGGGGCATTCCGATAAATTTTTTGTATCTTTCTTTAAATCCTAAAATGATGTACTATGAAGTTTAGTTACATCTTCTTATTTCTGTTTTTATCTAATACTGTTTTTTGCCAACAACAACGTGTTCCTGTTGATCAAACAAATATTGATTTTAATCAACTGCCAGAGCTTGTTCTAATGAAAAAAGACTCCCTTCCCATTACAGGATTAATCTACGGATTATACAATAATGGAAACATTCAATATGAGTGGTCATATCAAAATGGTATCCCAAATGGTATCTGGAAATATTATTTTTATACAGGGAAAATTCAATATGAGTTCACCTATGTTGATGGGGATAAAAATGGACTGTGTAAAGCCTGGCACTTTAATGGCAGACTTAATTTTGAAAGTCAATATCAAAACAACGAACTTAATGGTGAGCAAGTTTTTTGGACTTATACAGGTGCGCTTGATACCAAGAGGATTTATTCTAACGGCAAATGTATTCAGGGATGTGAGCAATAGCTTCAATACTAATTCTATATTCTGAAATTATAAAACGTGGTATGCTTTCTGCATGAAGAATAAAAACACGAAATTTATTCTCTATGAAAAAGTCTATTTATTTACCGTTATTTTTCTTTTTATCTCAAGCGATGCTTAGCTACGCCCAATTACCGAACCTTAAAAAAGCTCTCGAAAAGACAAATGTTTCACTTCCGGGAACGCGAGGGCCGAGTGAAGACGAGGTGGGTCGTGGCTTAAAAGAAGCTCTAAATAGCGGTATTGAAAAAGGGGTAAACCAGCTTTCTGTCAAGGATGGCTACTTTGAGGATGATCAAATTAAATTACTGCTTCCCCAGGAAGCGCAGCAAGTCGAAGCAAAACTCAGGAAGCTTGGACAAGGACAAAAAGTTGATGCAACCATAGAGTCCCTGAATCGCGCTGCGGAAGATGCCGCGAGTAGCTCAAAAGAGCTTTTTGTTTTGGCTATTAAAAACTTAAGCTTAAATGATGTCATGGGCATACTTAAAGGCCCCGATGATGCTGCGACCGTCTATCTCAGTAAAAGCACAAGAGCTCAATTGGCACAGAAATTCAGTCCAATAATCAAAACGTCCTTAGATAAGGTTGGAGCCACAGCGCAATGGTCAAAGTTGTTTACTGCCTATAATAAAATACCAATGGTTCAAAAGGTCAATCCAGACCTCGTTGCTTATGCGACCGATAAAGCGATTGATGGCCTTTTTATTCAAATCGCCAAGCAGGAATTAGAAATACGCAAAAACCCGGCTGCTAGAGCAACCGAGCTTTTAAAAAAAGTGTTCGGGAATTAATCATCGGGTTACTATAATGCCTTTTTTTTAATACAAATAAGGTGTATCTTTACGTTAAACTTATTTTATGAAACCCCACTCTTTATTAATCGCAATCCTTTGTTTATCAGCATTCATCTCTAATGCACAAAACTTTGAGTACACGCCATCTCAGCATATAGATGAGCAAATTCAGGCAGAAAACTTTTCTTTTCATGAAATCAGAATGATTACGAGTGATTTAAGTGGAATCCAATTAAAGTGGAACTTAATTGAAAATACAATGCCCGTAGACTGGTCTTATTCTCTATGCGATCTTGGCGGGTGTTATGTGGGAATTCCGAACTCAGGAATCATGGATCCTATTACTGTTGAGCAAGCTCAAGATGGCTTTATGGGGTTTTTGAAACTGAATATAACGGCCTCTACCTTTTACGGAGAAGGGGACGTTGTTTTTTATGTGCATGAAGTAGGAAATACGACTTTTGGTGACACGGTCTCTATGCATATTTCACATCCTAATCCAGCCAGTGGAATTGTAGAAAATAATTTAAATGCTATTGAGGTTTATCCAAACCCAGTCCATTCGGAATTGAGTTTTACAAGTGTTTCTGAATTTGAATCTTGTGAAGTTTTAGGTCTGAACGGACAAGTTTATGCCGTAATCAAAACAATGGTCGCCGAACAAAAAATAGATTTCAGTGGTTTCTCTAATGGTGTTTACTTTTTGAAGCTGACCGATAAAAAGGGAAATATTGCTACTCAAAAGGTCATCAAGAACTAAGTCATTTTTTTTAGAGGGGTTTGAATACCCTCGTACAAGGTTTGTAAAATGAATCGTATTCTTATTTGTTTTCTGTTTTTAAGTATTGGTCTTTACGGATTATCCAATCAGATATTAGACACACTTTATATCAACCAGGGTTTTTTCCAAACCTTTAATGGCAGTACTATTTCTTATAAGAGTTTTAATAGTGCTAGTGATTTTGATAAAACAAACGCAGTATTAACCTATTCCTCTATAGACACTGTTTCCTTAACGCTTATCAACAACGATGTCATTTCACATCAATTTAGAAGCGCTTCATTGGGCGTGTCTTCCGTTGTAATTGCTCCCGGTAGCCAAGCTAACATCTCTATTCACGCAGAACAGGCAGGAACATACATCTATTATGATGGGCAGGACTATCCAAACAACAAAAACTTAGGCCTTGCAGGAATGATTGTTTTTAAAAACAGTAATGCTGCATCATTTTATTGGAATTTAAAGGAGCTTGACACCCTTTGGGTAAATGAATTATCCAATGGAATTACGCCAAGTGCGATCTATAATCCAAAATTCTTTCTGATTAATGGAAACCACAACCCTAATATTAATCTAGACCCTCTGGCTAGGGTGGTCGGAAACGTCGGGGATACTATTTTGATCCATATTAGCAATACAGGAAATGCATCTCACTCTCTACATTTTCATGGCTATCATTTAAAACTTTTACAATCTTCAGAACACCCTTATCAAGAGGGACGAATAAAGGACACCTTCCCCATTCACCCTATGCAAACACTTACACTTCAAATGGTGCCTCATCAGCCAGGAGAATACCCAGTGCATGACCATAATTTAGTGGCCGTTACAGGAGCGAATTTATATCCGAATGGGATGTTTTTAACGATGCTAATTACACCTTAAATATGAAAACATTTTTTGTCTTTGTGTTTTTTGTTGCGACCTCTTTATCAGCGATGGCACAAGAGGTAGTGAACCATCTTTTAATTGCTCGAAATCTTGGGGAAAAAGTGATGCATGATGGCCTTTCGCTGAGAACATTTGGTTTTGCACAGACCTTAAATGAGCAACCTCCAATTCCAGGACCAACCCTATATGCAAATGAAGGCGACAGTGTGGTCTTGGACCTCTTTAACGTTTCTCAAGGGGCTCCTCATACCATTCATTTGCACGGACTCGATGTCAATCAAGAAAATGATGGTGTCCCGCACTTGTCTTTTGAGGTTCATCATATGGACCATGGCTTTTATTATTTTGTAGCCCCACATCCTGGAACCTATTTCTACCACTGCCATGTGGTTTCTAGCATTCATGTTCAAGCAGGGATGTATGGCGTTTTTATTGTAAAACCATCTGACGGCAGCAATACAACGTGGGATGGGGGATATGCTTATGACCAAGACCGCTTATTCACCATGTCTGAGATGGACCCGATTTGGCATGAAGATTCCGTCTTGGAGCATCCTCACGACACGACCGTTGAAGTACATGATATTTCCATACCGGCATACAACCCTACCTATTTTTTGGTCAATGGTAAGAGTGAACAACAGCTTTTAGAACCAGAAATCGCTTTACAAACGTCCAAGGAAGCAGTGAGTTTTCTGAGGATGGCTAATATTGGCTATCTCGCCAATAGAATTACATTTCCATCGGAATTAAATGCAACTATTGTCAGTACTGATGGTCGTCCAATCATGCCTGCTGAAGTTTCCGATACTTTGTGGGTTTTGCCTGGGGAGCGATACGGCGTACTCATAGAACCTTTAGTTGACCTTATGGACTCCATTTCAATTTCATATGTAAATATGAACACGCACCTGAGTGAGAACATACAGTATATTCCTGTAAACGTGAGTGGGACAAATAGTCTTGTTGAGTTAAACCAAGACTTAGGTTTTAAGCTGTATCCAAACCCTTCCGACGGGGCCGTATTTATAGTTGCTCCAGAAGGAATACCTTATACTGGTCTAAAAGTATTGAATTCATTAGGACAAGTCGTATACTCTGAGTTGGAGATAAAGCAAAGCAATCAAAGTCAAATTCTAAATTTAGACCTGAATCAAGGCAGTTATTCTATCGAGGTTCTGTATGAAAATCAAACCATCGATGTGCTCAAATGGATTAAAAAGTAACTTTCTAACCCTCGTTTTCCATATTTCATATTGTACACAGACAGGGATCGTTTCTTGTTTTGTCTGTACAAATGGTTAAAGTCGAATCGCTATCTGGTTTTAACGAATACTACGCATGTTTTTTTTGTCTCCGTCTAAAGTAGGATATTGTTGATTTTAGAGTCATTTCCCACACAATTATTAGGTTTTTATATGTTTTAAGCCATTTTTAATCATTTTATGCCGATTAATACAATAAGTCGTCTCAATTATTTATCTGATTTGGCATCTTTCATTTTTAGGCCATTTTGAGATGAAAAAAGCGAAAATTTTTAGAAAATAGACGTTTTAGGTTCTTTTTTAGCCGATTTTTGCTAAAATAGGACAAGATTCTTGAATTGTTTTATTTGTTGTCACATCGGGTTTTTAAATGCTCGAATTCATAAAGTATTGAACATAAAAAAGCCCATGAATTGATGGGCTTTTTTATGTTAATTTGAAAAGTGATTATCCTCTAAACGCTTTGATCATTTTTATTAATTTGCTGTCTGCATATATTCGAAGAATTTCTTAGAAACGTCTCCTGGCTGGACGGTACAGTCTTCTCCGGCTAAAGTATGGGTTAAATCTCCAACACACTTATCCCCTTCAATTTCCATTAATTTGGCTTCAAGCGTTTTAATTTTTTGATTGGCAGTTTTGTCGTTCCCTTTGACATTGCTTAGGTCAATTATATCATCATAGATAGCCACTAAAGCCTTTGCACATGCACAAGGGCTATCTAGAGTTGCGATATCGATGTCAATTGCACTAATTTTATCCGTATTACTATCTTCAGCGCCTCCACAAGAACCTAACATTGCACCTAGTGCAAATACAAATAATACTTTTTTCATCTTTCTTGTTTTTTAGGTTAGGCTAAATATAATTAAATCAATTACTTAAATAAGAAAGTGAGAAGCGAGTTTTAATTTGATTGGTGCTCGTCTACTTTCTTTTATGACAGGTGTTTTATGACCATAGAACAGTATCCTGTTTTGATAGGTATAAATGTGATTTGAAATATATAGTAAAAAAAAAGCCCATCATTAATGGGCTTTTATTACAAAAGATTTTTACTAATTCATAGCTTCTGCGTACTCTTTCATTTTATTTGGAAGCTCTTTTAATGCCGCGCAATCTTCACCTGCTTTTTCAGCAGCTAAATCACCGACACACTTTGTTTCAATTTCAGTCATTTTCGCCTGAAGACCTTCAAATTCAGTCATTACAGCTTTTTGATCTTCTTCTGATGCATCTTTCATCCCTTCAGCTTTTTTTCTAAGGTCAATCATTTCATCCATCACAGAAATAGCGGCTTCCGTACATCCACATGGGCTGTCTAAAGTTGCTACATCGATTTCTGCCGCACCACCGCCACAAGATCCTAACATTGCACCTAGTGCAAATACCATTACTAATTTTTTCATTTTCTTTGTTTTTTAAGTTTTCCCAAAAATAATGTTTTATAAATAAAAAATCAATTCTTTATCAAAGATAATACGCTTGGAAGTGAACGACTTACATTGGAGACGCTCGTGAACTTTTGTTTTTTTAGGGGGCTTTGATTAAACAACTTACCAGCTTCCGCCGGCACCGCCGCCGCCAAAACCGCCGCCACCAAAACTCCCGCCGCCGAAACCACCGCCGCCGCCGCCGCCGCTGCCGCGGCTGC
>MEHZ011654197.1_pt1 | contig 28987 bp, 22 predicted proteins | sample 897221 | NCBI WGS metagenome assembly MEHZ01 (sample SAMN05514161, study PRJNA337945) | marine metagenome | isolation source: marine surface water | place: Arctic Ocean | collected 2007-12-13
TCCGCCTGCGGACCCTTTAAACCCAATGATTCCGGATAACGCTTGCACCCTCCGTATTACCGCGGCTGCTGGCACGGAGTTAGCCGGTGCTTATTCGTTTAGTACATTCAGCCCTCTACACGTAGAGGGGTTTATTCCTAAATAAAAGCAGTTTACAACCCATAGGGCATTCTTCCTGCACGCGGCATGGCTGGTTCAGGCTTGCGCCCATTGACCAATATTCCTCACTGCTGCCTCCCGTAGGAGTCTGGTCCGTGTCTCAGTACCAGTGTGGGGGATCACCCTCTCAGGCCCCCTACCTATCGTAGCCATGGTAAGCCATTACCTTACCATCTAGCTAATAGGACGCATGCCCATCTTATACCGCCGAAGCTTTAATTTTCCAAATGATGCCATTAGAAAATACTATGGAGGATTAATCCGAATTTCTTCGGGCTATACTCCTGTATAAGGTAGGTTACATACGCGTTACTCACCCGTGCGCCGGTCGCCACCAAAATAGTAAACTATCTTTGTGCTGCCCCTCGACTTGCATGTGTTAGGCCTGCCGCTAGCGTTCATCCTGAGCCAGGATCAAACTCTCCGTTGTATAATAACTTCGAATTTCTAAGCTCGTGATGTTTTATTCTTATTCTTGATTTCGTTGTTTCCTTTTTTCCTTCAATAATTCAAAGAACTTCTTTAGTCTGCTAAGTCATATCTAAACTCCTAAACAAAATAAAATCCTCACGTTTAAATCAAACAATAAGGACTCTTACAAATAATTACGCTTAATTACTTGCGGGGTGCAAAGGTAAACACTCTTTTTATTCTACCAAGCAAAAATTGAAAAAAAGATTTATATTTTTTAGACAAATAGATGGATAGGGCATCCAATCCTTATATAATGAGACTTTTAGATAAAAAATATTTTTAAAAAAACAATAAATTAAATCATCCCCAAATAAAACGCCATCGAAATATAGAGGATACCTGTCTCATTCAAGAGAATAAATGTATTCTCATTATTATAGTAATGGCAAATAGTTTATTTTTACAACTTAATTTCTCACTTAACAAAGACTAACATGAAAACAATTTTTACTTCAATCTTTGCGCTATTTATTGCAAGCAGCGTATATTCTCAAACTACACACACGATAAATGCAGGTAGTTTTTATTATGACCCTGAGGTCTTAACCATTGCTGTAGGCGACCTAGTCAACTGGGTTAATGACGGCGGAACCCATAATGTAAATGCTCAAAACAACTCGATTACGGGGGCCAGCTTTGGAAATCCAGAAAGCTTCATTTCTTCACCTACAACCGGAGCTAACCTGTACACACATACATTTACCGTTCTTGGAGAATACAATTACGACTGCTCAGTGGGGTCACATGCCGTAAATGGGATGACTGGAGTCGTTATCGTTGAAGAAAACACGAGCTCTGTAAATGAAACAGCTCATGATATGCTAAACAGAACCTTTCATGTTTTTCAATCAGGATATTCTAATTCATTATACGTGCAGTTTGACGCCTTTCAGTATACGAACCAATCGAATATTCAACTAATGAGCATGGACGGGAAAGTGGTGTTTTCCCAAGAAATGATTATTGAGAAAGGAAAAAATGTTCAAAACATTGTTTTAGATAATGCACTTACAAGCGGTATTTATATAGTCAATCTCTATATTGAAAACACTGTAGTTTCAAAGAAAATTGCCATTCAATAAGTTGGACATCGCTACTGAAAAAATCAGTTGACTCATTTAATAAGGCTCGTTTTAACGGGCCTTTCTCTTTTTACAAATTGCCTGCTAGATAAAAATGAAGCCCTGTATGATGAACAATATGACTGATTTTAGAAAAGCTTAATTATCTAATTTACCTTGTAATATCCAACATTGAAAGTATTGAATTAAAGAATCATTGAGCGCTGGGCCACCAGAGGGCATCAACTCATCTCCTGAAGCCTGCATAGCAATCAACATACGGTTCGCCTCATCAGCAATCTCTATGTGATTCGTTAAAAGAACATTTCCAGCCGGAGAAGGGGGTTTGTGACAATCGTAACAATTTGCCTGTATCAAAGGGGCGATTACCTCACTGAAAGAAACCGTATCGCTACACCCCGAAAACTCTGTAGGCACCTTTTCTTTAGTACAAGCAACATTTAATATTAATATCAGGGCGAGGAATACTCGTTTATTTGTTCTCATTTATCGGTAGTAAATTGGCGGCTTACACAGAAGCCCATTCTAAATTGCCCGTCCATCCAGTTCTGAAATGTATATGGAATAAATTGAGTCTCTCCCAATCCTTTAGAATTTGTGAAATTAATGGTGAAGTTATGTCCGAAAGTGGACCACTCAAGAGCTACTCCTAGGCTGTTTTTATAATCTTCTTGACGAAACGTATCCCCGTCAAAGCAATGGTAATACTCCATCAATAAAAAAAATTTCTTTGAAAGTTTTAACCGTATTGCAGCGCCCATTGAGAAAAGGGTATTCATGTCATCATTGGCAACATAATTCCTGTGAACAACAGTGGGCATTAGAGACAGGCTTAGGTAGTCCCCAAACCTTCGGGCTACATTCAGTTCCGAAAAATAGGCAAAACGATGTGCGACTTCTGGAAAATGATTCACATTACTGATGTCCGTTGATGACACTTGATACGTAAAAGAGGATCCGCCTATTAAGGATAGAGAAACTGGAATATCCTCTTTATTCTGTTTCAAAATGCGATATTTAATAAATCCATCAACTAAAGATCGGTAAGGAACACCCGTACCTTTAGCCCTTCCAAAACCCAACATAAGCTTTTCGGTAACACCATATTCAAGAGCAATTCTCATATCAGAGACGTTATCGAATCCGAACAGCGTCTGATAACCACCATTCTCACCAGCGATATCCCCAAAACGATGTTCAATTCTCATTTCAAAAGTTTTCTCAGGCAAAACCTCAACAGAATGACCCGAGATAATACGAGTCGAATTAAAAGTAACCTTATGGTCATCCTCGAATTCATCACTAAAATCAAATTCATCCTGAGCAACAAGACTACCCAACGATAATAAAAACAAAAAAAAGCTAAGAGACTTTGAAAATAGATACATACAACACAAATAATTTTTCATTCGACGATTAAATTATGAAAAAGGTTGGTTTAAACGAATGAAATCATAGATATTTGTTTGTGAACCGAGAAAAAAACAACCTCAGAAAGCAAATTAAATCAGAAAGGAATAACCTTTCTACAGACTTTCTTATCAAGTCATCTGAGGAAATCATTAAGCAACTCAACAACAATTGCAAATGGGATCAAATGATGGTTAACATTTTCCTTCCGATCAAGAAATTTAAAGAGATTGACCTTACATTACTCATTGGATATATAAATAGCCATGGGGGTCAAGTCTGCGTTAATCGTTCTGACTTTAGAAGCCTAGAAATGACGCCCATATTATGGGACGAAAAGCTCAAAATAAAAGAAAATGAATTTGGAATCCCCGAACCAGTTAAAGGCACGGAAGTTTCAATTTCTGACATTGACATTGTATTGGTTCCGTTATTGGCCTTTAATGAAAAAGGGCATCGATTAGGTTACGGAAAGGGGTTTTACGATCGTTTCCTCATGAAAACCAGTGAAAACTGTTTATTCATTGGTGTGAATCACCACAGTAAACCAATCCACTTCGAAGGAATTAATGAGCATGACATCAGACTTCATCAATTAGCAACACCAATAAGATTCAGAGAATTTATTTAACTACTTAAGGAAACTGTCATAAAAATCTCCAATAAGAAAAGACTTATCACCCACTTTTACATTTTGGATTTTATTCGCCCCTAGAAACCTTAATATCACCCTTCTCGACTTTGCGTCATTATTTACCATATTAAAGGTTACTTCTCGAGAGGAAACATCATAGCTTGTCTCAAAAAAAGCAGTGTAATACGCACTGTAACGATCAACATCATCAGCGCTTACTTCAATTGGAAGAATCATGGATATAGATCCATTAGAAACAGATTGAACCATCGCATCATAAGAAGAGACTGTTGCTTCTTGAGAAAAAGAAATAAAACTTGAAAGTAAAAATAAAGTGGGAAAAAGAATAGATTTCATATCAAATAATTTCTGCTAATCTACAATATTTTTAGCACTTTTAAGGAATGAGCGCTTTACAAGCATTTTGCAATAAAAACGTAGTGGAGGCTGGCTGTGATGAGGCTGGCAGAGGCTGTCTTTCAGGACCCGTTGTCGCCGGAGCAGTCGTGTTAAATCCTGACAACCCCATTAAAGGCCTTAATGATTCCAAAAAGCTTAGCGAGAAAAACAGACTGTTATTAAGAGATGAAATACTTAACAAGGCTCTTGATTATGGTGTAGGAATTGTTTCGAACATAGAAATTGATGAAATAAATATTCTCAATGCTAGCTTTTTAGCCATGCACAGAGCAGTTGATCAACTGAAAAAGATTAAGCCACAGCACCTACTTATCGATGGCAATCGTTTTAATAAATACGAATCGTTGCCGCACAGTTGTATCATAAAAGGAGATGGTATATATCAGTCAATTGCCGCCGCATCTATTTTAGCAAAAACGACCCGCGATCAAATTATGAGGGATGCGCATGATCAATATCCTATATATGACTGGTGTAATAATAAGGGATACCCGACTAAAAACCATAGAAAGGCAATTGCTGAATTTGGCACAAGCCCTCACCACAGAATGTCATTCAATCTACTAGGAAATGATTGGCAGTTAAGGCTGTTTAAGTAAACAATGCCTTGTTCATTTCATTTCTATAGTTTCTCCTTTTCATTTGCGATTCACCTTACATTTGATATATGATTAAAAAAGGGTTTTTTGGACTCCTTGTGATTACGTGTCTTTACGCAACATTATCTACAGTTCAGGTATTGAGTGATCAAAACCTTAAACCAAAGGCTAGCCAATATTTCTCAAAGTTAGACAACAAGATCTACGCAATTTCGCATCCCAACACTATCGATTTAGAAAAGGAAAACATTCAGACTATTGATTTAAATAGTGACTTATACCAAAGCTTATCTCAAAGTATTCCTGACAATTGCACCGTTTACATGAGTCAAAAAAGAGGAGTCGTTGTCTTTGAGGGGGCTTATGAATGGAATGACGGCTCAATAAAAGAGCTCTTTCTAAACGGCAAGCACAAGGTTAATTTCACTGGCCATCATGAGCTAATTTACGGGGCTTATAATGGTTTCTATTCTAAAAATGTTCTTGTTCTATTCGAATCAACATTGAAAATAGATAAGGGACAGGTTGAGTTCCAAGTCGACAATAAAGCAAGCCATACCGTGATTGATGTCGGAGCAGAAATAAACGTCACAGACTATTACCGAAAAAAAGAAGCCCTCATTTCTTATGAACAAGAAACAAGTAATACAAAGAAATGTAGGAATATTAATGACCAAGATGTTTTTGCGAATTTTATTCCCGCAGAATTTGATTACTACGAGTTTTTTGAAAAGGATTACCTGAAATCAATAGATTCTGTTTTTAGCGCTAGTCCGATTTCAAATTGGACAAAGACTGGTTTGCTCTTCTTAAAAAAAGACAACATCCCTTTTGTTATTATCGAAATGAAAAATGGTCAAAAAGCTCTAGAAAACATGAGTGAATTATACGGAGATTATCAGTCCAATGAAAATTACGGTTTCTTTAAAAACATCAAATTGACCTCTTTTTTTGACAGTTCGATCACTTCAGGACTTTATGTCTCTGACCTTCAGGGCTATGCTATTATAGCGCCAAATAAATTACTTTTTGACCAATTGGGAACAGAAATTTCACTTGGAAATTCATTGAGAACCAATAAGTCAAAAATGAAACAACTCTACCAGATCTTACCAAGGGATGTTTTACATAGGGTCAGTAGGTCAAATGGCACGCAGTCTTCACTTTGTCAAGTTGGTCGTCAAAGAATTAGAACTACCGTTAAAGTCGATAAGGAACAAATCCTTAATGATACTGAGGACTTTAAAGGGTATTTCGCGATGAACCCCAGTGAGAAAATAATTTCATTTTATGCTTATTCAGGGAGGGGCAACACCTTCTTAGTCACGGAGTCCAATAAATGGATACGCTATGAAAATGGTATTAGAATGTGGGAAAAGACATTTGACACTAAGGTGGTTAAAGAACCTAAGCTGATGGAAATGTCAACAGAGAAGAATCAAGACATCTCTATTTTATTTGAGAACGAAGCACTGATCGTAGATAAAGACGGCCGAATTCTGAATCGTTTCCCAACCTCTGGAGCAGTGCACCCCATCCGATTCCGTTTAAAAAACAAAATTTCATTTCTAATACCCAACACTAGAACGATGAGTGTCACGGACAACGATGGTCGTGAAAAATCAGTTTACACCTTTAGCTCTCGTATTCTTGACATGGTTCTTTTTAAAGAAGACGGCAGGAAGCATGTAGGTGTGTTATGCGAAAAAACATATTTCATTATTGACTTAGAGCAAAAAAGAACAAAAAGGAAAATACAAATAGCGGATGAATATCTTTTGCTCAAATATGATGCCTCCTCTGTGTTATTATCGGAGAATGGAAACCACACAATTGATCTATTAGGAAAACAATCAGAATTGAAGATGCCAGAAGGGTTTACTTATATGAACTCCTTCCATAATGGGGATTTACTTGAATTATTATATGCAAATGGCAATGAGCTTATTTCAGTCAATTCATTCGGTCAATTTATATGGCAAAAAACCATGAAATGTGCTTCTATTGATAGAATTTCAATATTTTCAAAAGATGATAGACCTATACAAATCGGCATTCTAGATGGAATTGAAAACAAAATTGTACTTTTGAGCCCGAAGGATTTGACCATAGAAAACGTCAAGCGCCATGGTGAAAAACAATTACAGTTAACTACATATGACCATCGAGGCATCTCAATTACAACTTTCCTCGGTGATATATTAATCCAATACACTAAATTTTAAATATGAAAAAAATCAGCTTTATTCTTCTCTTCTTAATTAGTTTTTCAGGTTATTCACAAAATTATCTCGGTGTTTCATCAAGTAATTATGCGGGAGCTATGGGTATTGATATTCAGCCTGCTAGTTTTGTTGACGGTCGTTTTAAATTTGATCTTAACCTATTTAGTACAAATTTTAGCGCCTACCAAAACGCATTCTCATTTAGCACAAGCGGAATGGATAAGTGGTGGATTAAGTCATTCAGTCCTGATGAAACAACGACCATAGACGATGACGGTAACGAGTCAACCACGTATGGCACACAAGTTGGCGGCTCCAATCCCTACAACGACTGGCTTCTTCCTGACTCTACATTTATGGACCGTTACTTGACGAGGAGATATGATCAAAATTCTCCTGGAGTTATTGGATTCAATACCAATTTTCAATTTGACTTACTAAACTTCATGGTTCACATCACACCGAAAATCGCCATTGGTTTCGGAGCCAAAATCAGATCTATTACCAACGTTGATAACATTGACCCTAAATTAGCTGTTTTGGGAGAGAACGATCTAGACATTCCAAGTTTATGGGATATTAAACTGAATGAAGAGCTGATCAATGTAAATCATATGACATGGGCAGAATACGGCTTCAACTATTCTCAAATCATTAAAGAAGAGGGACAGCATTTCGTCAAAGCAGGGGCAAACTTTAAATACCTCGCGGGATATGCTGCGGCTTATATGTTTAGTAATAATTTTGAATACAACCTTTTTGATGATGACTTTTCACAAGAGCTTTCAGGAGATTTTGGATATGGGTATTCACAATCCATCGAGGACCTTCAAAACACAGAGGATTTGGATGGGAATGGTACAGCTGATGTTTTAGAAGCCGGAATGTTTGGGCTTGCTCCAAAAGCTTCTGCGCACGGGTTTGGTTTGGACCTAGGTGTCGTATACGAGTGGAGACCAGATTTCAAAGATTACAAGTACGACATGGATGGGGAAATGAACCTATGGGCCCGTGACCAAAACAAATATAAATTACGCGTTGGTCTTTCCTTAACTGATTTGGGCGGTATGAGTTTTAAAAAAGGCGGCTTAAGCAGAGATTTCGGGGTGAACACAAGCAATCTATTTGATCTAAACACTTTTGATTCAGCTGATGGTCTTGAAGGGTTTGACATGATTATTGACTCTTTAATTGGCCAATCGACAGCTGCTGGAAATGGCGAATGGACTGCGGGAGAAAGAGATACGGCATCAACCTTTTTCATGAGAACACCATCCGCATTTAGTTTCCAAGTTGATTACCATATTTGGAAGTCCTTTTATATAAACGCTACTGGTATTTTCAATATCGTCTCAAAAAACCGAGATGCTAAAGTAAAAATAGCCAATCAATTTTCCATCACACCAAGTTTCGATTTCGCTTGGTTTGGTGTACACTTGCCAATCTCAATGAACGATTATAGTGGGTTTAAAGCAGGGATTGCAACGCGTCTTGGGCCCCTTACTCTTGGAATGACAGATTATAGAGTTCTGTTTGCAAAAGGGAATGTTCGTGGTTTAGAGTTTTACGCTGGTGTTCATGTTCCTATTTTATACACTGCTCCTAGTGACATAGATGGAGATAAAGTTTCTGATAAAGTAGATGACTGTATTACAGAACCTGGTCCCTGGACATTTAAAGGTTGTCCTGACACAGACAACGATGGCATTATTGACATGAAAGATGACTGTCCTGTTGATTCTGGATTGGTAGAATTCAAAGGTTGCCCAGATAGAGATGGTGATTCAATCCCAGACAAAGTAGATGATTGTCCTGATACACCTGGTATTCCAGAATTCAATGGATGCCCAGACACCGATAAGGATGGCATCATGGATAAAGAAGATGATTGTCCACTCGATTCTGGATTGGTCCAATTCAAAGGATGCCCAGATACTGATCTGGATGGCATCATGGATAAAGAAGATGACTGCCCATTAGATTCAGGGTTAGTAGAGTTTAATGGCTGCCCTGATACAGATGGAGATGGTATAAGTGATCAGGACGATGCGTGCCCTCTTGTTTATGGCGAAAAAGAATTCCAAGGCTGTCCGGATACGGATAAAGACGGAATCATTGACGGAATAGATGATTGCATTGACACTCCTGGTCCAAAAGAAAACAATGGTTGTCCTTGGCCAGATACAGATAACGATGGCTTATTAGATAAAGATGATGACTGTCCAACTATTCCTGGTCCAAAAGAAAATAATGGTTGCCCATATACAGATACCGACGAGGATGGAACATTGGATAAGGATGATGACTGTCCAAGTACACCGGGTCCGATTGAAAACAAAGGCTGTCCAGTAATTGAAGAAGAAGTAGTCGAGGTCTTACAAACTGCTTTTGACAACTTAGAATTCAGGTCAGCGAAGGACATTATTTTAACAGAATCTAAACCTTCCTTAGAAGAATTATCGGCAGTATTAGTAGAACGTCCGACATGGGTTCTAGAAATCACAGGACATACTGATGATGTTGGTAATGCTGATAAAAACATGGTTCTTTCTAAAAAGAGAGCAGAGTCCGTAAAACGCTTCTTAATCTCGAAGGGTGTCGACGAAAGCAAACTTACCATTAAGTTCTTTGGAGAAACAGATCCTATCGCTGATAACAAAACAGCTGAGGGACGTCAGAAAAACAGACGTGTCGAAATGAAAGTTATTTTCGAATAAAGCATAAATTAAATTCACCAAGTAAGGAACATCACCTTACTTGGTTTTTTATAAGAAATTAATAATAGTTTAACCTTCTAGTAACGTTTACGACGATTTACTCCCTTTACTTTGTTGTAAATGGGAAAACATATAATTAAGCCGACAATTCTAATTGTTGATGACGAAAAAGACATCCGTGATTTCCTGCAATACAATTTAGAAAAAGAGGAATACAACGTCTTTTTTGCTAAAGATGGAGAAGAAGCTGTTGAAATGACCAAAAAAGTTTCGCCTTCATTGATCCTTATGGATGTAATGATGCCAGAAATAGATGGAATTGAGGCTTGTAGAAAAATTAGAAATGATTTGACTATTCTTCAACCCATCATCATTTTTTTAACCGCCCGATCTGAAGACTATTCGCAAATTGCCGCATTTGATGCCGGCGCAGATGATTACATATCAAAGCCTATTCGCCCGCGTTTGTTGATTAAAAGACTAGAGGCTGTCGTTAGAAGAATCCAAAAAAAAGAGGAATCTCAAATAGTTTCTATAATTGGGGATTTATCAATCGATAGGAACCGCTTTTCAATTCATTTTAAAGGCGAGGAAATGTATATTCCTAAAAAGGAATTTCAACTTCTAGAATTGTTAATGGGTAAACCTGGGAGGGTTTTTAATAGAGATCAAATTTTGGCCACGGTATGGGGAAATGACACCATAGTAGGAGAAAGAACAATTGATGTGCATATTCGTAAATTGCGAGAAAAACTGGGAGATGATTATATTCGCACTATAAAAGGAGTCGGATATACATTCTCAGAACAGTGAAATACCCTAAACCAAGCTTATTAATTTTATATGGTAGCCTATCGACATTGGCCTTCGGTTTTGCCTTTACTTTATTTGTGCACCTTTTTATTTCTCAAGTTGAGTCCTATGTTTTCTTCTTAATTCCATTACTTGCAGCAGTTTTTGTTTTCATTATTTTCTATTTTCTATTGAAAAAATTTATACAACATCGGCTTTCTATATTGTATAGATCGGTTCATACCAAACAAGAGGATGTAAATCTTGATTATTTAGAAGAATCATTAGACGAAATGATCGAAAATGCAGAAGAGCAAGTAGAAGAATGGAAGAATTTTCAGGTCAGAGAAATTTCCAAACTTAAAGAACAAGAAGCATTTCGAAGAGAATTTTTGGGGAATCTAGCCCATGAACTTAAAACACCCGTTTTTTCTATTCAAGGCTATATTTTAACCCTATTAGAAGGCGGATTAGAAGATCGAAATGTAAACAGGAAATTTCTAGAAAGGGCTTCAATTTCTACGGATCGTATTGTAGGTATTTTGGATGATTTAGATAGCATTACGAGAATGGAAGATGAAAAGTTCCAGCTTAAAATGGAGTCTTTCAATATTGTAGATTTGGTCAACGAAACCTATGAAACCTTGGAGCTTATCGCGCAGAAAAGAGACATCTGCTTTGAATTATTACACACAGAGGAAGACCTATTTGTCATGGGCGATCGAGAGAAAATTGGGCGGGTATTCACCAACCTAATACGCAATTCGATTTTTTATGGGAAGCAAGGGGGAGAGACTAAAATCACTATTTTCACCATTGATGATTTAATAACGATTGAAGTCGCCGACAATGGTATTGGAATTAGTGAATCAGAGCATTCACGACTTTTCGAAAGGTTCTATAGAGTTGAAAAAAGCAGAAACCGTCATGAAGGAGGTTCTGGACTTGGTCTTTCGATTGTTAAACACATCATAGAATCGCATAATCAAAATATTTCTGTTAAAAGTATCCCAGGTATTGGGAGTCAATTTTACTTTAGTTTGGATAAAAGTTAAAGATTTTATTCAGATTCCAATACATGTTGTACCTTTGCGCCAAATTTCGGAAAAAAACACGTTTTAATTAAACCCTATTTAAGATGAAAATACTTAAAATTCAAGCACTTAGAGGACCAAACATTTGGAGTATCAAAAGAACGAAGCTTATTCAAATGCGACTTGATTTAGAGGAGCTAGAAGAGCGCCCAACCGACAAAATTGAAGGTTTTAAAGAAAGGCTCGAAGAATTACTTCCTACCTTAATTGAGCACCGATGTTCTGAAGGTTGCCACGGAGGATTTTTCCAAAGAGTAGACCGAGGAACCTGGATGGGTCATGTCATTGAACATATTGCTCTTGAAATCCAAACATTGGCAGGAATGAATGTTGGATTTGGTAGAACGCGAGAAACCAAGACACCTGGTGTATATAACGTTGTATTTAATTATTTAGAGGAAAAGGTAGGGGTCTACTCTGCCAAGGCAGCCGTCCGAGTTGCCGAAGCCTTGATTGAAGGAGAGAAATATGACTTGACTGAAGACATTCAAAACATGAAAGAAATTCGTGAGGATGTTCGATTAGGACCTAGTACAGGAAGTATTGTTGAAGAAGCTGTTTCTAGAGAGATTCCATTTTTACGATTGGGTAGAAACTCCCTAATTCAACTTGGAGCAGGCGTAAATCAAATGCGTTTTCAAGCAACAATTACCTGTAAGACAAGTAACATCGCGGTAGACATCGCATGCAATAAAGAACAAACAAAAAAAATGTTGAGCGACGCTTCTATTCCTGTAGCGAGCGGCGACATTTGTTATGACGAAGAAGACTTACAAGAGACCATTGATGACATTGGTTATCCCATCGTCATTAAGCCTTTAGATGGCAATCATGGTAAAGGAGCTTCCATTAATGTCACGAATTGGGAGGATGCTGTTGAAGGTTTGCACTATGCAAAAAAACACTCTAGACGGGTTATTGTAGAAAAATTCATTACTGGTTTTGATTTCAGAGTATTGGTGATTAATAACGAAGTTATTGCTGCAGCACAAAGAGTTCCGGCGCATGTCATTGGAGATGGAATCCATACGATTCAAGAACTTATCGACGAAACTAATAAAGATCCAAGAAGAGGATATGGCCATGAAAATGTATTGACTGAAATTACTATTGATAGAGATTCAGAAGAACTTATAGCAAAAAGTGGAAACACACTTAGTACCGTTTTATCGAAGGGCGAAACGTTTTATTTAAAATCAACAGCAAATCTAAGTACGGGCGGAACTTCTGTCGATGTAACTGACTTAATGCACCCTGAAAATGTCTTTATCGCTGAAAGAATTTCGCGTGTTATTGGTCTTGATATTTGTGGAATTGATATTATGGCAGCCAACCTAACACAATCCTTAAAGGAAAACGGCGGGGTTGTATTAGAGGTTAATGCTGCACCTGGATTCAGAATGCACTTGGCTCCTTCTGAAGGGCTCCCTAGAAATGTTGCTGCACCGGTAATAGACATGTTGTACCCTCCGGGAAAACCCTCAAGAATTCCTATCATATCTGTTACAGGAACCAACGGTAAAACAACAACAACGAGACTTATCGCTCATATCGTAAAAAACAATGGGTTTAGAGTTGGATTTACCACTTCTGATGGTATTTATATTCAAAACCACATGATGGAAAAAGGGGATACAACTGGCCCGTTAAGCGCCGAGTATATTCTTCGTGATCCAAACGTTGAATTCGCCGTACTAGAAACAGCTAGAGGTGGTATTTTAAGATCCGGTTTAGGCTTTAAGATCTGTGACATTGGTGTCATTACCAATATCCAAGAAGACCATCTTGGGTTAAGTGACATCCATGACTTAAAAGATTTATCACGCGTAAAATCAGTGGTTGTAGAAAGTGTTAAAAAAGATGGCTGGGCAGTTCTTAACGGTGAAGATGAAAATTGTTTAGACATCGCACGCAGCTTATCTTGTAACGTGGCATTATTCAGTTTAAATGAAAACTGTCCTGCAATTATTGAGCATTGTGCTGAAGGAGGTATCGCCGCGATTTATGAAAATGGCTTTGTCACCATAAAGAAAGGGGACTGGAAGATTAGAGTAGAACGTGTTACTCATATCCCACTTACCTTAAATGGAAAAGCAAAATTCATGATTGCAAACGTACTTGCAGCCACACTATCTGCTTATCTATATGGTTTTAAAACGGAAGATATTAAATTGTCACTTGCGACTTTTATACCCAGTGCAGCGCAAACTCCTGGCCGAATGAACATCTTTGAGTTCTCTAAATTTAAAGTGCTCATCGATTTTGCCCATAACCCAACAAGTTATAGAGGTATTGAAGATTACTTGAGCAGCGTTGATGCCACAAGAAAAATTGGTATCATTTCTGGAGTTGGAGACAGAAGAGACCAAGATATAAAAGAATGCGCTCGGATTGCGGCAAGAATGTTTGACCATGTGATTATACGCCAAGAGAAGCACCTTAGAGGCCGTACGGAAAAAGAAATCATAGATCTTATTGTAAGCGGCTTAGCTGAAGGAGACGCTTCGGTTAGTCATGAAGTCGTTAGTTTGGAAATTGAGGCCATAAAACATGCCATTTCCCTAGCTGAAGAAGGAACATTTATCATTGCCCTAAGCGATGTGGTCGATAATGCAATCGATATTGTTCAGAATTATTTGGATTTAGAGATTGAAAATGGCCAAGCTATAAATAGCTAATCACTGAGAAATATTTCTTCATTGGCATTTTCCGACATAGGTTTCATTCATTCAAGCAATTTTAATATATTTATAGGACGATGTGCATCTTGATAAGATACATGATTAAATAATTAATGTCATTCTACTATTCTAGGTCCATAATTGATTTAGATCATGGATTTCGAAATGGCAGAGACATCATGAAAACAACCAATATAAATATAATATGAAATTACTTTTAGGTCTTTTTTTAACTGCGTTTTATGCCCTGTCGTTAAACGCCCAATCTCCTTGCACGGATGGCAGATATGCCAATGACGTTTTTAACGACTTTGTTAAAACTTCAAATATTACATTCGGGCAAAATGCTACATGGACGGGTGGGCAATACACATTAAAGCTAGACTTTTATGAGCCTGAAGGAGATACTGAAACGGAAAGACCCCTTTTAATTTGGGTGCATGGAGGTAGCTTTATTGGAGGTTCCAAAACAGACCCCGATATGGTCGCTTTCTCTGAACGATTTACAAAGAAAGGATACGCTTGTGCGTCAATTGATTATAGAATAGGTTTTTTTCCAATAGACTCTGCGAATGCCGTAAAAGCAGTAGTGCGTGCGACTCAAGATTTAAAAGCCGCGATTCGCTTTTTTTATAAAGACAAGCAAACGGCCAATACCTATAAAATAGACACCAATAAAATTTTCATCGGAGGAAGTTCCGCGGGTGCAATTACAGCTTTGCACGTTGCTTATTTAGATGATGCTTGTGAAATAGAGGATTACCTAAGTCAATCAACGATTGCATCCATGGGAGGAATCGAGGGAACAAGTGGAAATCCTGGTTATTCCTCAACGATACAAGGTGTAATTAACGGATGTGGTGCTCTCGCTAGATACAGTTGGATGGAGGCAGACGATGTGCCTTTGTGCTCTTTTCATGGGACTGCAGATGGTGTTGTAACCTACAATAGAGGAATTGTAAACCCTGGTGTCCCATTGATGTATTTAGACGGGAGTCGTATGCTTCACGAACGTGCCTGTGCAATAGGCCTAGAGGAATACTTCTATACTTACCAAGGAGCAGGGCATGTTCCTTACGCTAGTAATTCTGGTCTTATGAACCTCACCATCAATTTCATTCGAGACTTTTTAGTGCTGCAATTAGGGTGTAATGAAACCCCGCTGCAGCCAGAAAATGCACCGAGCGAAGAAGCCTTGTTGTATGCAATCGATGACTGTGATGGCAATCCTATTATTGATGAATGTACTTTATCTGGAATGGCTGAAAATGAGGAAAAAAGCTTCTCTATCTTTCCAAACCCATCTAGCGGACTTTTATCTGTAAACGCAGATTTTGAATTCGATAAGGCATCTGTCTTTAACATTCAGGGCCAAAAATTAAAGACACAAGTCGTTGCCTTAAACGGCACTAAGATTGACCTGTCTAAATTTAAAGCTGGAAGCTACCTGATTCAACTTGAAAAAAGCAATGGCACAGTTTCAAAAACCTTGAAGTTTGAATTGATTAAGTAAGTCAATGTCAATTAAATTTTTGGTTCTTATTGCGTTTTTCATTTTTTCATTTTTAGGCAATAGCCAAACCTATTTTGAGGAATTTGATGACATCAATACATTGAATGATTGGTATTTTCAAAACAATAGTGATTCCCCTAACGCTAATTGGCTTCAGGGAAATACGGCCAATTTTGCGGCGCATCAGGGTGGAGACCCTTCTTTTTTAGGTGTCGGTTATCAAAGCTCGAACGCGCTAGACCCTGTAACGCTTAGTAATTGGGCGATTTCACCTTCTAGGACATTTAACAATGGGGATATACTTACTTTTTACTCTAGGAGAAACGATTTCACCCCTGTTTTTCCAGACCGTTTAGAAGTTCGTTTTAGTCCCGAGGGAAATGAAATTAACATCGGGTTTTTACCCGAAGATGTCGGTTCATTTTCGACACTCTTATTGAGCATTAACCCAAACTTAACCGCAATTGGTTACCCCAATGTTTGGACACAATACACCATTGTTATTTCTGGATTATCTGGCCCTACAAATGGACGAGTTGGCTTCAGATATTATGTCACAGATGGCGGTCCTGGAGGAAGTAATTCAAATTATATTGGGATCGACTCTTTTACTTATTATTCATCGCTCAGCGCCATCGCTAACGATGATTGTGAAAATGCAATATCGGTGGATCATGATGTAGCGTGCATTCCAGAAAATGGAAGTTTGCAGGTCGCTACAGAATCTCTTCCGGGTTGCGACGGTACCGCTAATAACGATGTATGGTATCAATTCACGGCCAACACCAATGCCGCAAGCATAGAAGTGAACGGCTCAAGCGAAATGGATGCAGTTTTAGAGGTTTATTCGGGGACATGTGCAAACCTGAACTCACTCAATTGTATCAATAACAGTTATGATGGCGGTACAGAATCAAGCACTTTAAGTGGGCTGAATATCGGGCAGACTTATTATGTTCGGGTTTATGATTGGCACAATTGGGTGCCCAACACGTTGGATTTCTCCCTATGTATTGAAGCCTTCGAACAATGTAGCCTAAGCCCTGGCATCAATAGCACATCAGAAAATGAAGCTTGTGGAAACAATGAAAACGGCGGGTGTTTTGTTGCGAACCCGGCCTATCAAGACGTGAGTTGTAACGAAAGTGTATACGGCACTTCTTGGGCTCAAAATGGTTTGAAGGACTATGATTGGTATCGTGTCGAAATAGTCAATTCGGGTGAAATCAATATCCCTATTCAAGCAGAGTTTCCAGTGACGGTAGATGTTTTCAATATTGCGAATTGTAATATTCCTCAACTCGTGACTTCTGGGAGCTTTAGCTCTTGCGATCAAGATATACTTACAAGTTCAATCTCACCTGGCACCTACGCCGTCGTGGTAAAACCCACCTCATCGAATAACTTGTTGTGCGGTGACTTTAATCATTATGAAGTTGGATTTAACCTTCCTTCTAGTATGGTCGAGTTGAATATAGCGGGAGATAGCCTTTCTTTTTGTGAAGGAAACGACACCTACCTTTCTTCAAATCAATTGGGAGGGACTTTCTCATGGATATTAGATGGCCAAAGCATGTCAAACCAAGACAGTATTTTATTGTCACAATCTGGAGCCTTATTTTTAAATTATACCAACGAAAATGGATGTGCCGGAAATACTTCTAATACGATTCAAATAGTAATGAATGCTATAAATTCAGCCGTATTTAATTATGAATCAAGTACCTTATGTGTCGGTCAAGGATCGGTTATAAATGACAATATAGAAGCGGGTTATTACACTACAGGTGAAGGGCTATCCATCGATTCATTAACCGGTATAATCAACACCGATCAGTCCCAACCGGGTAGCTATACGATTACCCATCAGACCCTTGGTCTTTGTCCTGATTCATCAAGCAGCCTCATTACAATAGGTACATATGTTGATCTTACCTTTACGCTCACTTCAGTTTTATGCGACACCTCGGTAGCGCTTCAATTAGAGGCCACGCCACTAGGAGGGGTCTTCTTGGGTAACGGGGTTATAAATGATGATTTTAACCCGAATATAGCAGGCCTTGGCATCCACGCCGTGAGCTACAGTTATGATAATAATGGCTGTATTACTACAGAAAGTCAAGAGATTTTGGTTGAGAATTGTTCGTCTGTAACGGAGATCGAATTTGAACACATTATTTGGCCGAATCCCTTTAATGACAGGATATTCATGAAAACACCTACAGAAACCCATTACACGCTGTTATCATTTCAGGGACAGGTTTTATTCAACGGAGTTCATGATGGGAGCACAGATTTGGAGATTGATGTTTCCCCTCTCAACGCGGGCATGTACATCATTCGCCTTGAAAACAACAATCAGGTAAAAATCGTCCCTGTACTTAAACGTTGAGTTTTTTGTTCAGGCATAAATTGACTAATTTTCAAAAAAAACAGATATGAAAAACATTTTAGTTCTCCTTTCATTATTTTCAGGTTTCCTTGCATTTGGTCAAACCTGGAGTTCTGAAGTCGCAGAGGTCTTTTACGAAAAATGCACGAAATGCCACCATGACGGTGGTGGAGCTCCATTTTCATTAGTAACACATGAAGAAGTCTCAAATGTTGCAAGTGCAATATACGACGCTGTATACCAAGAAAAAATGCCACCTTGGCCACCTAATGCGCCTTCTGCAGAATTCATGCATGACAGGTCCTTAAGTGAAACTGAAAAAACAACAATATTGAATTGGATGACCGCAGGCTATCCGGAAGGAAATGCTGCTGATGTACCACCACCACCCGTATATAATGGCGGAACGATCTTAGGTGACGGTGACCTAGAAATTCAAATCCCAACCTACGCTAGTAAGGCAATCACAATGGATGACTATGTATGCTTCTCTATTCCGACTAATCTCACTGAGGATAGAACAATAAGAGCCGTCGAAGTCATCCCTGGAAATCCAGAAATTGTACACCACGTGCTTGTTTATGTAGATCAAGATGGTGTTGAATCCACGGATACAATCGGAGGTAATTGTGCGAGTCCGGGTAGTACAAACACGAAATTAGTGGGTGGTTTCACACCTGGTGCGACTCCGATACTATTCCCGTCTCAAGACCCAATAAAACTAGGCGTAAAAGTCCAGGCCGGAGCAAAAATATACTTAAATATGCATTACCCCATTGGCAGTTATGGGCTTGTTGATAGCACCAGAGTCATTTTTCATTTCTACCCTCCAGGTGAAAATGACATACGTGAAATAAACTCAGAACCCCTACTGATCAATTACAGCTTTAATTTACCCCCTGAACAAGTTACAGATGTTGCGGCACAGTTTCCGAGTTCAGGAACGACACCTATTGATTTTTCATTGTATTCTATCTTTCCTCATATGCACCTTTTAGGTAAGGAAATTGGTTCTTACGCGATAAGACCAGGGCAGGACACCCTTCCATTGATTCATATACCCCATTGGGATTTTGATTGGCAAGATTTCTACAAATTCCGTTACCTACAGAAGCTTCCTAGTGGATCAAGGATCAAAGGCTACGGAACATTTGACAATACCTCATCTAATATTCACAATCCAAATTCGCCCCCTATTCCCATTAATTTCGGACTGAATACAACGGATGAAATGTTCATTACTTATTTTCAATTCCTACCCTATGTGAGCGGAGATGAAAATTACGATCTAACTGAACTGACAAGTCTTGGATTAAACGAATACCTCATAGAGTCTAATGCTAAGATTAACGCCTTCCCTAACCCATTTACTGACCAAGGGGTGCAACTTGTTTTAAAAGGAAATTTCATCGGTGATGAAAAAATAATCATCTATGATGGAAGCGGTAAAAAGATAAAAGAACTGAATCCAATTCACGAAAACAAAGTATTCTGGGATGGCACAAACAACAGGAATACCCCTGTGAAAAACGGCGTTTATTATGTGTCCGTTAATTCCAATGGGGTGTTTTTAAATAAAATATTAATCAAAGCAGATTAGTATTGAGAGGTTCTAAGGATTTTTGTATTTTTGGCTCGCTTAACGCAAGATGGTCTCGTGGCCGAGTGGCTTAGGCACCGGTCTGCAAAACCGGTTACAGCGGTTCGAATCCGCTCGAGACCTCACTTAAAAGTCCTAACACCCAATAAAAACAGGAGTTAGGATTTTTTTTGTCTTTATATATAACCGATTTCATAATCGATTCTACATAAACAACGGTAATTCGTGTACGCTTGAATAACTATTTGCGAAGTTGTTTAGTTCCTTAATTCGTGTTAAAGCTTTTTCTTTCGTGTCTGGCTTCTTATACTCATATAATTGCATTGTGCTTCTACATAACTAATCAAGATAATTGACTTGATGGGTCGTGAGACTACTTTTAAACCCAATACACCTCTTATCTATGTCTATGATGATGGAAGTTTAGAGAAGGTGTTTAGCGTAGAGTATTAGTCTTCGTGTTTTTAAGCTTTTAGTTCTTCATTCTTCAATTGTAAAATTAAACCTGTATTTATTATCACTGTACTCACCCTTGTAGTTAAGCAGGAATGTGTAGTCCCCCTTGTCTGCTATGGCATTCTTGAAAACCTTGTAATCCTCATCAGAAAACAATACCAATCCCTTCTCGTAGCAGAAACCTACAACGGTCTTCACCTTTCCTGAGGGTGTCTTTATCTTTATATCTTGGGACGTACTCTCTATCCAACTCTCCTTGGTGTCTCTATCGTATGGGTAGATTGACACTGAAAACATCTCCTCCACCTCGTTGTGAATGATAAAGAATCCACATGGAGCGTTTGTGGTGGCTGAGTTACTGAATAGTCCTACGGATTCAAGGTATTGGAAAGTCTCTCCCGTTTCCTCTCCGAAGTCATCGACATAGGTCTCGGTCATCCACTGCGAGTGGGACGTTACTGATAGCATCACTACCGTCGTAAGTATTAGAAAATTCATAGTTTTCCCTTTTGATTTCTTCTTAAATAGTCCTTTTTTTCTGATTCGTTACACCTATGATGATGTAAGTATAGAGAAGTTGTTTAGTGTGGAGTATTCGTTCGCGTTTTCTATCTTTAAGGCGTTTTTCGGCATCAAAAGCTTCACTTTACTTCTATTTCAATAGCCTGAAACTTGGTTTCATTACTTCATCTCATTTCCGATCTCTGAACAAATCATGCCTTAGCGATGTTACAAACTAGTTGAACCTAATTCAATTATTTCTTTTTTAATTATAACTTTTAAACCAAGCACTATGAATCTAATGCAAATTTGGTCTTCCTACTACCCCGTCGTATTGGCCTTTCTTTCTTTTTTATTTTCCGTTTCACTATGGTTTTCAGGGAGTAAACTTGAAGGTATTTTTGTCGGAATTTGGGTGCCATCAATTCTCGGGTTCTCAGTAGCAATACGACAAATTAGAAGAGATACCAATCAACAAAAACCCAAAAGTCATGAATAATACAGTCATGTTTATCGTTGGACTGGTTATCTTCTGTGCTTATATGATCACCTATTTATCGATGATTAGCAAAGCCAATAAAGAGCAAGAAGAGGAAATGAATCGTAATTCAGAGTAATTCTATTACCCTATCGCGAAAGTATCATTTGTTATTTTGATTTCTAAAATTCACTTTCGCGTTTATTGTCTTGTAATCTCAATAATCTTCCAAACCTTGATGTCGTTAGAGTAATCCTTTAGTTCCATTGGAATGTGATCGCAATCAACTCATTATGTTGAGGGTTTACCTTATTAGGCGTAAGACCACTTTTAAATCCAATACCCGTTTTATCTATCTCTATGATGATGGAAATACAAAGAATGTGTTTACAAATGAATAAAAGGGAATCAGACGAACTAATTCCCAAAATTGAACGGCGAATTAGCGATATTTTTATCCAGCATTTTACTAACTTAGATTTATGAAATATACATTACTATTAGCAAGCTTCCTTTTGATCGGGTTTGGGTTTACTCAAAAACACGTTGCCCCTTTTACAGGAACTTATCAGTTAGACATTGATGAAACCAACCAGGTGATGATCGAAAAAGGAATGGCTTCTGCCGGTGAAAAAATTCCGGATGACGTTCGAAAACAAATGGAAAGTATCACCTTAAAAATAAATAAAGGAAGTATCTCCATGAATATGATGGGAAACGTCAGAGACATGAAATTTTCTGATCGTGAATCTTCTAGAAAAGACGGTCAATGTGATTTGGTCTTGATTCTTGATAAAGATAAAGCGGTTGAAGGTGCAAAAGAAAAATTCTTAACCATCATTACAACCGGCGAAGGTAAAATCCAATTGAAATCCGAAGATGGAGATCAAGACATGGATAACTTTATTTGGAGCCGAATCGAATAAATAGCTTACACTTCTTTTTCTGCAAAAACGGCAGCTGATGCTTGGGATGTCGCCATTAATGTCAGGTCATTTACATTGACGTGACTTGGTCTTGAACAAATAAACCAAAGTGTTTCGGCTATATCTTGAGCCACTAAGGGGTCATAACCGTCGTAAACACTCTTGGCTTGTTCTGCATCGCCTTTAAAACGCACGATTGAGAATTCCGTCTCCGCTGCTCCTGGGGCTAGGTTACTGACCCTAATCTTATAATTGACTAAGTCTATACGCATTGCACGAGACAGAGCGTCCACAGCATGCTTTGTTGCACAGTAAACGTTTCCTCCGGGATATACCTCTTTACCAGCGATACTTGCTATGTTTATAATATGGCCTTTCCCGTTTGCTTTTAAGATAGGGATCACTGCCCTTGTAACATAGAGTAATCCTTTGATGTTAGTGTCCACCATTCGGTCCCAATCATCGCTTAAACCTGAATCTATGGGGCCTTTTCCCACAGCAAGTCCTGCATTGTTTACCAGAATAGAAAGCCCATCCTTTACCTTTTTTGGCAGCCCATCAATGGCCTTATGTACTTGTTCTTCATTACGAACATCGGCCACAAGAATATGAGTTTCAATAGCAGAAGGTAGCTCAGAAACCAAAGCCTCCAAGCGCTCTTTTCTTCGTGCTAAAAGAACAAGGGAATAACCTTTTGATGCAAATAAACGAGCCGTAGACTCGCCAAAACCAGAACTGGCACCTGTTATAAAGATGTATGAAGCCATTTATATAATTTATTACGTGTAAAGTACTTGGGGAATTGTCTTGTATCTAGAAGCATTAAAACCGTTATCCAAATGAATGGAGCAGCAGGAATCTTATAGCGCACCAAAGCCCCTGTAATTGGGGTTGTTAGACCTATGATTAAATAAAGAACCAAAGTAAATACCAAGCAAAATAAAATGAACTTAAACTGTAAACGAGCCAACTTTTTTCTCCAGTAAAAACAAAGTAATACTGCAAAAAGAAGTAAAATATTTTCGAAGAGCGGAGGGATAAATAAAACACTATTAACCTCGCCAATCCATGGTTTCGTAAATGCATTCAGGATCGCCTCAGGACTTGCTTTGAGAAGTGAGCCTAGATTGGCTTGTAGATAATCCATAGGAAAGGCACTATTCACATCAAAATGATGGGCTAAATTGATGAAGTCTCTTTGCTTATCCACAATTAATTCAATAAAATTCAGCTCGGGCTTGAAAGCACCTAGGGCACATGCTAGAATCAGGAAAGAAGTGAATAAACCTATATATATTGCGCTTGTTCTCTTCTGGTTTCTGGCTACATAATAGCAAATACATGCGGGAAGAAATGCCGCAAAAACATAGAGCTTCATCACGATTAAAATACCCGCCATAAATAACAAAACCAAGCCCTTTTTACGATTCCAGTTTCCTATTGAACCCTGATAAAATAGATAGAGGAATGCACCTAATGCAAAAAGCAAGATCGACTCTTTAAAAATCCCTGAACTCCAGAAAATTAAAGACGGGACTAAAAAAACGGTAAAGTAGCTTTTGAGCTTTGAGCCAGAAACAGTATAAAAAACCTTACCTATGTAAACACTTCCGATAAAGGCGATTAAATTAAAAACCAAGGCGTGAACATGGTAATTACCAAAGGAGAAAATTCTAATAAAGGCATTAAAGCGAATGATCAAGCGGTTGTCATTAAACAAGCCGTTATCATAAGAACGAACCCAATTAGACATTTGGTTGAAATATTCCTCATGAAAATAGTTCGTGTCACAATTAATTCCGAACAGCATCTGAAAATAATCCAAGGGATGATTCCATAAAGCTTGAGCCATATAATGGCTGTCATCAAAATACTTAAAAGTATCGGCCTCCCCTCGAACCGTGTAATATTCAGAATAAATATAGAACACCGCCAAACTTGATAAGGCACGAATCACGAATGCAAATTGAAGGGATATCGATGAAAAAGGGCTCTTCTTAAAAAATTTATTTCGAGAAATCAAGATGATAATTCCTAAAAAAAATAAAACGGGGAATAATATATTGACAACCGACATCAAAGCAAAAATACAAGTTTTGAAGTCAGAATTTCCCTGATTTGACAATTTATTACAGCCAACTAAGACAAAGTGTCATATTTTTCAAAATGGCATACCAATTGCGAGGTGTTAGAAAAAATAACACTATGAAAACGGGAAGTATAAATGTACAAACGGAAAACATTTTTCCGATTATCAAGAAGTTTCTTTACTCGGACCACGAAATTTTTCTTCGTGAGCTCGTATCCAATGCAGTAGATGCATCACAAAAACTAAAGTTCTTTTCTTCAAATGGAGAATTTAAAGGAGACCTTGGAGACCTTCAGGTCGAAGTGATTTTGGATAAGAAAAAGAAAACCATTACCATCAAAGACAATGGTATCGGAATGACTGCTGATGAAATTGACAAATACATCAACCAGATTGCTTTTTCTGGAGCAGAGGAATTTGTGAAAAAATATGAAGGAAAAGAAGGAGCTGAGCAAATCATCGGTCACTTTGGTTTAGGATTCTACTCCGCGTTTATGGTAGCAGATAAAGTGCAAATCAAAACGCTTTCTCGTCACGATGGTTCACAAGCAGTACAATGGGAATCCAACGGAGACCCTGAATATACCTTAACGGACATTGACAAGACGGATAGAGGAACAGAAATTGTTTTGCATATCACCAAGGATTCCAAAGAGTTTCTTGAAAAAGAACGCATCTCGGGTATCCTTAACAAATACTGTAAGTTTTTGCCTGTTTCTATATTGTTTGGAACAAAAACAGATTACATAGATTCTCCAGAAGGAGAAAAAGATGAAGAAGGAAAAGTAAAAAGAGTTTCAGTAGAAGTTCCTAATTACATCAACAATACGACACCGGCTTGGTCAAAGAAACCAAAGGATTTGAGTGATGAAGACTATTCTTCATTCTACAGTGAATTATACCCTCAGACCTTTGATAAGCCTTTATTTCACATTCATTTGAATGTAGACTACCCCTTTAACCTTACGGGGATTTTGTATTTCCCAAAAATTAAAGAAAACGTAGAAGTCCAAAGAAATAAAATTAATCTTTATTCAAATCAGGTTTTTATAACCGATAGCGTTGAACAGATTGTTCCAGAATTTTTAACCTTGCTTCATGGGGTAATTGACTCTCCAGACATTCCATTGAATGTTTCTAGATCTTATCTACAAAGCGATAGCAATGTGAAAAAGATTTCTTCTCACATCACAAAAAAGGTGTCAGATAAATTGGCCGGCATGTTCAAGAAAGACAGAAAGGATTTTGAAGAAAAATGGAACGACTTACAAGTTTTTGTTCAGTACGGTATGCTTTCAGACGATAAATTTGCTGAGAAAGCAAAAGGATTCTCACTTGTGAAAAACACAGAGGGCGCCTGCTTTACTGTTGATGAATACAAAGAAAAAATAGCTGCATTACAGACGGATAAAGACGGAAAAGTAGTTTGTCTATATACCAACAACGTGGACGAGCAGTTTTCTTTTGTTAAAAACGCAAAAGATAGAGGGTATGACGTTCTTCATTTAGATGGGCCGCTAATGTCACATTGGATTCAAAAGATTGAGACCACCAATGAAAACATAACTTTCACAAGAGTAGATGCTGACTCTTTAGACAAGCTGATCAAAAAAACAGAGGATATTCCTTCCAAACTTTCTAAAGAAGATGAGGAAAAACTAAAGCCTGTTTTTGAAGAAAACGTGAACAAAGAGAAATTTATGGTTCAATTTGAATCCATGTCTGAAAATGAAGCTCCTATTATTATTACACAACCTGAGTTCATGAGAAGAATGATGGAGCAACAAAAAATGGGAGGCGGCGGAATGTTTGGTGCTTTTCCAGAAATGCACCATCTTGTTGTCAATGCAAATCACCCTAAAGTAAGTGCTTTGTTGAGTAAAAAAGAGGATGAACAAAAGCAAACAGTTAAACAGCTTATGGATCTCGCTCTTCTAAGTCAAGGCTTACTAAAAGGCAAGGCCTTAAATGATTTTGTAGAACGCAATATTGAACAAATAGCATAAGTTTAAATAGGGGGCTCCGGCCCCCTATTTCAATTAAACCACTTTTTCCTTGCAAAAAATATTTATTGCCTTTTTTGTTTACTACATATCCAAAAGCTATTGGATTGCGGTCGTTGCCTATTTGATTGCATCGGTTTTTGAGAAGGCAAATGTTCAGCAAAAAAAAGGTCAGGGAAGACAAACAAATGGAGGGTTTGCTCAAGATCCATTTGAATTTTATAGGCAGAGCTCTTCTAAATATGACATACCTACAATGCTCATGGCCCTTTCGGCCGTAGTAATGAAAGCAGATGGAAAAGTTTTGAAAGCAGAACTAGATTATGTGAAGCAATTCTTTTCTCAGCAATTAGGCAATCAATTCAGTTCTAGGCACCTGCAAGTGCTCAAGCAATTTTTGGATTCCGACAACATTCCATTAAACGAGATTTGTACTGACATTCGAAATAGAATGCCTTCAGAAGTTCGAGTGCAGCTTGTTCATTATTTGTTTGGAATTGCGAAGGCAGATGGAAATGTAGCCGAATCTGAAATGACCAGTATTCAAAACATTGCCAAGCTATTGGGTGTTTCTCAGCAGGAGTTTGTAAGTCTGAAAAACATGTTCTATCGGGATGTGAATTCGGATTACAGAATCTTAGGTGTTGAGTCAGACGCAAGTAATGACGAAGTGAAAAAAGCCTACCGAAAGATGGCCATTACCCACCATCCAGACAAAGTTGCATCGATGGGAGAGGAATACCAAAAGGGGGCCCAAGAAAAATTTATGAAAATCCAGGAGGCATACGAGAACATCAAGAAAACTAGAGGATTTAAATAACGTATCTTTATTGCATATGAAGCCTCTCTTACTACTCGGTTTTGTTCTAGCGCTGTTTTCAGGTCAATACAATGCGCAAATCGACCAAATTGATGTATCCCATTACAAAATAGACATTACCGTTAGTGATGACTCTGACACCATTAAGGTTTTAGAAACCATTCGTTTTCAACATATTGATCCCAGTGAACCTATTCTTTTCAATCTGGCATCGGTACAAAAAGATGGCAAAGGGATGGTGGTGCAAGAGCTTCTATTAAATCAGACAAAAGCACACTTTTTACATCGAAATGATAGCCTAAAGATCGATTGGAGAAAAGAGGAATCAAATCATACTTTTGAGCTTATCATTTTATTCAAAGGAATCCCAATTGATGGCTTGGTCATCGGTCAAAACAAATATGGTTCCAGAACCTTTTTTGGAGACAATTGGCCTACAAGAGCCCAAAACTGGTTTGCCTGCAACGACCATCTTTCTGATAAAGCAACGGTAGATTTTATGGTCACGGCGCCCAAAAAATATGATGTTGTTGCCAATGGAAGCCTACTTTCTGTGATAAAGGAGAAGCATACCAAGACCCACCACTACAGCTCGAGTATTCCATTACCCACCAAGGTGATGGTCGTTGGCATAGCAGAAATGTACTCGGAAGAGGCAGGCGTAATTAATGGAACAACGGTGAACAGCTACGTCTACCCTAACAACAATAAAAAAGCCGCTTATGATCTAGCCCTGGCCCCATCTATTTTAGCGTTTTATATCGATTACATCGCCCCATACGAATTCGAGAAACTTGACAACGTTCAATCTACCACACGTTTTGGGGGAATGGAAAATGCAGGATGCATTTTTTACGATGAGAATGCATTGAAAGGTTCAAGAAGCTCAGAAAATCTTATAGCGCATGAAATTGTTCACCAATGGTTTGGAAATTCTGCCACCGAAAAAGACTGGTCTCATTTGTGGTTAAGTGAAGGCTTTGCGACCTATTTGACCAATGTCTATATTGAACAAACAAAAGGAACTGAAGCATTTCAGACACAGCTTAGAAAGGATAGAATAAGGGTTTTGGCATTTGAAAAGAAATACAAACACCCCGTCATTGATACGAGTTACACAAGTCTAATGAATTTACTAAACCCAAATAGTTACCAAAAAGGGGCGTGGGTATTACATATGCTTAGAACTGAAATAGGCGATTCCTTATTTCACCTGAGTATTCAAAAATATTATCAGACCTATCGATTGTCAAACGCTAATTCCAAAGACTTTCAAAAAATCGTTGAAAACATTTGTAGACGAGACCTCAATTGGTTTTTTGAGCAATGGCTTTACAACGCTGGGCATCCCAAATTAAAAATAACCTCAAAAATCGATGGTCAAATCCTGACCTTAAAGATCACACAACAAACATCTCTATTCTCCTTTCCATTGAAAGTTGCCATTGAATTTGAAAGCGGTACGATGATTAATGAAGTCATCAACATTTCGAAAAAAAACACACTATTGGAATTCTACAGGGAGCACGAGTCAATCAAAAGTTTTGAATTAGACCCAGAAGTACAGCTCCTTTTTGAAGTCTTGGACTAACTTTTATTCAATATGAAAAACATGAGAAGACCATTCAATTTTCTAACTTTGTCATCTTAATCTGAATTATGTCAGACAATCGTTATCAATCAAGAGGAGTATCAGCAGGGAAGGAAGACGTCCATAATGCCATTAAAAAAGTAGATAAAGGCCTATTTCCTCAGGCTTTTTGTAAAATTGTTCCAGACTACTTAACTGGTGATGAGGACTATTGTTGCGTGATGCATGCAGATGGTGCAGGCACGAAATCCTCATTGGCTTATATGTACTGGAAAAAGACCGGAGATGTTAGTGTTTGGAAAGGAATTGCTCAAGATGCCCTAATCATGAA
>MEHZ011489034.1_pt1 | contig 28907 bp, 28 predicted proteins | sample 897221 | NCBI WGS metagenome assembly MEHZ01 (sample SAMN05514161, study PRJNA337945) | marine metagenome | isolation source: marine surface water | place: Arctic Ocean | collected 2007-12-13
ATCGAACGGATCTTCCCCCAGACGCCGGACGAACTCAGTCAGATGCTCGAAGTTGGACGCCATGGCGTATTGGTTACGTCACCAGCGGGCCGTGCTGCCCAGCTACCGGCCATGTGGTCTCGGCTGCAGACCCATGAAGCATTCATAGGCATGGTTGCAAAGAAGGCACACGTCTCGACTCCTGATGGCATTAGCAGCGCAGCGTGGTATCGGTTCGAGACCATCGACTATTGATGGCCGAGCGCCCAAGGAGGCGATGGCATCCTGGGATGCTGGTCGTCCTATTCGCGCTGATTTCTCTCGGGTGCAGGTCTACGCCAATCGCCCGTGCTGGCAATGAGGTTGTACTGATGGCCACCTCTGTGGCGTCAGAACCCTCGGCCTCGCCGCCAACCGTTTACCCTTCGCCAAACGAGGTCCGAGCAACCGAGCCAACAACAACCTCGTCGGCAGCCAGAGCAACCGTCCTACCATCGCCGTTACCAGAGCCGACTCCGGCGGTCACGATTGCCGATCTATTGCTAATGTCTTCTTTGAGCGAGACCGAGTGCCCCGAAGACGTTCGTGCCGGCCGGGTGGCGTGCTCGATTGCGACACTGCCACGAGATGTGGATTCACACGAGCCTGGCGAGACCGTCGAGATCATGGTCGCTCTGGTCGACAACGGAGATCCAAACAATGTTGGTCCCGTGGTCTTCCTGCAAGGTGGCCCTGGTGTCGGCAGCGTCACTCAGGCCGATAATTTCGTCGGGGCAGATCACGATCTCCTCTTCGTTGACCAACGGGGCACCGGGTATTCGACTCCAACGTTGAAATGCCCTGAGGTCGATGTGCTGTGGGAAGGTCAGTACAGCGATGACCCAGCAGTCCGTTTACCCGATGGCGAGGTGTTCCTGAAGGCTGCTTACGCCGACTGTGGCCGACGGCTCACCGCTGAAGGAATCGATTTCAACCTGTTCAATACTCGGTCGGCTGCCGTGGACATCGAACTGTTGAGGCAGTTGTTCGGCTACGAAGAGTGGTCGATATGGGGGAGTAGCTACGGCACCCGGTTAGGTCTGACGATCATGCGAGACCATCCAGACGGGGTCCGAGCTGCGGTACTTGACTCGGTCGTGCCGTTCGAGGTTGACTTCTTCGCTGCCATCCCAGAGAACGGCATGCGGGCGATCGCTGCCCTCGACCAAGCATGCGATAACGCTCGATGCTCATCGGATCATGGCGACTTTATGAGCGTCCTGTCTGAACTGGTGCTTGAACTGAACAGGGAGCCTGTGGCGGTGATCGCAACGATGCCGATCACAGGGAAACAGTGGCCCTTTCGGGTTGGTGGTGAACAACTCATCGACCTTGTATTCACCCAGCTCTACAGCACGCGCTCGCTTGGGGCTTTGCCCCGCCAGGTCTCTCGGGCGAGCTTCGGCGGGCTTGAAGAGATGGTTGCAGCGTTCGTGAGTCGAAGAGAACCGACCCAATTCGACCTGTCGCTCGGGTTGTATTACACGACGTGGTGTCGCGAGGAGTTCCCGTTTTACGACGAGTCCATCGACGATGATCTTCTCTCAGAGCTGGAGGAGCAGTTCGGAACTGCTGTCGCCGGCGCGTTGAGCAGCGATGGCATCGCGGCGTATTGTGACATCTTTGAGGTAACCCCTGCGCCAGCGGTAGAAAATCATCGGCTGGTGAGCCCGATCCACACACTCGTGTTTGCGGGTGCGTTCGATCCGATTACGCCGCCGGCGTGGTCCCTGCAGGTCGCTGACTCGCTGTCGAACTCGGTGTACGTCGAGATGTCGAACCATGGCCATGGCATGGCTACCGCGTGCCCCATGGCCATAAGGCTGGCGTTCCTGATAAACCCGACAGCGGCACTGGACACATCCTGTGCGGACCAGGCTGGTGGCCCTGAGTTCGAATAGGAGGTAGTTCGGGTTTCCAGTTCCCGAGCTAATGGCCCTTGCAGCTTCTCGGTAGCCGGGGGAACTTGCTTCGGAGCGCTCGGGCCGTAGATTTGGCGAACGCCGACAGGATGAGCGAAGCGAATCTGGACTATTCGTCAGCTTAAGTCGATGCCCGAGAACTCGTCGAGCTTGTCCAACTGATGCGATGCATTGATCTGGCGGACGGTGCCGGACCTAGATCGCATGACCAAAGACTGCGTCGTGGCACCATTTGCGTTGAAGCGGACCCCTTTGAGCAAGTCTCCTTCGGTGATCCCTGTCGCAGCGAAGAAACAGTTGTCGCCTGACACGAGATCATCGGTGTGAAGGACCTTGTTGAGGTCATATCCAAGTTCGATCGCTGCTTGTCGTTCGGCGTCGTCGCGGGCCCAGACACGGCCTTGGATCTCGCCACCCATACATTTCAGCGCGGCCGCACTGATCACGCCTTCGGGCGTGCCACCGATGCCGATGAGCACGTCGACGTCAGCGTCAGGCCACGCGGTTGCGATCGCTCCGGCGACGTCACCATCGGGAATCAGTCGGATACGTGCGCCGGCTTCGCGGATTTCGGCGATAAGCGCTTCGTGGCGGGGCCTGTCCAGCACCACTGCCGTCAGATCGCGAATACGTTTGCTCTTAGCTTGAGCGATGTGGTGCAGGTTCTCGGTTACGGTCGCGTTCAGGTCAATCGCTCCGGCACATTCGGGCCCAACGGCAATCTTTTCCATGTACACGAATGGGCCGGGATCGAACATGGTGCCAGCATCAGAAACCGCTAATACTGCGAGTGCGTTGCCACGGCCATACGCCGTCAGGGTGGTGCCGTCGATCGGGTCGACCGCAACGTCCACGGTCGGTCCGGAGCCATTCCCGAGTCGTTCACCGTTGTACAACATTGGTGCTTCGTCTTTTTCGCCTTCGCCAATAATGACGGTGCCATCCATGGCGACGGTGGTCAGCATCAGGCGCATTGCCTCGACGGCGGCCCCGTCGGCGCTTTCTTTGTCTCCTCGTCCCATCCACCGGCTAGCGGCGAGTGCACCGCTCTCCGTCACTCGCACTAATTCGAGGGCGAGGTTTCTGTCTGGGCTATCACTCATATGTGCTCCGCACGTTGACGTTGCCAGAGATCCTAATTGACAGCCTCAAGCTGAACATCACAAATGCACCCCTGATCGTGAGAAGGTTGCCCTTGACCCATTCTGTGGTCATGATTACGGGGTGACTTCGACGACAGATGACAACGACGGCCGCGTTTGGTGCTTCCAATGCGGCAATGAATACGACGAGGAAATCACCGAATGCACCGAGTGCGGTGTTCCTACGACCTGCGATCCACCTATCGATGTGTCTTCGGTCGGTGATGTCGACGACGATCAGCTTGCGTATGAGTTCCACGAATGGACGGGGCAAGGCCGGTCGACGCTCGATGGCATGCTCACTCGAAGCGGGATCGATCACGCGTGGCAAGGGGCAACTCTGATCGTTAGAGAAGTCGACGAAGAAGCCGTCGACGAAGCTGTCGCACAGGCAGAAATTGTAGCGATGCCTACGTTGGACCTATCTCAGCCGACGATGGTCTACGAACTCGGCGAACTCGATGATGATCAGCACACTCGGTTGCTACGCCGACTGGGCGAGAACGGCCTGTCCCATGCGTTCGACAAAGACGGAGATCTTTTCGTCTACGAGAAAGACGAAGAAAAAATCGACGAGGTCTTCTCCGGGCTCGATGAAGCAGATCCTGATGAGCGCGAGTTTGGTCAAGGTGTTCCTGGTGTCGATCCCGTCAACGTGATGTCAGACCTCTTCGTCGCAGCGGCCCGCCTTCGAAAGAATCCGAATGATGCCAAAGGAGTTGTAGCACTCGTCGAAGTCGCATCGATCATCGAGCAGATGACGCTTCCCTACGGTTTAGGTGCGGACGTATGGGGTTCGGTCGTAGATCAGTCGGCTGATCTCAGTGATGTACTGTCAGGCGACGACGACTCAGGCGATGTCACTATCGAAGAGATGTCGATACAGCTGCATGAATTTATGCGCAGGCTGGTCTGACTCCGCCGCTTTACTGACCCAGTAATAGTGCCCGGTGCCGCAGATGCATCGTCACCGGAACACGCTTACAGAAGACTAGCCTTCTGCGTTGTGATGTTGGCCGAACTTGAGGTGTATCACTCTCGCCCGATTGCACCGACGCGACGGGTAGCTATTGGCCGAACAATCTTGCCCGTCGAAGACTCGCCGGGGTTCGGTGGCCTGCTTCTCGGATCGATCGTGGCCAAGTACAGCCAGAGGATCGACTCTGAACTTCTCGAAGAGCTCGAGATCCTGAGCTATCAAGTCGAGCAAGGTCAACGGATTCCTCAGCCTCGGCTACGGCATCGGCTGCAGAAGGACCGGATTGGCCTAACCCGGTCGGTCCATCAACTGGAGCGGTTGCCGAACAACAAGCTGCACCTGAATTTCGAATCGCAACACAACGCGCCTACTCAGTACGTACTTGCTGCGGTGTACTCGGCAGGCAGGCTCGATCCCGGCCCTCGCACCGACGTTATGAAAGTCATCCGTCGAGCAATTGGCTGGCAGGGCGATGCCGACAGTGACGACGTATTGCTTAGCCACTTGAGTAGCAGTTTTGAGCGCTATGCGCTGTCCTCGTCCAGTCAGGCCGACCCAGTTGCCTGGGCCCTCGAAGTCTTAGGGTTCAAGGCTGATGACGACGTCCCCGACTCTGACACTCTGCGTAAGAGGTTCCGCAATGCTTTGCGAGAAGCCCATCCCGATGTCGGTGGCGACACCGACGAGGCCGCCCACCGTATTGCTGAACTGACCGAAGCCCGGCGTATTCTGCTGGCTTGACCGCGCAGAACCTAAGGTGACGATGATGGCGCTGATGCTGGGAATCGACACCGGTGGCACGTTCACCGACGCTGTCCTTGTCGACGATGGCGCCAGCAACGCCGTCGTGGCGTGGGCCAAGGCGCCAACCACCCATCACGATCTGGCTATCGGCGTGGCCGGCGCCGTGCGAAATGTTCTAGCCAACGTGGGTTGTGAAAGCGCTGCCACCATCGCACTGGTGTCGGTCTCGACGACATTGGCGACCAACGCCTTGGTTGAAGGGCACGGCGAACCCGCTGGTTTGTTCACCTTTGGTTTCTCTCGCGCCGAACTCGAGCGAACTGGGCTGAGTGTTGCGGTTGGGCCAGCGCTTCTTGTGCCCCTAGATGGTGGCCATGATGCCCACGGAAACGAGCGGTCACCCCTTGACCTGCGCGCTATCGAGCAGCGAGCCTGGGAGCTCGCAGGTCAGGTGTCCGCCTTTGCGGTTGCTGCTCAGTTCAGCGTGCGGAATCCCGGTCATGAACAAGAAGCAGCCGAGTTAATTCGCTCGGTGACTGGCTTACCCGTGACATCGAGCCATGAACTCAGTGCGAAACTCGACGGCCCCCGCCGCGCGCTCACTGCCGCTTTGAACGCACGCCTGCTTGGGACGATCGACCGTCTTAACGTGGCCGTCGCCACGGTTCTGGCCGACAACAGCATCGATGCGCCACTCATGGTTGTGCGAGGCGACGGATCGCTAGTCTCGGCTGCCTTCGCTGGAGCCCGCCCGATTGAAACCATCTTGTCAGGCCCAGCGGCCAGTGTGGTCGGGGCTCTGCATCTTGCAGATTTACGTGAAGGCTTGGTAGTCGACATGGGCGGTACGACCACCGATGTTGCCGTGATCGTTAACGGGCGTCCGTCGATCACCGATGGGGGAGCGGTGGTGGGCAGCCACCGCACAATGGTCGAAGCGGTCGACATGACCACGGTTGGGTTGGGTGGTGACAGCGAGGTTCGCATCGACGCCACCGATGTTCTAGGCCCTGTTCTGCTTGGCCCCGAGCGAGCGATTCCGATCAGCCGTCTTGCCCTCGACTATCCGTCGGTCCATGCTGTTTTGGACCGTCAACTTGCCTCTTCTGGGTCGTTAACGAGCGACGGCCGTCTCTTGGTGTCCACCGCTCCAGCTGATGTTGAAATCAGCGATCTTCGTGAGGCTTCCGTGCTTGCCCGACTGGCATCTGGCCCAGCGCCGGTTAGCGAAGTAGCGACGTCTGCGCTGGAACAGCGCGCTGCTGTTCGGCTCCAAGCGCGTGGTCTCATTCGCGTGGCGACGATGACGCCGACCGATGCCAGCGCAATCGTGAATTTCGTGCCCAATGTCGATACCGAGGCGGCTCGCAAGGTCGCCGCGATCCTGGCACGGCAGATGAACCCGATGGGGGGTGTCGTGGCCGACCAAGCGACGGCCTTGGCCCAACTCGTTATTGAAACGTTGAACCGGCGTTCTGCTGACTTCGTGTTGAGGGTTGCTCTCGACGCAGACGATGTCGACCATCGTGGCGGCGACGGCCTTCTTTCGGCATCTCTGGCCGGTCACCGCAAAGTGACGACTGTGCAGATCTCGCTGAGTTCGCCGCTAACCGCCATCGGGGCTCCAGCGGGCGCGTATTACCCGGCTGTTGCAGCGCTGGTCGGGACTTCAGCGTGCGTGCCGGATCACGCCGATGTTGCTAATGCAGTTGGCGCTGTTATTGGTCAGGTACGGGTGCGTCGTAGCGCGACGATCACACAACCAAGTCGAGGCCAATTTCGGGTCCATCTGGATGGCCAGCCAACTTTTGGGTCGGTGGAGAATGCCCGCGTTGCGGCCAGAGACCTACTTCAAGTTGCAGCGTTAGTTGATGCTGAGTCTGCAGGCGCTTCGACGCCTGAACTGACCGAGACGTGGCAAGAACGCATTGCCCATATGAACGGCCAGGATGTTTTTGTTGAAGGCACGCTGACAGTTGAAGCATCTGGCCGTCCGCGCTTCTAGCGGGAGGGCAAAGACAGATGTAACGGGCGCCAGGCGCCTGTTCATGGTGAGCGAAGCGAATGCGGGTGGTGGTGGGTTGTTGAGGTCGCTGGGATCGCAGAGTGTTTAGCTCGGGCAGGATGAGCGAAGCGAATCCGGACTACCCGGCTACTGGTCTTCAGGGTTGAGTTCTTCGAGTTCGCGTTGTGAAGTTTCGGGGTAACGAGCGACGACGAATACGGCTAACAATGGCACGATCGCGAGTACCGCGAATGCCTTGCCAAAGCTCCAATTCCAGTTTTCAGTTACTTGCCCAACAAAGACTAGGCCGATGACGCTGCCGACCACGGCGACACAGGTGAGCATGCCGTTTGCTAGCCCTCGCCGTGAGGTCGGGAAGAGTTCGGGGCCGTAGACACCGAGTGCAGGGATTGTTGCTGCGCCCACGATGGTGGCAAGCGAGCCAGTAATCCACATGATTGAGCCACCGAATCCGTAACGAAGGACGGCGAAACCAATGCCGCCGATGATTCCAATAATGCCAACCACGCGTCGACCTCGGCGGTCGGCCTGGGGGCCTGCGATGGCGACACCGATCCCGATGGGTGTATTTACGATGGCGGCGTACAAGCTGATGCGGGTTGCTGAGAAGCCGCGCGTCTCGCGCAGGTACTCGTTCTGAAAGTTCGACGCTGGGGCGGAGAACATAGAGAGAGCCACACCAACGGTTGCCAACATGATGAAGCGTCGCTTCATGGTCGATGTGATCGGTGCTGGTGCCTCCTTGCGTTTGAGGTGAGCCTGGAATCTTCGTGACTCTTCGAGACGTTTCGACAAGCCAAACAGCACCGGGAAGATGAGGATGGCTGCCAGGAATATGAGCCTCCATGCCCGGGGCCCGGTCCCGGCGAGGGGCAGAAGCCACAGCACCATTCCAGAGCCCAAGCCAGCGAACAATGTGAGGACAGAGGTAATCCATGCCCGTGACCCGGCAGGTGACTCTTCGGCGGCGATAACACCGATCAGAATGCCGAAGCCGGTGGCGAAACCCCGTGACAATGTTTGAGTGCCTCCGAAGAACCAGATATTTGGAGACACGGCGGCGACGACAGCAAACAGGGTTGAAAGCGTTCCGGCAAGCAGGAGCATGCGACGCCGCCCGACGCGGTCGGCCTCCCGGACAACGAGCAGCGCCAACAACGCTCCGCCTCTGGTCAAGCTCGTGACCCACCCCTGGGTCGATGTCCCCTTGTCGAACTCTTCGGCTACGAACGTGATCGTCTGCGATAACAACGTGCCTAGATATGCCGCAGCAAGAGCGGCAAAGATGAGCAGCGCGAACGACTGTGCTCCCTTTGCGTCGAAGCGTTCGGGCGGCGCCCAAAACGGTGCGTCGACACGGTGCGGACGTCGCAACTGCCAGCTGATAAGTGGCGAGGCGACCACTCGCCAAATTGGCAGCGCAAGCCTGTAGTCAATGGTCTCTGTGACGCGGTAAAGGCCATCGGCGTCGACCGATGATTGTTCCTCGACGTGGATCGCTCGGTGCCACTGTGTGAACGGGCCATCGGCGAAGCCGAAGCCGCCCGGGGTCGCGGTCTCTTCAACAAGCCAGTCGACCCGCGGGGTCTGCAGCTGTTGCAGGGCGTCCTGGTTTACCAGGTGCTGATTGACCACACGTGCCATAACGTTCGCTCCGATCCTACCGGCGAGTCGGTGGGCCTGAAGTTCACCATTAGGGAACGGTCCCGGACGCCACCGCCGACCCTGTTGCAAGTTCTATGCTTGGTCGGTGAATCGACCCGAGAAAGCCGAGGCCCTGTCATGAGCGAGAGTCTGCTGGTACGAGGCGGAAAGTCGCTGTCAGGTTCTATCACGCCGTCGGGCAACAAGAACGCCGTGTTGCCGATGCTGTGCGCGACATTGCTGACCGACGAGACGATGACGGTGCGCAACGTGCCAGACATCACCGATGTAAACAAGATCGTTGACTTCTTCGAGATGTTGGGGTCACAAGTGGAATGGGATCGCGACGCGAAGACCATCGAGGTCAATCATGGTGGCGCTGGATTGGACTCGCGGACAGTGATCGATGCGCTGCCACCTGGCATGCGCAGTTCCGTCATGCTCTTTGGCCCGTTACTTGCGCGAGTCGGCACGCTCAATGTCTCAGACGACGCTACGGGCTGTTCACTTGGAGCGCGCGAAGTCGATCCACATCTCGACATTCTGGAAGGCTTCGGTGCCACCATTGAATGGGGTGAGCGGCGCGAGATCCGATTACCCGGGAGTTTCTCGGCGAACGAGCACTGGATGGATTACGCCTCGGTCACCACGACTGAGCACTTCGTCATGTGCGCAGCGCTCGCGAACGGCACATCGACGCTCGTCAACGCTGCGAGCGAACCGCATGTGCAAGACCTGTGCAAAGTGCTCGTCGAAATGGGTGCCAAGATCGTCGGCATCGGCACGTCGGTGCTGAAGATCGAAGGTGTGCCAGCCTTGAGGGGCGCCGACGTGCGTGTCAGCGATGACCACCACGAGATCTTCACCTTCTTGGCTATTGGTGCCATGACCGGCGGCGACGTAAGTGTCGAGCACTCTGTGCAGCACCACTTCCCGCTGATGGATCGCACCCTCGAGAAGTTCGGGGTTGAAGTCGAGCAGACTGCAACTGGGTCTCGCGTGTCAACGACTGAGCGGCTACGCGTCGAACAACCTCGAACCTCGCATCTGCTTCAAAAAGTCGAAGGTGCGCCCTGGCCATATTTCCCTGTTGACCTGATTCCACCCGTCGTCGCCCTAGCCACCGTCGCTGACGGCGACATGTTGTTTTGGAACAAGGTTTACGAAGGTGCTTTCGGTTGGGTTCCCGAGCTGGCCAAATTCGGTGCGCAGGTCACGGTGTGTGACCCGCATCGAGTCATCGTGTTCGGCCGCGATGACCTGCGCCCCGCTGTCGTCGATGCGCCGTACATCATTCGCGTCACAATCGCGCTGTTCATGGTCGGTGCCAGTATCGACGGAGAGTCGATCATTCGAAATGCTTCGCCGGTGCGCCGGGCGCACCCAAATTTTGTCGAGAACCTGCGCTCGCTCGGAGCTGATGTCGAATGGGTAACCGAGTAGGGGCCCTACGAGGTGCTTCGTTATGGCTGTTTGAGGCTCGCGGGTTAGCGCTCCCGAGATCTTTGGCTCCAGCGGGCCGTATCAGTTCGCCAGCGGTATGCCAGCGTTCAACGTCCGAAGAAGGCCGATCTCAGATCGCCTAGGCGGGCTACTCGATATCGACTGGATCTGTTTCGACGGCCTCGACGTTCGCTTGAGCCAGCTTGGTGTTGGCCCGGCGGTTCGCCAGGAACAAGACGCCAGCGAACACTACTAATGGGCCGGCCACCATCAGGATCTCGTCCCAACCGCCGTCGTGCGCGATCAGGCTCACTGCGTACCCCAGTTCGGGTATCGTTCCTTGGCGTAGCCCGATTCGATGCGTGTCTTGAGGCGCCGCAGATTGCCCTTCCATAGAGACTTGAGGATTGGCCGTGCTGCCATGGCGCCCAATGGTCCAGCGAAATACCAGGGAAACGTGAGTTGCTCAACCCACGAGAGAATCGTGTTCGAGCCGCTTGCACGCAATCGAAACTCGCCGGTGCCCGAGACGATGCCTTGATGGTGCACCTCTATGGCCTGGGTGTGTTTCCAGTTGGTTATCTCTATCACGTTGGCCATTCGGAAGGGCCCCACGACGGTCTTACATTCGAAGCGAGTCCCCACGCCGCTGTGACGATCTGTCAAGAAGCGGATCTCCTCGGTATCTTGAATCCAATCGACATAGTTGGCGATGTCGTGCACCTGGGACCACACGAATGCCACCGGAGCGTCGATGACGACTTCGATAGCGATGCCGGGCCGACGTGATGATCGGCGACTATCGCGAGTCTGCCTATCCCTTGAGAACCGTGCCACCGGATAAGCGTAGGTGTTCATTGCTGGATAACCCGATGTGCGGGTTACTCGACCACGAGGCGCTCTTGGTCCTCTACGAACCTCTAATCGTCGTGAAAGTCGGCGTGATTCTATGAATCAAGGCCTGGGTAGAAGGCTCAACTGTCGTCATGACCGTCTCCCCATTACTCCTCTCGTGGAGGTCTCGCTAGTCGAAGCGCACCTCAGCAGCGTCTCTAGCGGGGCTTGTAGAACCGTGCTCGTAGAACCGTGATCGGCTCAAGGAGCCATTGCAGAAGCCAATCATCGTTCGTTTGCGGCTGTGACTTGTCGCTTCTGTCACGAAGCGCGGTCGGAGAAATCCCCCAAATGGCCGGGCGGTGAGGCTCGAACACCGTGGTGTGAGACCTGCAACACTCCCGTTCTAGATCCGTTTGTACCAACTCACGTGGCGATGCCCGGAGTCATCAAACGGTGTGCCTAACCAATCGCTGTATCGCTCGAGGAGCACCATGCCGGCTGCGGTTGCGCTTGCGTCTAGTTCTTGCGGCGATTGGTAGAAAAGTCGCCACGGTCGACACACGATTGGTGAGCCCAACTCGACATGACTCCCCACGATGACATCTGGCTCATCTAGATCTGGCCCAGTAATAATTGCTATACGGGCATCGGGGTCTGCCGGATGTTGTCGGATGCTGATACCAAATGGCGTTGCCTCGCGGGTCATAGCAATGAAGGATTCAACGGCTGCGACCCCGCCAGGACGGATGACACGGGCGATCTCGACAAAGCAGCGTTGCTGCTGCTCGTGACTATCCAGGTTTAACAATGTGTTGTATGCAATGAGAGCTGCATCAACGCTGTTGGAAGCAAGAGGGATAGCCGTCATGTCTGCTGCGATGGGTCGAGGGCCCGGTGCAGCGAATCCGAGCATCTGAAACGATGCGTCCAATGCAACGACCTGGAACCCTGCATCGTGCAGAGGCGATGCCAGCCGACCCGTGCCACTGCCCAGTTCGGCGATAGACGCACCCTCTGCGCACTGGCGACGAAATGCCTGAACCATGACTGCTGGGTCGTCGAGGTCGTCGTACCACTCCTGGTAGACGTCGGCGAACGAACGGGCGTAGAGCTGTGGGTCTGAGGGCGGCGAGCCTGACGGCTGGTTGGCCAACGTCATGTCGGTCAACCAGCCATTGTTGCGGCGGCATCGGTGTCTCGTAGCCGAAGAGCGAGCAGCCCAGCCACTGCAAACATCAGAGCGCTCGCCAACATTGCAGTTTGATAACCGCTCACACGCTCACCAACGACCGTGGTCCCGGCGATGCCATTGGCCAACACCATCGAGGCAATAGCGACACCGACGGCCGGGGCGACCTGTCTGGTCGTCCCATAGATGGCGGTGGCCTGACCCATGGCTGGTCGCTCGGTTCGGGCATAGACAGCCGACTGGATTGGTACGAAGAACAAACCCATGGCGAGACCTCGAACGAACATCAATGCTCGAATCCACCAGAGGTCAACACCGGCATCGATTTGCGCTGTGGCACTTCCCACGGCGAAGGCGAGTACCGCCCCCAACAAGATGAGGCGCCGTGGGCCAATCCGTTTGTATAAGAACCGACCAACGAGTTGGCTGGTAACCAGCACCCCGAGAGGCTGTGGGAAGAGGGCTAGGCCGACCTGCAGCGGTGAGTGGCCGGCTTCCTGCTGCAGGAACAACGGCAGCAGGTAGATGAGGCTGATGAACCCGGCATAGACCGGCAATGAGACCAGGTTGTACCAGCCGAAGTTGCGTTCAGTGAGCAGTCGTAGATGAAGAAGGGGCTCCCGTTTTCGCAACTCGACGACGACCAGCATGGCGAGCATCCCGAGGCCGAGGACCAAGCTGAGCATGATCGGGGCAGAGGCCCACCCTCGCTCTCCACCCCGAGACAGCCCGTAGAGTGTTAGGCCCAAACCGCCAGCGAGCAGGAAGAAACCCGACGTATCGAAGCTGGTTTGCTGCGCTGTGTCGTCGTCCAGGAGCCACTTCCATGCCAAGAGCAAGGCCAGCGCTCCAATTGGCAGGTTCACAAAGAAGATCCATCGCCATGACGTGAATTCGAGGATGGCGCCGCCCACGATCGGCCCGAGCGCTGGCGCGATCACCGCAACGGTGATGACCTTGCGAGACGCTATTGATCGCTCTTCGATAGGGAAGGCGTTGAAGAGCAGCGCTGAACCAATAGGAGTGATGAGACCCGCCGCCGCTCCCTGCAGCGCTCGCGCTACGACCAGCTGGTTGAGCGACTGAGCAACACCACACAGCAGCGAGGTGAACACGAAACCGCCGAGCGCAACCATGAATGTTCGCCGCAGACCAAGGCGTTGCCCGAACCAACCCGCCGATGCAGTCATGACGGCGAGTGCGATCGTGAACGAAAGTACAGTCCAGTCCATGGCTGTGGCCTCGACGTCAAACTCGTTCGCCAGCGTCGGCAATGCCACATTGATGATCGTGCTATCCATGATTTGCATGAACAGTGCGGTGATGTACACAGCGGCCACTAAATTCTTGTAGCCAAATCGCTCGAGCACTAGCTCGAACCTATCTGCTGCAACTCGCTAGCCCCTTATGATCCCTGACGGATAGCCTGGTGGAGTCATGAGTGCGCGTACCGAGTCTGAAGAGACCTATCTGGACTGGGCCGCCAGCACGCCTATGCGGCCCGAGGCCCTGCAGGCAATGGTGCAAGCCGCCCAGGATGGCTACGGAAACCCAACCGGTGCCCATCATCGCGCCCGGGTAGGCCGTCGTATCGTCGACGATGCTCGTGACCAAGTTGCCGACGCGGTCGGCGCCGAACCATCCGAGGTCATCTTTTGCGGTAGCGGCACCGAAGCCGACAATCTGGCCATCTTTGGCGCGCACGCAACGAACAATGGGCACGTCGCCTGTTCAGCGATTGAACACCATGCTGTGCTGCACCCCGTCCAACATCTCGGTGGCACCGTTCTTGATGTTGACAGTGCCGGTCAACTCGACATCGCTCAGCTGCGCTCGATCGCTAATGACGATCTTGCGATCGTTTCAGTCATGCTGGCCAACAACGAGACCGGTGTCGTCCAACGACTCGACGAGATCCGAGCCGTCCTTGACGAACTCGCACCCAATGCACTGCTGCATACCGATGCGGTGCAGGCCTTCCCATGGCTCGATGTTGCCGAACTTGCAGCACCAGCCGACTTGATCAGTCTGAGTGGGCACAAGTTCGGCGGGCCAAAGGGCGTAGGTGTGCTGATTGTTCGTTCGCACGCTGATATCAAGGCCCAAACCCTTGGTGGAGGTCAAGAGTTCGAGCTCCGAAGTGGCACCCACAACGTGGCGGGAATTGCTGCACTTGGCGTGGCTGCTCAGATGATGGCTTCTGAACGAGCCCAGGTCGTCGAAAACGTTGGTGCGCTCCGGGACCGGTTGGTCGGCGGCATCATGCAGGCCTTACCTGACACGATCGAATCAGCCCGCCAAGTCGGCGATGCTGCCGTCGAAAAGGTTGCCGGCAGCGCTCATGTCTGTTTCCCTGGCATCGAGAGCGAAGCGCTTCTGTTCAAGCTTGAACGCGTCGGTATCTACGCATCGGCAGCGTCTTCGTGTGCAAGCGGTGCCCAAGACCCCAGCCATGTGCTGGCGGCGATGGGCTACCCTCGTGAGCTGGCAGCTGGCTCGTTGCGCATGTCCCTTGGATTTGGCACCACCGACGCTGATATTGACCGAGCGCTTGCCATCATCCCCGAGTGCGTGCAGACGTTGCGCGCTGCGTCTGCGTGAGGTCGTTGTAATGCAGGTAATGGTGGCAATGTCTGGCGGCGTGGATTCGTCGGTGGCCGCTGCCATGATGCTCGATGCTGGTCATGAGGTCGTCGGCGTCACGATGAAGCTTTGGGGCGGGCCGTCCGACAAGGGCTGCTGTTCGGTCAGCGATGTGCTCGATGCCCGTCGGGCTGCCGACGCGATTGGTGTAGATCATCATGTCTTCAATTTTGGCGATGATTTCGAGCGTCATGTGATCGCTCCGTACGTGACAGAGCACGATGCTGGTCGCACCCCGAACCCATGCATCGAATGTAATCGTTCGATCAAGTTCGCTCGCCTGCTCGAACGTGCTGATGCGCTTGGGTTCGATGCCGTCGTGACCGGTCACCACGCGCAGATCGTGACCGTCGGTGACGGTACGCGTCGTATCGCCCGAGCAGTCGACGTTGCCAAGGATCAGAGCTATGTGCTGCACATGATCCCGCCTAAGGATCTCGCACGGGTCGAGTTTCCAATCGGTGGGCTTGAGAAGTCGGTCGTGCGCCAAATGGCAGCTGATATGGGTATGCGTGTGGCCAATAAGCCCGATAGTCAGGATGTTTGCTTCATCAGCAGCACAACAAGCCGTGACGAGTTCCTAGGCGATCGACTGACGCATACACCGGCAGAGGTTGTCGACACTGATGGAAACCAGGTCGGCCAAGTTGATTCAATTCAGCTCGTCACAATCGGGCAGCGCAAGGGCCTAGGCCTAGCGGGTGGTTCGCCAGCGCAATATGTAAACAACGTCGACATCGGTGCGCAGCGAGTCACGATTGGGACTCGTCAGGACCTGCTTTCTGAGTCGGTAGAACTCGATGTGTTGACGTGGGTAGGCGAACCTGTTTCGCAGGGCCTCGTGGCTCAGACCAGCGCCCACGGAGCGACCCGCCCGGCACGAGTGCACGCGAACACCGTGACCTGGGAAACACCCCAGCAACGGGTTGCCCCTGGCCAGACTGTGGTGCTGTACGACGGTGACATCGTGGTCGGTGGCGGGGTAGCGCGCTAACTAGTCGGGTAGTCCGAATTCGCCCCAATGACTTGTTTGTGTTGAATGCTCGACGGGCCCGGCGAGGCTATTTGCCGGCGAGGCTATTTGTCTGGGCAGCTTGCGGTGTTTAGTCGGTGGGGATATTGCGGCGTTCGGCTTCGTCGAGTAGTTCGCCAGGACGGCTTGGGCAGAACAAAAATCGGCGCACGTCGGTCAGGGTGGCACCGGAACGGTCGCCAGGATCGCGAAGTCCCAGCGGTGCAGGATCGGTCAGCTCGCATTCAAGCAGTAGACCCGCAGCTGCATTTGAGAGGTCGCGGGCGGGGCTGCCATCGAGTGCAGCTCCCAGCCGTTCGATAGCGGTTCGGCGAAACAGTACTGGTTCTGTCGTGACCGTCAGGTCGTGCATGACCATGCCGGTTGGGACGAAGATGACCCAGCGCTGGGTCAACTGATGCAGGGCCCGTGCGCCGATAGCTATCGAAGTAACGCCGAGCGCAGTTGCGATGGCGCCAAGGACCCATTGCCGGTTCCCTAATAGAAGAGGGCCAGTGGCGGTCCCGCCAATCACCAAAGCCGTGACAATGGGAACCAACACGTAGCCAACATGCGAAGGCGGACGTAGCAGCATGCGACGCTCGTCGCCGTAACTACCACCATCGACGAACCGGTCGCCGACCAACGAATTGAGCGCTACGAGAACCAGGGCGAATGCATGAGCACTAGCCAGCATTGCAATGGCTCCAAAATCAGTGTTGACGAGCGCCCATGTCGCCAGCGGAAGCGTCCCTGTGGCAAGCACTCGTAGGGTCGTCAGCGTGATAGGAACGGGAACCATCGCGGCCAACATGCCTGCGGCCCACAGGGTCCATAGGCCAGCCGTCATCACGAAAGGCACAGCATGACCCGCCGAGGCAATGGCGTTGCTGCCAGCTTGCCCGACAGTAAGTGGTAGGAAGAACCAAAGGCCTCGTAGTACCCAAACTGCTTGTGTTCGCATCACCCCCAGCTTGCCAAGGTTCGCGGCGCACGCCACCCGCCTCTCGGTCGAGACACTGATGGCAGACCTACAGTAGCGAGGGTGAGCGATGATGCCGTGACGCGAGTCGAAGAGTTGCGAGCGTTGATAGCGCACCACAACGAGCGATATTTTGCACTCGACTCGCCAGAGATCAGCGACGCTGGTTTCGATGTGCTGCTGAGCGAACTCGCCGCGCTCGAAGACAAGTATCCAAATCTTGCAGCGACAGACTCGCCAACGAAGACGGTGGGGGCCGGTGCGACCTTTGCGCCGGTTCAACACGATGTGCCGATGATGTCGCTCGATAAGGCCTTCAGCACCGATGAATTTGACCAGTGGCACACTCGGCTTTCGCGCAGAATCGGCGAGGACGCGGAGCTCGGCCCGTTTGTGTGTGAGCTGAAGTTCGACGGTCTCGCTATCTCGGTCCGCTACGAGAACGGCATTTTGGTCCGGGCGGCGACCCGGGGCAACGGCACTGTTGGTGAAGATGTGACTGCCAATGTTGTGACAATCCTCGATGTACCAAAGACTTTGCCGGCGGGGGCCCCTGCCCTGCTCGAGGTGCGCGGCGAGGTGTTCATGGCAGTCAGTGACTTCACTATGCTGAACCAGGCCCGCCAAGCCTCAGGCCAAGCGCTGTACGCGAACCCACGGAACACCGCCGCTGGTTCACTACGGCAGAAAGACCCGGCTATCACCGCGTCGCGCAATCTGAAGTGGTTTACCTATCAGATGGGACAGATCGAAGGCGGACCTGCATTTACCCACCACAGTGAGACATTCGACTTCCTGGCTGAGCTTGGCTTCCCGGTAAACGATCAGGTCAAGGTCGTCGACAATGCCGACGCGGTGAAGGCGTACTTCACCGCAGCAGAGAACCACCGCCATCAGTTCAACTACGAGATTGACGGTGCTGTAGCCAAGATTGATTCGCTCGCCCGTCAACGCGATCTTGGTGTCACCAGTCACCATCCTCGGTGGGCGATTGCCTTCAAGTTTCCGCCTGAAGAGAAGACCACCGCACTGCTCGACATAGCGGTGTCAATTGGCAGCAAGGGGAAGGCCACCCCGTTCGCCGTACTCGATCCAGTCTTCGTTGGTGGCTCCACCGTCCAAATGGCTACGTTGCACAACGAGGACCAGGTGGCGGTCAAAGACGTTCGGCCGGGCGACACAGTATGGGTGCGCAAGGCCGGCGACGTGATCCCAGAAGTGGTCGGACCCGTGCTCTCTGAGCGGCCCAAGGGTTTGCAACCGTGGCGGTTTCCGGAGCGCTGCGACTGCCCAAACCGTCATCGGCTGACGAGAGCTGACGGCGACGCCGCCCACTATTGTCTGCACCCGGTGTGTCCTCGCCAACGCGATGGTTGGATCGAACACTTCGCCGGACGCTCGGCGATGGACATCGAGGGCTTTGGCGAACGCACGGTGCGGCTCTTCACCCAGGTTGGGCTGCTCAGCGATATCGCCGGCATCTATGAACTTGATTTCGTTCGAGTGCGCGAGATCGAGGGATTTGGCGAGACGTCGGTGCGCAAGATGCACGCGTCGATCGAAGCCTCGAAGGACCGTGGTCTCGGAGCGCTACTGATTGGTCTCAACGTTCGGCATTTGGGCGATAATGGCTCGAAGCTGTTGGCCAAGTCGTTTGGTCATCTCGACCGCATCCTCGAAGCTGACGCCGAGACCTTGGGGGCAGTCGATGGGGTTGGCCCGGTAATCGCTGAGAGTGTTGCTCGCTATTTCGCGAACGAAACTAACCAGGGAATCGTCGAGCGGTTGCGATCGGCTGGTGTCGACTTTGCGGGCCCCGAGGTCATCGATGTGCCTCAAACACTCGAAGGTCTCACGGTCGTGGTGTCGGGATCGCTTGTAGGTTTCAGCCGCGATGGGGCGAAAGAGGCCATTACTTCGCGCGGTGGAAAGTCGCCTGGCAGCGTCTCAAAGAAGACCTTTGCCCTGGTACTTGGCGACTCGCCTGGAGTGTCAAAGATCGCCAAGGCAGAAGATCTCGGTGTACCCGTGATCGATGAAACAAGTTTTATTCAGCTAATGCACACCGGCCGGCTGCTTACTTGAAACGCGTGCGACGCAGGTGTCTCAAGTAAGCCTGCGTGCGAGGGCTAGCTGGCGTCGAAGCACCAGGTGTACGGCGTCGCGCCTTCAGGTCCTTGGGCGATTAGCCAGTAGAATACCCGAACACAGTTTTGGTCGGGGCGGAGCCGAGGAACGGTATTGCCTTCGCGTGGCTTGTAGCTCAACTGGTTGAGCCCTTGCACCCGGAACAGTTCCGCTTCGGGAATCTTGATGCCATTGATGTCGATGTCAGCGGTATACCCAACCGCCAGATCGACGAATATGTCGGTTTGGCTCAGCACATTTGAACCTGGCTCGGGGCCAACCGCCTGGATCGCGACGGGAAGGTCGGTGCTTCGCGGGCTTCCTTGATATACGACCACAGCGATTGTGAAGAGAGCGGCGGCGGCGGCCAGCATTGAAATAATGATCAGTCGGCGCGTTCTGGCTGAAGGCAAGTCCACCTATGAATCGTACGCTGCTCGCAGCGCTAGCCCCCAGTTCTGAGGCCCTCGGCCGCTATGGCTGTGGTCACAGATCGGCGAAGGAATGGCGAGCGCCACTCGCGGGACGATGTGGCGAAGTACGATAATTACGTCATGGATCCCACTGCGCTGACCGAGATGGTCGACCGGGTCTTTGACGATCGTTATCGCATCGAAAGTCTCGTTGGGGTAGGTCATATTTCTGCAGTGTTTTCGGCATTTGACCAGGCTGAAGACAGGTCGGTAGCGCTCAAGGTTTTCGATGCCGGACTGGCAGGCGATGAGGGCTTTGTCGAACGGTTACTCGAGGCCGCCGAACTAGCGTCGGTTTTGAACCACCCAAACATCGTTGAGATTTACGACTGGGGCGTCGATGGCGGCCCGTACATCGTATCTGAGTTGTGCGAGGGCGGAAGCCTGGCAGCACTGCTCGAAGAGGGTAATCGTCTGGCGACGAGCCAAGCCTTGGTGGTGACTCTGGCGTGTGCCCGAGCCATGAATTACGGGCACGAGCAGGGTGCTATCCACGGCAACCTGACACCTCGCAACCTACTGTTTACGTCGGACCAGCAGGTTCGGATCAGCGACTACGGTCTGGCCAATGTGATCCTAGATGTGCCAAAGGCACCGGAGTCACGAGCTCTAGAAAGCGTCCGGTACGCCTCGCCCGAGCAGGAGCGTGGCCGGCTCGTCAACGAGTCCAGTGACCTGTATTCACTGGCGCTCATAGTGAGCGAAGCCGTGAGTGGGAATGCTCCCCATATCGCCGAGACTGTTATGGGCACACTGATGGAGCGTGCCGAATCGGCTGTCAACCTGGATCCGGCATTGGGTGTCCTGCTGTCGCCGTTAGAGCGGTGTGCTCGGGTTGAGCCCGAGGAACGACCTGAGGCCGAGGAACTCGCCATTTCGCTGCTCGCCGCCGCAGAGTCGCTGCCGCAGCCGTTGCCGCTGCCGCTGGCGGGGATTAGCAACGGAACCAGCCTGGTCAATGCTCTGCTATTGGTCGCTGGTGGAGTAATCGGACCGATCGCCGACGAGGGCATATCTTCGGCGTCTGATAGAGGTGATGATCAGGTTGAGGATGGAGCTGAATCGGCGAAACACATGGCCGGTCTCAGCGGATTGGCTCCTGCTGCTCAAGACATCGCAGACTCAGAGAAGTTGCGGTCAAGCGAAGCCGAGTTTGATGTTCCCACGGTCGGAAATTCTGCTGGTGTGGCAGGTTTCGACACCAGTGGCCATGAGTTCGACAGGCTGAATACAGATGCCATGGCGCCAGCGTTGGAAGGCCTCGTCAATTTCGAAGAAGTAGAGCCGGTGTTCGCTGAAATTCCAGGCGCGGCCGTCGGGACAGAACTCGATGTGCCAGAACCAGCACCGACTGGACGCAGCACAGCAGTGGCGTACGAAGAACTCGAAGATGATGCCGAAGATCGTTTGCCGTGGTGGCCGCTCGTTGCGCTTGCCATGCTCGTTGTTGGAGCGGTAGCGGCTGGCATGTACTTCTTTGTCCTCACCGACTCGTCAGAGTTATCGGCCGCCCCCAACGTGATCGGTGCGCAGTACGACGATCTAGGCGACCGACTCGGCGAGCGCAACTGGGACATAATTCGGCTCGAAGCGCGCGTCGATGGCACTGTTGTTGGTTCCATACTTTCTCAGGATCCGAGCCCCGGCGAAGAGGTCGACCCAGCACAAGGGTTGACCGTCACGGTGTCTTTGGGGAACCAGATGGTCGAGATTCCTGGTGACATCGTTGGCCTAACTGTCGAGCAAGCTGAGTCGCGCTTGGGAACGGTTGGACTCGTGCTCGGCCGGTTGTCTCAAGAAAACAGCGAAGCGCTCGCTGCTGGTCTTGTTGTCGGCTTGGATGAGCCGACGACGCAGATGCCGGCCGGCGAGGGAGTTGACCTGCGGGTGTCCGCCGGAGCCGAAGACCGCATCGTGCCTGGTCAGGTAGTGGGGCTCACGATCGGTGACGCGACCAGCCTGCTTGTTGGCTTGCGGCTGCAAGCTGTCGAGGAACCGGTATTTGATCCCGAGGCCCCAATCGGCACCGTACTTGCATCGATTCCGCCGGCCGGTCAGATTGTGCTGGCTGATTCGGTCGTCACACTGGTTGTCAGCGCCGGGCCAACACCCATCGAGATGCCCGACATCATCGGCCTGCAGCTTAATGAGGCCATCGATGTGGTCGAGGGTCTGGGACTGATCTTTATTGACACGACTGGAACCCCGGGCAAAGAGGTAATTGGCGCGTTGCCCCCAATAGGCGCCATCGTCGACGTAGGTACCGAAGTCACCATCATCTTGGACGACCCTCCCGAAGAGTGATCTCTTCCGAAGCGTTGTGCACTTACTCGGTGATAGCGGTGAGCCGGCTAACGATTTCTTTAGCCAGAACTTGCTGTTCGGGTGTTGCTTCGACGTCTTGTAGCGACATGATCAAGGTGATGTCGCCTTGGACCTCGATTTCGCCGCTCATGAATGCAATCATCACATTCTCGGGCTGAGGATCGATAAGTAGCTGCCGGGCGATGCCATAGGGAATCGTGACCGAGACGTCGGCATCGCGGACATGGCCCTCGTTCGGGACCGCTGAACCGGTCGTTGTGTCGATATGGCCGAGGACGTGGTCTTCGCTGAATGGAGCAGTTGTGACGGTGACATTCATACGAAGTGACTCGGTCGGTTCGTCGACGCGATCCTTGTACTCGTCATGAATCGCCCGGGCCTTGTCGATCCATGCAGGCGAAAGGAACGGGTGGGTGCTCACGTGGTCCACGGTAACCGGGGCATGTCGGAATTTACGGACCCAGGTTGATCTGTTCACAGGCCCCTCGGCGCCGGATCGGCTACCCCAGCCCGGCCGCTGCTCGGGCGGATAACATCATCAGTTGTGCATGACTGCAGGATGACCTCATGAGTGGCGAGATCTCGCGTGACGAGGTCGCGCATGTTGCTTCGCTAGCTCGGTTACGGCTCGACGACAACGAACTCGATACCTTTACAGAACAGCTATGCGTTGTTCTTGAGACCGCAGCGAACCTAAATTCGCTTGATCTGAGCGATGTGCCGCCTATGGCGCAGCCGTATCCGCTGACCAATGTGATGCGACCTGATGTCTTGGTGCCATCGCTCGATCGCGACGAAGTCCTGGCCCAGGCACCTGACGTCGAAGATAGCAGATTTCGCGTTCCTCCATCCCTAGGCGAGGCGCCGTGAGCGGCGCACAGGAATTGGCTGCATCAATCCGCTCTGGTGTTCAAAGTGCAGTGGCGGTTGCCGATGCATCATTTGGCGCTATCAATGAACGTGACGATGAAATTCATGCCTTTCTGCATTTGACGAAGCAGCGGGCTCAGATCCAGGCCCAGGCCGTCGACGACGCAGTGGCTAATGGCAATGATCCCGGTCCTCTTGCCGGCGTGCCTATTGCGATCAAAGACAACATGTGCACCCGGGGTGAGCCCACAACGTGTAGTTCAAAAATTTTGGAAGGGTGGCGCCCGCCCTACGACGCAACCGTCATCGGCCGACTCGAAGCCGCCGGTGCGGTGATCGTGGGTAAGACGAACTTGGACGAGTTCGCAATGGGGTCCTCGACCGAGAACTCCGCATTCGGGCCAACCCGCAACCCTCATGACACGACCCGGGTGCCAGGTGGATCCAGCGGTGGCTCTGCCGCTGCTGTTGCCGCCGACTTCGTACCGCTATCGTTGGGCAGCGACACTGGCGGATCTATCCGCCAACCAGCAGCGCTGTGTGGCGTCGTAGGCGTGAAGCCAACATATGGTGCGGTGTCGCGTTACGGGCTTATTGCGTTCGCGAGCTCACTCGATCAGATCGGTCCGTTCGCACAGAATGTCACCGATGCTGCGTTGTGTTTTGACGTGATTAGCGGTCATGACCCCATGGACGCTACCTCGATTCCTAACCCGCTTACGCCTACGCTGCCAACAGTGAACGATGGCGTCGCAGGAATGCGTATTGGCCTGGTCGACGAACTCATGGGCGAGGGAATCGATGACGACGTCATCGCACGCACTAACCAGGCGGCCGAAGCGCTGACTGCAGCGGGAGCGACGGTTGAACGCGTCAGTATCCCGGCGACAATCTACGGCCTTGCTGCGTACTACTTGATCGCCCCCGCCGAAGCGTCGAGCAACCTGGCACGATTTGACGGCGTGCGTTATGGCCAACGAGTCGAGGGACAGAACGTGGCGGCGATGAACGTTGCTACTCGTTCTGCTGGGTTCGGCGACGAGGTTAAGCGCCGCATCATGCTTGGAACCTATGCCTTATCCTCGGGCTATTACGACGCTTACTACGGCAAGGCTCAGCGAGTTCGCACGCTGATCGCGAATGAGTTTGCAACGGCGTATGAGAGCTTTGACCTGCTGCTGTCGCCGACGTCGCCGTCTACGGCGTTCGAAATCGGAGCGAAGAGCGACCCCATGGCGCTCTACATGTGCGATGTGTGCACGATCCCATCGAACCTGGCAGGTCACCCTGCCATGTCGGTGCCGTTCGGTGTCGGCGATGATGGGCTGCCTGTCGGCGTGCAAATTCTGGCTCCGATGCTTGAAGAAGCAAGGATGTTTAAGGCCGCCAAGGCCCTCGAAGATGCTGCAAAGGGGATGTCATGAGCGAACTACCTGAGCAAGGCCAGCGTGTCGGGACTCTCGAGACGGACAACTCCAAAACAGTCGAAGGCGTATTACCCGAGGGTTGGGAGATGGTGATCGGGCTCGAGGTTCACGTCGAATTAGCGACGCCAACCAAACTCTTATGGGGTTGTGCCAATAACTTAGGCGACGAACCCAACACCAACATCTGCCCAACCTGTCTTGGTCTGCCGGGATCGCTCCCGGTGCCAAACAAACAAGCCATTGAGTTTGCGATGACACTGGGTCGGGCGCTCAACTGCACTGTGTTGCCGTCGATCTTTGCTCGCAAGAACTACTTCTACCCCGATATGCCAAAAGACTTCCAGACCACGCAATTCGAGGAACCAACGAACGCCGAGGGTTTTGTGCAACTCCCTAACGGCAGGTCAGTGGGAATCGAACGAGCCCATATCGAAGAAGACACGGGTAAATCGACTCATTTGGGTGGAGGCGGCAGGATCCACGATGCAACCGCAACACTGGTTGATTACAACCGAGCCGGTGTTCCCCTGGTCGAAATCGTGAGCCACCCCGTCATGCACGACGCCGAGACGGCTCGTGCCTATGTTGCCGAGCTCCGTGACATCCTGCTGGCCACTGGCGTTAGCGACGCACGTATGGAAGAAGGCTCGATGCGAGTCGACGCCAATGTCTCAGTGCGTCCTATCGGCAACGACGAGCTACGCACCCGGTGCGAAGTCAAGAACATCAACTCGCTTCGGTCACTTGGTCGTGCCATTAACTACGAGGCTCGACGCCATGTCGACCTATGGACCAACGGCGAAGAACCGAAGCAAGAAACACGTCACTGGGACGAAGACGGCGGCCGTTCAACATCGGGTCGGTCCAAAGAAGACGCCGATGACTATCGCTATTTCGCCTGCCCGGACCTGCCGCCGCTGACACCAACCGCTGAAGACATCGCAGCGATTGACGCTGCGTTGCCTGCGTTGCCTGCAGCACGGCGTTCAGCGCTCGCAGCAGCAGCGGGCGTTGAGATTGCTGACACGACACTGACTGTTGAGCGAGGCTTGGACATGCTGGTCATCGGCGCAATCCAAGCCGGAGCCGATGCAACAGTAGCCATGAAGCATGCTGATCAGAATTTGTCTGATGGCCAGGGCCAGCTAACGCTCGAGTCCTTCGCTGCCTTGGTGGTTATGGAGGTCGATGGTTTGTTGAGCTCGACCCAGGTGAAAACCGTGCTGGGCGAATTGGTCGCGAATGGTGGTGCGCCCGGCGATATAGCGTCGTCTATGGGCTTCGAAGCCATGGATACCACTGAACTTGCGTCTCTTCTTGATGGCATTATTGCCACGAGCCCTGACGAATGGGCTCGTTTCCTCGAAGGCGATCGTAAGGTCCAGGGACATTTCGTTGGCCAGATCATGAAGGCAACGCAAGGTAAGGCCGACGGCAAGGTCGTCAACCAACTCATGACCCAGCGAGCTAACCAAGGCTGACCACACGGTGCGGTTTGTTTTGCCCGGATGCCACGCCACTGCGATGGGTTATTCGCTGGTGTCCATCGAATAACCAACGCCGAGTTTGCTGCGGCGGCTCTGGTGGAGCACTGCACGCCTGGTCGTTGCCAGGATACAACTCTGGGTCAACTCGCCGATGCTCCGGTGCTATCGCTCAACCATGTAAGCCAAAGTGGCATGGCACCGGACCGGCGGTCATGAACCGCGCCGTCCCGATGCGCTTTGGTTATGGAGCGGACACTGATGCAGATCGGTACCTGCCGGTTCGCTTGGCCTAAATGATTGCTCGTGAGCGGCGAGCCCGTTGAGCAGACGGCGCTGAAGGAGGCCGCCGAAGAGATGGGCTCGATCGTCAAGTTGTCAAGTTTGTCTGGTGTCTTTCACTGTGCATGCACATCAGAGAATTCATTTGGAGCGGATCTTGTGTTCGGAGGTCGGGCTGACGGCAGAGATCCACTAGTCAACAAATTCAGGACATTGCGCTGGCTACCCGAGGCTCGAAACATTCTCGAAACTGCTATTCCGGACCACGGAGTGACGACTCTTATGGCCTAGCGAGGGGCGCGATTGGACACCGATGCGCAACACCGGTATTTCCCGGTTCCTGCTAGCTTCGATGCCATGTGGACGTTGAGGCGCCCGGCGGCGCGAGTTGTAGTGCTTGATCGGCAAGGACGGATCTTTCTGATCAACGGGCGTGACCCGGCGGATGCTTCAAAGCCGCCTTGGCTCGAAATACCGGGTGGTGGCATCGACCCTGGAGAAGACAGTGCAACGGCTGTTGCCCGCGAGCTGTACGAAGAGACCGGTATCGAAAACGCCGAAATCGGTCCCGTTGTGTGGAAGCAGTACGTCGAGTTCGATTTTGGTGGCTACCACTTTGAGAGTGACGAGCAAATCCATGTCGCTTGGTGTGACGGTGGCGAGTGGCAGCCCAAACATCTTGAGTTTCTCGAAGCCGCAGCCTTCAGCGGAGCCGAGTGGTGGTCGCTTGAGGATCTGATGGCCTCAGATACGCCTGTGCTGCCCGAGCGGTTACGAGAATTTCTACCCGACGTTATTGCTGGGAACCTGCCAGACGAACCCATCGACATCGCACCCCCGCTGGGGTGAGACCCTGATCTAAGGGTCCGGTCCTAGCTGGCGGTTCTAGATCGGACTCATCGACCGGACTTACAGACTGTGTCGGACTCACGGACTGTGCACGTAACAGAAAGGTGGACACCTGAAGACAGAGATGTGGACCTCTAGTGGCCGGAGTCGAGCCCTAGGTCGTCTCGATAGGCGGCCTTTACGGCATAACCGATGATAATTGCCGGCAGCAATAGCACTGACCCGGCGATCAAAGAGCTGATAACGATCCAACCCCAAACATCGTTGAAATTTGTGAACAAACCAACAAAAAAAGCAACCATAGCGATGCCAAAAAGTGAGTAGCCGAGCCGTTTTCCGGCGTCAGCCGCAGTGCTGAGCTGTGCCCGTCGGGCCAGGATCGGATCGTCCTCGAGGTCGCTCACAAATGCGCATCGTACTCATGTAATGGCCGCTTCGACTCTGGCCTTTGGTGTGCACTGGAATATCCTTTTTGCGCAGAGGCCCGCCCCCATCCCTGCTGCCCGATCTTTGGGTGTTGCTGTTTCGGGCCTCTGGTTAAGGACAACGACATGAAGCTCCACGGCGTCATCAATTCCTCGCCCGATTCGCTCGCAGACTTCTCGATCGCGGAGACGGTCGAGGCAGCCCGCACTCGAGCCGAGCTGCTGATCGGACAGGGTTGTGTGGGTATCGATCTCGGCGGTGCGGGATCGACACAGTTCGCCGAGCGGGTAGAACTCGAACAAGAGTGGAGCCGTCTTGACGGCAAGATCCAGACGATCGCCGAGCTAGGTGTCGAGCTTTCGGTTGACACCTGGCAGCCCGAAATCATGGAGCGAGCGTTAGATGCCGGCGCCAACTTCATGAATGCTGCAGATGGGCTACAGAACGAAGACATGGTTGCCCTAGCGGCCGATAGAGGAGTGCCAGTGGTACTACCATTCCTGTCTGGTATCGACCCCAAAGCGATGAGCTTCGTCGAAGGTAATCCGCTGGACGTCATGCTTTCGTGGTTCGAAGAGACCTTGACCCGCGTCACCACCGCAGGCGTCGCCGAGTCCCAGCTCATCATTGATCCTGGCACCGGCTTCGGCCCAGCTGACTGGGCCTGGGAAGATCGTCGTCGTTATCAAGACTCGGTTTATTCACAGCTCGACAGGCTTCGAGTGTTCGGTATGCCGATCTATATGGCACTTCCGTGGAAGCTCGATGGGGGGCGACTCGAGTTGCTCGACATGCTGCTGCGGGTGGGCTTCGATTATGGCCGAGCGCACCTTCCGGACTACATCCTGCAACGCCAACGCGAACTAGGCCTGGCAAACGACTGATCAACAGCATTGTCGGACAACGGTCGGCTTCTGAACGTGTGCGCGCTCTCGTGGGTCTACACGGTGTCTTCGTGGGCATTCTGGCGGCTTCGCCATCGGGACGAGGGAAATGAGGCGGGAGCGTCGCTCGCCTCATAGCGGCCGGCGTATCGTCCGGGCATGACGTTTTCGATACGCGCGGCAACCTCCGACGATGCCGAGGCCATTCATGGCTTCATTTATGAGCTCGCCGTATACGAGAAGGAGCCCGATGCCGTCGAGGCCACACCAGCATCGATCCGCGAACAGATGGAGTCGGAGCGGCCGCCGTTTGAGTGCGTGATCGGCCAGGTCGACGGTGTGGCTGTTGGCATGGCGGTGTTCTTCCAGAGCTACTCCACATGGAAGGGCGTCCCGGGCATCTATCTCGAGGATCTCTATGTACAACCTGACCATCGTGGCAGCGGGTACGGCGGCGCGTTGCTTGCCGAGTTGGCAAAGATTGCTGTTGAGCGAGGGTTCGCCCGCGTGGACTGGCAGGTCTTGGACTGGAACACGCCATCGATTGAGTTTTACGAAAATGTCGATGCTGAAATTAAGCGTGATTGGCTGCCGTGCCGGCTGACCGGCGACGCTCTTACAGCCATGGCCGCTCGCTCACAGACGCATTAGCAATGTGTTGAAGAATGCCGGTGTTGCGCACCGCGGACTACCCGTGGGGCTGCTGGCTTGTCGGGACCGTAGATCGGGGTGCTGCAAAACAGCGACGAAGGAGCGGACTACCCGTGGGGCTGCTGGCTTGTCGTTGAGACATGCGGTACGTGTTTTTCCGCACCCTGCTGGATGAACGTCTTTTGAAAAATCAGCGTTGTCAGTGGCGTGGCATAGCCAAGACGCGCCAGGGCGTCTAAGATTTGTCTTCTTTACTTTTTGTTAAGCCACGCAACTGGAAGCCATCGTTCTTATGTCGAATCAGACAGCACCTGTCGAATCAAATCTTGCCGTTTTCGGTGAGTTCGCGGCCGACGGACAGACGTCCTATGACAATGCGATCACCCGCTTCCGCAAGAACGGTATTTTGCTACCCACATTTGCGCAGCTCCGAGACCCGTCAACGATCCCAGCATCTATTCAGCAGAAACTTGCCAGCATCGACAAGGACGCTCCAGACCCAACGAACCTGTTTCGTGTGCATTGGTT
>MEHZ011620606.1_pt1 | contig 28807 bp, 18 predicted proteins | sample 897221 | NCBI WGS metagenome assembly MEHZ01 (sample SAMN05514161, study PRJNA337945) | marine metagenome | isolation source: marine surface water | place: Arctic Ocean | collected 2007-12-13
TGGTTTGTGAAAATTTATAACTCACGAAAGCATGAAAAATATTCAAAATCCCCATTATGAGTAACTACGAGGAACAAGTCCGAAAAATCGTTAGCTTGAAGCGCTACGAGACTCCGCGCGATGGTTACTTCGAGGATTTTCTAGAGGAATTCCAGGAGCGTCAGCGCAGCGAGCTTCTCCAAAAGTCGTCCATCTCCCTTTTCTTTGAGCGCTTTGCCGCTTGGTTTCGTGAAGTTGGATCTGTCAAGTGGGTGGCCGGTGCCGGTCTTGCTTACGCCGCAGTGATGGCTGCAATTCTCCTTTGGCCGGGTGGTCCGGGAACAACTCCGGACCCAAATTTAAACCGACAGCCGGCCTTATTTGAGCCGGACGTGAAACCGGTCACTCCTCCTGCTCCTGTGAAGGAGGATCCCGAGATTGCTGGTCAGAAGCTCTAGGCTGGCTTCGTTGCGATAGCAAAATGCGGCTCGTTGGTGTCACCGCGATTTTCGTCGCGCTCGTTTTAGGCTTTGTGCAAAACTTGCCTCATGCCAAGCCACGCCGCTAGTCTCTCAGTCCGTTCTTCTGGAAAGGGAACCTATGAAATCACCCGTCAAGTCGAGGACCTTGTTTCCGAGATAGGGATCACAACCGGCACCGTGACTGTCTTCGTTCAGCACACCAGTGCCAGTCTCGTCCTCATGGAGAATGCCGATCCCAGTGCTCGGACCGACTTGCATGCATTCTTCGATCATTTGGTTCCCGAAGATACACCTTACTTCGTTCATACCTACGAGGGCCCCGATGACATGCCCTCTCATATTCGTACGGTTCTGACGCGCACCAGCGAAGTGATCCCAATCGTCGAAGGTCGTATGGCCCTCGGAACCTGGCAGGGACTTTTTCTCTTTGAACATCGTGATCAGCCACATTCACGGAGAATTGTGGTCATGGTGCAGGGGGATTAGCTCATTCCAGCGAGTCAAGGTAGTCAGCGAGCTCGAATTGTTTGGCAGAACGGGCCGAATCACTTGCCGTTCCTTGCTTCTGCCCGGTTTCCCGAAGATGAGGGCCTGCACCCTGTTTAATGGAGGCCTCACAAATATCGTTTCGGCGCGCTTGTGTTGCCAGTGTTCCGGCGTTGGACCAGAATAAGAAGATTGTGCCACTAAAATCAAAGCGATTAGGGAGCGAAGAGAATTCTCCGGATCCTAGGATTCGGTATCGTCATTTCGATGCTTTGAAAAGTCGTTCGACTTCTCCTTGTGGCAGAGGGTTGGTGAACCATGTTCCACTCATGGGCGGGGCAAAGTGGTGGAGTTGGGTTGCGTTGGCGTTTTGGAGCGCCTGCCAGTCTTGCAAGATCGTTGCTGTCGAAATCTCTCCGCGGTAAATCGTGAGGGCCCGATTATTTGGATCCAAAAGAATGGCGAGCGGCACCGAGGACGGTGGCGTGTGGTCGAAGAGTTTCTCTTGAAATTTGTGGATCCGGTTGGCTGATTCGGCATCGATGAGTCCCCACGGAAATGGGAATTTGGTGCGATCAATGAGATTGTATGCGGGAGAAATATCGGCGATAGGTCCGCCGATACCATTGATTGCCAGAGCCAAAATCTCCAGATTTGCGGCGCGGATTTTGTCCGCATTGGAGGTGAATTCCTCGAGGGAGTCTTTACACGAATTGCAAGTCCCGGACCAAAGAACGAGAAGGCGTGCCTTACCGTTGGCGGCCAACAACTGCTGTTTGGCCGCTTGATCCCGGAACGTGAGCAAGGGGAAGGGAACCCGAGCCGGAAGGATGATACGGGCCTGACTCGTTGTTCCCGCGGCCTCCAATGGGTGTTGTTTTAAGGTCACCGTTTTCCGTTTCTTCATCGCGGTTGCCTTGCCGGTGCCTTGCTTCAAAAGGAACCGGCCGCCATCGCCGTTGAGGCCCTCAAAAAGTTCCTTCCCTCCTCCCGGCCAAGTGACCTTGGCCTGACGGTATCCTTGCCTGTCGCCCAGGCCGAAGTGCAACCACTTACTGGACTGGGAGAGGAAGAGGTCGCCCGCCTTAACTGATCGGACCAAGTGTTTGTTCCCTTGAGAGGGCAGGAGTTCGACGACAGCGCCAATGGCATCGCGGTTGCTGCTGGTGCCTTCAAGTTTGATCGAAACTGACGGCGGGCTTTTGCGCTGATTCAGCATGAGACGAAGTCGTGGACCACTGCGGTTACGATACCAAAGATCGAGTCGGCCATCTTGATCCCAGTCCACAATGGCAAGTCCGCGCCCATCCTCAATGTGATCTAGCCCGGCAAGGTGGGACATCTCATGAAACCGACCTTTTCTACCATTTAGGAAAAAGCGATTTCGCTCGCTCCCACTCCATGAATGTCCGTTGCGGACCAGTTTCATCAGGTCCGTCCAGCCGCGGGCATAGTCATTAATCTTTTCTGAGGGCGACACGACCTGTCGCCAAAAGAAGCTTCACAAATCATCATCGCGCGTATTCGTCAGATAACCGTTGGCGACAACGAGGTCCTGCCATCCGTCGTTGTTTAGGTCCGCAAAACCCGAGCTCCAGGCCCAACCACCATTGGTGACGCCGCTCTCCAAACTATGATCCTGGAATACTCCATCGTTCGCTGAAAAAAGAGTGTTGCCTCGCGCCATCCGGGTTTTGCCATCGCTAAACTTCCGTTGAAAAGCGACCCGCTGTCCGGCCGACGAGAACATGTTTCCGACGAAGAGATCGGCCTCGCCATCTCGATTAAAGTCCCCCCACGAAACCGACATCCCGGCAGCCATATCTTCGGCGCCAACTTCCGGGGCACTATTGACGAATTTTCCGTCATCATTTCGATAGAGGCAGTTTCGTCCGAAATCGTTCGCGACGTAGAGGTCCGGATCACCATCCCGATCGAAGTCCTCCCATGAAGCTGCGAAACTCCAGCGGGTGTTGTTTTGATCCATGCCTACCTGCTTCGTGACATCGCCGAATTTGAAATCACTCAGATTTGCGAGGAGCACGTTACGGCCTCCATTTTCGGCGTCATTGAATGGCGTGGGTGAGGAGGCCTCGAAGCCGCGTTTCCCGGAGACGGAGGCATCGTCCGCGCTGTAAACGCAGGTGTAAATGTCGAGGTCTCCGTCACTGTCGAAGTCTGCCGCACTCAGCGAAAAGGGGTAGGGGGCTCCGGGGAATCCTCCCCTTAACTCGAACTTGCCGGTTCCGTTGTTTTCCGCGAAAGCAATCATCGCGATGGTCGCCACGACAAGGTCCTGATCCCCATCGTTGTCGAGATCGACCAGCAAGGCGCTTCGCGAATCTTCCAGCCACGCGACGCCCCATTTAGAAGCGACTTCTTTCGCAGTGCCATCTGCCTGTTGGAGGTAAAGTTGGTTGGGCAGACTCCCTCCATCGCAGACGTAAATATCCTCGAGACCATCACCATTCACGTCTCCCACGGCGATTCCGTGGTGACCGGTCATGGCGAGGTCTCCGATGCGGGTGATTCGTTGGGACCAGGATCCAATCCCGCGGAGGACCTGCGCTTCGAAGCGCGGGTTCTTCTCGAGAGCCGCTTTCGTGACATCCTGAAACCAAGATCCTTCTGCGCGAATTTTTTCGAAGTTCGCGACCTCTAATCGCTGTAATTTTGGTGGTGATTCGTCTGTCCAAGAACAAAGCCAGGTTGCCGAATACTCTCCGTCCCCGCGGTTTGCTTCCACATGAACCCGTGTTGTCAGATTTTCGACGCCGATGACTTTGAGTTTCAGTTCACCCAGGGCGTGAATTTCTTCGATAAGAATTTTTGGACTTATTGATCTTACTTTCCCGCTGGTTCCCACCCGAACGGCAACACTGTGGACGGTATGTATTGGTCCTGGGGTTTCGAATTCGGAACAGAGGAATCCTGGGGCAAGAAGAGAGGTGGCTTCCTCTTCATTTTGAGCTTTCGCAAGTCGGTTGAGCTGAGAGAGGGCCCGAATTGTGAACTTTTCACCGAGCCAGGAGTCGCTAGCTTCTGCCACGGGGAGGTTGAAGTTGAGAGGGACTCCGGTAAGGGGTGTTTTGGATTCTACAGGAACCGGCAAACGGTCTGGGCGCGCCATTTCTTTGAGTCGAAGTTTGACCAATTCATCGTCTACAACGATTGGCTCGGCAATGGCCGTGGTCGACAGAGCGGAAAATAGGAACAGTAAGTGGCGGATTAGCCTCATCGGAATGCGATTGGAAGTTAACCTGAGTGTTGTCCCGAGTCTTGCTTAAAGAGTGTGAGGTTGTCTCGTCGAGTATTGGTTTTGAGCGACAGAGATCTTTCTTAGGTCAAGAAGGTGCCCAGAAGTTTGGATGACCAATAGCCCAGAAGGGTCTTTTCCCTCTTCACCACTTCCACCGATCTTTCTTTTTGTGTCTCTTGGGCATTCACAATCGGGAAAGCGAGAATCAGGGCAAAGACAAGAAGGATTTCCATGGGTGTTGCAAAGGCTTACTGGGTTAAGCTGAAAAGCTCCAGCGTATCAAGAGAGCCAATTGAGGCGTCTCAGAACTAACTGAAGAGCTTGAGCACAGGCTTTTCCTTTACGAGTTCCCTGGGTTGGTTGAGGTGGTTCATGACCATGGTTTCGGAATCGATCCCGAAGGCATGGTAGATCGTGGCAAGTAACTCGCCGGGGTGAACGGGGTCTTCGGTCGGGGCGGAGCCGGTTTTGTCGGACTTCCCGTGGACGTAGCCTTGCTTGATTCCAGCTCCCGCGATGACGCTGGTGTAGCAGTAAGGCCAATGGTCTCGGCCATCGGCGCTGTTGCCGTTGCCCGAGGTGCTGACGCCCTTTTGCGGGCTACGGCCAAATTCACCGACCGCAACGACGAGGGTTTCGTCGAGGAGCCCGCGGTCATCGAGATCCGAGATGAGGGTGGAGAGGCCATTGTCGAGCATGGGACCGCCCTGATCTTTGATGCGCTTGGTGAGGTCCTTGTGAGTGTCCCACGAGTGGTTGTCGGAGTTGGCGACTTTTGGCCAAATGACTTCGACGACACGAGTGCCGGCTTCCACCAATCGTCTGGCGAGAAGGCAACTGTCGCCAAAGGTATTTTTGCCATAGGCTTCGCGGGTTTTGTCGCTCTCTTGTTCGAGAGCGAAGGCTTCGCGCGCCCTTCCGCTGACGATGAGATTGAGGGCCCGGTCGTAATATTCATCGAGCGAGTAGCTCTCGACCGCTTTGTCGATGGTGGGCATTTGCGCATTGATGGCCGTGCGGAGGCTGGCGCGTCGTTTGAGCCGCAGTGAAAATACGTCGGGGCGCAACTGGAGGTCATCGATTTTGATGCGAGCCATTTTGGCCATGTCCATATCATCGCCACCCGGATAGAGGGTGTAGGGATCGTAGGATTTCCCGAGGAAACCGGCGCTTCCACCTTTGCCGACCACGTTGCTTTCCTGAAGAGGGCGCGGAAGCATCACGAAGGGCAGCATGGGCTCCTCCATCGGGCGCATCTTGACGAGATTGGCGCCGAAATTTGGAAAATCCTTTGGGCTGGGTGGCTCGAGTTGGCCGGACGGGCTCACCTTGTCCGTAGTGTAGCCGGTCATCATTTGGTAAATCGCAGCAGTGTGATTAAAGAGGCCGTTGGGCGTGTAGCTCATCGACCGGATCATGGTGAACTTGTCGTTGATCTTGGCGAGGTTCGGAAGGACTTCGGTGAAGTTGATCCCCGGGATTTTGGTCGGGATGGACTTGAAGGAACTCCGCACGTTGTCGGGCACGTTCTCTTTCGGGTCCCAGAGATCGAGGTGGCTTGGTCCTCCTTGAAGATAGACCATGATGATACTTTTGGCTTTTCCCCAACCGGGAGCGCCAGATTCCTTCTTTTCCTCGGCGAGGGCCTTGGCCTGAAACATGGTGCCAAGCGACATGCCCAGCATGCCCGCTCCTCCAACTCTTAATACGTCACGGCGACTAGGGCCGGCGGTGGGATCGCAGACGTCTTTTCCTATTTGTCCTGGAATTCTAAACATGGCTTTGTTTTTGGTGGTTGGGGATTAGTGGTTGAAGAGGAAGGCGGGGGTGTTGATCAAGGCCCAGGCGAGATCCTGGGCGCCGGTGAGTCGACGTTCTGTGAGTTGTTTCGTGCTGAGAGCTAAATCATTTCTAAGAAGATCGTGCCCTGGGTCGGCGCGAGGAACTTTTTCAAGCATTACTGCTTTGTTGCGAAGGTCATTCAGGGTTGGATCAACGGGGAGAGGCTTCTTCGCTTGGGCGAGGCTCTGATCCAGGGTCTTGAGAGTTACGTCATTCTCGTGGAAGTATTTCGTGATCTCCCCAGTTTGCTTTTCGTTACGCTTCTCTTTGGTGAGGGCGAGAACGTTCTTAATGTTCTCCGGAATCGCGAAAGGCAGAGGCCCTTGTTTTGTCGTGACCGAAAGCCGAAATTTTCCAAGCGTGTGTAAGTCGTCGTGAGGCTGCCTGAGAGTGAATCGAAGAATGCTGCCTTCTCCGTTTCCGACGGGTTGCTCGCTTCCAAAGATGGCCGTTTGGTTTTTGCCAACCTGCGGAGAAATCGCCCAACCGGAGTTTGGTTCGGCGGGCTTTCCATCGATGGCCTTTGCGACCTCGTAGTTCGCTTGGCTAAAGCTGGCCTTGGCGGTGTTAAATTTGACCCGTTGGAAGTTCTTTGGATCGGACGCTGGTGCGACCTCCAACTCAATTTCACCGAGCACGAAGTTGCCTGCCTCCTGCCGCCCAGGGCCTTTTCCGGGGAGCCGATCGTCAGTAAGCATCTCAAGCCGAACGGCGGTGATGCCGCTGAGTTGAGTGGGTGCGGAGAAAGTGTAGTCGGTCTTACCATTATTACCCGTGGCGATGATGGCCTGGTCGGCTTCAAGGGTCAGAATAGCTCCGTTGGTGGATTTGAGATCGACGGGCTGAAGGGGAGTCCAAGGAGTGCCTCCTGCGGCAAGTCCCTTTTCCCATCCTGAGATTTTGGCGGGAAGGGCAGCGTCGTAGGCCTTCTTGTCGCTCTCGAGTTTGGCGATTCGATCCTGGCGCTTCTTTTCCTCGGCATCAATGCGAGGTTTGATCGCTTTTTCATGTGCAGTGACCGCCGACTTCGCGCCAGCGATATCGGCTTCGCGTTTTTTCTCAGCAGCGGCGAGAGCGGGATCGCGCTTTGTGAGATGTTTCGCCAAGGCCTCCTCGAGCGTGGCGTGATCTTGATCAATGTCGGTGCTAAAGGCTTTCAAGGTGGCCGCGATTTCGGCCTCTAAAGGAGGTCGGTTGAGGATACGGTAGAACAATTCCGCAATCAGTTCGCGATCGTCTTTTGATTCCTTGGCGAGCTTGGTGATGGCGTTGTTGGGATCGGCGATGGCGTCGCCCACGGTGGGGCCACTGAGGAGAGCCATGATCGGCCCCAGTTGCATGTCGCTGTTTCGTTCGCATTCGCACGAGCTTTCGCGAACCGGGCGCCCGAAGTTGGCGAGGAAACTATCGGGGAGTTTCACTCCGACATCAGGGAGTGAGGAGGCGCGGGTGCCCTTGGGAACACCGGGGAATCGGCTACTGGCTCCAGTGACGGAGTGAATGGAATCGTAGAGAACTTCAGCGGGAAGGCGCCGGGCCTTGGCATGGGAAAAGTTGATGGTGTCATCTTCATTCCACTTGTGGGTCTCGATGGAGAGTTGGTAGGTGCGGGATTTGACGATGACCCGCATGAGTTCACGGACGTTGAAACCGCTCTCGATGAAGTATTTGCTGAGCCAATCGAGAAGCTCGGGGTTGGAGGGAGGGTTGCCGGCGCGGATGTCGTCGAGGGGTTCGATGATGCCGGTGCCCATCATGTATCCCCAGACACGGTTGGCGTAGCTGGAGGCAAAATAGCGGTTGTCGGGCGAGGTCATCCACTCTGCCAGTTTATCGCGACGGCTGGCGTCTTTCTTTTTCGGGTGGGCGGCCTCGTAGGGGAAGGATGGTGCGGTCACCTCTCCGGTGCGCTCGTGCGTGACTTCTGCGTCGTTCTTTTGATAGATGATTTCGTAGAGTGGCTTGGCTCCTTCGACTGCGGTGCCACCGATTTTGTCTTTGCCGCTCGCGGGATCTGCCTTGAGTCCGACTTGAGCGAAGAAGGCGGCCATTTCGTAGTAGTTGTCCTGCGTCCATCGCTCAAAGGGATGGTCGTGACACTTGTTGCAATTAAAACGAGTCGCGAGGAAAAGGTGGGTGGTGTTTTCCATGGTGTCCTCCGGGGTGCGGAGGATTTTGAAATACGAGGCGGGAGGATTGTCCTTGTTGGAGCCGGTCGCGGTGATGACCTTGCGGGCAAACTCATCGTAGGGGGTGTTGTCGGTAACTTCCTTGCGGATCCAGTCGCGGAAAAGCATGGCTCCCTGTGGGGGGAGAAAATTCCGATTCACCTGCAACATATCGGCCCACTTGTTTGTCCAGAATTCGATGAACTCGGGGTTACCCACCAAAGAATCGGTCAACGCATCGCGCTTCACTTGGGAGTGACGGGTGTCGGCGAGAAATGACGTCACTTGCTCGACGGAGGGAGGGAGGCCCGTGAGGTCGAGATAGATGCGGCGAACGAAGTCGAGGTCGGTGCAGATTTCCGACGACGAGGTTTTCATGCGTTTCCACTTTTCGGCCACCAGGTGATCGATCGCGTTAAACTTGGGCGGGTCAACCCACACGAAACCATCGCGGTTGCCCATCGCGGTGACGGTGGTGGCGGCGTAAGCGCCTTCGTAGCGAACCAGGATGGGGGCTTCGCCACGGCGGATCACTTTAACGAGGGCGGGATAGCCTTTCACCATTTCCGCAACCTCACCATTACCACTGGTGAGAACCGCTTCGGAGGTGACGTCGCGCGTTTCGCCCCCGGGGTAGGTCGCAATCACTCGCATCTGCTGCATCGATCCGATGTTTTGCACGACAGGATTGAGAGGGAAAACGTCGATTTTGATCGCCTTGATTTGCTTCTTCTCAAGCTTGGCACCGTTGGTGATCCAGGCGCGTAAGATTTCGTAGTAATCATCACCCGGCTTGGTCAATTGGCCGCCTTCGTGAGCCACTCCGGAAGTGGCCTTGAGAAGCATGAGACTGTAATCCGGTGAGGCCAGGTTGGTGCGACGTGAGGCAATGTCATCAGTGAAAGCGCGGATGTCGTAAATCGGGTCGTAGCCTCGAAGAGAAAGCTTGAAGCCGTTTTTCCCGTCTTTGGAACCATGACAGGTGCCGGTGTTGCAACCCATGCTCGAGATGACCGGGTTGACATCTTTAGTCCACGCGGGGATAAATTCCTTTTGTGTGCCCGAGACGTTCACCGCAATGGTCGCATTTTTTCCTCCGATCGAGAATGTGACCCTAGAGTCTCCATCGGATTTTCCGCGGACCACCCCGGTTTTTGAGATCGTGATATGATTACCTTCGATCTTCTTTTCCGCTATGCGGGTGACGTCGATTGTGTCGCCGGAATCGAGCTCGGCAGCCACAATGATTTGAGCGTATCGGTAGGGGTTGTCGATTTTGATAGCTCCTTTGATTCCTTCCGAGACGATCGTAAGATTTGTAATAGAGCGTCCTGTGGGAATTTGTTCGGCATCAAGCGGAGTGCGCTTGTCCAAGGTGCCTGCACCGCCGGTGTGAACTCTTGCGATCTTGGAATCCGAGCTGATTTCGACAGGGATAAATGATTGCACGATATGACCGTTCGAGGCATCGAGAATGCGGATTTTCCCATCGCCTCCAGAAGCGGCCAGTCGTGAGCCGTCTGGATTGAATGAGACGGCGAAGATTCCGCATTCTGCCACGGGGACGGTTGCGAGAGTCGTGACGCTTTCATCGAAGTAATTTTGCAACTTGTTGCGCATGTCGGCGTTGCGCTCGTGAGTGGGCTTTTTGATGATCTCGGCGATTTCCTTGCTGATCTTGGCATTCGGATCCACTTCGTAGATGTGGATCGCTCCCTTGCCATTAAGACTGCTTCCAGCGGCAATTCGACGGGCATCCTTTGAGATATCAACCGAGAAGATGCGCCCTTCCAAGGGAGGAAACTCAAGAAGAAGGTTGGCGTCGTCGCCAATCTTGCGGTCGGTGTTACGGAAGATGCGGTAAAGTTTGGGGACCCCGTCGGAGCCCCCGACCACGATTTCGTCGCGTGTGGGGTGCATCACCACGGCACCCATTCCTCCTTTGAGGGCGTTTGGTGTGATCGAAGTGATGTTGTCGATGAGGCGCTGGGTTTCCAGTTCGGTCAGCTTGGCAGTCATATCGCGACTGACCGAGACGACATGATCGCCTTTCGGGTTAAAGGCGGTGTCAAAGACCCAGTCGCTGTGGCCTCCCTGAAAGAGAACTTGTTTGCCGGATTTGGCATCAATGGCCCGGACCGTGTTGTCGGAACAACCGAAGGAAATTTTGGTCCCGTCCGGTGACCATGCCGCGCCGTAGATGGTGTCGAAGGTGACCGGAGCGGAGAGAGTGAGTTCCCTTTTAGCGACGTCCCACACCTGGACTTCACCCATGCGGCCGGGAAGTCCGCCGGTGACCGCGAGTTTCTTGCCATCGGGAGAAAAACGCACGGACTCGATCCTCTCGGAAAGACCCACCAAACGGGAAACCGGGCCGGAGCCGTCTGTTTTTTGGAGGATGACTTCGTGAAAGCCCGAGATGGCGAGCAAGGAGCCATCGGGAGAATAATCGAGGGAGGTGATGACAGGAGGCTTAGTGTAAACGGGCGGATGATCCTGATCGTAGCGCTGCCGTGCGTTTTCGGGAGTGTCGTCTATCGCCCCTTCCGTGATCCAACGACGAACCAAGGCGACCTCGATTTCGTGGAGCGGGTCCTTTTTCTTGGGCATCTCCACTTTTCCTTCGGCATCGGGAGTGATTTCCTCGATGAGGTAGCTTTCCTCCGGTTTTCCGGGAACAATCGCGACGGCATCTTCGCCACCCTTGAGAAGGCGATTAAAATCGGTCATGACGTAGTCGCCACTATCCTTTGAGGGCTGGTGGCAGCCGACACAATTCGCCTGGAAAATGGGCCGTATATCTTTGTAATAACTGATCGGATTTGCAGTTTCGTTTCCGCCAAGAAAACTGGGAACGAGTCCGGCGAAGCAATAAAGGGAGGCAAGGATACGGTGAAGCATGGTGTCGGTGCGGTCCGGCTGTGAACACTTTTGTGCTCTACTACTTAAATAATACTGGCCCGATGACTCCAAAGAATCATAAATTTTAACTTTTTCTTTTCCTGACTCCAGGGAAATGGCGGCCCGTTTATGGAGATGTCGCAGTTTTCACCCAGGAATCAGCACAACTGCAGTAATGGGTACTTCTCTCGCTCAAAGGACCTGGACAGGTATTATCCTTTTTAAATGACCCAATTCTGATGAATTGACCTTCGGCTCGGCGTATTGTAACCGCTCGACATCCGCCCCCTTCACCAAGACACATGACTTCCCGCATAGCACTCTACGCCACGCTCATCACAGCCGCTCTTCCCGGCTCGCTCCTTGCCGAGGAAAAAATCGACTTTGCCCGCGAAGTTCTCCCCATCCTCTCCAACAAGTGCTTCGCCTGTCACGGGCCGGACACTAAAAAAGCCAAGGACCTTCGCCTCGACAGCTACGCCGCCGCCATTAAGGATCGAAAAGGAACTAGTGCGATCGACCCCGATGACCTGGAAGGCAGCGAACTCATCTTTCGCATTCACGATGAGGATGACCCCATGCCCCCCGAGGAGGATGGCAAACCTCTCACCGCCGCCGAAAAAGAAACTCTCACCAAGTGGGTGAAACAGGGTGGTAAATATGCCTCCCACTGGTCCTTTATCCCTCCTCGAAAGGAGAAAAACGCTCCTAAAACGAATGCCATCGATTTTTATATCGAAGCCCGCCATCAACAACACAAGCCGGCCATCTCGTTTGCGCCCAAAGCAGACCTCCCGGTTTTGGCCCGTCGTGCCGCCCTCGTTCTCACCGGCCTCCCACCGGAGCCCAAGATCCTTGATCCGCTTTTATCTGACCAATCTCCCGAAGCCTACCAGAAGTTCATCGATGCCCTCCTTAGCTCGTCACACTACGGCGAACATCAGGCCCGCTACTGGCTCGATGCCGTCCGCTACGGTGACACCCACGGACTCCATCTCGACAATCGCCGAGGAATCTTCCCCTACCGTGACTGGGTCGTTCGCGCCTTCAATGAAAACCTCCCGCTTGATGATTTCATCACCTGGCAACTCGCTGGTGACCTTCTCCCAAACCCCACTACCACTCAAAAAATCGCAACTGGTTTCGTCAGGATGAACCCCACCACCTCCGAGGGTGGAGCCATCGCCGCTGAGTTCCAGGCCAAGAATACCTTCGACCGCACCGAAACCTTTGGAACGGTCATGTTGGGAATGACCTTTACCTGCTGCCGCTGTCATACCCACAAGTATGACCCCATCACGCACGACGAGTATTTTAGTCTTTTCGCATTCTTCAATAGCACGGCCGACCAACCGATGGACGGAAATAAATATGACCACGGCCCGGTCATCAAAGCACCCGCAAATCCCGGCGAGTGGAAGCTTCTGCAAGCCTTCGAAAACAAGAAAAATGATGCCCCTAATCCGGCAGCATCCTTCACCACCACCACTCTCATTGCCCAGGAACTTCCCAAACCACGGGTCACAAAGGTCCTGCAACGGGGCGAATACCACAGCCCTTCCGGAGAAGCCTTAACTCCCAATATTCCCGCCGTGATGGGGACCTTGCCCAATGATGCCCCTCGCAATCGCCTCGGGCTCGCCCAGTGGCTAACGTCCGATGACCAACCACTCGTCGCCCGGGTTCTTGTCAATCGGATGTGGCAGCGGATCTTCGGATACGGCTTGGTTCGCACGCCCGAAGACTTCGGACTTCAGGGAGAACAGCCCACCCACCCCGAGCTCCTCGATTGGTTGGCAGTCGAACTCCAGGAAAAAAACTGGGACTTGAAGCACCTCCTTCGCCTCATGGTGAGCAGCCGGACATTTCAACAGAGCTCCAAACGCCGAGGTGATCTGGACGACCCGCAAAACCGCTTCTTCGCGCAAGGCCCCGCCTTCCGACTCGATGCCGAAGTCATCCGCGACATCGGACTTTGGTCCAGCGGACTCCTCGACCCCACGATGGGCGGAGAAGGAGTGAAACCCTATCAGCCTGCAGGGCTCTGGAAGACCCTCATGCATCCAGCCAGCAACACCAAAAACTACGTCGCGGACAAAGGAGCCAAGCTCTACCGCCGCAGCCTCTACGTTTATTGGAAACGCACCAGCCCCCATCCCATGATGACTTTATTTGACGCTCCCAACCGGGAGGCCAGTTGTGTCAAACGTTCACGGACCAGTACCGCCCTCCAATCTCTCGCGCTTTTCAACGAAACCCAGCGCATCGAAATGGGACGTAAACTGGCGGAACGCATCATCACTTCCGCACCGGATGATAAGGAGCGCCTCGATCACCTCTATAAACTGCTCGCCTGTCGTCCAGCGAGAGACCGGGAGCGCACGGTTTGCCTGAAGTTACTTCAAGACCTGACAAAGCGTTACCAATCCGCTCCTGCCGATGCCCAAGCCCTTCTCACTGCCGGCGAGGCCCCCATTGATGACGCTCTGCCCGCCGCCCAACTCGCCGCCTGGGCTCAAGTGGTCACCACTGTGCTCGCCAGCGACATTGCCCTCGCCGTATTTTAAATTCCCCACCTTAATTTTCCTATGAATCCACTTCGCGACTACGAACTCAACCTCACCCGACGCCAGCTCTTTGGCCGAGGTGCCCTTGGTCTGGGAACAGCCACGATGGCTCAGCTCCTCGGCTCGGAAGCTCTTGCCCAAACGCCCGCCTCCCCCGACGGACTTCACCATCCAGCCAAAGCCAAGCGGGTCATCTACCTCTTTATGAGCGGTGGTCCCAGCCAACAAGACATGTGGGACCACAAACCCAAGATGAGGGAGATGTTTGGTAAGGACCTCCCCGAACACGTCCGTGATGGTCAACGAATCACTGGAATGACGGCCGGACAAAAAAAGCTGCCGCTCTGCCCCTCGAAGTATGATTTTCAAAAATACGACAACAACGACCAAGGTGTTTGGGTCAGTGAACTCCTCCCACACACCGCAAAAGTAGCCAAGGAACTCTGCGTCGTTCACAGCACCTTCACCGAGGCCATCAATCATGATCCCGCCGTCACCTATATCCAAACCGGAAGCCAAATCCCCGGGCGACCCAGTCTCGGTTCGTGGCTGAGCTACGGCTTAGGTCGCATGAACGAAGACCTGCCCGGCTACGTCGTCATGCACGCCAAGACAAACTTCGGCGAGCAAAGTCTCTTCAATCGCCTCTGGGGTCCCGGTTTCCTTTCCTCGGAGCACCAGGGAGTCCTCCTGCGCAGCCAAGGCGACCCCGTCCTCTATCTTAACAACCCCAAGGGGGTCTCCCGCACCGACCGGCGCGCCCAGCTCAATGCCCTCGCAGCTCTAGACGAGACGCAGCACGACCAGTTTGGCGATCCCGAAATCCTCGCAAGAATCAAGCAACACGAGATGGCCTATCGGATGCAAACTTCCGTCCCCGAATTGATGGATCTTTCGGATGAAAAAGACGCTACCTTTGCCCTCTACGGCGAGGAAGCCCGAAAGGCGGGAACCTTTGCCGCTTGCTGTCTCAATGCCCGACGCCTCGCCGAGCGCGGAGTCCGCAATATCCAAATTTTCCATCGCGGTTGGGACGCTCACGGTAATCTGCCCAAGGAACACGAATCACAGTGCAAGGACATCGACCAAGCCTGTGCCGCCCTCATCACAGACCTCAAGGACCGAGGTTTACTTGATGACACTCTCGTCGTCTGGGGAGGCGAATTCGGACGCACCGCCTATTGCCAGGGAAAACTCACCGAAAAAAACTACGGACGTGATCACCACCCCCGTTGCTTCACCACCTGGATGGCAGGCGGAGGAATCAAACCTGGCATCACCTACGGCCGAACCGATGACTACGGCTACAATATCGTGCAAGCCGACGGAACACCAATGGCCTCACAACCGGACAAGGACAGCTGGACCCCCGGCAGCGTTCACATCCACGATCTCAACGCCACCATTCTTCACCTCCTCGGAATCGACCACCAAAAGCTCACCTACCGCTATCAAGGCCGCGACTTCCGCCTCACCGACATCCACGGTCATGTCATCAAGGACATCCTCCTTTAAGCGGGTTCATCCTCTGCCTCTTAATTGAAGCGCACTCCATCAATCAACCTTTACTTTTCTCTAAGTCATTCGACTTCTGCGGCAAGTAATAAAATCGAAATCCAGACACCCTTTGTCGCATACTCTCCAAATAGCAGAATGTCTTCCTCAGGAGATGACTTGGTCATTTTTAACTAAAATCAAGGCCGCCCAATGCAGTAGACATGCGACTTGCTCCGGAGGAAAATCGAACTCCCCGCGAGAGCCGGCGAGGCCATGAAGCCGTCGTCGAGCTCGTTGGTGGCGACAATTTCTAAGTCGGGACCTGGTTTCACTACGACGATTTTTCCTTCTTCACTTGGGAAATAAAGGAGTCCATCGGCATAAACCCCGGAACTTGAAAAGCCGCCCTTGAGGCTCACGAATTTTTCGATCTCTCCTGTTTTGGCATCGACCAAACTGAGGATTCCCGACTCGGAAAGTAGGTAGAGTTTTCCATTGACCACCAGAGGAGAGGATCGGGCCGGCATGCGCTTAAAGATGTCCCACTCGACGTGTGACTTAGTGATGTCCCCTTCCATCTTGCCATCGAGACGTATCGCTTGCACCCGCGCCTTTCCGAGGCCGGTGTTGATAATGGCTAATTCATTTCCGACAAAGGCCGGGGTGGGCGCGTTTGAAAAACCCTTGTAAATAACTTTCCACAATTCTTTCCCGGTGTCGGCATTGTAGCCGTAGCAGGCCTTGGCTCCGCAGCTCACCAACTGGGTCACGCCTCCAACGGTGACAAAATTGGGCGTCGTGTAAGCCTTCCGAAAATCTCCGTCGCCGCGGATCTTGCCATTGGCTTCGACATCGCCGTAATCAGTCGTGCGATCTGTCCGCCAGATCGTTTTACCCGTCTTGCGATTGAGCGCGGCGAGATATTGCACATCAATCCCATCCATCGTAAGAATCAGGGTCTCCTTGTAGAGGACAACCGAGGAGCCCGGTCCCCGGAAGTGCCGACAGGGCAGATCGCGACGCTCCCAAATCACCTTGGCCGTTTTTCGGTCCAGCGCTGCCGTGCCATAGCTCCCAAAGTGGAAATAAACCCGCTCCCCATCAATCGTAGGCGAACAGGATCCGTAGCCGTTGACCGAGTTGCTGAGGGCTTCGGGAGCGTCGTTCTTGAAAAGGAGGAGCTCGTGAATCTTCTTCCCGGTCTTGCGATCGAGGCAGATCGCCGACATCTCACTCCCGTCTTCGGTAGCATTGGAAAGCCACACTTCGTCATCGATCACCACCGGCGTAGACCAGGCGCGACCGGGAACGGGCGTTTTCCAAAGGACGTTCTTGTCCTCCCTCCACTCGGTTACGAATCCGTGCTTCCCCCCGCTAGGAAGTGCGGGATAGATCCCGTCATTGGTGGGTCCGCGGAATTGCTTCCACTCACCGAACGACGAGGAAACGAGTAAGGCACAGAGGCTCAGAAACATGGTAATTATTGGCATTTTTTTGAGTGGGCAGGCATCTTAACAGGGCTGGCAAGGCCTCAGTCCATCTTTCTGATAAGATGGTTAAGGCAAATTCCTTTCAGACTTCCCACATTCTTTCAGAAAGGTCACATTTTCTCCCTAGTGCTCGAACTGAAAGATGTCTGTTTCACCATCCAGAAAGATGGTGAACCCGTAAACCTCGTGGACCGCGCAAGTCTCGAAATCCCTCGCGGGCATTTCATGGCCATCGTGGGACCTTCTGGTTGCGGAAAAACGACCCTTTTAAAGACAATCGCTGGCCTGAACCCCGAGTCCGACGGATCACTTTGGTGGAACGGCAGAAACCTTTCAGAAGAAGGCGATCTCGAGCCCTGGGAAATCGGCTACGTCCCCCAATTCTCAATCGCCTACGACGAACTCACCGTCGATGAATCCGTGGAAACGGCCACCAAACTGCGGGTAAAAACACGCAGTGCAGAGGATCTCGACCTCCGTATCGACCGCGTTCTCGAAGAATCCGGCCTCACCCCTATCGCCGACCGCGCCGTCAGCGTCCTCTCAGGCGGGCAAAAACGGCGCCTCGGCCTCGCCATGGAGCTGGTCTCCGATCCTAAGCTTCTCCTCTGCGACGAGGTCACCAGTGGCCTCGACCCACGCTCCGAGCGCGAAATCGTCCACTTGCTGCACGAAATTTCCCGTAAGGAAGGGCGCATCGTCCTTTCGGTGACTCACTCGCTGGCCCACCTTGAACTTTACGACTCCATTCTCGTGCTCCACGAGGGCCGCGTGGCCTACCACGGACCGCCCGAGATGCTCACGCACTACTTCGCGGTCGACCACACCGAGCTCGTCTATCCTCAGCTCGCGAAACAGAACCCCGAAAAGTGGCGCACTTCCTGGCTCAAGCACCAGGTCACCTACTACGCGAAGCTCAATAAAACCCGCGATAAGCTGATCGCTGAAGGTCGGCTCGCCCAGCCCACGGATGCTGCGACCCAAAAGATCAGCGAAGACGAGGACGAGGGAATCGTTCAGGAAGCTCGACCCAAGGACAGAGCACCGGGAATGTTAAGCCAATTTGCCACTTTGTTGGCCCGACGTTGGAAAATTTTCCTGCGCGACCGCGGCCAAGTCATCCTCCAGCTCGCCATTCTCGTCTGCTTCCCGCTTCTCGTCATTCTTTTTGAGGAACGCGGCAATGAACCGATGCAACGATTCATCGACGGAAACTCTTCCAATCTTCAGGCCCAATATGAGAACCAGGCTGCAGTGCAGTCTGATCGCATGAAGGTCGGATCCGCCGTTTCTGGCATCATTATGTTCCAAGTCGTGCTGCTCTCGCTCATGGGATCGAACAACTCGGCTCGGGAAATTGCTGGTGAGCGAAAGATTTTGGAGAAGGAAAAATTCGGAGGGGTCAGACCCTCCGCCTACCTGCTCAGTAAGGTTGCATTTTTAAGTACCCTCATTGTCATCCAATCAGTATGGATGGCTCTCTTTGTCGAGTTCTTTTGGCCCTTCAGGGGCGACTTTACCCAGCACCTCATCTTCTTGGTTCTCGTCAATGGCGCGATGACTTCGGTCTGCCTCGGAATCTCCAGTCTCATGCGCACCGCCGAGCAGGCCTCTCTTCTTTCGGTATACCTCGTGGGTTTTCAGCTCCCGCTTTCGGGGGCGGTTCTTGCGCTCCCCGCAAATATCGAGATCCTAACCCGGCCCTTCATTTCCGCCTACTGGGCTTGGTCCGGCAGCGTAAAATCACTGGCGGGCGAGCATCTCACTGCAGTCAACTCGGTTGTAGAAACCGGCCTTTCGGGGGTGAATGTCTGCTTCGTCGTTCTCTTGATTCATATTTTTCTCGGTCTCATTACTTCATGGGTCGGCACCAGCCGTCACCAGTGGGATTGATTTTTAACCTTTTATACCTTAAACTTTTTTCATGGCTCGTCGCGCAAGTTCTGGTGTTAACACCCAAGGTCTCCTTATCGGAGCGCTGATCCTTGTCGTCGTACTCGGCGGGGCTTACTGGGTTCTCAATCGGAGCCCTAGCGCCTTTGATGCCAAACCCGTCAATGTGACCCAAGCCCAAGAAAATGGACGAAGCCTTGCCGGTAACCAATATTCAGTCTCTGGAACCCTTATCGATCGAAAGATTAGAAGTGAAGTTGGCCAGATCGTCGCCCTCAAGGTTGAGGAGGATGGCATGACCAAAATTCTTCCCATCCTCTTGGGCAAGGACTTCCAAAGTGGAAATCTTAGTCTACAGGAACAATATTCTTTTTTGATCCAATTTAACAACGTTGGCGTCGCGGTGGCGCTTGAAGTAAAACAAATGTAATCCTCACCGTTCCAATCCCATGAAGAAAACTCTTTTCTCTCTCGCGCTCTCCCTGAGTGCCGCAGCACAAGTTTACACTCCGCCAGCCGGAGGCGGAAACAATCAAGGCGCGGGAACACCCAGTGACACTAACACCCGCTCGAATCCCCAAAAGAGCAGCAACAGCGGCTCGGTCCTCGGTAATGAAATCGGGGTTTACAATCCTTCCGACGACACCATTTCCTTCAACGGCAGCACTTGGTCTTCCAGCGACAACCGCCTCTTTGAGGCTCGCTTTGAAAAATTCCTAAATGAGCCTGAGGAGAGCTCAGAAGCAGCACTGGAATATCGCGCAACGATCCGCGAGATCCTCGATGCCCTCTCCCCCCATCACAAAGGAGGCCCTTCTTTCAAGGAAGCGATCGATCTTCTTCCGCGAGCGGCCTCCTACCCCGGGGATGCGCGGCTTTGCGACTCGCTCACCAATGCCATCTATACCGCTACTCTCGCCAAAAGAGACGTTCGCTTTACTAAGGACTTGATGCAGGCCCAGGAGAAAGAAAAATGGCGTCTCATCAATAAGGGTGACTGGAAGGCTCGTACCGACAAGGAACCGGAAGTGGGTGACACTGCCAAAGGTGTGGGCGAGGGAGACGAGGGCGGAAAGGCCGCAAGGAAGGCTCCTCCCTCCACCGGTCGAGGCGTCAACTCTCTTGAATATACAGAGTATCTTCGCCGCATCGCCGAAATCGAAGTACTCAAGAAGGCCCAGCAAATCAAAGCAGAGGTCAAAACCGAGCTCGCTAAGATGCAATATCAAGCACTCATGGTGCAGTTCTTCATGCAGCGTCGCTTTGAGCACGTCCTGATCGCCTCGCGCTTCTATAACCTGATTTGGAAAGATGGAGATGGCACCCTTTACCTCGACGATAAGTCCGACGTCGACAAGCTCTTCACCGAATCGGTTGGAGTGAGCCCCACTGTTTCCTCGCTTGACGCGCTTGCCAGCGAAGCGATCCGCGATGTCGACAAGGGTGTCGACGCCTTCCTTTTCCTCGTGGAAAAAGAAGAACTCGAGTCCGCCTCTAAACGACTTGCGGAAGCCTACATCATGGGAGAATTCATGCCCACGATCAACACCCTCGAGCGTGAGAAGAAGCGCAAGGTGCTTGAATTCGTGAGAGAAGCCTACGTCCTTCTCAATGCCATCGATGTTAAGGATTACACCACCGCTACTGAAAAAATTGCCTCTCTGAAGCTTAAGGCGAAGGATTTTGATGCCACGAAAGCGGAGGCTGCAGTGGCAACCTTCAGCAGCGTGAGTAACATGCACATCATGATGGCCAAGAACCATCTCGCCGCCCGCGATACCGAAAAAGCGCGGGAGGAAATCCAGAAAGCCATGGAAATCTGGCCCCAGAATCCCAAGCTCGCCGAGTTCGACAAGCTGGTAGAATCAGGTGGCTCCATGATCGCAGCACGAAACGATTTCGACCGTCTCTTTTCCGAGTCTAATTACCGGGAGGTCATGAAGCGCCAATATGAATTCGCCCCGGCCATTCAGGGCGACACCGAGCGCGAAGAGAAGTTCCGCCAAGTCATTGGGAACATCACCGAGATCGAAAGAGCGGTTGAAGGATCCAAGGAAATGGTGCGCGTTGGACAAGCTTATGCCGGCTGGGAAAAGCTCGATATCGTTCATGAAAAATTCCCAGACGATCCGGTTCTCAATCAGCACATGACCCGACTGGCTCCAAGTGTGGCCGACTTCACGATCGCTCTGCGAAATGCCAGTTCCCACGAGGAAAACGGTCAGGTTGGTTCAGCTCTCTCATGGTTTTACCAGGCGAAGCATCTGCACCCCACCAGCACTGTCGCCCAGAAAGGAATTGATCGACTCGTTGACCGCGCCTTGGGGGTTCCTCTCTCGAATTAAGCGCCGAGCCTTCGAAGGAGATCAAAGGAATAGATCCCGCTGCTATGCCCATCCGCCCAGAAGGGTTGAAGGGCGTAGCCGCCAACAACCTCAAATTTCATAAGCCTGTAACTGCGCGTTGGGTCGTGCGTCACTTTGGGCACTAGGACCTTTCCTGTCACATCGGGCTCCCCCTTGCAGGCGGCACAGGGACATTCCCTCCGAAGTGGCTCCAGCTGCAGATAACTTTCCGAGCTATCTCCCCATGCTAGGGCGAGCTCCGAGCCGATCACGACGGCATTTTGTAGCGTAAGTGGATTCATCAACTTTTTGGGTTCCAAGCAGAACGGGCTCCAAAAATTGCCGAGCCCACCCGCACAATGGTCGACCCTTCTTCAATGGCAACCTCGTAGTCTCCACTCATCCCCATACTCAATTCGGGCAGCTCGCGGCCGGATCGTTTACGAAGGTCGTCCTGAAATTCGCGCATCTTTTCGAACCATGGCCGCGCATCCTCTGGGGTCTCGGCCCGAGGAGGGATGCACATTAGGCCCCGCCAATCGAAATGCTCGAAGGAACAAAGGACATCTAGATTCTCAAGAAGTTCCTCTTTTCCAAGGCCCGCTTTGCTCTCTTCATCCGCTAGATTCACCTCGAGAAAAATACGGGGACAGATCCCCAGCTCTCCCGCAATCCGATCGGTGAACTGCGCGAGCTTCATCGAAGAAATACTGTGAACCACCGAAAACAGAGAAAGGACTTTACGCACCTTATTACTCTGCAGCGTTCCGATAAAATGCCACTCAAGATCCTCAGACATCACGGGAATCTTTTCTTCCCCTTCCTTAAGACGATTCTCCCCAAAAAGGTGATGTCCCGCTTCAACGGCTTCTTGAATCACCTCAACGGGCCAGGTCTTAGAGACGGCCATCAATTGGATATTATCCGCCTCTCGGACAGAACGTTTGGCTGCCGCTGAAACGCGTTCTTGGACACCATTGAGGTTCTCAGCTATCTGGCTCACGGCACTTTCTTAGATGTCAGTGAAACAAGATCGAGTAAGACATTCAGTCCTTCTCGCTTCCCTGCATCAATTCCGCTTGGCCATTCAGGAGTGTCATCGAGGTCCTCTAAATCATTCTTGGCCCTGCGCATGTGCCGCTTGTCATCCTCTTTGCGATCCACTTTCTGAAGCGTGTCGATTTCGAGATCATCGAGATTGAGACGATAAACCGAAAATGTTTTATCATCCATTTCTTCCACCTTTTCAAATCGAGCACGACGCTCACCATTACGGGCCTTTCGCCGCGCTTCGTTCACCTTAGTCTCAGCCTTTCGACCCTCTTTATTCAGCGAGATACGATTTTCGTCGATCCGCTTCTTCACTCGAATCATATCTTCCCGAACGTATTGATAGTCCTTGCTAGCCTTGATCCGGGCGGCGCTTCGTTCTGCTAGAACTGCAGTTGGAAGGCTCTCCTTTGGAAAGGGTTTGAAGTTTGAGGCGGGGCGAATGACGTCATGCTCCAAGGCATGCCGCGCATAGGCCTCACCCACTTCAAGCACATCAGTGAGGGCAGGAAGATGGATGTCTGGAACGACTCCATCATTCTGCGTCGAACTTCCTGATGGCCGATAGTATTTTTGGATCGTGAGCTTCAGCGCTCCCGCCCGATCGCGGTCGCTCCACACCGGAAGTTGGCGGCCAATTGGAATGGGCTGTTGTACTGTGCCTTTTCCAAAAGTGCTCGCACTCCCCACAATAACGGCCCGGTTATAGTCCTGAAGCGCTCCTGCGATAATCTCGCTCGCCGATGCACTTCCCTTGTCCGTCCAAACAACGAGTGGCCCGTCATACAAAGGCTTGCCGAACCCAGCGTTGAGAGACTGGGTACTTCCCCCGGTGCGTTTGATCTGAACTACCGAGCTCCGGCCATTGAAAAATCCCGTCATCCGCTGAACCTCATCGAGAGCACCGCCACCATTGCCACGAATATCGAGGGCAATCCCATCGACGCCCTCTTTCTTCATCCGCTCTACGATGCGCTCAACGTGCACCGAAACATTTCGAGAGCGATCCTGTCGATCGAAATAGAACTGAGGAATTCGAATAACACCCAACTTGGTGACTTCATCTCCGTTCTTATACTCAAAAATTTCACCAGCTGACTGCTCGTCCTTCATATCGACCAACTCCCGCTCAATCACGATGACTCGGGTTTCCCCCGCTGCACCATCCGCTGGCTCCACCTTCAAAGCCACCTCAGTGCCCTCTTCCCCACGGATTTTCTCAACAACCTTGTCGATGGTGAGAAACATAATATCAGACCAGTTTCCATCATTGATGGAATCCACCGCGATCACTCGGTCGCCCAGCTGAAGTTCTCCCGCTTTGTCCGCAGGGCCATTATTGACGATTCCTTCGATCTTGGTCGCCCCATCATCTTCCGCCCGAAGAAGCGCGCCAATCCCCACCAGCTTGTTGCTAATATCAACATTGAACTGATCAAGCTCACGCGCACTAAAATACTCAGTATGAGGATCATGCGAACGGGCAACCGCACTCAAAAAATAGTTTGCGACATCCTCATCATCCGCCTTTTCAATTCCCTGTAGGTAGCGGTCATAGCGCTGGGCCAGTTTTTCACGAGGTGGAAGCTCATCGCCAAGGGGGCTCTCCTTTTCCTGCTCCCTCGCCCTTTCGGCAATATCATCCCGGCGGAGCTGCTCGGCGAGAAGAGATGCTTCGAGTTGAAGTTTCATAAGATGATTTGCTTCGGCTGTATCCTTGGGCCAAGGCGCATCCTCTCGATCACGCATAATGGAAACGTCACTTTCAAAGGTGAATTTGCCATCCTTGAGCAATGCAGAAATCGCAGAAACTCGCTCCTTAACCCGGCTCTGATAGCGTTTATGAATTTCCCGGGCCATCGCGATCGCTTTTTTGCTCGCTAGAAGGTCGGTCACCTGGCTTCGGTATTTCTTCGAAAATTCATCAATATCACTTTGCACAAAGTAGAGCCTGGAAGGATCAAGATCGTGGATGTAGTCATCGAAGATGCGTTCGCTCAGCTTTTCATCAAAGTTCATCCTGGCATAGTGCCCATTCTGTAGCAGACGAGTGACCTCAAGTCCCACAAGGTCAAAGTCAGCAGCCCGGGCGCTACAGCTAGAAAAGAGCCACAGCGCGGCTATCGGAGTAAGGAACCAGTGAAACGTTTTCATAATTGAATCTTGGAGATCAACACATTGTTGCTGACGTAATGAAAGTCCATCAAAAGGAGTCATCTGTCCAAGTCCTTTTAACCAAACCAAAAAACCACTCGTCGTTTCGACGAGTGGTTCTGTAAACTTAAATTGTGCTGGGGTCTAATTCCCCGTCCAAGTTTTCTGGGGCACTTCGATCAAATCTTCTGGAAGAACTTGAATCGTTTTCGCCTGATCCTCTTTGAGGTTATAATTGAACACCTTCCCTGAGCGGAAAAGCTTCACCCGGGTAATCGCACCAAAAGGAGTCTCACCACCCGCAGCCTGAATCGCCGCGTACAGGGTCAGGTTGTTTGACCAAGCCTTTTGTCCCGCAACCTTCACCTGCCCACCCACAGTATACATCTTTGCCGCAAGTTGGAGATCGGTAGGAACAATAACGGTAAAATTGGGATTCGTATAGATTCCTGCACTTTTGTAGGCAGTGGCAATCCCTTGGGCCAACTGGTCCTGCGTTCTACCAGCTGCGCGCACCGCACCGATAATCCACATGCGAATGGTTCCATCCTTGGAAACTTGATAGGTCGAATTAAGACGGCTCTGCTCCGCAGGAGGAACACCTTGAACAGCGATTTGCAGCGTCTGATTCACGCTGATTTGAGCCGAAGCGCTGTTGAGGAGGATTAATCCTAGGATTGATAGTAATAATTTTTTCATCGATTTACGGGGTTTGAATCGGGCAAGTCTAGTAGAGGTCTTCCTTCTCTGCATTTCGCTCTGCTCCACTTGGTTTAGAAGCTGGTGCAATCGGTGCCGAAGTGGCCGGGGCTGCATTTTCATCCATCGCACTTGGAGCGTAGTAAGTGTAGTAACTGGTGTAATATTGATACTGACTATCACTGCGGACATCCACGTTATTCAGAACAACTCCAATCACCTGGCCTCCGACATTTTCAACGGCCTGCTTAACCCGCAGGAGCATATTCCGCGGAAGCTTACGGTGCTGGACCACCACCATAGTGAGGTCAACTTCACTGGCAAGAACGGCAGCATCACTCACTCCGAGAATCGGGGGTGAATCCACAAGAACCAAGTCAAAACGCTGCTTCACATCCTGAAGAAGCTCAGACATACGACGGGAGTTCAAAATTCCAGCTGCATCCGCTGGAAGGATACCTGAAGGGAGGAAATAGAGATTATCAACCGGGGTCTGAAGAATCACGTCTTCCAAAGCGAGGTCGGTCGTAAGGTAGTTGGTAAGACCAACGGAATTATTAATGTCAAAGAAGGTGTGGAGACGAGGGCGGCGAAGGTCGGCATCGACCATCAGAGTGGTATATCCACCTTGCGCACAAACGTAAGCCAAGTTCACCAAAGTCGTGGACTTACCCTCTCCAGCACCACCTGAAACAACGGTAATGGAATTGTCTTCGGGGTTCTTCCTATTGAACTCAATATTGGTTCGGAGAATTCGATAAGCCTCAGCATCAGGGCTCATGCCACTCTGTTTATGCAAGACACCAACATCCTTTGGAATTACCGCAAGAACGGGAACCTGGAGATAGCGCTCCACATCCTCCAAACTTTTAACTGAGGTATCCAAATGCTCCAAAAGGAAGGCAATGCCAATACCGAAAATCAAACCCATCCCAGCTCCAAGAACAAGGTTTAGAGTGACATTGGGAAAGACAGGTTTTCGTGCAAGCTTTGGAAGCTCATGAAGAGTAATGGGAGTTCTGGGCATTCTGAGAAGAACACGCTGCTCCTGCTGTTGCATTTTCATCTCCCGGAGAAGATACCGAGATTGCTCGTATTCTTCTTTCGCGGAATTGTATTCGTGCTGACGCATTGAAAGATCGACCGTAATATCTTTTTTATTGAGAACAGTTTCCTTCATGCGCTCTACCTGCCGCTCAACAAGATTGATTCGGGTAGTGAGAACATCTTTGAGCGAAGTGACTGCCGACTGCGCATCTCTCATCAAGTTACTTGCCTGCTTCTTGAGAGTTAAAATTGTCGGATGGTTGATCCCAAGACCCTGCGCTCCCTGAGAATCAATACTCCGATTCGTTTCCTGAAACGCTTGGTAGAGCAGACTTACCTGGTTTTCAGGAAGCTCGAGCCCTGCTGCGGTCGGGATCATTTCTTCAGCGCTGGTTTTAACCAGTTTTTCAATCTGGATCTTAAGACTATCCCGAGTTTGTTCAAGCTGATCCAAACGCTGCTGAGCATTTTGATACATCCGCTCCTCGGTCGCTCCCACGGGACTACGGCTCCGCCCATCGAAGTACGGAATCCCATATTGCTGAATCAGTACCGTGAGAGCCTTCTGCTTGTCATTGACGACATCACCATGCCTCTGTAGCTCGGTATCGAGCGCCTCGAGTGCCTTTTTAGCACGCTCTAGTTCTGTCCTGTTACGACGCGCGATGTAAGCACTGGTAATCGCTTTCGAAATATCTTTGGCATCCTCTGCATTCGCATGGCGTACTGTGATCTCGATGAAATCTGTTCCCCGTATCGGGTTTGCCATCACAATTTGAGACAGAGTCTCCACCGAGTCATTTAACTCCATATCCCAACGTGAAGGAAGATCCAATGCAGCAGCTGCTTCCATCAAGGTCTGTGCTGCGGTGATCGTCTCAAACTCGTTCTCCATGTAATGTCTGGTCATCAATGTTCCAGAGTGAGTTTGCGTGCCACCACGGGTAGGAGCAATCGCGAGCATAGACGGATGCACTTGGACAACCGACGAACTCTCATACTTTCTAGGCATTACCGAGGTAATGACCGCAGCGGTCATGAAAACGAGAAGGAAGGTCAAGAGAATGACTCCGTAACGGTTTTTGATCACTTGCCAGTAGTCGATACTAGCTACCGATTCGGTGGATTGTTGGGCCTTAGATTGCATTGAAGGGGTAGGAGGGTTTTAGGATAACGCTGTCAGGTGAAGAGAAGCGCTTTTTGATAAAAAAGAACTCCCGCAATGTAAAGACATCGCGGGAGTTACTTTGTTCAGATATTTCTACAGAATCTTAGAAAGTCGCGCGAACTCCGATGGACATCCGGTTGCGATCATACTCGCGACTGACAACGTCGGAACCAAGATCTTCAAAGTTGTAAGAACCGTTCAAGTAGAGGTTTTCGGCGATCTGGAGATCGAAACCAACGAATGCATTGATAAGACTTTCATCACGATTTTCCGCGGTGCCATCCTCATATGCCAGAGACATGTAGTTGATTCCACTACTCAGTGAGAGGGCCTGTGAAACACGGTATGTTCCGGAGACTCCAAGTCGCATGGTATTAGCATTGTCGTAGACAGCCGCACCAACTTGACGTGAAGAATCTTCAGTTGAGAGTCGACCATAGGCCTTTACGCTCAGCAACTGATTGACACGTGTTGTCACAGCTGCCTCGGCGGACGGTGACGTATAGTCTCTGGTTGATCCATCAATACTACGAAGTTGAACACCAGCGCGGACAATCGCAACGGAGTTCGAGCTAAAGCGATGCTCGCCACCAACCATGATGAAGTGGTTCTGGGTGTCGCGAGCACTACCTGCGGTATTACGATCAGCGTAACGATAAGTAAGAGTTGCCACAGTTTGTGGGCTCAGCTGATAGCGGAAGTCGTTATACAAGGTGATTGCACTGATATCATTCCTTTGAGCGGCCGGGTTGTCATATTCCACACCATCATAAATAAATCCAGTGTATGTTCCTAAACGTTCACTCCAGCGATATCCGACACTATTATCGCTACTCCAACGGGTGTAAGCACCGGTCTGACGAATAGCAGAGGATCCGATTGAATAATCTGGCTGATACTCAAAGGCCATAGAGTTTCTGCTCGAAAGACGAAGACGCTCATTGATGCGATGCGTCAAATTCAATCTGACGCTCCCAGTAGGAGTAGACTGATCAACGTTCAATGGTCCGAATTCGAGATCATCGAAGTAATGAACATAGCCGAGTCGGCCAGCGAATTCAACGGTCGTCTGCGGCGATTGGCTCAAAAAGGCAGCTCCGACGTAAACAACGCCGTATGCAGACTCATTGTCGCTTCCTGGAGTCGGATTGTCATCATAGCCAAGGCTGGCTCCAACAGTCCAAAAAAGTGGACTTGACTCGGTCTCACCATCTTTAGGGGCAAGATCAAACAGCGACTGTGCGCATAGACTGCTCACTGAGAGTAGGCCTAGAGTGGTTGCGGTAATTTTTTTCATTAAAAGAATTTTTATTGATTAATAATCAAGAAGTAACAGAGAAATCTGATTGGCTCCTTAGCGATTGGCGATTAGAGAGCTGTCAGAGAGGGCGGAGTCACAACAGGAGGAAACGTCAGAGGAAGGCCTGGAGGGAGCAATGGAAATCCACCGGGACCACCTGGGGCTGGCCCAACAGGAGCTGCTCCTCCCTCAGGACGAGCTGCAGAAGAACCATATCCCTCGCTTGCTGGAAAGTCTAGCGGGTTGGCGCTAGCCACATCATCAGGGACGCCACCTTTTTCAAGAGCGCCCTTTTCAGAGTCTCCTTCACTGCCGGCAAAATCATACTTTTCAAGAATCGCCTGAATATTTGGCTGAGCATCAGGAGCTATTGCAATAGCGCACTGAGCGATGATGCGCAGCATTGATGGAGCTTCGTTGATCGCCACATCGACGATCTGAGCAACAACCTCCTTCTTAGCATCAGAAGCAATTATCGCT
>MEHZ011613046.1_pt1 | contig 28556 bp, 27 predicted proteins | sample 897221 | NCBI WGS metagenome assembly MEHZ01 (sample SAMN05514161, study PRJNA337945) | marine metagenome | isolation source: marine surface water | place: Arctic Ocean | collected 2007-12-13
GGAAGCCGTCGACGAGGAGACCATCAGCTGCAAGCAGGATGGTGTCTTCGAGGCCGTCTACGCCCGATGCCTGGTCAGCAATAAAGTCGCCGGCTGGCTGGAAGATGGGGAAGAACAGCGCTTGTGGTGAACCAGCAGCGATTTCGGTGAGAACCGGAACCATGTCGGTGTCTTCCTTAGCAATAGCAGTAAAGCCGGTGACTTTGCCACCAAGAGCTTCGAATGCGTTCGTGAACGCAGATGCGAGGCCTTCGGTGTATGGGTCGCCGTCGTGGATTGCTGCTGCGGTGGTGAGACCTAGCTGGTTGAACACGAACTCTGCCATGGCTGCGCCCTGGAAGAGATCATTGTGTGCGGTGCGGTAGTAGCCGACGTTGTAGTTGTCGCCAGCAGTACCTTGCTGGTCCGAGGTCAGAGCTGGGCTGGTGTTTGAGCCCGAGATCATGACCATGCCGGCCTCAGCAATCAGGGGAGCAGCTGCGGTAGCTGCACCTGAACATGAGGTGCCAATCACTCCGAGAACTTGTTCGTCGGCAACGATGGTCTGAGCTGCAGCCTGGCCACCGTCGGCTGAACAAAGGTCATCAAGGCCCGTGCCCATACTTACGTCGAAGCCGTTGATCTGGCCGTAGTCGGCAATTGCTTGCTCTACACCACGCTGGTTCGGCACTCCAAGGAAGGCCACGTCGCCCGTGATTGCGTTCAAAGAACGAATCTGGACCGCCTCGCCAGCCTCGATGGTGACCACGCCGAGCGAGCCATCGCCCAGGTGTTCGCCGTCGGCCATCGCGTCTTCGCCATCGCCGCTGTTGTCCGTTGATTCGGAGTCGCTGCCGCTTGCAGCTGAGTCTGAGTCTGATCCGCCACATGCTGCAGCGAGCAGGCTGAGCGCTAAAAGCACAGCCAAAAGCTGAGAAATTCGCTTCACGTTGTCCCCTCCAAGGGTTTGTGTAGTCTCGACAGACTTGCGACTATCGGCATAGGACTGTAGCATGATTGTAACAATTTGCGCTGCTAAGACGTGCCTTTCGTAACAATAGGGGAAAACGCTGCGGATGGTGGCGGCAGTGCAGAACCCACTGAGCGGACGGTCTTGTGCGAATCTGGGCCGGTTACAGCAGAAATTAACGATGGGCGGTGCCGGTCGATAGTTGCACGAATGGTCAATGGTCGGAGTCGTGCGGGTTGGTGTCATTGGAGCCCAGGTCGATCACGTTGCATCGCTTCGGCAATCTGGTGACGTCATCGGAGGTGCTTGAGCAAATCTGAGCCATGTCTTGGCCTGGTCGCTCGGGTACGGTCAGGAGCGTGACAAAAAGTACGCATCAAGCATTAGCCGATGAGCGCAATGCAACGGTCGAGATCTATATCAATGGCGAGTTTTTCCCCCGCCATGAAGCCAAGATCTCGGTCTTCGATAGCGGCTTCCTGGTTGGCGATGGCATCTGGGAAGGCATTCGGCTACACCACGATGTCTTCGCCTTCCTCGACCGCCACCTCGACCGGCTGTTCGCCGGTTCAGCGGCGACATGTATCGACTTGGGTATGGACCGAGCCGGCGTGACGGCGGCATTACGATCAACAGTGGACCGCAACGACATGCACGACAACGTGCATGTACGCCTAATGGTGACCCGTGGCGACAAGAAGACACCATCGCAGCACCCGTCGAACTGCATAGGTGGTGCGAACATGGTGATTATCGCGGAGCACAAGGCCGCCGATCCTGTGGTTCGCGACCAGGGCATCTCGTTGTTCACGGCAACAGTGAGGCGCCCCCCGCCAGACACCCTCGACCAGAAGCTGAACTGCCACTCGAAGTTGCACGAAGTGATAGCGCTCATTCAAGCGACCAACGCTGGTGCAGACGAGGCGCTCATGCTCGACCCAACGGGTGCGGTGGCCACATGCAACGCCACCAACTTCTTCATTGTGAAGAACAACGAGATCTTCACGGCAACCGGCCAATACAACCTGAACGGCATCACCAGCGCTCTCATGGTCGAAGTAGCCGAGTCTGCCGGGATCCCAGCGCATCGTGCTCCCTTCTCTCTGACCGATGTCTACGCAGCAGACGAGGCATTCGTGACGGGAACCTTCGGTGGGCTGACGCCGGTGCACACCATTGATGGCCGCACGATCGGCGACGGCACCCAAGGCCCGATGAGCGAGCGACTTCGAGACCTCTATCAAGCAGCGATGGCTGCTGAAGTCGCTTCTGGCGGCTACGAGTCCCGTCTGTGAGCTGGACCGCACCCACAGACGGTGTCACTCGTATTCAATGCTGGTCGGGTCCCCGAAACATCTCCACCGCGCTCATGTACTCATGGCGCCAACGGTCCGACACGACCGTCTACGACGAACCCTTGTACGCCCACTATCTGACGATCGATGACCGTGGCCATCCCGGCGTCGATGAGATCTTGGCAAGTCAACAGAGCGACGCCAACGATGTGATTCGCGACGTCATCCTGGGCCCGTCGCCAACACCGGTCGTCTACATCAAGCAGATGGCACATCATCTGAAGGAGGTCGACCGAGCGCACCTAGCTCATACCGAGAACATTCTTCTGGTTCGCCATCCGCGCGACATGCTCGCGTCTCTGTCGGTGCAACTCCCGCGCTGCGACATTTCCGATACGGGTCTCGTCGAGTCTGTCGAGTTGCTTGACGCAATCCTGGCTCAAGGTGGCGATCCTGTCGTCATCGAAACGCAGTCGTTGCTGAGGGACCCAGCCGGAGTCTTGGCAGCAGTCAGCGAGCGGGTTGGGCTGGCCTTCGAACCGTCTGTGCTGAACTGGCCCACGGGACCGAAACCAGAAGATGGGGCGTGGGCCCCTTATTGGTACGACAATGTGCACGCGTCGAGTGGGTTCGCAGCGCCAAGCCGACTGCCACGCGAGTTGCACTTGCGCACCCAGGCCGTACTTGATCAAGCGCTTCCGCTCTACGAGCGCTTGGCGGCGCACTCCCTCTGAGTCGCCGACGGTTACGTCGTTGTCACAGGTAGGGCCTCGCGGAGTGCGTCGTCGACATACCGTTTCACTGATTTCTCGAATGGGAACGAGAGGTGGCTGCCCTTGTACCAGTGAATACTTGGCTGATCCCAATGCTCCCACAACGTCTTGACATTGCCAGGACGTACCCAACGGTCGAGAAGTCCTGCATAGATGTAGCGACGGTCATGGGCGACCTTGGTTTCCATAGCTAGGGGTGAGACAGGGGTGAAGACTCGTTCGAATGGCGCCCAGGACAAGCCCCACTGTTCGTAGAACGGCGGCAGGTAGGGATCGATATGGCGGCGCGTGCCACGAACTAGGTCACTCTCGGGGACGCCTGCGATCACGCAGGCAAGGCCGTCGTCCAGACAACTCATGAGCGACACCATGTAACCACCGAGCGAGATCCCGCTCAGGCCGATGGTCTCGGCGCCCATCTCGCTGCGGAGCCATGCCAGGACGCGTCGGATGTCCCAGGCCCCATGGGCGATGGTGTGGACAGTGTTCATGGCCCCGGAGTTGAGCACCCGAGCCCCGGACGTCTCGCCAAGCGAGCGGGGACCGTGCAGCGGCAAGGTCACATTGGCGACGTTCAAGCCGAGATCCTGGTGCAGGTGTTTGACCCGAAAGGACATCAGATCAACGCCGATGTCGCCAGTGCGGTACCCGTTGACTACGAGTATCCACGGGCGGTCCCTGCCATCGCTGTGGCGCAGAATCCAACCGGCGGCCTCGTTGATCCTGGGATAGTTCAGCCACCGCTCGCTTCCATGTTCGTCGGGGTGTGGTTCAAAGCCGCTATCAAAGCGGAAGCGTTCGAGTGGGAGCCCTCGAAACGGCGCCGACTTCAGTGTCATATCCGTGGTCGACGGTGGCTCCTGGTGGTAGCTGCGAGGATTCTTGATCCATCCCTGCTCGTCAAAGAGCAACCGAGCTTCGGTGAGTTCTTCACGGAGACGGCGCCGGAACGCACTATCAGGGATTCGCAACCGACCCCGCGCAAGTTCGGACTGCATCGACCATTCGTCTAGCCACCACTTGCCAAGGGTGCTTGGTGTCATCTTGGCAGCAGGGATGTCGTCGTCGTGGTGGCCCCGGACCCAATCCACCCACTTCTCCATCAGATCATCGCCTGCGGTCAGGCCAAGGAAGGCGGTCGTCATAGTGAGTTCTTCCTGTGTGGTGTAGGTCGTGAGGGATCCAGAGGTCCGGCCACAATGCGTTCTGCTAGCTCATTCCGTTTGACCTTGCCGGTAGCGGTCATTGGGAGCTCGTCGACTTGGTAGACAGTGCGTGGCCGCTGAAACCCAGCGAGCTCTTGGCGGGACCAGGCGTCGAATTCGTTGCGGTCAAAACCAGACGCAGCGACGATGAAGGCGGCCACGGCTTGTCCGTACTCGTCGCGCTCCCCAATAACGGCGGCCTGGTGCACCATCGGGTGTTGTTCAAGAAGCCCTTCGATCTGTTGGGGGAAGACGTTCTCGCCGCCCGTGACGTACCGTTCAGATAATGGCGGTCTCGATGAATGGCTCGCCGCTCACGATGCGGTGATAACCCAGTGGGGTCATGTCGAGCGTTCGATATTCGCCATAGGTGATGAGTTCAGCCACGCCTCGACCGATGGCAGGAGACTGCTGCACACCATGACCGCTGAATCCGTTGGCGAAGAAGAAGTTGGTGACGTCGGTGTGGGGTCCAACGATCACGTTGTGGTCAACGACGTTGTGGGCATAGTGACCGGCCCAGCGGTTCTGGATCTTGATTCGTTGGAACGCCGGGATCCGATGGGCCAGTGCGGGCCACACCTTCTCTTCCCAAATATCGGGATCCATGGCGAAGTCGTCGAGGTCGACGGCTAGATCGATATCGGGCCCACAGCCCGCCATGTATGCGCCACCTTCGCTGCGCACGTGAACGCCACTGGGGTCGATGGTGAGGGGAACGTCGCGGTCAAGCGTCTCCGCGCAGTCAAACACAAACGTGTAACGCTTACGGGGTTCAATCGGCAGGTCCAGTCCGGCCATGGCCGCGACCGCCGAACTATTTGGGCCGCTGGCATTCACGACGGCTCCACACGAGATGACCTGTCCCGATGAGAGCGAGACGGATGTAACGCAGTTACCGGCAACGGTCATATCGGTTACTTCGGCCGCGACAAACTCCACGCCGTTCTTGCGCGCTGCAGTCCGCCATGTATCGAACATTGTTCCGGCATCGAAGTAGCCCTCACCGATCAGGTTGTGGCTGCCGCAGACAATGTCATCGACGTTGTAGAACGGATAGGCATCGGCGATCTCGTCGGCCGTCATGATCCTGGTGCCTGCGCCATGTGCAGCCTGGATCTGTTGATTGGCGCGGAGCCTGCTCGCGAACTTCTCGTCGCCAGCGAGATACATGTAGCCGAAGTGATTCACAGCCAGAGCTGGGACGTCAGGATCGTTGTGTAGGAATTCTTGGAAGTTGCAGACGAACTCGGCGGCGAACTGCGAGATCTTGATGTTCAAGGGATTAGAGAACTGCTGGCGCATACAGCTGTTCGTGTGCGAGGTCGACGCGTTGGTGTACAACGGGTCGCGCTCAACCACCAGCACAGAACCTTCGAAGTCGGGATTGTCCGATAAGAACCATGCGATGGATGAGCCAATAATGGCGCCACCCACGATCACCACGTCATAGGTGGCGCGGTGTGCCGCCGTCGGCATCATGACTGGGCGCCGGAAACATAACCTTGTGCTCGGTCGTTGGCGACAGCGGCCGGGTCTCGTTCAGCTGGGTCGCCGAAGCCGCCACCTCCTGGCAGCTCGAGAATCAGGCGGCGATTGGCTGGCACAAGTTGCTTGCCCTTGGTAGGGAACGGGGTGCCGTCGTCTAGATACACGGCACCTGTGGCGCCGTCTGCGCCGCCGGCGCGACCTCGAGCCGGATTCAAGACGCGGTCAAACATGGCGGAGAACTCGAACTGATAACCGTCGGCAGGGCCGAGCTCCATGATCTGGCCGAGGCCGCCGCGATACTTGCCAGCGCCGCCGCTGTCCTCACGGATCTCCTTGCGCCAGATCACTACGGGTCCGATCTGCTCGGTCGCCTCGACGCTCATGGTCATGACCCCAGATGGGAAAGCCGTTGCAGTCAAACCATCGAGACCTGGTCGGGCACCCGTTCCGCCGCTGTTGAACATAAGTAATTCGACAGGCGGTCGGGGCGTGGAAACATCAGCGGTGCGAGCACTGGCCTGGAAGTTCCACAGTGCACCCGAACCCTCGGCCGGCACGATTTCGGGAAGCGCAGGGGCCATGGCCCCGAGACACAGGTCCGTTACGAAGTGGCCAATCACATGGCGCACCGCAACCGGGTTTGGATCCGTCGCATTCAGAATGACACCTGGCGGAGCGCTGACCGTGAATGGAAAGAGCGACGCATAGTTGTTGGGCAGTTCTGGGGCCAGCGCAACGAGCATGCCGTAGGTGAAGTAGGCCTGGGCATAGACGATGGGCACGTTGATGCCGAATTCTGACAGCGGGGAAGTACCCGCGAAGTCGGCGTGCATGCCGTCGTTGGTGACCTCGATCTCGACGGCCAATGTGATGGTGTCGTTGTACCCATCGACGTTCATCTCGTTGCGGTACGTGCCCTTGGGGACACTCTTGAGTGCCGCCATCGTGGCTGTGCGGGTGCGATCAAAGATGAACGCCGTCAGGTCTTCGATGTCGGCCATATCGAACTCGGTCAGCATCTCGACTAGCCGGCGGCGGCCGGTTTCGTTCGATGCAGCGAGTCCGTGGACATCGCCAACGACCTGATCTTCTTCTCGAACATTCGTGCGAATGATGTTGACCAGATCACGGTTCAACTCGCCGCGCTCAGCCCATTTCATGATCGGGATGCGAAGGCCTTCTTCGTAGACCTCGCTAGCTTCGGGGCCATAACCGCGGCCGCCGATATCAACTACATGGGCGGTGGCCGCGAAAAAGCCGATCAGTGCGTCATTAACAAAGACCGGTGTTGTCACCGTGATGTCGTGCAGGTGTCCGGTGCCTTTCCACGGATCATTGGTCAGGTAGACATCACCCGGGTAAATGCGCTCGGGTCCAATGTCGTTGATGAAATGAGGGACCGACGCTGCCATGGTGTTGACATGGCCCGGGGTGCCCGTCACCGCCTGGGCAACCATGCGGCCCTGCTTGTCGAAGACGCCTGCAGACAGGTCGCCTGCCTCACGTACCGACGTGCTGAATGCCGTGCGGATCAGCGTCATCGCTTGCTCTTCAAGAATCGAAATCAGCCGGTTCCACATAATTTGGAAGTGCACTTCTTGCTGGCTCATGCTGCGTCTCCTTTGATAATGCGGGTGATCAAGAGTGAGTCGTCGCTCTGCACCACTGCATGATGATGTGACCCGAGCACGGTTGTGGTCTGAGGTTCAACGATGATTGCAGCGCCCATAACGGCGTCGCCGGGTGATAACGAACTTCGTTCGATAATTGCGGCGGACACTATTGAGCGAACAACCGGGTCATAGACATCGCGTTGGTGCTCGGATACGACAGTGTTCGTTGCCGCGACCGTCGGTGTGACCGGCGGGCGTTCCTGGACCGACGCAACCCGGACCGACCAGCTCACGGCTTCGATTGCAAGGTCGTCGATGGCTCGGCCGAAGAATTCTTCGTAGGCCTTGGTGAACACGCCGGCCAGGTTCTCGGCTGCGAACTGATCGAACGCGCCTAAGCCGACTCGGACCGGGATCTCCCAACCCTGGCCCTTGTACCGCATAGACACTTGCCGTTCGACGGTCAGGTCGGCGTCGGTACCTTGGCGAACGAACGTTTCGGCTTCGCTTGTTAAATCGGTCAGAAGTGCGTTCACTGCGTCGTAGTCGAACTGGTCGATGCGGGTGTAGAGGCTGCGTACGGCCTCGTAGGCAAACGGTGCCCGAAGAAAGCCGATTGCCGAACCCACCCCAGCGCCGGGAGGCACGAGCAGCTCGTCTAGCCCGAGCTTGTCCATAAGCCTGGTGGCGTGCAACGGAGCGCCTCCGCCGAAAGCGACCATGGCAAAGCCGGTCAGGTCCTTGCCGTTCTCGACCGCGTGCACCCGGGCGGCGTTCGTCATGTTCTCGTCGACGACTTCGGCAATGCCAATTGCTGCCGCGTCGCTGTCCATGCCGAGTTGGTCGCCCACGAACGAACGGATGGCCTCTGCGGCCTTGTCGGGCGACAACATGATGTCTTTGGCTCCGAAGTTGTCTGGGTGGAGTCGGCCAAGCTGCAAGTTGGCGTCGGTCACTGTTGGGTGCTCGCCACCAAGGTCGTAGGCGGCGGGCCCGGGTTCAGAGCCGGCGCTGTGGGGGCCGATTCGGATCTGGCCGAGGGAGTCGACACTGGCGATCGAACCGCCGCCGGCACCGATCTCGATCATTTCAATGACCGGAATCGAAATGGGCATCCCGCTGCCCTTCTTGAAGCGAGTGGTGCGGGCGACTTCGAAGGTCTTGGCTGTCTGGGGTGTGTAGTCCTCGATCAACGCGATCTTGGCAGTGGTGCCGCCCATGTCGTAGCTCAGCACTCGGTCGCGCCCGTAACGGGCTGCAAGGTCGGCAGCGAAGATCGCGCCGCCAGCAGGCCCGGACTCGATCAGTCGAACGGGGAAGGCAGCAGCGGTCTCGACGCTGATCAGGCCGCCACCGGAGTGGATCAGGTACAGCGGGCAGGTTGCGCCGCGCTTGATCAGCTCGGCCTCGAGTCGCACGAGGTATGAGGCCATGAGGGGCTGCACATAGGCATTTGCGCACACAGTATTGAAGCGCTCGAACTCGCGCATCTGCGGCGAAACTTCGGAACTGATCGACACGCCAATATCAGGCAGACGATCGAGCAACATGTCACGGAAACGACGTTCGTGATCGGCGTTTCGGTATGCGTGCAAGAAGCCGACTGCAACAGCCAGGTACTGCTCGGCGGCGATGGCATCAATGACGAGGCTGGCTGCCGCTTTGTCGAAAGGGATCAGGACTTCGCCGCGAGCATTCATGCGCTCGGGAACGGTGTAGCGATCCTTGCGTTCGATCAACGGGGTGGGCAGCACAATATTCAGGTCGTACTGCTCGAACCGCCCTTCGGTGCGAGTCTCGATCACATCGCGAAATCCATGCGTGGTGACGAGGGCCGTTTTGGCGCCGCTGCGTTCGATCAGAGCGTTGGTCGCCAATGTCGTGCCGTGAATGATCTGGTCGACGTCGGCCATGTCGATGCCGTGCTCGGCGGCAATCTGAGCGATGCCATCGAGAATGCCCATTTCAGGGCCGTCCTCGTACGTGGTTAGCACCTTGATCGACTCGAGTGAGCCGTCGGGCATCTCGACGACGATGTCGGTGAAAGTGCCACCGACATCGGCACCAATGCGATAGCGCTGGGTCTGTGTCGCAGTCATTACAGGTCCTCGATTTTCGGGAAATCGGAAGGTGGCTTGATATCTACCGTCGCGGAACGTTGCTGGGCGAGCATGCCGCCATCGACCTTGATGACATCGCCGGTGATGTAGGCGGCGTCGTCGGAAGCCAGGAACAAGGCGGCCCCGGTCATGTCGATGGGTTCACCAATACGACCGAGCGGCACATTCTCGCCGCGGAGTTTTCGGGCCTCGAGGTCCATGCCGCTGGTATCGATCGAGCCAGGCATGAGCGCATTGACCCGGATGTTGTACGGACCCAGGTCCAGCGCCATGGCACGGGTGAGTGCCTCGATACCACCCTTGGTCGCGTCATAGGCGGTGAAGGCTCGGTGGGCGCGTGTTGCCCCACCGGAACTCATGTTTATGATGTTGCCGCCGCCTTGTTTGGCCATGATGCGGGCGACTGGGTGCGACACGATGAAGTGGCCGGTCAGGTTTACATCGATGATGCGGCGCCACCATGCCTCGTCAGCGTCGAAGAAGTGCAACATAGGACTGATCAGACCAGCGTTGTTGACGAGTACATCGATGCGACCGTGTTCGGCCATGACTGCATCGACCATCGCCCCAACAGCGGTGCTGTCCGATACGTCGGCAACCCCGGCCATCGCCGTGCCACCCGATGCGGTGATGGCGTTGACGACTTCGTTCGTGGCGTCGTTGCTGATGTCGTTCACGACGACCTTGGCGCCAGCACCAGCGAAGCGTTCGCAGATTGCTCGGCCGATGCCACCAGCCCCACCGGTAACAACGACGACTTTGTCTTTCAATGATTCATGCATGATCGAGTTCCTTAGATGGTTGCGAGTTGCCGGCTGATGTCGGCAATGGCGTCTTCGTTACGGCGGTAGTAGGTCCAACCCTTGCGACGCGTGGCAATGATTAGTCCGGCATCAACCAGGACCTTCAAGTGGCGAGAGCCCGCAGGTTGGCTCACACCTAACTTGTCGACAATGAACAGATTGCACGCGCCATGATCGCGATGGTCACCGTGTTCCTGTGGAGGGAAGTGGGTGGCTGGGTCTTTGAGCCAATCAAGAATTTGGAGCCGTCGTTGGCTGGCAAGTGCCTTGAGCGCTGACTCGAGTTCTGTGTGGCTCAGAGCTGCTGGCGCAGGTTGGGTCGCGGTCATAATCACATAGCTATCAGGTTATGTAGTTGCTATCAACTCGTCGCTTGTTGACACCCCATATCACAGCGCTTCTGAGCCGTGGGTCGGGTCAATTCGTTCGATCTGCAGCCGAGAACCAAAGGCGGTGCTAGTTGATCTGACGATCCTTGCCATCCCAGAACGGAGCGCGCAGTTCGCGCTTGAGCACCTTGCCCGGGCCAGACTTTGGAAGTGGCTCCGTCTGAAACGTCACCGACTTAGGCACCTTGTAGCCGCCGATCTGGCCGCGGCAGTGGTCGATAACTGCAGCCTCGTTGAGATCTATGGCTTCCCGGAGAACTACAACGGCATGGACTGCCTCGCCCCATTGCTCGTCAGGGATGCCGAACACGGTGGCCTCGAGCACGCCTGCGAGCGAATAGATGGCATCTTCAACCTCGGTGCAATAGACGTTCTCGCCGCCGGACACGATCATGTCCTTGCTGCGGTCTACGAGGTATAGGTACCCCTCGGCATCAAGGAAGCCAACATCGCCGGTCGAGTACCAGCCATTGGCATCTAGCGCAGCGGCAGTCTGTTCCGGCTTGTTCCAGTAGCCGACCATGACGTTGGGCCCCTGCACCGTGACTTCGCCAACCTGGCCATTGGGCACGATGGTGCCCTGGGTGTCACGGATCTGCAGGTTCACACCGGGGGGAGCGGTGCCACAACTCTTCGCCCGCTGGGGATCGTCGAGGAACGTCTCTTCGAATCGGAACACCGCAGCGATCGGTGAGAGTTCCGTTGCCCCGTACAGATGGATGTGCTCACAGGCGAACAACTCACAGCTGCGCTTGAGGACTTGGAGTGCGACGGGCGACGCACCGTGTGAGATCCAACGCAAACTGGCCACGTTCCGAGGCTCGGTCGCCTGGGTCTCGACCATGGCCGCCAACATCGAAGGTACCGCGATAGCGCAGGTGATCTTCTCGGACTCGATCAGATCGAGCGTGACGCCAGGGGAGAATGCTGGTTGCACGATGTTCGCGGCGCCAACCCAGATGACGGCGAGGGCGCAATACACGCCGGCAGCATGGAACATGGGCGCCATGGTCAAGTAACGGTCATCGCCGACGAGTGGTTGCGCTAGCTGGGTGTGGACCGCGTTGGCCATCAGGTTGGCGTGGGTAAGCATCACGCCTTTCGAGGCGCCAGTGGTTCCGCCGGTGTAGAAGAGCCCGGCGAGCGTGTCTGGAGCGACAGGCGGTTCAGCCTCGGGTGCGGCGATGAGAAGTTCTTCGTACTCGCCAGTGTCGATCCGGATGACTCGATCGACGACAGCGCTGAGTTCGGGTCCAGGGTCACGATCGGTGATGAGGATCTTGGCGCCGGCATCTTCGGTTGCGTAGACCAGTTCGGGCACGGCCCAGCGAGTGTTGTGAGGCACGATGGCCCGGTTGGCGCAGGCGATGCCCAGGAACAGCTCAAGGTAGGTATCGCTGTTGTTCGCCCACAACGCGACCCGGTCGCCCGGGTCGGTGATCGCTTCGAGCATGCCTGCGACTTTTCGCACGCGTGTCCCTAGTTCGCCATAGGTCCGTCGGCGACCTTCGCAGGTCACTGCTTCATTGGCAGCGAAGAGTTGTTCGGCCCGCCGTATCGGATCACGCATCGTGTACACCGTCAAACCTCCGGTATGGATTGGTGTGCGACCGCAACGCTACTTCGTGGGCAGCTGGTCAGCGGTCGTCAGCGGCGAGACAGGGTTTCGACCAGGCCAGCAACAAGTTGCGCCCGTTCGGTCATGGCGTGGACCACCAGGTACTCGTGATCGGCGTGGGCGCCTCCGCCGACTGCTCCAAGGCCATCTAGCGTTGGTACACCAATCGCAGCGGTGAAGTTGCCGTCGCTGCCGCCGCCGACTGACGTGCCCTCGATGCCTGGCAGGACATCGCGGGCCATGGCAAAGAGTTCGGCCGATGCAGACTCTGGCATCGGCGGCCGGTTCACGCCGCCGGTAACGGTGATGGCCGCCTCGGGCAGGTACGGCGCTAAAGCAGCGAATGCAGCCTCGAGACGGTCTGTCTCCTCGGCCGATTCGACTCGAACGTCGACGATGACGGTGGCCTCGGCGGGCACAACATTGTCGGTTGTGCCTGCCGTAGCGACGGTCGGTGTCACCGTCGTGCCTATATCAGGACGGCCGAGTCCGGCAATATCGATGACCTGACGGGATGCTTCTATCAAGGCGTTGACGCCTGCTTCGGGCTCAAGCCCGGCGTGCGATGCGCGGCCCTTGATGGCGATCTGAAAGGTGCCACACCCCTTGCGGCCGATCTTGATGGCTCCGCCGTCTGCAGCGCCTTCGAGCACCAGGACAGCGCCGCAGGCCAGAGCGCGTTCTTCGATCAGTGCCCGGGAGGAACGAGAGCCGACTTCTTCGTCGGCGCTCATCAGGATCTCGACGCTGGACCAATCGTGGACCGAGGCAACGCCGTGCACTGCTTGGACGATGCCGCCCAGCATGTCGAACACGCCGGGGCCGGTCGCATGCCCGTCCTGGACCAGGAATGGCCGCCGCTCGAGTGTGCCTAGGGGGAAGACAGTGTCGTGGTGGCCCAGGATCAGGACCTTGGGTTCGCCGCCTCCGGACCAGTGAACATGCGGCCCGGCGTCACTGTCGATCAGCTTGGCAGTTCCACCGAGGTGCTTCTCGATGATGTCGGCGACGGCCTTGGCCGATACGGCCAGTGCTTCTAGGTTTCGAGAGGGTGACTCGATTTCAACCAGAGTCTTTAAGTCTTTGAGCATTGCGTCGGTGCTCACATCGCCGGTCATCTGCATGGTCATCGTTCAAGCGTAGGCCTATGGTGCGACCCCAGCATCTCTTGGTACAAGGACTCAACGGATTAGGACAGGGCGACACGGGTCCGGTGAGTAGATCGCTCGCCGCTCGGCTTGGCTGCGGAGCGAGAATGGACAGACAGCCCAGACCATGTGCGTGGCCAGCTTCCGAGGTTGAAGGGGCTGTCGCGCTGACTCTGTACTGTGATCGATCATGCGTATTGGGACCTGGAACGTGAATTCGCTACGAGCACGCTCTGAACAAGTCATGGCATGGCTTGTTGAACGCAAGATCGATGTTGCGCTGCTTCAAGAGACCAAGTGCACCGACGATGCCTTTCCCTTCGCAGACTTCGCCGAGATCGGCTACCAATCCTCTCACCACGGCGTGAACCACTGGAACGGTGTCGCCATAGTTAGTCGTGTCGGCCTAGAAGATGTGGCTCGTGGCTTTCAGTCGTCGACCGAGTTCGACGAGCCACGGCTGATCGCCGCAACCTGCGGTGGTGTGCGGTGCTGGTCGGTCTACGTGCCAAATGGTCGGGCGGTTGACGACCCGCACTTTGGCTACAAGCTCAAATGGTTGGATCAGCTGGCGGCGGAACTCCACTCGCTTAGTTCTTCGGGTACGTCAGCTCTCGTAGCCGGAGATTTCAACGTTGGCATGGCTGACATCGACTTCTACGACGCCAAACGATGGGCAGGGAAGAAGCATGCAACCGCCGAAGAACGTGCTGGCGTGCAGAGTGCGATCGATCTGGGATTTGTGGACTTAGCTCGAGATCGATACCCGAATGACCCGCAGTTCACCTGGTGGAATTACGTCGGCACCCAGTTCGCTAAGAACAAGGGTCTACGAATCGACCTGGCACTGGGCTCGAAGGCGGTGGCAAATCGTCTCGAGGATGTGTGGGTTGACCGCCACACCCGTGACCCGATGGTTGTGCATCCAGCCAAACCGTCGGATCACGCGCCACTCATCGTCGACCTGCTGTAACAGCGAAACGGTCCGGGACCGGTGACGCGGGAACCCAAAAACAGGGTTAGGGCGAGGAACGAGTCCAAAGTCGAACTGCCCGGACTATCCGCGAGGCACGTCGATCCAGGGTACGTCCTTGTCGACGCGTGGTTCGCCAGGGAGACCAAGGACCTGTTCGCCGAGGATGTTCTTCATGATTTCGCTGGTGCCGCCCTCGATGGTGTTGGCACGGGCTCGTAGAAATGCATAGCCGGCGCTATCGCCGACCATGTTGGTGGTCTCGGGGCGGCGGAAGGTGTAGTCGTAGTCGAGTTGGCCAGCCATGCCCTGGAGATCGACAGCCTTTTCCCAGATGTCTTGGTTGACGAATGCCATCATGGCCTTGCCGACCGAGCCTTCGGGTCCTGGGTTGCCGACGCGTGACATCTGGGCGGCGCGCATATTGGTGAGCCGCAGTACTTCGGCGCGAATCCACAGCTGTGTGACCTCGTCACGTTCGACCGCCGAGTCGATGCCGTTCTCGTGATAGATCTCGATGAGCTTGCCGATGGCTCCGCCGCCAGTGAGTAGCCCTCCACCGCTACCGCTGCCGCCGATAGCGGTGCGCTCGTTCATTAATGTGGTGAGCGCAGCGCGCCAACCTTCACCCTCGGCGCCAATGCGATGTGCGTCAGGGATACGCACGTCGGTCATGTAGACCTCGTTGAACTCGGCTTCGCCGGTTATCTGGCGCAGCGGACGTACATCGACGCCCTCGGCCTTCATGTCGAGAGCGAAGTAGGTCATACCGCGGTGCTTGCGAACGTTGGGGTCGGTTCGGGTAACCAGCATGCCCCAGTCGGCAATGTGCGCAAGGGTGTTCCAGACCTTCTGGCCATTGACGACCCACTCGTCGCCATCTTTCAAGGCCTTGGTGCCAAGACCAGCGAAGTCAGATCCAGCGCCGGGTTCTGAGAAGAGCTGGCACCACTTCTCTTCGCCGGTGAACATGGGGCGCAGGAACCGCTGCTTTACCTCATCATCAGCATGGGTCACGATAGTAGGGCCAGCCAGGTACATAAAGAACTGGGCTGGGTCGGTCGGCGGCGCTCCGGCTTCTTTGAGGCGAATATTGATCGTTCGTTGCAGCTGGGGGGCCATGCCGAGGCCGCCAGCGCCCTTCTCGAACTGAATCCACGCCAAGCCAGCATCGAACAGGTGGCCTCGGAACTCGGAATAGCTCTCGGTCTTTGGATCGTGGTCGGCAAGAAGTGCGTCGAGTGCAGCTTCGACAGTCTGGAGATCAGCATCGCTCATGGGACTGAGGTTAACGAGCAATGACCCTAGGCTGTCAGTCGCGCAACTCGAATTTGGGTTTGCCCCTGAACGAGTAGTGCCATGGCCGCAGAGATAACGATAGAAGCGGCCTCGTCGCCCCTGGATCCAGAGCGACTAATGAGCCGCGAGTTCGCGACGCTCATGGTCACAGCCAGCGTGTATTTCCTGGCGACCGGAGCGGTGAATGCGCTATTGCCGAAGTTCGTTGTCGACGAGCTCGGCGGCACTGAGGCGACCGCTGGGTTCGTGATGGGATCCGCTGCGTTTTCGGCGCTTGCGACCCGAATCTGGTTCGGTCGGACAGCCGACAGGCGAGGCGCCCGCCGCATTCTCGTGATTGGTGCAGGCCTGGGCGCTATCGCCTTCGTGATGCTTGCCATGGCTTCGAGCGTCGCCGGCGCTACTGCAGCCAGGCTTGTGCTCGGCGCGAGCGGAGCAGCAATGGTCACCGGTTCGACGATGCTTGGCATCCAGCTTGCGCCGCCGACGCGCCGCAGCCAGGCCGCAGCGCTGGTTCTTGTTTCGTTCCACGCGGGGATGGGGTTGGGTCCAATGTTCGCGGAGTGGATGCTCGGCGCTCTGAGTTATGCGTGGGTGTGGTTCACCGCCGCTGGGGTGTCGATACTCAGTGGTCTGTTGGCGATGCTGCTGTCGTTGCGACCTGGCGCCACTGACGCCAAGCCGTCTCCCATGATCCACCGCAGCGCGCTTCTTCCAGGTGTGGTCACCCTCTTTGGTGTGTTCGCGTTCAACGGGTTCATGACGTTTCTGCCGCTGTATGCCCGTGAAATTGGCATGGAAGATGCAGGCATTGCCTTCCTAGTCGCCTCGGCAACGATGGTGTTGATTCGGACGACGCTCGGTCGGGTCCCGGACATCATCGGACCGATTCGAGCGGGGTCTGGGGCACTGGTCGTGACTGTCGGCGCGATGACCCTGGTGGCGCTTTGGGCAACACCTACCGGTCTGATCGTGGGATCGGTGCTTGTCGCCGCTGGGCTCTCTCTCCAATCGCCATCGTTCATAGCGATTGCTGTTGATGGTGTCTCGGATCAAGAACGGGGTTCAGCGATGGCGACGTTCACGGCGTTCTATGACGTCGCTGGAGCCATTGTTGGGCCGACACTGGGCCTGATTGTGATGCACGCTGGTTACCGGCCGGCCTTCTTGTCGACGGCTGCGGCTGCAGCAGTCGGCCTGGTAATGCTGCACATGGTCGTGGCACCTCGATGGCATGCCGTTCATGGGTAGCCCGTATTCGTTTCGCTTAGTCTGTTTTGTGCTGTTGGCAATCTGAGGTCCCGGGGATTTTTGCGACACCTGCCGGCGCTGGAGTCCCGTTCCTTAGGTCAGGGGTGTAATAGGCTGTTGTCGGTCAATCGCCCGATACGAAAGCGTCTTATGTCTGAAACACCATCTACTCCTGCGGGTTGGTATTCCGCCCCTGGAGACCCTGCTGGCACCCATCGGTACTGGGACGGCGTCGCCTGGCAGGGCGAGCCGCAGCCGATGCAAGGCGCTGCTGCAGCCGCCGGTGATACGGCCATGACACCGCATGGGCAACGCCTGGCTACAGCCGGGCAGCGCATCGGTGCTCGCTTGATCGATACTGTCATTTCGATTGCGATCGCGATTCCTGTCTTCGCTGCCATCTTCGGCTCCGGTCTCGGCGAGTTCAACTTCGGCGTTCTGCTTCTGGGTATTGCCTTCAGTTTTGCCTACGAAGCTGCAATGGTTGCGCTTAAGGGCGGCTCGTTAGGCAAGCTGATCTTGGGTCTCGCCATTGTCCGCGAAGACACTGGCGAAACCCCGCCTGGTTGGGAGCCGGCCATCATGCGTTGGATCCCAAGCCTGGTCGGCAATATTCCGGTCATTGGCTTCCTGATCTACTTGGTCGTGTTCGTGCTGTCACTCGTTTGGTTGTTCAACGACCCGAAGCGACAGACGGTGTACGACCGCATCGCCAAGACGATGGTTATCCAAACCAAATAATCACGAAGTCTGCGCACGGGGCTGCGGTAGTCGGCAATATTTGACTGTCGCAGCTCATTCGTATTTTTGGGCTGCGGTCATCGCAGCCTCGACGTACCCGCCGCCGAACTTGATGGCGTGCAGCAACAACGGTGCGAGCTGGTGCAGCGCGACTCGGTCTGCCCAGCCATCTGCAAGCGGGTTGGCGTCGTTATAGGCGTGAAAGACGCCCTCGTCGAAGCCGCCGAAGAGCCGCATCATTGCCAAGTCGAACTCACGGTGTCCGCCGTGACACGCCGGGTCGATCAGCCAGCTCGTCCCTGTGTGGTCAACAATACGATTACCGGCCCACAGATCACCATGTAACCGAGCTACGGGCTCGGCCTGGCCTCCAACGATTTCGAGACGAGCAGCAACTGATTCGAACACCAATAGTTGCCGGTCGTCGTAGATGCCGCTGGCGCTGGCCAACCGGACGAGCGGTAGTAGGCGCTGCGTTGCATAGAACTCGGGCCATGTATCGCAGGGGGCGTTCGGCAATCCTCGACTGCCTGTGGTGCGGGCATCGGGTCGCCCAAAGCACTCAGCGTTCGCGCTGTGTAGGCGGGCCAGCCCGGATCCGAAGGCGTTGTCGTCTCTCGCTTTTGCTCGAGCCTCATCGATCCACTCGAGCACCAACAGCGGGGGGTTGTCGCTAACGCCTAGAACAGCGGGAACCGGCAGCGCGTCTGCAGCCCGTAACCATTCCAGACCACGAGCCTCGGTGTCGAAGAAGTGCTCCGGAGGGCTGGCATGTGTCTTGGCGAAGACCGTTTGCCCGTCGTCGAGCGTTACACGAGAGGAAGCGGCAACATCGCCGCCGCTCAGCGCTGTGCTGACGGCAATCTGACTGCCCGTGATCTGGGCAAGGGCTCGGCCTACGCCGGAATGTCGGTCCATGGAATCGCCTTGTCGACGCGAGGCTCGCCAGGCAATCCGAGCACTCGCTCGCCAAGGATGTTTCGCATGATGTCACTAGTTCCGCCCTCGATGGTGTTTGCCTGCGAGCGCAGGAAGAACTTCGAGTAGGTCCAGTCGGACCGGTCCATGTCGCGGCTCATCGGATAGCCAGGCTCGTGCAACATGGCCTCGTTGCCAAGTAGGTCCATACAGCAATTCCAGATGCGGATATTGAGTTCGGCCGAGGCGAGTTTGCCGACGGAACCTTCGGGTCCTGGGTTCCCCATAACCGAGTTGGCCCTGCCACGCAGGGTTGTGAGTCGACCGACTTCGGCCTCGGTCCACAGTTTCATGATGCGGTCGGCCATCAGACGGCGCGAAACGGCGTCAAGCGTCGAGGCTCGCTTCTCCCACAGCTTCATGAGCATGCTGATGTTGCCGCTGCCGCGCGGTGCTGTGCTGCCTCCAAGCGCAACGCGCTCGTTCATCAGCGTGGTGGTCGCAACCCGCCAGCCATCGCCAACACCGCCAAGCAGGTTCGAATGGGGAATACGAACATCGGTGAAGAACACTTCGTTGAATTCGGCGTTGCCCGTGATCTGATAAAGCGGACGGATGTCAACTCCCGGCGAGTGCATGTCGAGAATAAAGTACGACAGGCCCTTGTGCTTGGGAACGTCGGGGTCGGTACGAACCAGCAGCATGCCGTAACGAGAGTGGTGAGCGCCGCTTGTCCAGACCTTTTGGCCATTGATGATCCACTCGTCACCGTCACGAACAGCGCGGCTCGACAAACCAGCTACGTCAGAACCATGGCTTGGTTCAGAAAACATCTGGCACCAGATGTCTTCGCCGGTGAATATGCGCTTCAGATACTTCACGTGATGGTCGTCGGATCCATAGGTCAGCACGGTCGGCAAACCCATACCGATGCCGATCACGTTCAGGCTGAGAGCGTTGTAGTCGCGACCGGCTTCGCGGATGGCTTCCTCGATCACACCCTGCATCTGTGGTGACAGGTCTAGGCCACCCTTGCCCTTCGGGTACTGGACCCGGGCCAAGCCGGCGTCCCAGAGAGCGGAGCGGAAGTCAACCTCGGTGGCATCTAGGCCGGCGTGGCCTATGACCGACAACGCAAGTTCGCGTAGCGCTTGTTCGTTCATCTGCCCATTATTACTCGCGCAGAACGGTGGCCTTCAGTCACGCATGCTGATTGTTCCCATGACGTCGTTGTCGCCACCGGTGGGTGCTGCGATCTCGACAATCCGTTCGTCGACGTCGTCGTATTCGAGGCGAAGCGCTCTACACATCAGGGCATGGAGCTTGTAGCTGGCCACGCCATAGGTCAACTCGATGATCTCAACCTCTGACAGGTGTTTGCTGAGTGCTGCAAAGGTGGCGTCGTGCACCCGGCCGTCGGCAAGCGCTAGTTCGTCGGCATAGGCAAGCACTGCACGTTCGGCCGGGCTGAACTCATCGCTCGTCGCCCACGCAGGGATGGCTTCCAATTGTGTGTCGGAAACGCCCACACGACGAGCCGCCTTGCAATGCTGACTGAATACGAATTGGCTTCCTGCGACAAAGCCGGTTCGGGTCAGGGCAAGCTCGCGGAGCTTGGGGTCGAGTTCGCGGTCGGGGCTACTGAAGAGGCCGAAACCGGCGACCATATGACCCATCAGATCTGGGGTTTGAGCAAAGACAGTCCACCAGTCGCCGGGGGTGCCTGTTGCCGTGCCCGGCTCTGCCACCGGGTCCCGGCTACCAAAGAGTCGGTTATAGATGGGCAACACCGATTCGGCTGCCTCGCTTCGCGGGATCTGTTTGGTGCGCGTCATGTGCGTACTGTAGGTGCAGACTTTGGGCACGATGAAAGGGACAGCCGTGACACAGACCGGTGATTTCGAATTTGGTGGCATCAACCACATTGCGCTGGTGTGTCAAGACATGGAGCGCACTGTCGACTTCTATACCAACGTGCTTGGCATGGCCCTGATCAAGACCCTCGAGATCCCGGGCGGCGGCCAGCACTTTTTCTTTGATTGCGGCAATGGCGACTCGGTAGCGTTCTTCTGGTTTCCCGACGCGCCTCCCCATGCGCCAGGAATCGCATCAGCCGAAGACATGCCAGGCCGAGGTCGGCTTCTGTCAGCGCACGGTTCTATGAACCACCTGGCGTTCGACGTACCTGCGGACAGGTTCGACGAGTATGTCGTCAGATTGCAGGAGAAGGGGGTCGACGTCAGCATGGTGCTCAATCATGACGACAGCGAGACCACCGTTGCGGCTGAGCTGCACCCTGGGGTATTCGTGCGGTCGGTGTACTTCAAGGATCCCGATGGGATCGTGCTCGAATTCGCTGCATGGACCAAGACGTTCGGCCCCGGCGACGTGTTACATCCACCCGCTCGGGCGAATGGCGAACGAGCGCAGCCGGTTGACGGCTGAGCCTGACTGTGCGAATTACACGTATCTATTCAGGCGAAGATGGCCAAAGCCATTTCGAAGAGCTAGAAATGGCTCTAACGGTGTCAGAAGCCGGGGCGATGTCGACAAAGATCCCAATCGAATCGATTTTCTTTCGCGACACGTCCGAAGCTGGCCCTGAGGTGTGGGACTACCACGTAGCACCGCGCCGTCAACTCGTAGTGCATGTGCGTGGTTACACCGAGATTGAAGTCGGCAACGGCGAGAAGCACATTTTTGGACCTGGCGATGTGCTGCTCGCAGACGATCAAACAGGCCAGGGTCACATCAGCCGTCAGGTCGACGGGCCCAGGTTCCAGGTGTTCGCTGTGCTCGAAGAGCATGTGGACCTTGATCGATGGCGGAATTAACGCGTGGGTGATCTCATAACGGGCGCGACCAGCAGGCCAAGTCTTCGGAAGCTTCTGAGCGCAGCCAGAGATAGCGGTGAGCCGGTGCTCCTGCCGGGTTGTTACGACGCTCTTGGCGCTCGAATCATCGAGCACGCCGGCTTCGACGCTGTGTACATGACCGGATTCGGCACGGCTGCTGGGCTACTCGCTCAGCCTGATGTAGGACTTCTCGGTCTGAATGAGATGGCCGAGAATGCACGTCGGATCGTGGCGGCAACTCATCTTCCGGTGCTCGCCGATGCCGATACTGGTTATGGCAACGCGATCAACGTGGGCCATACGGTGCGGACGTTCGAGCAAGCTGGCGTTGCCGGGATCCATATCGAAGATCAGGTCATGCCCAAGAAGTGTGGCCATATGGAAAATAAGTCGGTGGTGTCGACAGGCGAGATGATCGCCAAGATCAGCGCAGCTGTGGCAGCTCGTCGAGATCCTGAATTTCTCATCATTGCTCGGACCGATGCCAGGGCGCCCTATGGGCTGCATGAGGCAATCGAACGAGGTCGCCAGATGCGCGATGCTGGCGCCGATGTGCTGTTCATCGAGGCACTCGAAGGTGTGGACGAGATCGAACAGGTCGCTGCTGAATTCATCGACACGCCGTTGCTGTTCAACTGGGTCGAAGGCGGCAAGACCCCGTCACTGACGCACAGCCAGATTGCCGACCTCGGCTTTGCCATGGTCATCATGCCGATCGGCATGCTGTTGGCAGCTACCGCGGCAATGCAGCACTATGTGAAGCAGATCAAAGCTGACGGGTCTCCGGTGAATGCCACCGAGAGTCTTATGGGCTTTACCGAGTTCACCGACTTCATCGGCCTTCCCGAGACCAACGACCTCGAGCAGCGCTTCAATTCCTAAAGTGTCTCGCATTGTCGGGCACGAGGAATTCGGATAGGAGAGACGGGCGTGCGGGCATGAGAGACGCAGCGTGGTCGGTTCTGAAGTGAGACGGGATCGGCATGCGATGATGTGGACATGTTGCTAGACGAGCTGCAGAAGCGGCTTCCGCCCGAGTCCATCCAGGTCGATGCCGATGTCATTGACGCCTATAGCCAGGATCGTGCTGTGTTCGAAGCAGCAGGAACGGCGGCGATCCTGGTTATGCCAGGCTCGACGGCCGAGGTCGTGGCTGCGGTCGAGGCCGCAAACGCCGCCAACGTTCCCATAGTTCCTCGCGGCGCTGGCACTGGCTTGACCGGGGCTGCCAATGCAGTTGATGGTTGCATGATCTTGTCGTTGCATCGCATGGATCAGATCCTGGAGATCGACACCACGAACCGGAACTGTCGGGTGCAACCCGGTGTCATCAACGCCGATCTCAAAGCGGCTGTGGCCGAGCACGGACTCTTCTATCCGCCGGACCCGGCCTCATTTGACATGTCGAGCATCGGCGGCAACGTGGCTACCAATGCAGGTGGTCTGTGCTGCGTGAAATACGGCGTGACCCGCGACTATGTGATGGGCCTGGAAGTTGTGATGGCCTCGGGTGAGGTCTTGCGCACCGGCCGCAAGACCATCAAGTCGACTACGGGCCTTGACCTAACCGGACTGTTCGTCGGCTCCGAGGGCGTACTCGGGATTATCACCGAGATCACTCTGAAGCTCGTCACAGCGCCGCCGCCGCCATCCACAGCCGTTGCGTATTTCGACGCGCTTGAGCCAGCGGGCTCCGCAATCGTCGATATTTTCCGCCAAGGCCACGAACCGAGCCTGATGGAGATAGTCGACCAAACGTCCTTGCGGCAGGTCGAGGCGGTCTACCCAATGGATCTGGATGTGGACGCAGCGTGCCTGTTGTTGATGCAAACGTCGGGTGATGACTCGGCCGTCCGCATCGCCCAGATCAGCGAGATCTGCACCGCTCACGGCGCCACGTTCGTGTACCACGTTGAGGATCCGCACGAAGGAGACATGCTCATCGAAGTGCGGCGCAAAGTTTGGCCAGCGTTCGAGCATCTCGGCAAGGCACTACTTCCCGAGGACGTAGCCGTGCCACGGGACCGGTTGCCAGAGCTACTCGCCGGAATTACCGATATAGCCGAACGTAATCAGGTCTTGCTGCCCACTATCGGGCACGCCGGCGATGGAAATATGCACCCGCTACTTGTATTCGATGGTCAAGACGAAGAAGAGGTTGCACGTGTCAAGATTGCGTTCGCTGAAATTGTGCACTTGGCTCTTTCACTCGGTGGAACGATCGCTGGCGAGCACGGCGTCGGCACGTTGAAGAAGCAGTTCATCGAGCACGAGCTTGACCCGATCCAGCTCAAGGTGCAACGGAGTATGCGCACCTTGTTGGACCCCGAGGGCCGGCTTAATCCTGGCAAGGCGATCTGATGGCATACCTCGACTGAAGCCGATCACTCCTCGGATGTTGAACGCCTCGTCCGAACGACCACTCGAAGCCGATGCCTGTCCAAATGTGCCCATCATCGTCATTACTGGCAACAGCCGAGCATGGTGTGCCGGCCTCCATGTGGCGGCTGCTGTTTCTGGCAAAGGCATTGGTGGTGAAGGCCGAGTTAGGGAACCGGCCGCTGCCCTTGTCCGTGACTGAATTCTTGCTGCCTCTGTGGTGTCAATAATCGGCTAGAAAAGGCGCTGGACGCCAGATTCCATATCGAGTAGGAAACGCTTGGTGTCGAGACCGCCTCCGAAGCCGACGAGTGATCCGTCGCTGCCAATGACGCGGTGACATGGCAGCACGATCGGTAATGGGTTACGTCCGTTGGCAGCACCCACTGCTTGGAAGGCGCCAGGATGGCCGGAAATATCTGATTGTTTGCCGTAAGTGATCGTCTGGCCATAAGGGATCGAGCGCATGGCGAACCAGACGTCGACCTCGAAGTCGTTGCCTTCAACGTGGAGCGGCAGATCAAACGACGTTCGACTCCCGTTGAAGTATTCGCCCAGTTGTGCAGTGGTGGCCTGCAACACAGCGTCGTCGAACGACTCAGGGATGTTCTCAGATGACAACCCAAGGTCACTCAACGAGTGGGTGGGGAACAGGATGTGGGTGAGCCCGGACTCGTCAGCGATCAGCCCCAGCGAGCCGACGGGGGAATCGATGGTGCACCGGCGCGGCGAAACCAGATAGTCGGCTTGGCGCAAAGACATCCCCATGGTCGGCCCCGGTCAGGTCTTTGGCTTGCGTTCGCGCTGGAGGAGTTCTTGGGCTATCGAAGCAATGTGGGACCCGTCTTGAGCGAATAGGTTGCCGATGGTGATGCCGCGAGCTCCAGTGAGACCGCGACACTCCCACTCGTACAAATGCCATTGATCGGCACGCAACGGTCGATGAAACCACATGGAATGGTCCAAACTGGCCCCGATGAACTGTTCATGATTGTTCTCGTCACCGGTAAACAACGGGTGCAGGCTCCGGGCAGCAGGGAACTGGATCGTGTCGCTGGTGAACGCTAGGCCACAGACATGAAGACGTGGATCATCGTCGAGTGGGTCTGTCAACGTGACCCAACCCATCGACTTACCCGACCCCGGGTAGGTACCCATCGATCGGCGTTCCATTATCCATGGCCAGCTGTCGCGCTGGCCTCGCATATCGTCGGGCGCAGGAGCGATTGGCATTCGAGCGGTCTGAACGTTGGCTTCGTCCTCAAACCGCTGGAATGACGATGACAGATGCAAGATCGCGCCGCCAGATTGACGAGCAACGACGGCTCGGGTACAGAAGCTGCGACCGTTGCGTAATCGGTCGACCTCGTATCGAATTGGTTCGTTGGTGTCGCCACTGCGGATAAAATAGGCATGTAACGAATGTGGATGGAAGCCCTCGTCGACCGAATGCAGCGCAGCCCGTAGCGCCTGGGCAACAACCTGGCCGCCGTACACCCGTCCCCACTCGTAGAGTGGGCTCAGTCCCACCCAGGTATCTGGGCCATGAGATTCGAGCTGCATGACTTCGGCGAAGGTCTTCGGTGCACTCACCGCCAGATCCTATGCCAACGAGTTTGAATTTTCGTGAGCCGTAGCGGGTCAGGACCGAGGACTGTCGCAGCACCGACAGGAGTCGCAAAGCGCTAGCGGCCTACACGGCAATAGCGTTCGGCATCAACGATGGCAGCACGGCGCTCTAGGCTCGATCGAGCGATGAAGACCACGAGTGAATCGGCGAAGAACACCGCCAACCCGTTGCGGTCATTCCGAGAACGCAATGTGCGGATCTTCTTCGGCGGGATTGCGATTAGCAATATCGGTACGTGGGCCCAGCTCACGGTGCTGATATTGCTGGTCCGCGGGTTAGGCGGTGGCGGCCTGGAACTCGGCATCGTTACGGCTTGCAGGTTTGCGCCATTGCTCTTCCTTGGGCTGTACGCCGGAGCCGTCGCCGATCGGGTCGATCGGCATCGGCGAACCATGCAGCTTCAGGCGGCGCTCGGGGTCTTGGCGTTGGTGCTCGGCGTAGTCGACTGGCTTGACCTCGAGACGTTGCCGGTGTTGTATGGGATTTCGACGGCGCAAGGATTCCTGACGGCCTTTGATAATCCGACTCGCCGCACGATGGTCACCGAGATGGTGCCGCCCGAACAGCTAGCCAACGTGTTGGCACTCAGCACGTCGGTCATGACAGGATCCCGCTTGTTTGGGCCAGCGCTGGGGGCGGTGTTGGCGACCACGGTTGGAACACACGGAGCATTTTTCTTGAACGGCCTCAGCTATCTGTTCTTTCTGTTCGCCATGAACAGCATGGACACATCACGCTTCCATCTGCTGCCGAAGAGCCCAAAGTCCACAACCCCGATTCGTGATGGTCTACGAGAAATGTGGGCCGATCCGGTCTTGCGCATCACGATTGGTGGTTTCGCTCTTATCGCGACGTTTGCGTTCAACCACACGGTCGCATTTCCTCTGACGGTGACTGATCGGCTGCAAGCGTCCGACGAGTATTACGGCTATCTGCTCTCGGTGATGAGTGTCGGCAGTATTGCGGGCTCGCTCTTCGTAGCCCGATTAGTCGTGGTGTCACAGCGGTTCATGCTGATCTCTGCAGCGCTGCTTGGCGCCTCGTTGGCAGCCTTCTCGTTTGCCACGACAACCTGGGCAGCGTTCATGCTGGTTATCCCACTTGGTGCGGGCATGACGTTGTACATGAACTCGTCGAACATCATCGTGCAGCAACGAACCAGCCCCGAGATGCGGAGCCGGATTCTTGCCTTGATCAGTGTGATTTTTCTTGGAAGCACACCCATTGGTGGTCCAATCACGGGGATTATCGGTGATGCATCTGGTGCCCTATGGGCGAATCTATACGGCGCCCTGATTACCGGGGGAGTGCTGCTGATCACCTTGCCAGTGCTGAAGGTCGTCACCGGTTCACTCAACCCAGCCGAAAGTGCTCAAGCTCGGGTGACGCAGCGTTAGTCGGGGCAGGTCTGGGCTACGGCTAGCCAGGCATGCATAGCCGTCGTCAGTCGAATGGCTCCGCTATCAAGCGGTGCATCTCAGAGAAGTCGGGCGCGTCAGCACCGATTCGGGTGAGGCGGAGAGCGAGATTCGGGAGGGGAGATTGCGGAGTTACGCCTGTTGACGGAGATGATCGCGTTGGGTCGTGCCGCTGTACTCGGTTCGGTAGCGGCCTCGGCGTTGCAGTTCGGGAACGATGTGGTCGACGAACTGTTCGATCGACCCAGGGTTGTGAATCGGTGACAACATGAAACCGTCACCGCCTGCTTCGTCGACATAGGCCAGCATCTGGTCGGTGACGGTCTCCACCGTTCCAGCGAACTGAGGGATACCAACACTTTGGCCGTGCTTCTGGGCGACCTCAGCAACGGTCATCGAGGACCCGTCGGGGTTTAGGTAACGAGTCCGCATGCGTTGCAGTTCGGGCTCTTTTCGGTCAGCCATTGGCTCGTTCGGGTCGAGCTTGGCCAGGTCGAAGTCCAGGTGCGCTGACAGAATCGCTAAGCCTGCTTCGAGTGGCACGAGCGCATTGTGTTCTTCGAGCAACTCCTGGGCGTGCGCATCGGTTTCACCAAGTACGGGTTGAGCCCCAAACAACACTGCACAGTGACTGGGGTCGCGGCCAGCGTCGGCTACCCGCGACTTGATGTCGTCGTGTAACTCAGCGGCATCGACGGCGCGCGGCTGGATCGCAAAGATGGCGTCGGCATGCTTGGCAGCGAATTCCTTACCCTGTGGAGAGGTGCCAGCCTGCAGGATCGCTGGTCCAGTCTGGGGTGATCGAGTCACGTTCAAGGGGCCACGAGATTTGTAAAATTCGCCCTCAAAGTCGATGCGGCGGACCTTGGTCGAATCGACGAACTCAGGCGCCTCGGTGTCCATAACCACTGCATCTTCGTCCCAGCTGTTCCAGAGTTGGTTGCAGACATCGATGAATTCGTGTGCCTTCTCATAACGCCGCTCGGACGGCTCACGTTCTTGGCCGTAGTTTGCCGCCTGGTTGTGGTTCAAGGAGGTGACGACATTCCATCCGGCCCGTCCTCGGGTCAGATGATCGATCGTGGCCCACAGTCGAGCGACATAGAACGGGTGGTGATGGCTTGTGCTGAAGGTGGCGGCGAGTCCGATTTTTTCGGTTACGGCAGCCATGAATGACAGCAGGGGAATCGGGTCGTGCTCGGGAGCCTGCACGGCGTATCTCAGCGCTGGACCCAATTCGCCGGTGTAGGTGTCCGAGATGTAATTCAGGTCAGCGAAGAAGACCATGTCGAAGAGTCCGCGCTCGCAGGTCTTCGCAATCTGTTGGTACAGCTCCGGCCGAGCCCACGTGTCTGCCTCCCATTCGGTCAACGGGTGCCGCCACATGGCATGGCTGTGATAGGTCGGACCGTGAATAAGAAACTGCGCCAGGTGGATGTGGTTCTTTGGTTCGGGCTTAGTCGCTGTCATTGAAGCACGACCTTAGGGTCTTTGTGAGATCGAGAACTAACGCCACCTGCAGTGAGACGAAGGGCTAAGCGGTACCAGATTGCGCCACTCAGAGTCGGGCTTGTCGACGAAACGGACGCTTCGCCAAGAATCGCACAGTGTCTGCCTTCGAGCATTGAAGGCTCCTGTGAACCATCCACGTCAGCCGCTCGTGATGTCGTTGTCCACTGTTCCCGTCC
>MEHZ011441406.1_pt1 | contig 28449 bp, 28 predicted proteins | sample 897221 | NCBI WGS metagenome assembly MEHZ01 (sample SAMN05514161, study PRJNA337945) | marine metagenome | isolation source: marine surface water | place: Arctic Ocean | collected 2007-12-13
TGGCTGAGGGGTCTTGAACCCCCGACCTCCTGGACCACAACCAGGCGCTCTAACCAACTGAGCTACAGCCACCGCCGAAGCCGCGATTGTGTAATCGGCGCGACGAGAGCCGTCAAGCAAACCGGGGGCAGATTCACACAAACTGTTTTCGATTTTTTCGATGTCCCACTGAGTTACCACCTGGCGGCACACAATTGTGACACCCAACAATCGCCTTATACCGAAGGATCATCGAAGAAAAACGGCTCGTCATCGGACGATTTCGGCGCGCGTTTACCCCGAGGCTTTTTCTTGTCTTTGTTGTTGGTGGATGCGGTATCAGCAGATTGTACGTCAGCGGGTTGCGCCAGGTCCGCGGGCCGCAGAAAGGCGATATTCGGTGAGGCAACACCTGGAATAGACACATTGAACAGGGACACATTCTCAGCATTTCCTGCCGCTTCATCAGGGGCGTTGCGATCGTCCCCAGCGCCCCCCGGGAAAACGGCAGGACCACCGGTTTACGTCGCCCGTCCAACCCAACCTGCTGCGGGTCGGGATTGTCCGGCGAAAAACCGGCCCGATACCGGGCATCGTCTTCGGCGAAATTCGTGACGGTTAGATCAGGCATTTCCCGGAATCCCACCGACGGCTCGACAGGAGTTCGTGCTTCCAGATCTTCATTGATTTCAGCTGTCCGCTGATCTGAGAGGGCCGGCAACGCAGCATCAGCCCGACTCTCTGGTTCCATGTCTACGACTTCGAATTCGGCCTCTTCGGAAAATTCGTCGGCTGTCCAATCCGTGGGCGCGGGCAAGGCCAGACGCATGTTCTCCGTTCCCAGAGATTCATAAAAATCAGCAAGACGTTTGAGACAGTTTTCCAGCACGTTTGCATCGCGAAGGTAAGCCAATAGGATGTAGGGGTCCTCAGATCCCTCGACGTAAAGCGTCGCGAGCGGCAGAGCCGCAAGACCGGCCTGAGCCGCCAACACTTCCCCGACGTCGTCGGTCCCCTCGTAAATGGCTTTCGCGCGAACCGGCACATACCAGCCTCCGGGGCCACCCAATCCCAGCACGCCGATTTCATCGAGGCCGTCATGCAGCAAGGCACGCCCCGAGGCCACAAGCCCGTTCAACGTCGCGGCATCATCGATCGCATTTCCATCGGCAAACCGTCGCGCAAGAACACTTTGTGCGATCTCAGTCGCATCGAGGCCGAATGCCGACGCCTCCGCACGGATCGGGCCGATCAGTTCGGGCACCCCAATAATGCTGGCCGCAGACGCCGCGCGCGCAAGAACGGATGCCGCTGGCACATCAACCCGAATACAGCGTGCGCCCAGCGCCACCGGCAAGGATTCCGCGTCGGGGTCTTCTACTTCGACAACACTGTAGCGAGCACTCTCGTCGAGCAGGACCAAACATCCATAATTCTCCACTGCCAAAACGATCGCGGCGCGCGCGTCAGGCGGCAGATACTGTCCCGAATAGGGGTTGGGATTAGCGACAACGATCAAATCTGTTTGGGGACCAACCTTGTGGGCGAATTCGGACGCGACGAAATCCCATTCGGTCGGGCGCATCGACACGGTCCGGACCATTGCCCCGACCCGGCGCACCAAATCCACCACCTGCGGCGGAACGGGCTCGAGAACGGCCACGTGGCGCCCCGGCGAGACCAGTCCCAAAACGGTTGCCGCGTACGCAGCCAAAGGGCTGTTCACGACGGTCATACCCGCCTCAAAATCAACCTGGGCGCCCCGGCGCTGGACCTCATATTCAGCCCAGTGTTTTCGCAAGGCCGGCAATACCGAAACTGAATTGTCGAGAACCGCCTCGGCCAGCTGTTGGAGCAGATTGGTCGGTGCGCGCATGGTGCCGCGCAGAGATGCCAGATCAACAACACCCTCGTCTGTCGCCCTGCGGAGCCACTTATCCAGTTAGGCTTGCCGTCGACTTACCGGTCGTACGTGATCTGCTGACATCGGTCCCCCGATTTTCACAACCCCCATTGCGTGCTCAAGAGCTGAAATACGTCAAAGACTTTGCCCTGTAAATCCGCAAACGCTTATAGTGCGCCCCGATTCGCGTGGGTTACTCAGGAAAGTTCAAAGATGACCAAAGCCAAATTGCAAACCGCTCAAAACTTGTCACGCCTCGGAACGGAATCCGCGTTCGAAGTGCTGGCCCGTGCCGAAGCCCTTAAAGCCGAAGGGCACGACGTTATTAATCTGGGCATCGGTCAGCCCGATTTCAAAACCCCGGGGCATATTGTCGAGGCCGCGGTGCAAGCGCTCCATGACGGTCACCACGGCTACACGCCGGCACCGGGCATTGCGGGCCTGCGCGAAGCTGTCGCGGCTGACATCGAGCGGTTACGCGGCGTTCGCGTCAATCCGGGCAACATCGTTTGCGTCCCCGGCGGCAAGGTCACGATGTTCTTTGCCATCATGATGTTCGGCGAACCCGGTGCGGAGATCATGTATCCCAACCCGGGATTTCCGATCTATGAATCGGTCATCAATTATTCCGGGGCTAAAGCTGTCCCCATCCCGCTGCTGGAAGAAAACGATTTTTCATTCGATGCTGAAGAAGTGCTTTCACTGATCACACCGGCGACCCGCCTGATGATCATCAACTCCCCGGCCAATCCCACTGGTGGCGCTGTACCGCGCGCGGAAATGGACAGGCTCGCCGCAGGTGTCGAAGCCCATCCCCATGTCGCCATCCTGTCCGACGAAATCTACGGACAGATGACTTATGACGGTTTGGAGCATGTCAGCCTGCTCGAATACGAACATCTGCGTGACCGCCTTATCCTGCTCGACGGTTGGTCTAAAACCTACGCCATGACCGGCTGGCGCCTGGGTTATGCACTTTGGCCCGACAGCCTGGTTGATATGGCCACCCGACTGGCCATCAACTGCCACTCATGCGTCAATGCAGCGACCCAGTTTGCCGGCATCGCCGCGCTCGAAGGACCGCAGGATTCTGTGCTCGAGATGGTGCGTGCCTTCGACGAACGCCGTGGCGTGATTGTCGATGAATTGAATTCCATTCCGGGTTTCTCGTGTCGCACGCCGAAAGGTGCATTTTACGCATTTCCGAATATTTCGGGCACCGGCCAAAGCGCCACAGAAGTTCAGAATCAATTATTAACCGAGGCCCATGTCGCGACAGTCGCCGGGACCAGTTTTGGCCATCTGGGTGAAGACTATGTCCGGTTTTCATACGCAAACTCGGTCGAAAATATCCGCACTGCTCTCGACCGTGTGCGCAATTTGTACAGCTAATTGCTCAATATTTAATCTATCTGACTATTTTTTGGGCAGAACAGGCTTTTAGCCAACAGTGTTGTTCGGATTTTTTACAATTGTTTCAATGACTTATCACGGAACCAAATATGGCATGCCCTATGCTATGCCCAGCATAGAAGCTGTTGTATCAATCGGGTCCACCGAGAGACCATTCGGCGGAGCCAAGCAGGTATCGAATGAAGAAGATCGAAGCCATTATCAAACCCTTCAAACTCGACGAGGTGAAGGAAGCCCTGCACGAGGTTGGCCTCAAGGGCATTACGGTTGTCGAGGCCAAGGGTTTCGGACGCCAGAAAGGCCACACCGAACTCTATCGCGGCGCAGAATATGTCGTTGATTTTCTGCCCAAGGTAAAAATCGAGATCGTCCTCGAAGATAACCAGGTCGAACGCGCCATTGAAGCCATCCAGGAAGCGGCCCGAACCGGCCGGATTGGGGATGGTAAAATATTCGTTTCAACGATCGATGAAGCGATCCGAATTCGTACCGGAGAACGCGGCCCTGAAGCCGTATAAATCGCCGAACAAATAACCGCACAAACAACATTCATTTTTTCCGAGAGACAGGAGAGCTTAGCTATGTCGGACATCAAATCAGTCCTGGACATGATCAAAGAGAACGACGTCGAGTTCGTGGATTTTCGTTTCACGGACCCGCGCGGCAAGTGGCAGCACACCGCACAGCATGTATCGACCGTAGATGAGGATCTTCTCACCGACGGCATCATGTTCGACGGCTCATCAATCGCCGGCTGGAAGGCCATCAATGAATCAGACATGATTCTGATGCCCGACCTTCGTTCTGCGGTCATGGACCCGTTCACGGCACAGCCGCAGCTTATTCTTATCTGCGACATTCTCGAGCCTGCTACGGGTGAATCCTATACCCGCGACCCGCGCGGCACGGCCAAGCTGGCCCTCGCCTATCTAGAATCCAGTGGCATTGGTGATGCGGCCTATTTCGGCCCGGAAGCCGAATTCTTTGTGTTCGACGATGTCCGCTTCGAGAACTCGATGAGCCGCAGCTTCTATGAGGTCGACAGCATTGAAGGCCCTTACAACAGTGGCTCTGACTATCCTGAAGGCAATATGGGCCATCGCCCGGCCATCAAGGGCGGCTACTTCCCGGTGCCGCCGGTCGATTCCATGACCGACATCCGCGCTGAAATGGTCACGACAGCTCTAGAGATGGGCATCGCGATGGAAAAACACCATCACGAAGTTGCGCCCAGCCAGCATGAACTTGGCCAGAAATTCGACACGCTGCTGAACGCTGCAGATCAGATGCAGATCTACAAATACGTCGTCCACAACGTCGCGGCCCAGTACGGCAAGTCAGCCACGTTTATGCCGAAGCCGATTGCCGGCGATAACGGCTCGGGCATGCATGTGCATCAGTCAGTCTGGAAGGATGGCAAATCAGCCTTCGCCGGATCGGGCTATGCTGATCTGTCCGACACCTGCCTCTACTATATTGGTGGGATCATCAAGCACGCCCGCGCGCTCAACGCGTTCACCAACGCCTCGACCAACAGCTACAAGCGGTTGGTCCCGGGCTTTGAGGCACCGGTCCTGCTCGCCTACTCTGCGCGCAACCGTTCGGCTTCCTGCCGGATCCCTTACGCCACGAGCCCGAACGCCAAGCGCGTCGAAGTTCGTTTCCCCGATCCCACCGCCAACCCGTATCTGGCCTTCTCCGCCATGCTGATGGCCGGGCTCGACGGGATCGAGAACAAGATCCATCCGGGCGACCCCATGGACAAGGATCTCTACGACCTGCCGCCTGAGGAGCTCGAGGGCGTCCCGACCGTCTGCAGCTCGCTGGGCCAGGCCCTTGAAGCACTGAGTGCTGATCGTGACTTCCTCAAGAAGGGCGACGTGTTCACCGACGACCAGATCGATGGCTATATCGCGTTGAAGCAGGAAGAGCTGACCCTCTTCATGCAGTCCCCGCACCCGGTCGAATATCAGATGTACTACTCGGTCTGATCGACCCCATACGAAAAATCAAAAGCCCCGCCGGGAAATCGGCGGGGCTTTTTCTTTTAGGCCAAGCCAAGCATCCTTCGAGACGGCGCTTTGCGTCTCCTCAGGATGAGGCAATCTAAAATCTCATCCTGAGGAGCACGCGCAGCGTGCGTCTCGAAGGATGCCTAGCTCAGGACCACTTGGTCTTCGGCTTCTCTTCCGCCACGCCGTCGATGAAAACTGCGTCAACTTTCTCGTTGTAGAAACTCAGATAGTCCTTGATCCGGGCGCTCTCATGCACCGGGTTGGTATAGAACCAGACGATATTCTCGAACGTCTTCGCGCCGACGCGGACGTGGTGATAGCTGGAATCTCCCTTATAGGGACAACTCGTCTCCAACTCCGAGGGCAGAAGTTCGGCAATCACATCCTCACGCGGGATGTAGTAGCGGGTCGGCAGGCCGGTTTCGAACAGGAACCGCGCGCGGGTTGTGTCCGCCACCGTGATACCGCCAAGCTCAACCCGCACCGCGCGCGAGCTATCGAGAATATCAAGCCGCACCCGCGGGCTGCGGGCATGAACGAAGACTTCCTCGTCCTCCTCGAACCACTGGTCCATTTTGCTCCAGTAGAACGCCACGTAATCCTTGAGGCCCGCGCATTCATCAAAGGGCAGCTCGTAGCTCCAGATTGCGTTCTCCGCGCTCTTGCCCCCCGCCTCAACGGTGAAATAGCTCGCATCTCCCTTGAAGGGACAATGGGTCGAATGATCGGTTGGCGTCAGATGAGACATCTTCACATCGGCGCGCGGCAGGTAATATACCGGCACATGGCCGCGCTCATAGAGCACCAGGCCGCCGGTGGTATCGACGATCGTCTCCCCGCCAAACATCACCCGGATGCGCTTGGGACTGGGTTCGAACTCAACGAAATGTTCGGGGCGTTTGGCATAGCCGGGCGCCGGGCCTGAGGTTTGGGTCATGAAGTTTCTCCCGTCCAGGGTTTGGTTTTTCCGGCTTTCAGATCGACGACGAGTTCGGCCCCACCATATTCATGCACGCTGTCATGACTGCGAATACGCACGCGCGTCGCCCCGACCGGCACAGCAACGCTTCCAAGTGATCGGGTGAAGGGCTACTCGTTCACATGGGAATGCAGCAAGGTGCGCGTCGCCAGAACTTTTCCGTCCATGGAAAGCACTTCCCAACGGTTGGCGTAATGGTCCCAGCCCGCATCCGCATGCCGCAAGGTCACAGCAAAGCTGTAAGTCCCGCCCCGTTCCGCACGCATTTGCACCTTCGTCACGTCGGATTCACCGGCCCTTGCGGGCGAGGCCACTATTCCAACGGCGATCAAAAGGCTGGCGAATTTTTTCATGTCTTGGCCCCCTCCTTCGGAATCGGTCTTGGTCGACCGTCGTCCCCTATTGCCACATAGGTGAATGCGCCCTCGGTCACTTTTTCGCGCTCGAAACTATCCTGCCGGATCGTCCAGACTTCAATCCGATAGGTCATGGACGTGCTGCCGATGCGCTGGAGGTCCGCATAACAGCAGACCACGTCACCAACCTGAACAGGTTTGTTGAAGACCATCGATTCAACCGCAACCGTCGCCACCCGACCGCCCGAACGGCCCCGGGCCGCGATGCCGCCGGCGATATCCATCTGGGATAACAGCCAGCCGCCGAAGATATCACCATTGGGATTGGTGTCGGCAGGCATCGCTACGGCCTGGATGCACAATTCGCCGCGGGCGTCTGTTTTTGTGTCGTTCTGGCTCATGCTGTCGTTCTTCCTTTTCGACTCACGCGCGAATCATCACATATAGCGGGCAGTTTCGGCCACCGGCTGAAACGTATTTAGGCTCTTTTTCAGGTGAGGCCAGCGTGGCAGGCGCCAAACGTAAATCCGAAGAACCCGGACTTTTTGACGAGAACGCAGGGTCTGGCGGCGACTACACCGCCAACGATATCGAGGTCCTTGAAGGCCTTGAACCCGTGCGCCGTCGCCCCGGCATGTATATCGGCGGCTCTGATGAGCGCGCGCTCCATCATCTGGCAGCGGAAATCCTCGACAACTCGATGGACGAGGCCGTCGCCGGCCATGCCGATCGAATCGAGATGTCGCTCGCCGAAGACGGCACGCTAACCATTTCGGATAATGGGCGCGGCATTCCGGTCGACCCGCACCCCAAATACAAGGGCAAGTCGGCTCTTGAAGTGATTCTGACCACGCTCCATTCGGGCGGCAAGTTCGACGGCAAGGTCTACCAGACCTCGGGCGGCCTGCATGGGGTTGGTCTGAGCGTGGTCAACGCGCTGTCGTCAGCCCTGCGGGTTGAGGTCGCTCGCGACAAGCAACTCTGGGCTCAGGAATATTCCCGCGGCGCGCCGCTGGGGAAACTTCAGAAGCTAAAAACCGTCCCCAACCGTCGGGGCACGACAATTTCGTTTATGCCCGACCCGGAAATCTTTGGCGCAAAAGCCGCCTTCGAAGGCCAACGCCTCTACGCAATGGCGAAATCCAAGGCCTATCTGTTCCGGGGCGTGGAAATCAGATGGTCCTGCGACGCGGCTGTCGCGACCCGGGAAAACATTCCGGAGAAGGAAAGCTTCCAGTTTGCCGATGGCATTCTGGACTATCTCCGCACCACCCTGGGCGAACGCCCGCTGGTTGGGGCGGATATCTTTTCAGGCCGCACCGACCTGACCGACGCCCAGGGCCGGATCGAATGGGCGATTTGCTGGCCCAACGATGGCGAAGGCTTCGTCAGTGCCTATTGCAACACCGTTCCCACCCCCGAAGGCGGCAGCCACGTCATGGGACTGCGCGGTGCCCTCACCCGTGGTCTGAAGGGTTATGGCGAACTGACCAATAACCGGCGGGCGAGCCAGCTCACGGCCGAAGACATCGCGGATGGCGCGGTAATAGTTCTGTCGCTGTTCATTCGGGACCCGCAATTCCAGGGACAGACCAAGGAAAAGCTGTCCATGCCGGAAGCTGCCCGGGTCGTTGAGACGCAGGTCAAGGATCATTTCGATCACCATCTCTCTACCGATCGCCAAAGCGCTGATCTGTTGCTCGAATGGGCCATCGAACGGGCCGAGGACCGGAAGCGTCGGCGAGAGGATCGCGCTCTCAAGCGCAAAACTGCCGGCCGTAAGTCACGGCTACCCGGCAAACTGGCCGACTGCTCACGCAGCAGTGCGGAGGGCACAGAAATTTTCCTCGTCGAGGGCGACAGCGCCGGCGGATCAGCAAAACAGGCTCGCAGTCGCGAGACCCAGGCGATCCTGCCGCTCCGTGGCAAAATTCTGAACGTCGCCAGCGCGTCCGCAGACAAGTTGCGCGGCAATCAGGAATTACGTGATCTTGTCCAGGCGCTGGGCTGCGGCAGCGGGGCGACCTTTGATCTCGACAAGCTGCGTTATGAGCGGGTCGTGATCATGACGGATGCCGATGTCGATGGTGCTCATATCGCTTCGCTGCTGATGACCTTCTTCTATCGCGAAATGCCCGAACTGGTGACCAGCGGTCACCTGTATCTCGCTGTGCCGCCCCTATACCGGCTGGCGCGGGGCGGAGATGTCGTCTACGCCATCGACGATGCAGACCGTGAACGGCTGACGGAAGAGCATTTCAAGGGCAATGGCAAGATCGAGATCAGCCGGTTCAAGGGGCTTGGTGAAATGCCGCCGGCCCAGCTGCGGGATACGACGATGCATCCGGACAAGCGACAAATGATCCAGGTCTCCCTGCCGAGCGCAACCGACAGTGACAAAGATCGCGCCAAAATTGCCAAAGCCACGGCGCAATTGGTCGAACAATTGATGGGCCGAAAAGCCGAACGGCGTTTCCAGTTCATCCAGGACAATGCGAAATTTGTTGAAGAACTGGATGTTTGACCACACATCAGTGTGATCACAGCGGCCCAAACTCCGTCATAATTTCCCGCAAACCTTCTTCCTCTGTGATGTAGATCACTGACGCCGCTTGCCCGGCATGTCGTAAACTTCTGCAATGCCATCGATGTCAGGAGAATTCGAAATGCCTCTCAACCGTCTCATCAGCAAACAAACTGGCTTCGCGATCGCCGGCGTTTTAGCGCTGACCGCCTGCGCACAGTTCGGCGTGACCGTAACCCGGGTGGATCACGCGTATCAGTACGACCCCTTTCAAGTCTCCACCGCAGGCGGCGGAGACCGTCAGTTAAAGGTCGAAGTTCTCGGTAACCCGTTCGAGGCATCCCAGGACGAACTGGAGCGGATGGTGATTTCCAGCATGCACGGGCGCACCTTTGGCGTGCCGGTTAATTTCTCCGCAGCCCCCACAAACCAGGATCCAAATCGCAACTTTCACGTTGTGGTCGCCTTCAATCCGGAGGGAGTTCGCGATCCTGGACAATTGTCCACGGCGAGCAGCGATTTGAAATCCGTGGCGACTACGGGCGGCACGCTAACGCTGATGGGTGCGCTTTGTTCATCTGACATCTACCTGTCCCACGCAATTGCACGTGCCGGCGGCATAGATGGCGTGAATTCCGACACGCTCGATTCTTTGGTCGCACAGCTAACCATTTCACTCTTCCCGGACGAGAATCCCAATCGTCAGACCGACGGAGAGGTTCCCACAAACTAGGACCCGGTCACCAATAGATCATCCGTAGAGCAGCCATTGTCGCAACAGCGCAGTGGCCGCCTGCGGGCGTTCCATCGAAGAAAGGTGACCGCTGTCTTCGATAACTGCCAGTTTTGCGCCCGGGATCAAATCCACCATTTCTTCGTGTAACGCGACCGGCGTGAGCGCGTCCTGACGGCCACACACCACCAGCACCGGAATATTGTAACCGGCGAAGTCCGAGCGGCCATCGGGCCGGCTCATAATAGCCATCTGTTGACGATGAAAGGCCTCGGGACCGACACGTTCAGCCATGGCCTTGACCCGGTCTGTAAGGTCCTCATCGGCCAAACGGTCTTCGTGAATAAGTATCGGCAACAACCGGTCTGTTACGCCCCAAAATTTCCCGATACGGCTCATATCAATGAGCTGGCTCCGGCGCATACGCTGGTCATCCGTGTCAGCCCTGCCCGACGTATCGAGCAATGCCAGCCGTTCCACCCTCTCTGGCGCCAACCGCATAATCGCCTGGGCGACGTAGCCACCCATCGACAATCCGGCGAGGGCGAACTTATCGGGGGCTTCCGCAAGAACCTGAGCTGCCAGGGCCTCGATGGTTTCGCCGGCGGTGATATCGGCAACAGTAATTTGCGCGATATCGGCGAGATGGCTTGTCTGATGTGACCAGAGATCGGGATCACACAGCAGGCCCGGGATGAGAACGAGGTGCACGAACCTTACCTACCGTCGGTACGGTGCACCACGCCCGGTGCCAGCGTCCCGGCAATCTGGGCAGCCCATAGGTCCTGATAGGCCGTTTCGAGCTTGCCCACGAAAACCCCACTGTCACGACTTCCCTCTAACGCGGTGTTGAGCTGATTAGAAAGTTCACGAAGTCCTGCCGAATCCGCTGCCAATTCAACGGCCTTGCGCAAATATCCATCGGCGGAATCAACAACCAATTCTGACAATCCATACGCGCGGCACAGGCTCGCGCCCACCCGGGATGGCATCGCGGGTCCGGCCATGGTCAACACCGGAACCCCCATCGCGATGGCATCCGCCGCGGTGGAGTGGGCGCCATACACAAACGTATCGAGAAATAAATCTCCATGACAATGGCGGGCCAGGTGGTCGGCCATTGAGGGCACAGTCGGCGCAAAAATTAGACGTGCCGGATCAACCCCAGAACGCTGTGAAACGGTTTTCAGGTTCCGGGTTGTGACGGCAATATGCTCACGCAACCACAATACCGACCCTTCGACCTGCTTGAGAATTTCCATCCAGCAGCCAAAGGTAATCGGATCAATTTTAGTCGGCGTGTTAAACGCGCAAAACACCATGCCCTCAGCCGGCAGGCCATGTTCGACACGGGATTTCAAATCCGGTACCGGGACACCAAAATTGTTGAGCGGCATGAAAGTTCCAGGCAGATATGCCACAGCCTCGCGAATGGATCCCGATTGGCTTGACGGCAACACGGTCTCATCAACCAGCAGCACATCGTTCAATCCGCCCGATGAACCGCAATAACCGAGCCAACCCACCTGCAATGGAGCGGGTCGGGCCGCAAGGATTTCTGGACGCGCACCGCGTGTGAAACCGCCGAGATCAACCAGGACGTCTACGCCTGCCGAACGAATTTTTGCGGCGGCCTCTACCGCGGAGACCTGAGAAACATCGAGGACATTATCAACGCCGTCGAACACGGCGTTCTGCACATCGCTCCCATCGGGCTCGGTCAACAGGATTGCCGACACTTCAAAACTTTTACGATCATGCCGGTGGAACAAATCTGCGGTCAGATGGCCAACCGGATGCCGGCCCATATCCCCAGACAAATAACCGATATGCAGACGCTCGCCTTGCGGGCGTCCCGCCAATGGCTCGGGGGCCGGCGATGTTTGCCTCACCAGATCGGCGCGGGCATCACTGACCGCGTCGAGTTCATGCTGATCGACCGGGAGAAACAGGGCAATCAGCGGCGATAATTCCCCGAGCCGATCGCTTCCGGATTCAATCAATCGCCTAAAATTTCCAACCAGCTTGTCGCGGTCCCGCCAATCGCAGGCGTGAAGCAGGTTGTAGAAAAGTTGAGTCGCCGTCCGAATGAAGCCGGGATCGAGCTCGAGGGCCCGTCGGAACCGAGCTCCCGCCGCTTCATAGTCACGCCCTTCGGAAAGTGTGATTCCCAAACTGTGCAGTAGTTCGGGTTCCCCCGGTGCCGCCTCAACAGCAGCTTCCAGAGTTTCACGCGAATCCTTGGACCGCCCGAGCTGGCGATAGAGGTTACCCAGATTAGCCAGAACGCGAGCATGGTCGGGGGAAATTTCACGTGCCCGCTCCAGTAACGCCCTGGCATCTTCCAGCTGACCGGCCATCACCAACGCCCCTGCCGTGTTGAAATGCAGGTCTGGGTCCTGTGGGGATCTCGCCAGCGCGGCCTTATAGTCCTCGACCGCCCCCGAAACATCCCCCGCATCAAGGCGCAGTTTGGCGCGATTGGCGACGACGCGCGGATCACCAGCGCTTCCCGAGACGGCGCGATCCAGAAGAATCAACGCCGCATCCTGTTCGCCAGTTTGTCCCAGCAACACCCCTTTGAGATGCAAAGCTTCGAAGTGTTCAGGGTCGCGGGCCAGGACGATATCGTAGCTATCCCCCGCCGCGCTTATGTCGCCCGCTCGGTGAAGAGCCAGCCCTTCAGCAACAATTGTATCGAGATCATTTGTGTTCATGGTCATGTGCACCTTGTTTCAAAATGCACGCTCTGAAGCAAGAGCACATGGAAACACTGGACATTCCGGCCCACCAAGCCCATTTTCCGCCCTGCACAGGATTGTGCACAATTTTCACAGCAGACGAATAATATGAAATTTGATGAACTGGGTCTGAGTGACCCGTTACTGAACGCTATTACCGATGCCGGATACGAGAGCCCCACTCCGATTCAGGCAGAGGCGATTCCCCATCTTCTGATGGGACGCGACATTGTCGGTATTGCCCAGACAGGCACCGGCAAAACCGCCAGCTTCACACTCCCAATGATCGAGATCCTGGCCACGGGTCGCGCCCGCGCGCGGATGCCCCGATCCCTGATCCTTGAGCCGACCCGCGAACTCGCGGCACAGGTCGCCGCAAATTTCGAGACCTATGGCAAGAACCATAAACTGAACATGGCCCTCCTCATTGGCGGCGTTTCGTTCTCCGATCAGGAAGACAAACTCAATCGCGGTGTGGACGTGCTGATCGCAACGCCCGGCCGCCTGATCGATCACTTCGAGCGCGGCAAAGTCCTGCTCGCCGATATCAAAGTGCTGGTGGTCGACGAGGCTGACCGGATGCTCGATATGGGATTCATTCCTGATGTCGAGAAGATCATCAAGCTGCTGCCGCCCATCCGCCAGACGGCGATGTTCTCCGCAACGATGCCGAGCGAAATCAAGCGGCTGACCGATTCCTACATGATGAACCCGCGTACCGTTCAGGTGGACGCAGCCGCATCGGCTGCCGAAACGGTGACCCAGGGTCTGCTGCGCGTGAATGGTGGATTTGCTGAGAAGCGCGCTGCCTTACGGAAACTCGTTCGCGCCACCAAGGTGAAAAACGCGATTGTTTTCTGTAACCGTAAGCGCGATGTCGCGACACTCGAAAAATCACTGACATCCCATGGCTTCAACGCCGCGGCATTGCATGGTGACATGCACCAGACCGCGCGCATGGAAACTCTGGCCAAATTCCGTGACGGGGAGATCGAGTTGCTGATCGCCAGCGACGTCGCAGCACGCGGCCTCGACATTCCGAATATGAGCCATGTGTTCAACTTTGATGTCCCCATGCACGCCGAAGACTACATCCATCGCATTGGCCGGACTGGACGCGCCGGCAAAGAAGGCCATGCGTTTACATTAGCGACGCGGACCGACGAGAAATTTCTGGATTCAGTAGAACGCATGCTTGGACGGCCTATCCCGCCGATCTCTGCGGAAGGCGTTGCGAATGATGCAGTGGAATCCAAACCTGCTGCGGATTCCAGTACTGCTTCAGATTCCAGTCCTGCCGCGGAAGTGAGCCCCGCTGAGAATGCCGACGCGGAAAGCGATGAGGCTGCCGTGAAGGCACCTCGCCGACGCCAGCGCAGCTCACGCAGCAAGGCTGCTGATACCGACGAGACCAAGAGCACTGAAGCCGAGGCGACCCCGGCCGTCGAACCTGACGCCGACGACAAGCCCGAGGAAAAAGTAGCGACTCCCGAAGCTGAAAAGCCTGAAGAAACGGTAGCGACGTCTGAAGCTGAGACGTCCAAACGGGCACCCCGGGCTCGCCGTGGCCGTAATTCCTCGCGCGAAGAACAACGCCCCAACAATCGCCGACGCAACAATAGTGGCGGCGAAGCCATGGAAGATAACGACGGACCGGCGTTCGGCAAAGAAGAGCTCACACCAGCATTTCTTCGACGTTAAAATCACAACGGCTCATCAAAGCGTCACGGGTGTACAATGCAGACGATCTTCGTTCAGGTGAAATGCGAATTGGGTAAGGCCTATGACGTCGCCGATGACGCGGCGTTGAACGTTGATCAGGTCTCCGAGGTCTATTCTACATCAGGGCAGTTTGACCTGCTCATGAAGTGCTATCTGGCCGATGATACGGATATCGGCCATTTCGTCACCAGCCATATTCAGACGATCTCTGGCGTGTCCGACACGTTCACGACGATCACCTTCAAGGCATTTACCTGACAGCGCTGTTGTCGGGGAAGATATTCATCCCGCTCAAACACGCTAGCTGGTAGCAGTCACATCCAGCAATTCATCCTCGTCGAATGTCTCATCCAGGGCGACGGCTTCACGAATGGCATCTTCCATCCGAGCCCCGTCGAGGATCGCATCGGTTAAATTTGCATCGGCAATCAGGGCCCCATCGAGCAACGCGTTAGTCAAATTCGCGGTTCCAGGTTCGTGCCGCGAAGATCCGGCCCCGTCAATCGAATATTGCTAAGATCAGCGCGCTCCATATTGGCGCCGGCAAGATTGGCGTTCGTCAAATTTGCGGGCCAAAGTCGACCGGTTTCCTGACCGGACCCGTCTTTCAGGTTCACCGCCGCCAAACGAGCACCGATAAGATTGGCGCTTCGCAGATCGGCATGCTGAAGGTTGGCCCTTCGAGGAGCGCGTCCGAAAGATCGGCGCCGACCAAAAATGCATGCTCCATCTCACTCATCACAAAACGGCAGGACGCCAGATTCGCACCACTCAGATCCTCGCCGGGCAAATCAATCCGCTCAATGTCGCTATCCGCCAAATCGGCCCGTTCGCCGGTTTTCCCACCGCTCTCAATCCAATCGAAATGGCTTTCGAGAATACGCTGGATATCTGGCGGAAATTCGCTGGTTGGACGAGACATCTTGGCACCCGTCACATTTGCTTCTGCAAGATCAACGTCGGTGAGATTGGCATCGTTCAGATTCGTATTGCTGCGATCCGTGCCTTTCAGGGTTACCCCCGACAGGTCAGCCCCGACCAGGCTTGCCCCGTTTAGGTTGGTGTTGCTCAAATTCGCGTTCTTCAGAATTGCGCCATCAAGACGCGCCGCTTTCATGTTACCATTTGAAAGATTGGTTCCCTCCATACGCGCGTTACGCATGCTGCTGAGATCCATCGAAGAGCCGCTGCGATCGGCCCCTGAAATATTCGTATTGTCCAGATTGGCGTGGTCCAGAACCGCGTTGGTAATGGCAGATTCTGCTGCATCACCACCGAGCATGAGCACACCACCTCGCAGATCGACACCAACCAGGCTGGCCCCTTCAAGTCGTATCCCGCGCATATTCGCGCCCCGCAAATCGGAACGATCAAGCTTGGCCTGGGTCAGGTCTGCGCCGTCGAGCATGATCGAAAACATGTCAAAATCGCTCAAGTCAGCCTGTTTCATCGAGCAGCGAGTCATGTTCGCACCCGCCAGTTTGGCCTTGCGCAGGATGATCCGATCAAACTTGTAGGGCCGCAGATCGCGCAGCGACGAATCCGCCGGTTGACCACCGCGCACACCTTTTACCCAACGGATACGCGGTTTGACGATTTCAGTGACTTCAAGTTTGCGCATGACCACTTCCGCGTCAGGGCCTTGAAAGATGGCCTTGAATGTAACCGCAGAACGGTTAACGGAGTATGAGGATTACTCGAATGAAGAATATCATATTTCAGTTTATGAAAATGTTACAACTGATTGTTATTAATAAATAATATTTATAAAAAATTCTCGAACGATTAGTTGTCCGCATCTTCTTCCTTCAAAACCTTCGTCGCTGCGCGGAAGGCCTCCATGCCAGCTGGGGCGCCGCAATACATCGTGATCTGAAGTAACGCCTCGCGCAGCTCTTCGCGGCTCAGCCCGTTGCGAATCGCACCACGGAAATGCCCTTCAAACTCGGTCATGCGCCCCAGTGCAGCAAGCATCCCGAGATTGAGCAAGCTACGCTGCTTGCGCGAAAGCCCGTCTCGGCCCCAAACAGCACCCCAACCCATCTCTGTGATGAACTGCTCCATGAAATCCCGGTTGAAGTCATTTAAATCTGCCATCGATGAATCAACACGTTCATCACCCATGACTTCACGCCGTATGCGCATTCCCTTTTCAAACAGATCCTTGTCGATCACGTAGCGTATCCCCCGGATTTATCAGTTTGCGGCCGGAAAACGGTCCCGGTCATGCGGAGCGTTGTAGATGCCTTCCGGATCTTCCGGCCCGACGGGCACAATGCCATTCGGGTTCACACGTTCGATACCGTAGTAGTTGCGCTTGGCATAATCGAAGCTGAACGTCTCGGCGATACCAGGAATTTGGTACAATTCCCGCGTGTAGTTGAAGAGGTTCGGATAGTCCTGAATACGGCGAATATTGCATTTGAAAGCCCCCACGTAACACGCATCGAAGCGAATCAACGTGACCCAGAGCCGCCAATCAGCTTCGGTTAACCGATCGCGGACCAGATACCGCTGCTTTCCAAGGCGTTCTTCGAGATCATCCAGCGTGGCAAACAGGGCCGTGACCGCCTCGTTGTAGGCTTCCTGGGATGCGGCAAAACCCGCGCGATACACGCCATTATTCACCGTGTGATAGACGATTTCGTTGATGGCCTCGATCTCGGAGCGCAGCGCTTTGGGGTAATAATCTTCCGTCGCATTGGTGAAGGCTTCAAAGGCCGTGTTGAACATCCGGATTATTTCGGACGATTCATTGTTCACAACCTGATTGGTCTTTTTGTCCCACAAGGTCGGCACGGTCACTTTTCCCGTGAAATCCGACGCCGACGCCGTGTAGGCCTCGTGCAGATGCGAAAAGCCGTTCACGTGATCAGGCAGACAATCAGGAAACTCGGGATCGTCGGCATAGGTCCAGCCCTGCGCATGCCGCCCGGGTTGAGCCAATGATACCGTGATCGCGCTGTCGAGCCCCTTGATGGCCCGAAAGATCAGCGCGCGATGCGCCCAGGGGCATGTATGGGCGAGGTAAAGGTGATAGCGGTCCGGTTCTGCGGCAAAGCCTGCCTCCCCGGTCGGGCCGGCACTTCCGTCTGCCGTGATCCAGCTGCGGAATTGGCTTTCGGAGCGCTGAAAGTTGCCGTCCTTGGCGACTTCGCGCGCGGAGGCATCATTGTCGTGCCACGTACCCTCAATGAGCATACCCATGGTTCTTCTCCCTGCGGTGACGCCTCACAGCGCCCCAAAATCATGACTGAAGTGGCTTTTTAAGTTCTGATTCAGGCTCGCCGGCATGAAACCGGGCGGCCAGATCACCCATATCGATCGTCACCCCGATGGGCTCGCGGTCAAACGCACCCGTCGCGAACCATTCGTTCAAGGCTTCATTGCTATCGAAATTGTTGGTCTGAAGCTCCACCGAGTTCCCGTCGGGATCATGATAGTAGAGCGAGGTGGTCGGACCGTGGTTGATCTGTCGCATGGGGTTTATCTCAATCCTCTTGAGGTGCTCGAAGATCGCTATGAGGTCCGCCAGAGAGCTGTAGGAATAGGCGAAATGTGCCATCCCGACCGTATTGGGGACCTGGTCTTCCATGCCGTCGCGTTCGATGATCGCGACCCGGTGGTGTTCGTCATCATAAGTCAGGAACGAAATACCCTTGGCATCCCCCACAACCTGCGCCCCAAGTACGTTGCAATACCATTCGGTCATCTCCGCACGGTTCTTCGTATAGAGCACGATATGCGCGAAATACGCCGGTTTTGGCGCAGTATTAGGCTCAGGTACGTGAGCATATGCATGAGACATGTGAGGTTCTCCTCGGACAGGTCCAAAATCTGAGGAAATTCTAGCAGACAAGCGAAAAGTCTGCAGCCACATGCTTTGACTTCCCCAATCCCTGAACGCATGGAACGTCGGGTTCAGAACCGATATATAGAGGGGGAACCACACCAACCTATGGCCACCTTCATGTCGCTCGACCCGGATACGCTTCAGCAACTTCTCGACACCATCCGGCGTTTCGTGCGCGAACGGCTGGTTCCATTGGAAGCCGATGTTTCCGAAAACGATACGGTGCCGCAGGAGGTAATCGCCGAAATGCGTGAGCTGGGCCTGTTCGGCCTGTCGATCCCCGAAGAATATGGCGGCCTCGGCCTGTCGATGTACGAAGAAGTGCTCGCGGTTCAGGAACTCTGCTGGACGTCGCCGGCATTTCGTTCTGTCTTCGGCACCAATGTGGGCATTGGCTCCCAGGGAATCGTTATCGACGGAACCCAGGAACAGAAATCGACCTGGCTGCCCAAACTGGCCAGCGGTGAAACCATCGCGTCCTTCGCCCTGACCGAACCTGAAGCAGGCTCAGACGCCGGGTCCCTGAGGACTTCAGCCCGGCGGGACGGCGACAATTATGTTTTGAACGGCACCAAACGCTTTATCACCAACGCGCCCCATGCGGGTATCTTCACGTTGATGGCCCGCACCAACCCGGATGAACCGGGTGCTCGTGGCGTCTCGGCGTTCATTGTGGAGAGTGATACCCCCGGTCTCAGCGTCGGCAAGCACGACCGAAAGATGGGCCAACAGGGCGCACATACAGCTGATGTGGTGCTGGAAGATTGTGTTGTCCCCGCGGCCAATATCATCGGCGGCGTTGAGGGTCAGGGCTTCAAAACCGCCATGAAAGTGCTGGATCGGGGCCGGCTCCACATGGGAGCGATCTGCGTTGGTATCGCCGAACGGCTGATTGACGAATGCGTTCGTTATGCCAGCGAGCGGCAACAATTCGGCAAACCGATCGGTGAATTCCAGCTCATCCAGGCCATGCTCGCCGATTCCCGCACGGAATCTTATGCGAGCCGCACCATGGTCGCTGATGCGGCCCGTCGTTTTGATGCCGGTGAGAACATCGCGACCGAGGCCGCCTGTTGCAAATACTACTGCACCGAAATGGTTGGCAGGGTGGCAGATCGCGCCGTGCAAATTTTTGGGGGTGCGGGCTATATGGCCGAATACCCAATCGAACGCTTCTACCGCGACGTGCGGCTGTTTCGTATTTACGAAGGCACGTCACAAATTCAGCAAATTGTCATCGCGCGCAACATGCTCCGCGTGGCAGCAGAAAACTAAGAACACCCATCAGGAGAAAACCATGAAATTTGTCAGCTACCGTGTCGTAAATCGTGAATCCTGGGGGGTCATCGGCGCTGATGGCGGCGTCGTCGACTTGTGTGCAGAATTCGGAAACGACATGCCGACGTTGCGGGACTACCTCGCTGCCAGTGACGCGGATAAGGCAAAGGTCGCGGAATATCTCGGCACGGGCTTTGGCGGTCATGCTGGCAAGGCATCGGATTTCCCGATGCGCGATATCACGCTGCGCGAGCCGATCACCAATCCGGGTAAAATTCTCTGCATTGGTTTGAACTATCGCAAACATGCAGCAGAAGCGGGCTTGCCGGTGCCATCCTACCCGTTGATTTTTCCGCGCTGGCCGGAAAGCCATGTCGCGCATGGTCAGCCTCTACTGGCCCCCCGGGAATCCCACCAGTTTGACTACGAAGGCGAACTCGCCGTGATCATCGGAAAGACCGCCCGACGCGTGAGCGAAGCTGACGCACTCCATTACGTGGGTGGCTATGCCTGTTACAACGAAGGTTCAATCCGGGACTGGCAGATGCACACGACCCAGTACGTGCCCGGCAAGAATTTCTATCATTCCGGTTCGTTTGGTCCGTGCATGCTTTCGGCAGACGAAGTAGCCGATCCAGCAGATCTGGTCCTCGAAACCCGTCTGAACGGCGAGGTCGTGCAGCATGAAGGCATCAACGACCTGATCTACAACGTGCCCCAGCTCATCGCGTACACGTCGACCTTTACCGAGCTTCGGCCCGGTGACGTGATCGTCACTGGCACCCCCAGCGGTGTCGGCCTAGCCCGCACCCCCCAGCTTTGGATGAAGCCCGGCGACACGGTCGAGGTCGAGATAACCAAGATAGGCATCCTGTCGAACCCGATCGAGGCCGACTAGCCGCGCCCGGTCATTCCATAACGATAGCAGCACGCCCGGTGACCAGCCCCTGGTCGAGCCGGGCGTGGACTGTCTCGACCTCCTCGAGCTTGTAAGTCTCCGTCACCAGCGGCCAGACATCCCCGCGGGCACAGAGTTCGAGTGAATCAATTACCTGCTGCATGCTGCAGTAGCGGCTGCCCATGAGCTCCAGCTCTTTGGCCAGCATCTGTGGTGCCGGGGCCATAAATGGCTGCCCGGACCCGCCCAGAGTGACGAACCGCCCGCCAATGCCGAGACTGCCAACGGCCTGTTCCTGCGTTCCCTGGGTCGATACGTAGTCAATCGCCACATCAACGCCCGCGCCACCGGTCAATTCCATGATCTCTTCGACCACCCGGTCATTCGAAGCATCAACGATCATGTCGGCACCCAAATCCTGACAAACCTTCAGCTTGTCGGCCATAACGTCGACGGCGATAACCTTGGCATTGGCCCATTTCGCCATCATCACCTGATGAACCCCGAGCCCCCCACCGGCGCCGAATACAGCCACCGTGTCCATCGGGGTTACCCGAGCCCGCGACAGCACCTTGTACGGGGTCGCAATGGCATCAGCAATAACGCCCACATCGGCAGGCTTGTTCTTGTAGTCCAGACCTTCGGGCAGCTTGATGTAATTCGCGACCGGCAGCTTGATATACTCGGCATAGCCACCGTCAATCTGACGCCCGATATAGCCCTGGTTCACCGTCGAAATCGGCGCACGGCCGGCACGGGTCCACTTATCTTCACCTTCGATCAGATAAAAATAGGCGGTCACCGGATCACCGACTTTCAGGCCTCCATCCGCACCGGATTTTCCGACTTCGACGATCTCGCCCGTAATCTCATGCCCGATAATGATCGGAAAATTGGCTGTCCCGCGCCCCGCCCGAATATGATGGATTGTGAGCCCTGCCCCGCAGGCAAGAACCTTGGCTACCGCTTCGCCCGGACCTGGTACGGGGTCGGGTCGGTCTTCGAGAACAAAGGCTTCTCCGGCTTTGTAGAGGACTTGCGCTTTCATCGTGTATCTCCCTTTTTCTTTTTCGGTACGGCAACCAACGGCCCCGCGCAAGTGCTGTTTCGCTTGCACGTTTCGCGGGGTTCTGGCACGCAGCAGTCATGGCACGTTTTATCGTTGGAAGATTGTTCGGCTGGCCCGAATTCGCAGAGGACGGAGACGATATCTGGCTGGTCCATATCGACGATCCCGCATTCTTTCTCCGCGTGGTCCACCGTCCCGAAGATATGCTTCCCACGGGGGACCTGACGGATATGTATTTCCCGCTTCTCGACGAGCCACAGTTCGCTTTAGGAAATTTGATATTCGTAGAGCCCCGGACGACGGACCCCAGCGAACTCGCGCAAACCGTCGCAGACGCCATCGACACGATCCACAACGAAGAAATCGCCAAACGTCTGGCGCTCAAACGACATCCGTTTCGGCCGTCATCTGCTGAACTTTATCGCGAGGATGTTCCACTCGGGTTCCTTGTCGGGGTCTATCACGACACCGAGGACGGCACGACCGACGAAGTCCCCTGGGTCGTCCATCTTGGACCTCCCCCCTTCGCCATGCGGGTGTGCGATCTCAATGATGACGACCTCGAGCCTGACGATATCTGGGCCTCGGTCGGAGACGGCTACGCCCTGGCACACCTGCACTGGTTGTCGAGTATGGGAAGTGAACGCGAAGACATACGCGTCTTGGCCGAAACGGCAGGCGGGACTGTCCGGGATGCGATCGAAGACATCATGCCGGAGATCCTCCCCAGCTCGGAATTATAAAGCAACGGCCTTGGGTTCGGGCAGCCTTGCTGGCAACAACACCAATGTCTGGCCTACCATTTCAGGCAGGAGCTCGGCGAGTTCGATAGCTTTGCGAGCATTATTTTCATGACAAGCTTTTTTCAATCGCGCGCGCATGATCACTCAGATGGGTCGCACCGTAACTTTCGAAATTACTGCCCGTGTCGTGAACTTCTTTGCGCATCTTATCCAAATCACCCATCGAAGCCGCCGCTGAAACCAACGCGACCGTCGCGGGAGCATCTGCCAGTGTCATCAACAGCATTTCACCGAGTGCCACGGATCCGATCATTTCTTCCAATTGATCGATCATGTCCGTGTCGAGATAGACCGAACCCTCGTCTTCATCATCCGTCTCATCTTCGCTCGCATATATCGGCGCAATAGAACTCGCCTTGATCAAAGCAGCCAGCAGTTTCTTCTGGTCAATTGGCTTGGGCAAATAATCGTTCATGCCGGCCGACAGACATGTGTCGCGATCCCCCATGAGCGCGTTTGCCGTCATTGCAATGATGTAGATGTTTGCCTGTTCAGGATCATCGAGTTTACGAATTCGGCGGGTTGCCTCCAGCCCATCCATCTCCGGCATCTGAATGTCCATCAGCACCGCATCGAGCTTTCGACTGCGCACGGCATTCACCGCCTCCACACCATCGGCAGCCACTTCGACATTGTGCCCGGCCTTTTTCAGGATCGCGGTCGCCAGCGACTGATTGACCGCATTATCCTCTACGAGCAACAGTTTCATACCAGGCGCCTTGGTCGGCGTGGGTGTTGGCCGCAACAATTTTGAGATCGATGTCCAGAACGATGACACCACCACCCAGCGTGTCGATGATACCCAACAGAGTGTCCTCGGCAATCATCCCGCTTCCGACAGCACTTCCATCCATATTGTCACCGTTCAAAATATCAATTCCACGCGTGTTCTTGCATCATCAGGCCAACGTGCGGCCAAAGACTGTCGCGAATCTGTGAACGGTAGGTTGAGTGAGTAAAGATATGGTTAACGAACAAACCGAAATACGCGGTATTCCAGTAGTTTAACCCTATGATATTCCATCGGAGGTTGGGTTTAACAGCCAAACCCCAACTACCTCCGATTAAATATTCGACGAAGCGATCCAGCCGAGCAAGGCCTCGATCCAGAGACCCATCGCGTCACCACAAGCATATGATGCGCCGAGATGGTCACAATCAACCAGAACTAGTGGTTCGACAGAACCCCCAATTGCCTTCAGGGCAGCGCTCATGGTTTCTGCCTGCGTCATGAGATGCGGGAAATCACGGTCCCCCCAGGCCATGTAAAATGGCGGCGTGCGGGTGATCGTATGTAGAGAGCTCGCATCCCGATCAACAGCGTCATCCGTGCCCAGAAAACGAGGACGCAGGGGCATCCCGTTACCGGTGGTAAAATCATAGACCCCGGAAACCGGCAGCGCGCCCTTGATGACATCTTCCGGCAGTCCAAAGGCAGCCTGCCAATCGGTGCGCACCGCTAGCCAGCTTGAATAGTGTCCGCCCGCCGAATGTCCCCCGACCACGATTCGGTCTGGATCACCGCCGTAGGCCGCAATATTCTCGAAAATCCAACGCAACCCTGCCGCGGCGTCCTGCACACCGTCGGGCCAGAGAACCTGTGGCGCCAGTCGATAGCCAATGCTGACAAAGGTGATGCCCGCCGCGTTGAGGGCCGGCGCCATAAACGCCATCCATTCCTTGTACCCGTTGGTCCAACCACCTCCATGGAGGAACGCGACAACCGCACCATTGGGATTGTCGGCGGCGAATACGGCGACTTCCTGATAAGGGTCATCACCATAGGCAAATGACTGACCGGAGATTCCCACGCCCAATTCCCGCACCCGGTCATGATATTGCCCACCAATTTCCGAGAAGGGTTCCTGTGCAGGATAGGTGTCGTAGTCACGCAACGGCATCAGCGCGCCTCGCGTTCCACATACATCTTCTCATCCACGAACTTGCCACGTTCGATCACCACTTCATTGTCGAGGATGATCGTGCAATCGCGCATGGGAACATCATAGTGACCCAATGTGCTGCGGGTTCCGCCACCCTGGGTGTTCGGTCCGGTCGAGAACAGAAAGTTTCCCGGAAAAGCACGTGTGGCCGCATGGGAGCGTTCGGGATTATCCCCGTGCAGTGCAATATTGTACCAGCGCGCCTGGGGGTTCATGCCCCAGCCCAGATGGGACACCGCATAAGGATCGAGATCGTCTTCGGAGACCTTGTTGTCGTCCAGCCACGCGGTCATCAGCTTGGCATCGAGCCCGCCCTGAACGTCCCGAATGAAGCCATCGCGGATTTCCAGCCGAACTTCGTCATGCACATAGCGGCAATAAGGCAGGATCACGATATCGCCCGGTGACATGATAACGGTGCCGTTCGCCGCACCTTCATTGGGAAATGTATGAATATGCCCCACGCCCCACTGATCAAAATGTCCGGGTTCGTCAGAGAACCCCCACTGGCTCATGACCGGGAAATCGCCGCGCGTGTAAGTCAGATCTGTACCGGCGTCACTGACCACCCGCACCTCTTTTGTCGCGGTGTAGCGGTCATGAGCGTATTTGACAGCTTCCTTGAGCCCCTTGGGTGCCAGCAGCACTTCAAGGTCATCGGGCGCATCGATAATCATCAGAAAGCGTGTGCCGGTTCCCATCACTTCGCGCAGCCAGCTGGTGAATAAGGGGATATGCAGAGCGACCACGATATCGGCGGCCTTGAGCGCATCGAGCATGCCGTTGGTCTTGCCGATCGTGTCGACCCCGACCTTGGTCCAGGACGGCGTCATGTTGACCCGCATTTCGTAGCAATTCGCCCCCAATTCGTCCGCCGCCGCAAAAGCTGCTTCAACATATTCAGGTCGCGTGGCGACATCTGACAATAGGGCGACGGTTTCGCCTGCGGCGATCTTAGACATTTGAAATTGCTTGAGAAACAGGGCCGTAAGCTTCCCCGGATTCATTTCCTGATGTCGAACGGCTGCCGGTACACGCATTGTTTCTTCCTTCTCAATCTCAAAATACAAAACTTCAAAATGATGCTATCGAACTCTTACGGATTTGACGAACCCTCCGGTTAGAAATTACCGACTTCATCGTCGCATTTTTATTCGAGACACATTTACACAGCTGTGCTTCCATATTCTTCAATAATCAAAAACTGAACAACTGGGAGAATGAAAAATGATGCGCGCATTTACAGAGCAAAAAATGAAGCGATACGCCGAACAACGGTGGATTCTCGATGCGATTATCTCATCGGTCGGCATGGAATGGGATCAGCCCCGGCTCGGCTACACCATGTATCCCTGCGGCCCTGATGCGGTCGGAGATTTCCGCACGGTTGGCATGCGCACCAAGAAGTTCGCCGATATGCATCGCGAATTTGCCGGTGCTGCCAAACGCCGTGAGATCAAGGCCAAGGCATTTGAAGCCGAAGGCCGGACTGTATCGGCACGGGAAAGCTTCTTTATCGCCTCCCTGCTTTATTCAGCCGCCCGCTGGCCCATCTTCGAGGCCAGCGATCTACACATCGAATACAACGACCGCATGGTCGAGTGCTACGACAAGTATATCGAGTACGCGTCACGGCCCATCGAGCGGGTCGAGATCCCGTTTGAGGACAGTTTCCTGCCCGGTTTTCTGGCGTTGCCCCACGAACCCAAAGAGGGCGAGAAGTTCGCCTGCGCCATCGGTATCGACGGCATGGACGGCTCGAAGGAAATCATGTGCTCCATGTACGGGGACAAGATGCTCGAGCGCGGCATGGCGAGTTTCGTCTATGACGGCCCCGGCCAAGGCGAATGCCCCGTCAACGGGCTTTACGTCACCAAGGACAACCACATGGCCGCTGCCCAGGCGATTTACGACTGGCTAATTCAGCACCCCCATATCGACAAGGACCGGCTGGTGATCTTTGGCATCAGTTTCGGATCATTCTTCGGGATGCAGGCCGCCGCCCAGCTGGGCGACAAAGTGAAGGGCGCCGCCCTCTCCTTCGTCTGTCACGAACCCGGCTGTCACACGATCTTCAACATGGCCGCCCCGACCTTCAAGCTGCGCTTCATGTTCATGGCCGGTTATGACGACGAGGATGAATTCGACAAGTTCATCAGCGAGTTCTCACTGCTTCCGATCCTCGACCAGGTCGCATGCCCGGTCCTGATCCAGGGCGGTGAGGACGAGGAGCTAAGCCCGATCGAATGCAGTGAAGACGTCGCCAACAAGCTCAACGTGCCACGCAAACTCGTCTGGTATGAGGGTGAACGTCACGCCATCGGCGGCGGACCCGCGTCTTATCTGGGCGAAAACTGGTACTCAATGCTCGCCGATTGGTGCCTCGATCGGGTCAACGACAAGCCGGCCCCCAATGAGCGCGTTCGGATCAACGGCTTCGGGCAGCAAGAGGTCACGCCCTACTAGGCACAATGGTCAGAGAATTGGGGTGCGACTGTCGTCGCAAACCGCCTCAACGTGTCATGGCGAACCGCACGGGGAACCCCCACCGTCGCGGGATGCACCATGGTGTGGTTAAACCCGATATCCCGGAGCGCTTCAACCTGGCAGGCGACTGTCTGTGCGCTGCCGATGAAATTATGGGCTGAGAATTTGTCGATATTTTCGGGCTCGGATAGCGCCAGCAGGTTCGAGAAATACCGATTGAACTGCTGGTAGCCCTTGATATCAGTCCAGGGCGCGTTGTCGGCCTCGTAATGGGCGCTTTGCAGGCGGAAGAATTCCGACAGGTGGTGGCGCGCCAGTGCAAAAGCCTCCTCGTCGGTTTTGGCCATCAGGCAATGTGCAACCACCGGCCGGCGCCCCTCATCTTTGAAGTCAGCGGTCCCTGCGCCTTCGGTCCAGCTCCCCATCATCTTTTCAAGGATGTGGAAGGGGAACTGGCAAATATTGAGCGGCGCCACCCTCATCTCGCCAGTCAGCCGTGCGCTTTCGGGGCTCCCGATGGCGCCGAACAGATGAATTTTGTCCTGCTGGGGGGTTGGACGAATACGGATCGTGCGACCAATTTAAAAATGCTCACCCTCGTAGTCAAATTCGTCACCGGTCAGGCCCAGCCGGAGAATATCGAGAGTTTCGCGTAACCGTCCGCGCGCGTGTTCCATATTCACGTTGAAGGCGTCGTATTCCATCTTGGCCGTACCCCGGCCCATACCGATAAACAGATCGCCATCGGTCAGATTGCTGAGCATGGAAATTTTCCCCAACAGTCGGAGGGGATGGTGCCACGGCGCCACAATCACCGAACTGCCAAAGCTCAACCCGGGACAATGGGCAGCCACATGAGACATGAACAGCAACGGGCTGGGGGTTGGAAAATAATCGGAGAAGTGATGCTCCAGCATCCAGGCACTGTCGTAGCCAAGGGATTGTCCCAGTTTACAATCGGCGATGACCTCCTGATAGAGGGCACCATCATCGAGACGCTTTTCCCCGACCGGGGCCACAACAAAACCGAATTTCAAATTCTCGCTCATGTCATTCCCCCGAATTTTCTGTCTGAGCCTAGCACCCTTATTCGGAGGCAACCACACGAGGCCTTTGATTGACCCTCCATCTTAATGCCTGCTTCACTCCGTGTAACCAAAGGGGAAAATGCCATGTATATCGATCCACAGATCAAAAAATTCATTGATGATTTGAGCGCGTATGACATGCCTCACCCGGTCGACCTCGGCCTCGAGGCGACACGTGACGGGTTCAGTGAGCTCTGGCAGAAGATCAATCCCCCAGCCCGCGAACTCGGGAAAATTGAGGACATTCAGATTCCCGGCCCCGCCGGTGGTATCAGCAGAAGGGCGCGAAGCAAGTTCCTTTTTAGGGGGTTGAAGTTGAGGTTAACTAACCTGGCTTTGATGGCCCCTCTAAGGTCGAGCTCAAGCGGGTGTGAACCCGCTGTGATGCGCGTTACGTGGTATGGCAAGCGTGAGCGCAAGCTTCGCGAGCTGAATGTGGATGTTCCTCTTAATGTGCTGGAGGGTTTCTTGCGGGCTATCCAGTCTCCTGTGGCGCTGGAGTCGCCGCTTCCGGCAATTCGACGGCGGCGACGTACTCGCCGCAAGGGCAAAGATTGCACTAAGCGAAGGAAATTGTTGCGAGCGGGTGCTTCGGGTTCTTTGGTGCGGCCTGAGGCCGAGGATGTGGTTGAATCATCAGCGGACTGTGGCTCTTGTTTGGCTCC